>JAABUS010005351.1_pt1 | contig 17001 bp, 12 predicted proteins | sample 5560161 | NCBI WGS metagenome assembly JAABUS01 (sample SAMN10711885, study PRJNA513376) | rock metagenome | isolation source: Antarctica rocks | place: Antarctica: Victoria Land, Trio Nunatak nord | collected 2016-01-04
TGCTCAGACCCTGAACTCCATGGTAACCGTATCCATGAGGCGTGTCCGATTCGGGCGGCCCGAACGGGGAGAGACCTGGGGGAAATATCGCCGCAGACTCCCCAACCCGCATTCCGCTCACTTCTTCACGTGCACGAACTTGTTGGGTGTTCCCTCCAATGGGCCTCCCGTCTCGGGACGCCAGAGGACCACTTCCTCGATCTTGCGGGCCAGCGCGAAGTCCTTGTCGGTGATGCCGCCCGCGGAGTGGGTCTTGAGCTTGACCCAGACCTTGCCCCACGTCACGGACAGGTCGGCGTGATGCCAGGCGGCTTCGCAGAGATAGCCGACCGCGTTGACGAGCATCAGGGTCGCCTGCCAGCCGTCCGTCGCGTATTTGCGGCGGAGCCAGCCGCCATCGGGATCGAAGTACCACCCCTCGGGCCCCGACGCGGCGATCCGTTCCTCGACTTCTTCCGGCGTATAGACCTTGGGCTCCTGGTCGGGCATGGGAGCGTCTCCATTCGGTCCAAGGGATCACGACTCTCGATCATCGGCGGTGCCCGATGGCGATCGGGTCCCCGGCCGGCGGCCCGCGTCCATCGTCATCGGGTGATCCCCGGGAGAGACCTCGGACTTGCCGGCCCGTGTGACCTGCCGCGGGGAGACGACCCGGCTCGCGACCCCATCATAGCCGAGCCCGAGGTGGCATTCGACAACGCAGGGGGCGCGTCGGTCCGTGCCGGACCGACGGAATGCCTCGTCGCCGAGGGGACCTGAGCCACCCCACACCGGCTCGCCGGAGGGGCGACACGAGGGGTACGCCTGGTGCATCGAGCGGCCCTCCTCGTACGGTTCGATCGGGCGGCGACCCGACGAGTCCAAGCGGTCGAACCGACTCCCGGACCTGCTCGGCGGCGGAGGCACCGGCGATTCCGGCGGTCGGCTGGAGTCGCGCACTGAGCCCGACGGAGAGAGTCCCCCGATGGCGGACGCGGTGGCCTCCGCCGGGGTCTGAGGAGACGACCACCGGGCAAACGAGCGCGAGCCCGAACCGTCGGCCCCGTCGGGCGTTTCCTCCTTCCAATCCCGACCCTCGTATCCGTCGTCCGAGGGGGGTGAGAGACGCGCGATCGAGTTTGACTGCGAAAGAGTGCGCGGGCATTGTTCGTTCGGGCTCTTGGCCCCCGAGTTTTCAAGGATCGGAGAGGGGTCGCGTCATGAATCACCTGGCAGTCCCATGCCCGAGTTGCGGGAGCATCGAAGTGGTTGTCGGCGGTCGGGCAAACCTGCCGGAGGTCTCCCCGGAGGGCGACAACCAGAAGCTTTATGTCCCGCAGTGCCACCGCTGCACTTGTATGGAGTGTCGCCACATATTCCAGCACGACTTCGCGTTCAGCAGTTGATCCGCGGTAGGGGCCACGAGGGCGTGGCGTGGTTGGCTCGGGAAATAAGCCGACCCGCCCGCTCGGCGATCCGTGGTCGAGTCGCACCGTCATTGCGGCCGGCCAGGTCGGCCGCAGTGGTGGCTTAAACCTTAGACCCGAGCCAAAAACCATGTCGATGCTCGGAATGGGGGATTCCTTCCCCCGAAATTCGCCGGGCTGTTCCCATTCCGAGCACCGGACATGAAGAATGGGAATTCCGAGTTCTCTCGGACATCGCTCGCTCGTAACGATTCTTAGTGATACATGTCTTTTAAAGGATCGCCGCCCTATTCAGGCCGACCGCTCGTTCCATGGTATGAGTAATGCTCGTCTCTTCCATTAACGGCTCCGATCGGCACTACCAAGAGGCCCTGGCATGACGCCGGGGTCGCTGGTCGCTGAAGTCCTCGCTGATCCGGTAGCGGGTGCGGCATCACCATGATGGCGAGAGCCGCACCATCCATTCTCTCTGTCGAGTCGGCGCTCGGCGTGGTGACCGCCCAACGGGATCAAGACGGTTGGACGGCCTGGCCCCGTCGCTCCCCATGCGGACTGCGTCGATGAAGCCGAGGACCGATCGTCGGTAGCGGATCGGGTCAGTGTCCATCATGCGGAGGTGCCCCGCGCCCTCGAAAATCAGCAACGCGCCGTGCGACCGCACGCGGTTGAAGAGGGCTTCCGCCTCCTCGCGACGGGCGCTGAGGTCCTCCTGGCCTGCCAGGATCAAGATCGGCACGTCGACGGGCACGCGTCGGATCGCCTCGTGCGGCGAAATCTTCGCCAGATGCGGGAGGAACAGGGGCGCCACGGTCAGCAGCCCGCGATAGGCGATCAGGTCCAGGACCGGCGGTAACTCGTTCTCGGTGCGGTTGCGGACGGCACGCCTCAGATCGAGATAGGGACTCTCGAGGATGTAGCCCCGGACCCGGCGGGCGAGCTCCTCGGCGGCGAAGGTCGCCGCGGCCGCGCCCATCGAGGTGCCCAGGATGACGATCGGCCGACCCGGTCGTCGACGTTCGAGGAACTTCACGGCGGCGACGACATCGTGCCGGGCACCGTAGCCGATGTCGTCGAAGTCGCCGGTCGAGTCCCCATGCGCCCGCAACGAGATCAGGAGGACGGAGCAGCCGTGCTCCGCCAGCAGCTCGGCGCGACCCAGGCAGTTCCCTCGGCTCCCTTTGTGGCCGTGGATCAGGAGCACGGACGGGGCGTCCTCCCGCCCCTGCGAGTACCATGCACCGATCTGGTGCCCGTCGCGGGTCGGGAACCGATGGGACTCGAACGTGCCCCAGGCGACGGCGGGAGCCGGCTCCGCGAACGGGGGACTTCGTCGGTGTGTGAGGTGGTAAGCCACCCCCAAGGACGAGACCAACCAGGACGCCACGCCGAGTGCCAGCAAAAACAGCCATCGCCGGACCCGACGACGCCGGGTCGAAGAGAGGGACTTCGATGGAGTCCGGGCCTCGTTCATCCTGCGTCCCCGATCCGATCCCGGTCGTCCTCGATGCCGAGGAGGAGGGTTGGGGCCTCCGGACACCCTTCGCGGCGTGGCTCGAATCCGGCAACGCAGCGGTCGCAACTCGCCATGGCGTCCTCGGCATCTCCCCTGGCGTATTCCTTGACGAGCATGATTGTCCCCCGGCGCGAGTGTCCGCAGGCTATTATCGCCGGGGCCGTGGTGGCCGGGTATCTATACGGAATGTCTTCTGTCGATCCGTCCACAAAGAGTTCATGACGAGACGGGCGACCCATATCCCCTCTCCCCCCGGGAGAGGGTGCCCGGAGGGCGGGGGAGGGGCTCCCGCTCCGACAAGGAAACAGCGCCGGGACGTTCACGAATTCCGGGAGGATCTCAGCGTGACTCCGGCGTCGGATTGCCGGCCGGCCGGGCCATGGATGGGGGCGAAGGGGGAGGAACGGTCGCGGTCGATGTGCCGGCGGCCCCCTCTGCGCGGGTGAGCATCGCGTTGATCAGGGTCGGCGCCCCCAGGGCTAGCAGGAGGTCGGCCTGGGCCTGGGTGGCCGCCCAGACCGCGTCCAACTGGGAATTCTCAAGCTGGATGAGCCGCTGGCGGCCTTGCAAGAGTTTGGTCAGGTCGGCCAGCCCCTCGTCGAAGAGACGCTCCAGCCTGACCACCTCCTTGGATAGCTCCCCGGCGAGTCCGCTCGACTCGTTGACCAGGTCCGTGGCCCCGTTCCACTTGGTCACGGCCGCCCGGACCTGCGCGATCGCCCGCTGCTCGGCCTGCTTGAGCGCGATGCACGCCCGGCGAGCCTCGGCCTCGCGCTGGAGGACCAGGGGGTTGCCGTTATTGAGGATGGGGATGGACGTGATGTAAACGAAGCCGACGAACTGCGTCCCGTTCTCGTTGGTCTGGTACTCGGGGCCGACGACGGGAGACGGGATGCGGTCCGCTCGCGCGAGGCGGATCGCCGCCTCGGCGCCGACGAGCTGGGCCCGGGCCGCGTGGATGTCCGGGCGGTTCGCGAGCGCCGTGCGGATCATGGCCTGCTCCTCGATGGGCGGGATGTACGGGGGGAGCGTGAACTCGCCGAGGGGCTCGGCCGAGCCGTCCGCCTCGGTCTGGCCGATCTGGTTGCGCAGGTCGGCCAGGGCGATGAGGTAGTTCTGCCGCTCCGCCTTCACCTGCTGGCGTGACGCGCGGCTCTCGACCCGCGCCAGGATCACGTCGGCCGCGGCCGCCTGATTGGCCTCCAGGCGACGCCCGAGCGAATCCAGGAGGCGGTCGTTGAAGTCGGCCAGGTCGCGGGCGACCCGCCCCCTCTCGCGACGGTAGGCGGCCGTCTGGAAGACGCGATAGGTCTGCACCAGAGCTGTCAGTTCGGCCTGCGTCACGGTCCAGCGTTGTTGTTCCAGGGCCGCCCTGGCGATGTCGTAGCGGTGCGTGGTCTGGTGCCCCAACTCGATCGGCTGCCGGAGCGAGAGGTAGAGGAACTGGTCTCCCGATCGGTAATCGTCGCCATCCCGGCTTCGACGGCCGGGGCGCGTCCCGCCCACGTCATTCGGGATCAAGGTGATCGGACGATAGTCGAGCCAGAGGGTCGGGTTGAGCGTGGTCGGGAACCGGCGGGCGACCTCGACGGCCTCCGGCGAGGGGGCGTTGGCCAGGGCGTTCCCCTGCCGGAGCGTGACCAGGTCGGGGTTGCTCGTCAGCGCCCCGGTCAGGGCCGTCTGGAGGCTCAGCGACTGCCCACCCGGGGCCGGTGAGGTGCCGACCGCGGCTCCCGGAAGCGGCGCCGTCGGCAAGCTCGGAGAGGGGGACGTCGGTGAATCCGTCGCGGTCTCCATCGCTGCCGGCAGGTCACCGGCCTGGACGCGACGGATCGTTCGGTCCGTCGGCGCCGAATGCGGGGGCGAGGGCGGGATGGGGCTCGGTGTCGATTCGCGACGCAGCCACTTCGCCAACCGCGAGCGGAGCGGGGTCGAAGCCTCCCTGGCGCGGCCCGGCATGCCGGAGATGAATCCGAGCGTCATGAGAAAGCAGGCGAGACGGAATCGCATGGCACTCGCATCCTTGCGAAAGGCCGCAGGCGATCCTTCATCCTTGCTGGAGGATGCGGGCAAATCGCCACGTGCAGTGTCCTCACTGCCGGCCGGACGCCCAGAGGCCTGCCCAACCTGCTATCTCTATCGTGCCAGTCTGCCCACAACCTTTCGCCGTTGAACCGCGTAGGGCATGGCTGGGTCCGGAAGAGCGGTACAATCGTGCGTGTCCAACGACCCCGTTGTGGCACGCCGTGGTACGATCCCCTCGACTCACGCCGGCGGCGTCGCACTATCATGGTCCGGGTTCGAGGTTTAACCTGGACGATGGTCATCCGCGCGTCGCCGTCCGTAACGCCTGGGTTGATTTCGGGCGACGATGCTCCGAGGTAGGACACGGCGCTGACGCGGACGGATGGGACGGGAGGACCACTCCCCATGAACGAAGTGACCCGCATCCTCTCGGCCATCGAGCACGGCGACTCGCAGGAGGCCGGGCAGCTCCTCCCCCTGGTCTACGACGAGCTCCGCAGGCTCGCGGCCCGGCGGCTCGCCCGCGAGGCCCCCGGCCAGACTCTCCAGGCGACCGCCCTCGTCCACGAGGCCTACCTTCGTCTCGTGGACGAGGAGCAGGCCCGGCACTGGAATAGCCGGGGGCACTTCTTCGCCGCCGCGGCCGAGGCCATGCGCCGCATCCTGGTCGAGGCCGCCCGCCGCAAACAGCGAATCAAGCGCGGAGGCGGCCGGCGACGCATCGACCTCGACGAGGCGTGCCCGATGATCCAGCCCCCTCTCGATGACCTGATCGCACTCGACGAGGCCCTCTCCCGGCTGGCCGCGCGCGACCCGATGCGGGCCGGCCTGGTCAAGCTCCGCTTCTTCGCCGGGCTGACGATGCCCGAGGTGGCCCGGGCGCTCGGCATCTCCCTGGCCACCGCCGAGCGGCACTGGGCATTCGTGCGAACCTGGCTGTACGCCGAGCTGACCGACAGCGGGGTAAGGCCCGCCTCCTGAGGAAATCGCGACCCCGGCGAGGGGATCGGGGCGATTTTGGCGCACTGACTCTCGGGACAATATTCCGAGGAGCCGAGCCATGAATGACCTCTCCGCGATCGAGTCCATCTTCCTCGCCGCCCTGGACAAGGGCTCCGCCGAGGAGCGCGCCGCCTTCCTGGACCAGGCCTGCGGGCGGGACACGGAGCTGCGAGGCCACGTCGAGCGCCTGTTGAAGGCCCATCCGAACGTCGGTGGCTTCCTCCAGTCGCCCGCGCAGGGGGCCGCTTCCACCATCGACGAGCCGCCCATCGCCGAACGGACCGGGGCGATCGTCGGCCCCTACAGGCTCATGGAACAGATCGGCGAGGGCGGGATGGGGCTGGTGTACGTCGCCGAGCAGCAGCGTCCCGTCCGCCGCAAGATCGCGCTGAAGGTGATCAAGCCGGGGATGGACTCGCGGGACGTCATCGCCCGGTTCGAGGCCGAGCGGCAGGCGCTGGCACTGATGGACCACCCCAACATCGCCAAGGTCTTCGACGCCGGGACGACGGACACCGGCCTGCCGTATTTCGTCATGGAGCTGGTCAAGGGCGTACCTATCACCGACTACTGCGACCAGGCCCAGCTCACCCCGCGCGAGCGTGTGCAACTATTCATCCCGGTCTGCCAGGCGGTCCAGCACGCGCACCAGAAGGGGATCATCCACCGGGACCTCAAGCCGTCCAACGTCCTGGTCACGCTGCACGACGGTACGCCGGTGGTCAAGGTGATCGATTTCGGCGTGGCCAAGGCCATCGGCCAGAACCTGACCGAGAAGACGATCTACACGCGGTTCGCGCAGATGATCGGGACGCCGCTGTACATGAGCCCCGAGCAGGCGGAGATGAGCGGGCTGGACATCGACACGCGGACCGACGTCTACGCGCTGGGGGTGTTGCTCTACGAGCTGCTGACCGGCACGACGCCCTTCGACCGGCAGCGGATCCAGACGGCGGCGTTCGACGAGATCCGCCGCATCATCCGCGAGGAGGAGCCGCCGAAGCCGAGCACCCGGCTGAGCACGCTCGGGTCGACATCGCCGACGGTCTCGGCCCACCGGAAGTCGGAGCTCAACAAGCTGTCCGCGCTGGTAAAAGGTGAGCTGGACTGGATCGTGATGAAGTGCCTGGAGAAGGACCGCACCCGCCGCTACGAGACGGCCAACGGCCTGGCCCGCGACGTGCAGCGCTACCTGGCCGACGAGTCAGTGGAGGCCTGTCCGCCGTCGTCGGCCTACAAGCTCCGCAAGTTCGGCCGCAAGCACAGGAAGGCACTCGTCACCGCGGCGTCGTTCGCCGTTCTGCTCCTGGCGGGGACCGTCCTGAGCGCCTGGCAGGCCGTCCGCGCGACCGTGGCGGAGCGCGAGGCCGAGAGGCACAGCCTCGTCGCCGTCGCGAATGAAGAGAAGGCCCGGAGCAGCGAGCAGGCGGCCGGGCGGGAGCGCGACGAGGTCCGCGGGCTCAACGATCGCCTCCGGCGGCTCCTGTACACCTCGCAGATGAGCCTGGCCCATCACGCCTGGAACGACGGGGGCCTGGCTCGCTTGAAGGAGTTGCTCGAGGAGGCCCGCCCGAAGCCCGGCCAGGACGACCTCCGCGGGTTCGAGTGGAATTACCTGAACCGGCTCTACAAGTCGGGGCGGCTCAAGCTGGAGGAGGGCGGATTCCCCAACATCATCTGCTCCGCGATCAGCCCCGACGGCAAGCGGATGGCCACTTCCGTCGAGGAGGACGGTTCGAACCGCGGTGTGCTGAAGGTCTGGGACGCCGCGACCGGGCGCGTGGTCTGGAGGTCGAAAGGGCACGAGGGCTCCGTCTGGGGCCTCTCCTACAGCCCCGATGGCAAGCGCCTGGCCTCGGCCGGCTCGGACCATAAGGTGCGGGTCTGGGAGCTGGAGGACGGTCACGAGCCCCTGGAGCTCGTGGGCCATTCCGACTTCGTCGCCGGGGTGGCATTCAACCACGACGGTTCGCGCATCGCCTCGGCCAGTTGGGACGGCAAGGTGAACCTGTGGGATGCCTGCGCCGGGGGGCCGCCCACTCTGTCCTTCAAGGGGCACACTTCTCCCGTCTTCGGCCTGGCATTCAGCCCCGACGGCGCCCGCATCGCCTCGGCCGGCGACGACCTCGTGGTCCGGACCTGGAGCACGTCCGATGGGCACGAGATCCTCATGCGCGCGGGGCACACCGCCGCGATCCACGGGGTGGCGTACAGCCGCGACGGCGCCCGCATCGCCTCGGCCAGCGAGGACGGGACGGTGTGCGTCTGGGACGCGTCCAAGGACGCTCCGCCCATTCGTCTGCTCGGCCACACCGGCACCGTCTGGGCCGTGGCCTTCCACCCCGACGGCAAGCGGCTGGCCTCGGTCGGCTTCGACGGCGCCGTGAAGTTATGGGACGTCACCGGCGAGCGTGCCCCCCTGACCCTCAAGGGGGGAGGCAAGAACCTCGCGTTCAGCCCCGATGGCCGCCGCCTGCTCTCCCTCTGCATCGACAATACGGTCAAGATCTGGGACGTGCCGGCCTCCGGCATCGATGCGGAGACGGGGGTCCTCCGGGGGCATACCAAGGCGGTCAACGACCTGGCGTACAGCCCCGACGGCGCCCGCATGGCCTCGGCCAGTGACGACGGGACCGTGAGGCTGTGGGACCTCCACAAAGCCCGGGCCCTCCGCACTCTCAAGCAGCACGATGGCTGGGCGGTGAGCGTGACCTATAGCCCCGACGGCACCCGCATCGCCTCGGCCGGGTCGGACGGGTTGATCTTCGTTAACGACCCGGAGACTGGCGAGATCCTCCACCGGCTTGTGGGCCACACTGGTCAGGTCGCTGTAAAATTCAGCCCCGACGGTACCCGTCTTGCGTCGGCCGGCCACGACAGGACGGTGCGGATCTGGGACACCGCAACCGGCCGGGAAGTATTGAAGCACAGGGGGCACAACGACCTTGTCTGGGACTTGGCGTTCAGCCCCGACGGCACCCGACTCGCCTCATCGGGGTTCGACCACGCCGCGAAGGTCTGGGACGTCGCGCGTGGCGTTGAGCTCCTCACGATTCCTGCGCACAGCATCCTTCACTCCGTGGCGTACAGTCCCGACGGTACCCGCCTGACCGCGGGGAGTGGGGAAGGGATCGTGTACGTGTGGGACGCGACCACCGGTCGGGAGGTCCTGGCCCTGAAGGGTCATTCCGACCGGGCCTGGGGCGTGGCATACAGCCCCGACGGCTCCCGCATTGCCTCGTCGAGCAATGACCAGACGGTGCGGGTCTGGGACGCCGCGACCGGCCAGGAGACGTTGACTCTCACGGGGCACGCCGGGGAGGTGTGGAACGTCGCATTCAGCCCGGACGGCCGCTGGCTCGCCTCGGCCGGCGCCGACCACGTGATCCGGCTCTGGGACGCCAGGCCGTTCGAACCCGCCCAGGTGGAGGCGAAGGCCAGGCCCGAGTGAAATACTCGCATGAAGGAGGCCGGAGACCAAGCCCACCAAGACATGCGGCGGTCACCGACCGGATCGGACGAGCCGCACGGGGAGAGAAGTCACCGCGCGGCAGGCTCGAGGTCGGCCTCGGCGGTCGCGCTCACGACCCGTTCGCCGCGCCGCTCGCGTCGCGATTTCCCGAACGCCGCGTAGAGGGCGGGGAGGAGGAAGAGATTCAGGAGCGTCGAGGTGACCAGCCCGCCGAGGATGACCACGGCCAGAGGGTGCTCGATCTCCTGGCCGGGCTTGTCTCCCTCGATCACCAGCGGGACCAGCGCGAGGCCCGTCGCCAGGGCCGTCATCAGGATCGGCGCCAGGCGTTCCTCGGAGCCGCGAAGGACCAGGTCGACCCCGAACGGCTCCCCCTCTTCGACCTCCAGGTGGCGGTAGTGGCTGACCAGCATGATGCCGTTGCGGGCGGCGATCCCGAGGACGGTCACGAACCCGACCAGCGACCCCAGCGACAACACGCCGCCGCTGAGCACCGCGCCGATCACCCCGCCGATGAGCGCGAAGGGCAAGGTCAGCGCGACCAGGGCGGTCAGGCGGACCGATCCGAAATCGGCGTGCAGGATCAGGAGGATGCCGACCAGCGAGAGCGCCGAGAGGGCCAGCAGCCGCGTCTGCGATTCCGACCGCGCGGCGTACTCGCCGAGGAACTCGGGGTGGTACTCCTGCTCGAACTCCATGCCGCGGACCTTCCGTTCGATCTCGCGGGCGACGCTGCCCAGGTCGCGCCCGACGACGTTGCAGGTGACGTCGATCCGCCGCGAGGCCCCCTCGCGCTTGATCTCGTTGGGGGCCGGCACGATCGCGACGTCGGCCACGTCGCCCAGCGGCACATGGACGCCGGCGGCCGTCTCGACCAGCAGGTTGCGCAGGACGGTCGCGTCGGCGCGGACCGCGGGGGTCCCCCACACGACCACGTCGAAGACCTTCTGCATGTCGTAGAGTTCGCCGACCTTCGTCCCCTTGATGAGCGTCGTGGCGGCCTTCCGGACGTCGCCCGGCGTCAGCCCGAAGCGGGCGGCGGCCTCGGGACGCAGGTCGATGTCGAGCTGCGGCACGAGGATTTGCGGCTCGACTTTGAGGTCCGCGACGCCTCCGATCCCCTTGATCGCCGCGGAGACCTCCTGCGCCTTGGCCCGCAGGACGTCCAGGTCGGGCCCGAAGATTCGCACGACGATCGTGGCGCCCGAGCCGGTGAGAACCTCTTTGATGCGTTCTTTGAGGTAGGTGAGCAGGTCGCGGTACAGGCCGGGGTAGTTGTCGACCACGCGCTGGACCTTGGCGACGGTCTCGTCGTAATCGACCTTGTCGTCGATGCTGATCCAGAGCTCGGTGAAGTTGGGCCCGACGACCTCGTCGGCGACCTCGGCACGGCCGATGTGCGAGCCGAAGTTGCGGACCCCGGGGATGTCCCGGAGGTCGCGGCTGGCGTCGATCGTCACCCGCCGCATCGCCTCCAGCGACGTGCCGGGCTTCTCGACCCAGTGCATCAAGAAGTCCGTCTCCTTGAAGTCGGGGAGGAACTCCTCCCCCAGGCCGGTGACGAGCCAGGCCGTGCCGCCGAAGGCCGCCAGCAGCGTGACGATGGCCAGCGCGGGCCGGCGGATGAAGGACGGCAGGACGGCCCGGTAGGGGCGGCGGAGCAGCCGGGCGAGCGGGGCGTCGCGCCTCGTGTCGGTCGCGCCGGGCAGCAGCATCAGGGAGAGGGCCGGCGTGACCGTCAGGGCCACCACCAGCGACGCCAGCACGGCCAGGACGTACGCGAGGGCCAGCGGGCGGAAGAACGAGCCGGCCAGCCCTTCGAGGAAGAAGATCGGCAGGAAGACCAGGATCACGATCAAGGTGGCGAAGACGACCGCGCTGCGGACCTCCAGTGAGGCGTCGAGGACGACCCGATAGGGCGACCTCGGGCTCCCCTCCGCGCGGTTGAGGCGGAGCCGTCGGACGATGTTCTCGACGTCGATGATCGCGTCGTCGACCACCTCGCCGACGGCGATCACCAATCCCGCCAGGACCATCGTGTTGACCGTCGCCCCGAGCGCGGTGATCGCCAGGATGGCGGCCACCAGGGACAGGGGGATCGCCGCCAGGCTGATGAGCGCCGTCCGCCAGTCGAACAGGAAGGCGACGAGGATCACGACCACCAGCCCGCAGCCGACGAGCATCGCGCGGGCGAGGTTGGCGAGCGACCGCTCGATGAAGGTGGCCGGGCGGAAGATGGTGGAGTCGTACTCCAGCCCCTTCATGGCCGGCTCGAGGTCTTTCATCGCCTTCTCGACGTCGCGGGTCACGTCCAGCGTGTTGCCCGTCGGCTGCTTCTCGACGATGAGCAAGAGTCCCGGCCCGTCGTTGATCACCGCGTCGCCGATGGGCGCCTGGTGGCCGATGACGACCTCGGAGACGTCCCCCAGCCTGAGCGGGGCCCCGCCCCGGAAGGCGACGACGGTCCGGGCCAGATCCTCCGGCGTCTTCACCGCGGCCCGCTGCCGGACCGCGATCCGCTGGTTGGGCGTGTCGATGAACCCCCCGGCGCCGACGCTGGAGGCGTCCGTGGCGGCCTTGATCACCGCGTCCAGGGCGACGCCGTGGGCGCGGAGCCGCTCGGGGTCGACGAGGACCTGGTACTGCTTGTCGCGCTGTCCCCAGATGGCGACGTTCGCCACGCCCGGGATCGCCATCAGCCGAGGGCGGATCACCCATCGGGCGAGGATCGTCAGGTCCATTTGCGACAGCGTGTCGGACCAGACGCCGATCTTCAGCGCCCGGCTGGTGGACGACAGCGGCGGCAAGATCACCGGCGGCCTGGCCACGGTCGGCAGCCGCGACGCCTCCACGGTCACGCGCTCCTGCACGAGCTGCCTGGCCCGGAGCAGGTCGGTCCCCGGCTCGAAGATGAGCTGCACCGACGAGAGCCCCAGCACCGACTTCGATCGGAGCGTCTTCAGCCAGGACGTGCCGTTGAGGGCGTTCTCCAGCGGGACGGAGATGAGGCTCTCGACCTCCTCGGTGGAGAGACCGGGCGCCTCCGTCTGGATCTCGACCAGCGGGGGCGCGAACTCGGGGAAGACATCCAGCGGCGCCCGCCTCGCGGCGCGGACGCCCACGATCATCATCACCACCGAGAGGGCGAGCACCAGCACCCGGAGCCGAAGAGACGTCGTCACCAGCCAGGTCATGATTCGTCCTTGCCTACTTGGCGCCCCCAAACTCCGCCCCGAAGAGCTCGGCGGCGCCCGAGGTCACGACCTCGGCGCCGGGCTTCACGCCCTGGAGCAGGACGGCGACGTCCCCGGCGATCCGGTCGAGCTGGACCCGGCGTCGCGAATACGTCCGGGGCGCGACTTTCTCGTAGACCCAGGTGCCGCCGTGATAGTCGTAGAGCAGGGCGGCGCGGGGGACGACGAGGCCCTCGTCCTCCCCGCGGAAGGGCACGGTCACGCCCACACGCTGGCCGGGCCAGAGGGCGTGGTCGTCGTTGGAGACCTCGTAAAAGAGGTGGACCGTGGCCGCAAGGGGGTCGCCCGACGGCGGGGCGTCGTTCATCGGCCGGGCCGGCTTTGTCGACTGTCCCTGCGCCTCGGTCAGGTCGCCGACCTGGGCCTCGGCCTCGAGGTCCAGGATGCGGCGGTCCCCGACGTAGACCGGGACGCGGACCCAGACCCGGTCCAGCGCCTCGATGTCGAAGAGCATCGCGCCGGCGTTCACGACCTGGCCCTGCATGACGTGGACCCCTTTGAGCGAGCCGTCGGCCTCGGCCAGGATCGGCTGCGGGCTGAGCGTGCCCCCTTCGATCCCCTTGATCGTCCTGTCCAGGGCATTCCGGCGGGAGGTCGCGGCCTTGAGTGTCGCCTCGGCGATGTCGTACTGGGCCTGGGCGTCGGCCAGCGCCCCGGAGCCGCCGAGCTGCTCGCGGCGGAGGCGCCCGGCCCGGTCGAGCTGGATCTTCGCCTGGGCCAGCCCCTTGTCGGCCTGATCGACCTGTCCCTGGGCCTCGACCCGCGTCGTCGCCAGGGTGGCCTGGGCGTCGGGCGTGAGCAGCGGCCTGAGGCGGAAGACCTCCTGGCCCTTCTTCACCGCCGCGCCGGGCTTCGGCGGCTCCCCCCCCGAGGGCGGCAGGACCGTCCCGCTCAGCGGGGCGGAGACGGTGACGGCCCGGCCCGGCGGGACGACCACCTCGCCGCCGTAGGTCCGCGCCCGCGCCACCGGCTTGAGCGCGACCGTCGCGGTGGCGATGCGGAGGTTCCGCTCGGCCTCCTCGACGAGGTGGATGGTGGTCAGGTCGGCCTCGCCGGGCAGCTTCTCGACCTTCGACGCCGTCGCGGCCTTTTTCACCTCGGCCGCCTTGGGCCGCTCGCAGCCGCTCAGCATCGGCAAGGCGCCGAGCAGCATGGCAAAACTCGCCGCTCGTCGGTCCATGAATGCGGGCCTCCCGAGGTTGGGACGGGCGATCACGAGGCCCGGGCGTCGTAGAGGATATGTGTCGGGAGAACTCCGTTTCGGCCGCCGTTGAGGAGAACGGATGGACCCGCGGTGGTGCATCCTGGGCTTGGAGAAAGGACAAACCGCCCTCGCATCGACCCGCCTGTGCGATCTCCACCAGCGGCATCGGCTCCGACATTGTACCACCCTAAAACGCACATTTTCACCCCCTGGCCCATGAACCTTGCTTCTTCGATGTCTCCGCCAAAATCCCGAAGTTCAGCTGCGAACTCTTTTGATCAATACTGTTTCTTCAACGCATATTCACAAAGCGCCGGTAGGATACCGCTCGGCTGCTTCTGTACTTGAGCACCTCTCCCATGGACGGCGGAGGCGTTTCAGGCCTGACTCCGCTGCGTGTAGCGGTCAGCCGAGTGGCGGCCCTAACGTCTATCGAATTCCGGAGTATTTCTTCCATGAGTCCGTCGAATCGGCACCGCGCCCGAGGATTCACCCTGATCGAGCTGCTGGTGGTGATCGCCATCATCGCCGTCCTGATCGGATTGCTACTGCCCGCCGTACAGGCGGCACGCGAGGCGGCCCGACGCTCCCAGTGCGTCAACAACCTCAAGCAAATCGGCCTGGGGATTCACAATTTCGAGTCGACGCACAGCGCCCTCCCCAGGAGCGGCGAGCACCCGGTGACCTGGACGGACGGCAAGATCTACAAGACGCAGGATTACCACAGCGCGTTTACCATGATCCTGCCCTTCATGGAGCAGTCGAATATCTACAACGCATATAACCAGGAACTTCGTCACAACTTGCCCGCGAATTTCACGGCATCGGGTGCGGCGATCAACTCTTACCTCTGCCCGACGAATCCGCTAGCCGGCGACCGGGGCGGCAGCGGCGGTAAGGACTCTTCCGGTTACGGCTGCGCCGATTATGCGATATGCCCCTACACCGAGATGGACACGCTTGGTCGCCCTTCGGATAACCCCGCTTACGGCACCGCCCCGTCCACGAGACCGATCGCTTTTGCGGCCCTGACCAATGGCGCGTACCCGGTCAGCCTCTACACTCTGTATACGACAGGTGGTCCCATAACCTACGTTTCCTCCTCCAAGAAGGTGCATCTCGATCCGACCAAAGGCAAGATCGACCCGTTCTACAGCGGCTCGTCGATCGCCTCGATCACGGACGGCACGTCCAATAGCCTCTTCGCCTACGAAGACACCGGCCGCAGCCCTAAGATGTGGGAGACAGTCGGCCAGAATCTGGCGGCCTCGACGGGCGGTTACCTCGATCCGGTGACGGGGGAAGCCCGCTGCCACTGGCGATGGGCCGAGCCCGACAGCGCCTCGGGCGTCTCGAAGCTCGTCAACAACAACCGCAATGCCGGCTATGCCATCGGCGTCCAGCCCCGCGTCGGGCAATGCCCCTGGAATGCGCATGATTGCGGCCCCAACAACGAAATCTTCGCCTTCCATCCGGGCGGTGCCAATGTCCTGGTGGGCGATGGCTCGGTGCGATTCCTGAAAGAGACCTTGAATGGGCAGGTGCTTCGTTCGCTCATCACCAAGGATGGGGGCGAGATCATTTCGGGGGATTCACTCTGATCGCCAGGTTCTTCGCGACGTGGCCGGATTTCCGGGAAGGTACCGGCCGCGTCGCATTCACCAATCGGATGCGATTTCCCATGAGGACGACGGCGATCATCGGCCCGCTGATGTTGGGCTTTGCCTTTTCGATCTCCGCAGGCGGATGCTCCGGCGGAGAACCCGCGCAGTTCGAATCGAATTTCGATCAGGCGATCAAAGCGGCCGAGAAGGGCAAGGCGGCGCTGAAAGCCGCCAAGAAGAGCCGCCCGGGGAAGCCTGAGAAGCGGGGTCCTGAAGCTCCTGCTCTCGAGCCTCATGGCTTACCCGATGTCTCTTGAGGTTGCGTAGGCGTCTGGATGATGGCGAGCGCGCGGAGGGTCGTCGTCAACGCCCATGCCGGAGTGCCCGTCCCGCCCTGGCGCCGGTGGGCCGGCCCCCGTCGAGGGCCGCCCGACCGTTGACGAGGACGTGCACGATCCCTTCCGAGTAGGCGAACGGCTCGAGGAAGGTCGAGCGATCGACGACCCGATCCGGGTCGAAGACGGTCACGTCGGCGAACTGGCCGGGCCGGAGCAGCCCGCGGTCGACGAGGCCGAGCTTGGCGGAGTTGAGCGAGGTCATCTTGCGCACCGCGTCCTCGAGGCGGAGGAGTCCACGCTCGCGGGCATACACGCCCAGCACGCGCGGGAATGTGCCGAAGCTGCGCGGGTGCGGGTGGCCCCTGCGCAGGGGGCCTTCGGTCGCGAAGGCGGAGCCGTCGGAGCCGATCGAGCACCAGGGCTGGACCAGGGCCAGGTTCATGTCGGCCTCGGTGTGGTGCGCATAGATCGTGCCGACGGAGCCCCCTTCCTCCGCGAGCAGGTCGAAGAGCACGTCGAGAGCGTCCGGGGCGGGGGACCGGCCTTCGGCACGCCCGGCGAGGACGCGATCCATCGTCTGCCCCTCGAAGCGTTGGTTCGCTTGCGAGAGCCGGGCGCTGATCTGCATCCGGGACCAGTCGCCGCCGACGGCGAGGTAGTGGTTGTACCAGCCGGGGAGCCCGGCGAGGATGTCGCGCTTCAGGCGGGCGCGTGCCTCGGGGGCTTTCAGGCGGGCGAGCATCGCCGCGCGGCCCCCCTCGTGGCCCCAGGGGGGGATGATGCTCGCCAGGTCATTGTTGCCGCGCGTGTAGGGATAGACGTTCGCCTGCACGTCCACGCCCCGGGCGCGTGCCTGCTCGATCAGGGCGACGAGCTCCTTCATCCGGCCCCAGAGCGTCTGCTCGGCGATCTTGAGGTGGATGACGTCCACGGGGACGCCCGCCCCCTCGCCGATGGCGATCGCCTCGCGGACGGCCGCGACGACGTCGAGCCCCTCGCTGCGGATGTGCGACGAGTAGAGGCCGCCGTGCTCCTTGACGACCCGGCAGAGGGCGACGAGGTCTTCGGTCGTCGCGACGGTCGCCTGCGGGGCCATCAGCATCGAGGAGAGGCCGAAGGCCCCGTCGCGCATGGCGCCGGCGAGGACGGCCTTCATCTCGTCGAGCTGCCCCGGCGAGGGGCG
>JAABUS010005352.1_pt1 | contig 17000 bp, 18 predicted proteins | sample 5560161 | NCBI WGS metagenome assembly JAABUS01 (sample SAMN10711885, study PRJNA513376) | rock metagenome | isolation source: Antarctica rocks | place: Antarctica: Victoria Land, Trio Nunatak nord | collected 2016-01-04
TTCGCCGCAGTCCGATTACAATCTCAATGCTGGGAAAGAAGATACGAGGGAAATACACGGATTTCTAGCTCGCTGTTGCACCGTTGATTATAAAAGGCGAAGATCGCCAGGAACCGGCTGATCCGCTGGGAGATCTCCCGCATCGTCCGCGTCGTCAAGCTGATGTGGCGGGCGCCGACGAGCTGGATGATCCGGTCGCTGAGGTCGTCGCGGTCGAGCATGAGGGTCAGCATCAGGACGAAGACGATGCTGCCCAGGGCCAGCGGTTCCAGCAAGGGCCCGATCGATCCCTGGAGCTGCTTCTGGAACGAGGGCTGCTCGACGACCCGCACCTCCATGACGCCGTCGCCTCCGCCGCCCGGGTCGCCCAGGCGCCGGGCCTCGGCGATCTTGGTCGGGACGGCGGGCTGGTCGAGTTGCTCGGCCACCTCTTTGGTCACCTTCTGCACGCGCTGCAGGGTGGTCTCCTGCTTCGGTTGCAGCGCCGAGAGCTTGGCGAGGATGTTCTCCCGGTAGTCGGGCAGGCGGTAAGCCAGCGACGTGAGCTGCTTCCCGACCACGTAGCCGACGCCGCCCAGGGACCCCAGGGCTACCACGAGCGTCAGCACGACCGCGACGACACGGGGCATGCCCCGCCCCTCCAGGAACCGGGCGATCGGAATCAGGGCGAAGCTCAACAACACGGCCAGGGCGAGCGGCTGGAGCACCTCCGCCGCGAAGTACATTGAGGCGATGATCGCCAGGATGAGGAACGTGAGCTTGAACGGGTCACTCATCGTGGAGGATGTATTTCGAGCGGCCAATGCGATGCTCCCGGACGAAGTGCGGACAGCAGAAGAGGGCGAAACGTGAATGTCTCTAGATCAAAAGATGCAACACTCGTGCCGGGATACGTGCCCGGGATTTCGGCCCCTGGCGGCCACTCGCCGCGAGATCCCAGCCGCCCGCCGTCCCCACGCGGCCGTCGAAGTCACACTGCACGCGCGGCCTTGGGGTCGAGCGGATTCGTGATCTCAGCCAGACGCAGGGCAGGTGGGTCAAAGGTGGGTGGATCCAGGCCCTATTCTGTGCGGGCTTCGGTTCGGATGGCCTGGCTACGAACTCATCTTGCCCATTCTGTATAGATAGCGGAAAAATTCACGAATGTCCCGGTTTGTATTCCCGGCGTCAAGGCCCACCACGGCCGTCATCCTCCTACCCGGTTCGTTCTATTGCTTGCCCCCTCCCGGCGACCGTAGAATGAGTGCTCATGAGCACCGACCCGTTCCGGAACCAAGCCAGGAATGCTCATGGAGGCGGATCATGCGCAAATTCGGTTGTGCGATTGGCATGGCCTTGGGATGCGCTCTGGCGTGCTTCTTGTACGTGTCCTATTCGGTCGCCGTCGCCATCGGGACCGCCGTCGTTGGGGCCATCGGCCAGGCCGCCGTCATGATGTTCTGGTTCGTGTGTCTCCTCTCGGCCTTTTTAGTGGTCTTCCTGGGATTGGCCTTCCTCTCCTCGCCCCTGGATTTCGCCTGGACCTGGCTCCCCATCCTCCTGAAAATCTGGGACTATATCGTCTCCGCTACGGCTTGAGGCCGGCGGTTCAGGGACGTCCGGTCGACTCCCGGCAAGATGCTGGTGATCATCCGGCCCGCCGGCTTCGAGCGGTTCATCGAGGAGCTGAGCCGGCTCCCGGTGGACGGGCCGCGGGTGGCCTGGACAACTGTTGTCCAGGTCGCGGAGCGACAAGAGGCCCGAGCGTGGAGCACGTTCGCCGGCGAAAACCAGAGCTGACCCAAGACCTCTTGCGGCTGCGCCGCCCGGACAAGCAAGTTGTCCGGGCGGCGCAACTAACTCAAGAGTCAAAACGACACGTCCTGAGTACTCATGCCAGCCGCCGCCATCAACCCCACGCATAAAGCGGTCCAGCCGTATTACGACACCCTTCTTGCCTACCAGGTCAAACGTCTACTCAACTCGGTCGGGGCCGGTTACAGTGCCAGTCAAGCCCGTAGGAACGGGCGAGGTTCCCACCAACGAACGGAGGCAGACCATGAAGCGACTCGTGTTGGGTGTGGCCGTCGTGCTGATTGCCGGGACGATGGCGAAGGCCGACGACCCGAAGCCCTTCCGTGGTGCTGGTCAGGAATTTCGGATGGAGTTGTTCCCTGGTCGAGGCCAGAATAAGGTCAGGGTCGAATTCAGTTCCAAAGCGTCCGTCGAGGACCGGCTGAGGCAGATTGAAGAGAAGCTAGACCGCGTTCTCGAAGAGTTGAAGGGTATGAAGGGTCAACCGCAAGCGGCGAAGCTGCGAGTCCCACACCCTTCTTCAAAACCCCTCACCTTCTATATCGGGGCATTCTGGTAAGAGGCTTTGCCTTCCCTACCAACAACATGGCCCCTGGCGAGTTCTCGGACAGGTCGGGGGCCTTCTCATTTCATCAAGAGGGCAGGGGCAAGGGCAGGGCTTACGCGGGGTGGCCCGGACAACTTGCTGTGCTGTGCACGGACATGGGTGACAAACGGTGCAAGGACATGGGTGACAGTTTTCCGCCATACTGCGCCCCCAGAAAGGGGGTGCAGTATGCCCTGGGAGGTCCTCCCCGTGTCCGAACTCCGTCGGGTGGCCTGGACAACTTGTTGTCCAGGTCGCGGAGCGACAAGAGGCCAGAGCGAGGCGCACGTCCTCCGGGAAAAACCCAAGCTGACCCACGACCTCTTGCGGCTGCGCCGCCCGGACATCGAAGTTTTCCGGGCCACCCGCGGTAGGGTGATTCCACTGATTATGACCTAATGGGAAGCCGCCATTGCACCGTGTGTAATGACGACTTCCCATTTTTGCGAATGGTGTGAAATCAGGGTGGACGGGAGTCGTCCGTTTTCCGATACCCTGTAAAGGGCGAAACTCAGGACAAACGGTTATCTCCGCATGACGGCCTTCGTCACGGGGGACGATTGCGGGTTTAGGTAGAGCCGCACGTCACAACCGGCTCGACCCAACACCATCGAAATCAAGCACACCGTAAACCAGAGTCGAAACTGAGAGCCACGGGGCTCTTCAGGCGGGCTTTGCCCACGATAGAAGTCAGGCATCATATTGGCTCTTCACTCGCAAGGGGTTGGGCCAACCGAAGGGCACCAGGAGGACAGTCCTGGTGTCCTTCAGCTTTATCGACTCAATCGCCTTGATTCATCGCATGTAATTTCTGCCCTCGGCGCAAAGCGACGGGACTACTCCACTTGGAGCCGCCTCCTTTTTGTACTACTGCACTGACCGCCGATCGCCCCTCCCCTGCCCCACTCTAGTTAATACCGCCGGGCCGCTATGATTGATTGGATGGTCTTTCTGATGAATGGAATGGCGACGTTCGAGAATGAAATGGAGAAAGAAAAAGGGGACGTTCGTCAATTATGCGGAGGTTGGCGCGGTCTGCGTAAGATTTGGGCAGCGGGCGGGAGCCCTGCGACGCCTGATCCGCCGACCCCCGCCCCCTCTCCGGGTATCATGCGATGAGGGCCCGCTCGATGAAATCGCCAGGACCACCATCGCCTTCTCCTCCTGGAGGCTCGTGACATGACCCACCTCTCGCTGTTCGCGATGTGTTCTTATCCGAACGTCGGCCCTCCTTACGCATCTCTTCCAGGGGGGAATGTGGCATCGAAGTGAACGGGAAATTGACATCTCTCGCGTAGGGCCGGTTTTCCCCCACCTTTGACCCACCTCCGACCCACCGGAAATGCTCGCGGCGACCTCCCGCCATTAATGTCGCAAGCCCTTGAGCCATAAAGACAACCACCTGAAATCCCGACGCATGCAGATATCCGAAATTCTCGTTACCGACGAAGGCCGACCGCGTCCGACACGTCGAACGGGCTCGAAATGGGGGGTTCCCGACGCCAGATGGCCTCATTTTGCACGGATGGCCCTTCGTCCCGCACACCCCGCGAACGCCACGACGTCTCGATGATCGGCTTCCGTTACGAGCCGTCTCCCGCGCGGTTCAGTTCAGGCGCGTACGAACTGGTGGCCGGGGAGGCGACGGACCAGCCGGCGCATCTCCAGGACGCTGAGCGTGGCCAGGACCTGCGAGGCCGTGAGCGAGGTCCGGCCGATCAGCTCGTCGACGCCGACGGGACGGTCGTCGAGCTTCCCCAGCAGCGACCGTTCCAGGTCCGAGAGCTTCAGCTCGGCCGGGTGCCGCACCGGGGTTTCGGTCGGGGCGGTCCGGACCTCGCCGACGAGGGGGCCGAGCTCTTCCAGGATGTCGTCGACGTCCTCGACCAGGCGGGCGCCGTCGCGGATCAGGCGGTGGCAACCCCGGCTGGAGAGGCTCTCGACCGGCCCGGGGACGGCGAAGACGTCGCGGTTCTGCTCCATCGCATGATTGGCCGTCGAGAGTGAGCCGCTGCGAGGGGAGGCCTCGACGATGACCACGCCCAGGCAGAGGCCGCTGATGATCCGGTTGCGCTGGGGGAAGAGGCCGGAGAGCGGCTCCTGGCGCATCGGCGACTCGCTGATCAGGGCGCCGGAGGCGGCCACCTCGTCGGCAAGCTCCTGATGCTCGGAGGGGTACACCTGTGCGAGCCCGTTGGCCAGGACGGCGAGGGTCCGCCCCCCCGCCTTCAAGGCCCCCCGGTGGGCGGCCGCGTCGATCCCGCGCGCCATTCCCGAGACCACCGTCAGGCCGACCCGGGCCAGCGAGCTCGCCAGCCGCTCGGCGACGCGCACCCCGTACGGCGTGCATCGCCGCGAGCCAACCAGGGCGATCGCGAGCTGGTCCCTGGGCTCGATCGTCCCCCTCGTGTAGAGCAGGCAGGGCGGGTCGGGAATGCGGAGCAAGGGCGGCGGATACGCGGGATCGCCCCGGCCGACGACCTGGACCCCGGACCTCCGGCAGAGGTCCAGCTCGGCCTCCGCGTCATTCTCGCGGCGCGCCCGGCTGATCTTGTCGGCGAGCTTGGGGCCGACCCCGTTGACGTCGCGCAGGCTCGCCAACGAGGCGTCGAGTACGCGCCCCGCCGTCCCGAAGCGCTCCAGGAGGGCCTTGCTGGTATGCGGCCCGACGCCGGAGACCATCGTCAGGCAGATCAGGTCGAGGAGATCGGCGTCGGACGTCGATTCGGACACGCCTCTCCTCCATCCCAGGGCGATCGAGGGGGCTCCCCTCCGGCAGGGCAACGGCTCAGCTCGTCGCGGTCATGACCTCGAGGACGGCACGGATGTCGGCCTCGCCAGGCGCGTCGGTCAGCTCGACCCGGCCGACCTCGCGCGGCAGGACGAAGCGGGTCCGACCGCCCTGGTTCTTCTTGTCGAGGCCCATGGCATCGCGGAGCGCGTCGGGGTCCAGGCCGGGGGCGGCGATCGGCAGTCCGAAGCGCCCCACCAGGGACGTCAGGCGGTCGGTCGTCGCGCGGTCGAGCCAGCCGAGACGCTCCGCCAGTCGGCACTCGGCGACCATGCCCACGGCGACCGCCTCGCCGTGCCTGTACCGCGAGCCGTAGCCGGCGACGGCCTCGACGGCGTGGCCGACCGTGTGGCCGAAGTTCAGGACGGCACGCCCGCCGGTCTCCTCGCGCTCGTCGCGGGTCACGACGTTGGCCTTGAGCCGACAACACCGCGCGACGACGTGCCGCAGCGGGTCGGGCTCGCGCCCCAGGATCGCTCCGGCATGCCGCTCCTGATAGTCGAGGAAGTCGGCGTCAAGGATCATCCCGTACTTGATGACTTCGGCCATCCCGCAGCGTAATTCGCGGAGTGGGAGCGTCGCCAGCGTCCCGGTGTCGATCCAGACGCCCACGGGTTGGTGGAAGGCGCCTATGATGTTCTTGGCGCCCGGGTGATTCACCCCGACCTTGCCCCCGACAGAGCTATCGACCTGCGCCAGAAGGGTCGTCGGGACCATCAGCAGGGGGAGCCCGCGTGCGTAGGTGGCGGCCACGAAGCCGGCAAGGTCGCCGATCACCCCACCGCCGAGCGCGACGACGCAGGTATGCCGATCGGCCTTCATGCCCACCAACCGGTCGAAGAGGACGGCGGCCTGTTCGAGGCTCTTCGTCTCCTCGCCCGGCGGCAGGACGGCCGACGCGACGTCGATGGCGACCCCTCCCAGGGACATGCGGACCGGCTCGACGAGGTGGGCGAGGTTCTCGTCAGTGACCAGCAGCGCACGGCGGCAGGAGCGGCCCCCCCAGCTCGCTTCCAGGGCCGAGCGGGCGAACGCGCCCAGGGCATCGGACCGGCCGCTGACGACGCGGACCTCATACGAGCGCGGACCGAGGTCCACGAGCACACCGGTCTCACAGTCGATCGGGTTCAAGACGGGGCCTGCCTGGGTTCGTGTCTGTGACGGCTCAGGCGGGAGTCTACCAGAGCGCGTCGGGACAATAAAAGGGCACGCCAGAAGGGCATGCCGCCCGCGTTGCGGCTGGGGACGCCGGCTGCTAGAGTAGAGGTCCGTCGTAAGTTATGGAGGTCGCCTCCGTCCGGCGTCCGCATCCCGCCTTCGGGTGGCCGATCATGACCGATCCCCTGACGTGGTCGCCGATCAACCTGGGACGCTGGTCCGGGTCCACGGTCCGAATCCACATCACCCTGATCCTGTTCGTGGTGTTCAAGCTCCTGAACGCCGCCATGGAGACGGGACACCCGGTCGCGCGGACGGCCGCCTGGCTCGCTCTCTTGCTGGTGGCGCTGGCCATCCACGAGCTCGGGCACGCGGCGATGGCCTCGTGGCTCAACGCGGATCGCGACGAGGTCCGGCTCTGGCCGCTGGGCAACATGGTCGGGCCTTCGGCGATGCCGCAGTCGCCCGACCAGATGCTGGTCGCCCTGGCGGGGCCGGTCGCCAACCTGGTGGTGGTCGTGTTCGCGGCCGTCGCGCTGAACCTCGTCGGTGCGAGGTTCGTCTGGAACCCCTTCGGCCACGTCCTCGATTCGGGGGCGCCCCTGCTTGCAGATGGGAAATTCGCCACGTCTTTGACCGCCGTCTGGTGGATCGGCTGGTTCGGCTACCTGAACTGGCTCCTGGTCCTGGCCAACCTGATCCCCGCGCTTCCCTTCGACGGCGGCCGATTCCTCCGGGCCTCGCTGTCCGGCACGTCCGCCGTCTCCCCCAGGGATACCATGGTCGGCCCGTGGTTCGCCCGATCGTGCGCGGCGGTCCTCGGACTGGCGGGGCTGGTCCGGCTCCTGGTCCCGCCGGGCAACAGCGACGGCCTGACGCTGATCGGCCTGGCGCTGCTGATCGAGCTGATGGTCCGGACCGAGGCGCGGATGCTTGAGGATGGCGGCTTCTTCGACGACGGGGTCTTCGGCTACGACTTCTCCGAGGGGTACACGAGCCTGGAGGGGGGCGCGGCGAAGGTCCGGCCCTACCGCGAGAGCGCGATCAAGCGCTGGCGGCGGCGCCGCTCCGAGTTCCGTCGCCAGCGCCGTCAGGCGCGCGAGGAGGCCGAGGATCGCCGGATGGACGAGATCCTCGAGAAGGTCTACCGCGAAGGGCGATCCGCGTTGACCGACGACGAAAACCGGTTCCTCGTCCGCGTCAGCGCCCGGCTGCGCAAGGGGCCCAAGACGCGTGGCTGATCCGTCGCGGGGTGATCGGCTCCGCGAGGCGATGGCCCGGGGCGCCCTGGTGCTCGACGCCGCGATGGGGACGCGACTGATCGCCATGGGCCTGGACCTCTCGGACGACGACCCCGCCCTCTGGAACCTCTCCCACCCCGAAGCGGTCCGCGAGCTCCACGCTCGCGACGTGGCGGCCGGCTCTGATGCCGTCGTGACGAACACCTTCGGGGCGAATCGACACTGGCTGACGCGGTACGGACGGGCCGGGGATGTGGCGGCGATCAACCGTCGCGCCGTGGAACTCGCCCGAGATGCGGCGGGCCCCGGCCGGTTCGTGTTCGGATCGATCGGGCCGACGGCGTCCGGAGTCTCCGACGCCTCACGCGAGCAGGCGGAGGCCCTGGCCGTCTCCGGCGTCGATGCCCTCCTCTTCGAGACCCATACGCGGGAACGTGCGGAGAGGGCGCTCGAGCAGGTCGGCGGCACCGTCTCCCTCCCGCTGATGGTCTGCCTGCTCGACTGGCCCCCGTCGCCGGCCGAGCCGGCGCGGCGGTTGGCCGTCCTCGGGGCGACGGCCCTCGGGGCGAATTGCCAGCACGGCATGGAACCCGCTCTGCGGCTGGCCGAGGCCCTGCACCGGGTGACGGACCTTCCCCTGATCTTCAAGCCGGGCGCCGGCCTCCCCGGCGAGCCCCCCGCCAGCCCCGATTCGTTCGCGCAGGCCGTCCATGAGCTCGAGTCACTGGGGGCTCGGCTGATCGGCGGCTGTTGCGGGACGACGGAGGCCCACGTGGCCGCACTCCGCTCGGCCTGCCCACCTTGGAATGCCCGGCACCATTTCGCCGCCGATGGCCCCCCCGTGCGGAGAGGACCGACGCCGTGAAGAAGGTTCCACCCCGCCGCCAGGACCTCGCCCCCGGCGCTTGCCTCTGCGACCAGTGCTCGGGCAAATGTTGCCGCTACTTTTCCCTGCCGATCGAGACGCCCGTCACCTGGGACGACTACGACGCCGTGCGCTGGTACCTGGCGCACGGGCAAACCCTCGTCTATGTCGAGAAGGGGACGTGGTTCCTCGTCGTGATGACCCGCTGCAAGTACCTGAGCCGCGACGACCGTTGCCGGATCTACCTGAGCCGGCCGAAAATCTGCCGGGAGTACACCACCGACGACTGCGAGTACGACAGCGAATGGACCTTCGAGAAGGTCTTCGAGGCCCCCGAGCAGCTCTGGGAATACGCCGAGGCCCTCCTGCCCCCCCGCCGCCGTCCGAAGTCGAAGGGACCGACGCTCCCGGTCATCACCCTCGGCTGACGTGCCCGGCGACGTTTCCTCGACGAGTGGCCGATGTCGCCACCACGGCCTTTGTCGTATATTGGGGCCCTCGACGAAGCCACCTCGCGCGAGAACGACGAGAGCGATGGCCGACCGATCCAACCACTACGAGGCGGCGTTCGAAGGCTATATCCGGTCGATCCGGGTCCCCTGCGTGGCCGTCGACGAGGCCAAGCGGGCGATTTTCGGCCAGGATGGGCTCAAAAATCCGGACTTCCTTTTGTATCCTCGGTGCGGCTTGAACCTGGTCGTGGAAGTGAAGGGGAAGAAGGGGAAGAATGCGCTCGGGCGGCGCCCCTGGGAAAACTGGGTGACGACCGACGACCTGGATGGCCTGACGCGCTGGCAGGAGATGTTCGGACCCGGCTTCCGGGCGATCCTGGTCTTCGCGTACGCCGAGCCCTTGCCCCCGTTCCCGCTTCCGAAGGAGAATGGGGCCTTCGAGTTCCGGGGGATGGACTATCGCTTCTGGGCGGTCGGCCTCGACGACTACATCGCCCACCTCCGTTCGCGAGGCCCCGCCTGGAAGGCGGTGGCCATGGCCCGTGCGGCCTTCCGGCGCAGGGTCCGACCACTCCGCGAGTGGCTCCCGATGACCATCGAAACTCCCCCACGGCCGAAACCCCTCAAGGAGCGCGACCGATGACCCGATTCGCCCGTAGTCTCGCCCCCCTCCTCCTGGCGTTGACGTTCGGCCTGGCCCCCTCACCGTCGAGGGCGCAGCCGCCGGAGGAGCCCCCCGCCGAAGAGGAGTCCTCCGGCAACCCGGTCCCCGGATATCTCGCCACGGGACTGCTCGGGGGGCTCATCCTGTTCGCCGTGGCCAAGTCGGCCCGTCGTTAATCGGATCGGCCGCCCCGATTCCTCCGGCCCTAGGAAACCTGCCCACGATGCCGACCACCGCCCCTCGCACCTCCGTGACGATCTCGGACGTCGCGGCGATCTACCGGTCACCCGTCCTCGACCTGATCGTGCGCGCCGCCGAGGTCCACCGCCGCCATCACGACGCCTCGCGCGTGCAGGTCTGCGTCCTGCTCTCGGTGAAGACGGGGGGATGTCCCGAGGACTGCTCCTATTGTCCACAGGCCGCGCGCTATCACACGGAGGTCGAGGCGCACGGCCTGCTGGACCCGGCCGAGGTCGTCGCCGCCGCGCGACGCGCCCGCGACGGCGGGGCGACCCGATTCTGCATGGGGGCCGCCTGGCGCGAGGTCCGCGACAACGCCCAGTTCGACGGGGTCCTCGCCATGATCCGGGGGGTCAAGGACCTGGGTCTCGAGGCCTGCTGCACCCTGGGGATGGTGACCGAGGACCAGGCGAGGCGGATGAAGGACGCCGGCCTCGACGCGTACAACCACAACCTCGACTCGTCCGAAGCCTTTTACGATCGGATCATCTCCACGCGGACCTATGCCGACCGGCTCGGGACGCTGGAGAATGTCCGCAAGGCGGGAATCTCGGTCTGCTGCGGCGGGATCGTCGGCATGGGCGAAACCGAGGACGACCGGATCGCGCTGCTGCACACCCTGGCGACGCTCCCCGAGCCCCCCGAGTCGGTCCCCATCAATGCGCTCGTGGCCGTCGAGGGGACGCCGCTGGCGGATCGCCCGCCGGTCGCGATCTGGGATATGGTGAGGACGATCGCGTCGGCGCGGATCCTGATGCCCTCGTCGATGGTCCGGCTCTCGGCGGGGCGGCTCCAGATGAGCGAGTCCGACCAGGCGCTCTGCTTCCTCGCCGGCGCCAACTCGATCTTCGCGGGCGAGAAGCTGCTGACGACCCCCAACCCGCGGGCCGATGCCGACCGGTCGATGTTCGAGCGCCTGGGCCTGACGCCGATGCCCGCACGCGTCTAGCGGCGGCCTCGGGGGGGGGGCGCGAGGTTCCGAGATTTCGGGGGACTGATGGAGAGGGCGGACCCCCTGGCCTGGATCGCCGCCGAGGCGGACGAATGGTCGCGCCGAGGCCTGGAGCGACGGCTCGTCCCGCGTCGCGCGCCGTCCCCCGGCCGGCTCGCTCAAGCCGGGCGATCACACATCAACTTCGGGTCGAATGATTATCTGGGCCTGGCGGGCGATCGTCGGGTCGTGGCGGCGGCGCGCGGGGCCGCCGAGGCGTTCGGCTGGGGGGCCGGGGCGTCTCCCCTGGTGACGGGCTGGACCGAGGCCCACGACGACTTGGCCGAGTCGTTGGCGCGCTTCGAACAAGCCGAGGCGGCCGTGCTCTTCCCCACGGGATACGCGGCGAACCTCGGCACGATCGCCGCCCTGGTGGGGAAGGGCGACGCGGTCTATTCGGACCGGCTGAACCATGCCTGCCTGATCGATGGCGCCCGACTGTCCAGGGCGACGATCCGAATCTACTCGCACAACGACGCGGGCGAGCTGGAAGCGATCCTCACGCACGACCGGGGCCGCTTCCGCCGCGGCCTGATCGTCACCGACGGCGTGTTCAGCATGGACGGCGACCTCGCCCCCCTGGCCGACCTGGCCGACCTGGCCGATCGCTTCGGCCTGGCGCTACTGGTCGACGAGGCGCACGGGACGGGAGTCTTCGGCCCCGACGGCCGAGGTGCGGGGTCGGAGTGCGGCGTCGCCGACCGGGTCCACGTCCGGGTCGGCACGCTCTCCAAGGCCCTGGGCTCGATGGGCGGGTTCGTCGCCGGTTCTCGGATCCTCATCGACTGGCTAATCAACCACGCCCGGCCTCTGATCTACTCGACCGCCCCCCCCGCTGCCGCCGTATCCGCCGCGCACGAGGCGCTCGCCATCGCCCAGGCCGAACCCTGGCGGCGGGAGCGGGTCCGGTCACTGGGATCACGCCTGCGCCAAAATTTGATCGCATGCGGCTTCGAGCTCCATCCCTCCGACGGGCCCATCGTTCCGCTGATGATCGGCGAACCGGAGCGGGCCATGGCGCTCGCGAAGGCGCTCCACGAGCACGGGCTTGTCGTCCCCGCGATCCGGCCGCCGACCGTGCCATCGGGGACCGCCCGGCTCCGGATCAGCCTGTCCGCCGCGCACACCGACGAGGAAATCGAAACGCTGGTCGGGGCACTCCAAAGCCGTTTCAGGTCCAAGGGAACCTGACGGCTCTCACCCCGGCCGACTCGCTCGGTCTTCGGAGATGTGAGGACCGATCGATGGCCGTGTCGCTCCCGCCCTCAGTCCGCCCCCTGGACTGCCGATCAATCCGATTTGAATCCGGATGGCATTTCGGCTTTCATCGGCATTCACTCCCCAGTGGACGCCTGGAGCACCCGCCGGCTCGGGGGCCTGCTCCAGGTAGCCTCCCGAGGTCGGATGCGTGCCGGGCCGGGCATGCCTCGTGATGCATGCCCGGCCCGGTAGCGATCCGCGATCCGAACGGTCAGGTCGCCGTGCAGGAGACTGACCGCCTCGGAAGTGAGATAGAGATTATTATGACGCCGGATCATTGATGGTCTGGGCCGGAGCGGCCCTTCTCCGCCCCTTGCCCTGTGGCGCCCCTTTCGGAGAGATCACCGCACCGGCGGAGGCACCGTCTTTGCCGGCGGCCGGAGCATCGGGAAATGTCGGTCCGGTCGGGTTGGGATCACATCCCGCCAGGATCGACAATCCCAGGGCTGTCCCCTGTAGCCGACGTCTCGTCACTTTCATCATTCCGAGCGTCCTTCGATCAGGCATGTGGATGCATCGAATTAACCGCCGTTCGGCACGGCAGGTCACTGGGTACTCATAACTCTTGCCGGACCGGTGGGATGCCGCTCATGCACTGGATTCGGTATCGGAGGTGATCAGAGGGCATCCCCCGACACGACTTCGCCGGAAGACCGGGTCCCAAGGGCGCGATAGGCGCTCAGGTTGATCGTCTCCTTGAGGAACTTGACGGAGCCGTCTGCGAAGACGAAGTTCGCACCGCCCGGGTGCTGACTCCGGAATCCCCACTGGCCGAATTCCTGATAGATCGGAATGTCCTTCAACCAGTTCTTGTAGTCGGAATCGTCTTCGGTGCCGGCGGGTAGAGAGGAAGGCGGGCCGGTGAATCTGCCATCGCCGATCTTCGGCGGGGCATTGATCCTGGGCACCTGAAAGGCCAAGCCCTGGGGACGGGTCGTACCGGAGCCGAAACTCGAGCCGAAGAACTCCCAACGGCTCCACTGGTTGAAGACCCGGTCCGGATCATTCTTGTACCGCGCGCATTCGCCGACCAAGATCGTGTTGCTCGTGCCGTCGGTGAATGCCTTGATCCCATAACTCGTGAAGCTGTCGAACGCCCCATTCCCCGGGTACCCCTTCCAAATCTCCGGACCCAGGTAATAGGCAACCGTATTCCAGGTCCCACCCGAGGGGAAATAAGAAGTCTGCGAGTAAGGGTTGGGGCTCTCCGCCTGGGTAAAGGGCATGATCGGGGAGTCGCTCGGGCAGACGTATGAGTTGACCTGGGTGATCAACCCGGTCCAGTTGGCGCGACCACCGGGATCCTGCGCGGCACGAAGGTTGAAGTTCAACGAGTTGCCCACGTTGGATTGCTCCATGTAGGGCAAGATCATGGCGAACGCGGTGAAACTTCGGATCGATCCACGGGTCGATGCGGAAGTCGGGTTGTACAAAGCACCGCCCATCGGAAACGAGCCGATGGCGCTCTCGTAATTGTGCATGGACAACCCAATCTGCTTGAGGTTGTTGACGCACTGGGCGCGACGGGCGGCCTCGCGCGCGGCCTGGACGGCCGGCAGGAGGAGCCCGATCAACACGGCGATGATTGCGATGACGACCAGGAGCTCGATCAATGTAAAACCGCGCGTGCTTTGTCGTTGTTTGGGAAGACGGATCATGTTGGGTACCCGGGTGAGTGGGGGATGATGCGACGCTGCGGACAACGATGTCCACACCGTCCCGAGAATTGCGTCAGATACTTTCGAAGTCCAAGCCCGTTCTGTAGGCGAGCTTGACCTCGGCCTGTGTCGGGCCACCAATGCCTCGCGTTTTCAAAATGCGGGGATCGATATTCGCGAGGCCCGCGTGGCCGCCCAATGGATCGAGAGCCGCGAAGTCGATCGGGCCGGTAAGTTTGTCGGTGTATCCTCGCCGGGCGGCACCGCGAACCATGGCATGATCGCCAAAGTCGAGCGGATCCCGGTGCAAGGGTGTCCGGCAACTGAACATGATTGACGGCCTACAGCGATCGAACAATTCAGGTCGCGCAGAATGCAAATCGATGGCGCCGGGGAGGGAGGGTACGAGGCTAACCGGATCGGCGCCATCTAGGGATTGGGAGAAATCCCATCGAGAGCAGTATTGACCAATTGCATCCATTATACAAGCGAAATCTACTCCTTGCGCCAAAAAATACAAAAGCCCGTCCCGGAATTCCCGAGCCACATGTCCAGAGGCTTGGTTCCCATTCTTAATTCTTTCTCCATCATATTGACGTCCATGAAGGCTTTGGTTTATGACAACCATGACTTAGAATCGGCCGTGACTCCGGCCATCATCCGAGGCCGACCTAAGCCGTCGGATTCGCCACGGAACGGGGCGAACCGCGGGAGAAAAGAATGACCTACCCGAGGCCGCCAGCCCGGCCACCGTCCAGGACGTCGCGGGGAATCCCGGTCGGGCGGAGGCCGAGCAGGTCGCCGTTGTCCGGCCTGCCGGGAGTGGCGCGAGTGCCGAGGGGTGGGGAGGGAGGGGCCTTATGGATTGGGACGCATTGCGTCGGAGTGAGTTCCCCGTCACCGAGCGCTGGGCGTATTTCGACCACGCCGCGGTCGCCCCCCTGCCCCGCCGGTCGGGAGACATGCTGCGTGCCTGGGCCGACGAGCAGGAGCGCAATGGCGTCGTCAACTGGCCCGACTGGGAGCGGAAACTGGAGGTGACGCGAGGCCGGATCGCACGGCTGCTCAACGCCGAGGCCGACGAGATCGCGTTCGTCGGCAGCACGACGCAAGGGATCGGCCTGGTCGCCGAGGGCTTCCCCTGGCGGGTCGGCGACAGCGTCGTGACGGCCGCCGAGGAGTACCCGTCGAACATCTACCCGTGGATGAACCTCGAGAGCCGGGGGGTCGGCCTGCGGACCGTCCCCAGCCGCGACGGTCGCGTCTGGGTGGAGGACCTGGCCGCGGCGATCGACCACACGACGCGGATCCTGACCATCAGCCATGTCGAGTTCGCTTCCGGGTTCCGCAACGACCTCGATGCGCTGGCCGGGCTCTGCCGCGATCGCGGGGTCGCGCTCTTCGTCGACGCGATCCAGGGGCTCGGGCCGCTGACGATCGACGTGAAGCGGACGCCCATCGACTTCCTGGCCGCGGACGGCCACAAATGGCTCCTGGGGCCGGAGGGGGCCGGCCTGCTCTTCGTGCGCCGCGAGTGGATCGAGCGGCTCCGCCCGTTGGGCGTCGGCTGGCACAGCGTCGTGACTCCGTACAACGCCCCCGGGATCGACTTCACCCTCAAGCCGAGCGCCCAGCGCTGGGAGGGGGGGAGCTTCAACATGCCGGGCCTGCAGGCGCTGGGCGCCAGCCTGGAACTGCTGATGGAGCTCGGGCCCGAGGCGGTCTCGAACCGCATCCTCGATCGCGCCGGGCGCGTCCGCGAGTCGGCACGCACGGCGGGATGGCGCGTCTACGGCTCGGACCGGCCGGAGGACCTCTCCGGGATCGTCTCCCTGGAGCGTCCCGGCATCGACCCGGATCGGTTCGCCCGCGAACTCCGCGGACGCGGGATCGCCCTGGCCAGTCGCCGCGGCCGGGTCCGCGTCAGCCCGCACGTGTACAACGATGACGAGGACCTCGGGCGTCTCGCCGAGGCCCTGGAGGCGGGGACCTAGGCGGAGGGGGCTGGTGATCCGGGGTCGAATGCGTTACGGTCCGCCGTGCGGGCCGATCCGGACGCCGAACCCCGAGCGACGACGCCCATGGAACCACGCACGTCGGACCCGTCGCGCACGGCCGTCTTCACCGGGACGTTCGACCCGATCACGCTGGGCCACCTCGACGTGATCGGTCGCGGCCGCCTTCTCTTCGAGCACCTGGTCGTCGGCATCGGCATCAATCCCAACAAGAAGGCGCTGTTCGAGATCGAGGAGCGGGTCGAGCTGGCGCGCCGGGTGGTCGAGCCGTTCGCGAACGTGTCGGTGGAGTCGTTCGAGGGGCTGACGGTCCAGTTCGTCCGCCGGATCGGCGCGCGGGTCATCCTGCGCGGGGTCCGGACGCTCTCGGACATGGAATACGAGTTCGGGATGTCGCTGACGAATCAGCGGCTCGACCCGTCGATCGAGACCGTCTTCCTGATGGCCGACGGCGAGTATTCGCACATCTCCAGCACACTGATCAAGCAGATCGCCTATTACGGCGGGGACTCGGCCTTGCGCCGGTTCGTCCCGCCCGAGCTGGTGGAGCCGATCCGCTCCAGGCTCCGAACGGCGACGCTCGAATAGACTCGACGCCCGGGGCGGCCCTCGTCGCGTCCGGCACGCAACCCCCAGGAGCCTTCGGGTATGGAATCACACCAAAGCATCGTCCTGCGTCGCGAGCCCGGGCCGCTCACGAGGAGCCTGGTCGCCCTCTCGCTCCGCGTCGCCCTGGGGATGATCTTCCTGACCGCCGGGCTCGACAAGTTGCAAGGCATCAAGAAAGGGGACTATCCCGGGTCCATCCTCAAGCAGTTCGAGAAGACGCCGCTGAGGGCCGACCTGGTCCGGCAATTCGCCAGGGTCCTCCCCTACGCCGAGGTGGGCCTCGGTGCGGCCTTGATCCTGGGGCTGCTCACGACGATCACCGCGACCCTCTCGGCCACCCTGCTGGCACACCTGCTCTTCGGCTGGACGGCGCAGCACAATGCCGCGATGTACCCGGCCATGCTGACCTATTTCCTCGTCAACGCCGGCATCCTCTGGCTCTCGCCCGTGACGAGCAACTACTTATCCCTGGACGGCCTGATCTTCGGCTGGTTCCAGGCCCCTCGGTCCGAGGGGACGTACCGGGCCGACGACCACGACGCAAGACGCCACCGGTAGGCCTGACACCGGGCGGGTGGCTCAGTGAGTGGCGAGTGGCGGGTGGCTCAGTGAGTGGCGAGTGGCGAGTGGCGAGTGGCGAGTGGCGAGTGGCGAGTAAGGAGGGAGCAGCAGGAGA
>JAABUS010005354.1_pt1 | contig 16987 bp, 14 predicted proteins | sample 5560161 | NCBI WGS metagenome assembly JAABUS01 (sample SAMN10711885, study PRJNA513376) | rock metagenome | isolation source: Antarctica rocks | place: Antarctica: Victoria Land, Trio Nunatak nord | collected 2016-01-04
GCACGAGTCTTACATAGGGTCTAAGGTTAGACGTGATTACTGAAGAGCCAAGGTCTACCTCGATTTGACCCAGTTGCACCAAAATCGCGGAAGAGCCGCTTTTTTTCGCTCTCCTATTACAAAGAACATCCGGCTGGCAAAAGCACCGGGTAACGTGTTGATAACAGCGCGAGCGAGTAAACTTGATGTTGATTCAATCGTTAATGTCTCGCAGATATTTACGCTCGATAAGTATCTTTTGACCGAATACATCTCAAACCTCACACCGGCAAAGATGGCTAAGATCGAAGACGGAGTGCGCCTCGTACTTGGTATTTAGAAGTGTTAGTGCTTAAAAGCATAGTTTATACCATCTCGACTATTCCGAAAAGATTCATTATCGGAAATGCCACGAGAGACTACAAATAACGCTGTTTAATCTGCACACGAGTTAAATTAGTGGGTGTGAAACGTGATCGTGTAACATTTTTGAGTAGGTGCTTTTGAACCGAAGGCGGGACACGGGCGTACGGTCTTGGCGGAAGGGGTATGGCAAGGCGAACAGAGAAATATCTTTTTCGCCGATCAGTAGAATATCTGCAAAGTCAGTGAAATGTCTGCTAATCCGAGAGCATTTCCCCTCAGTTCAGTGAAAAATCTGCTAACGAAGGTATCTTCTTAAATTCAACTTAACTGATTAAAGAAAAGCGGCTTATTGGCAACTTTGCCTTAACGGCTTCCCTGCCCTGTTCAGTAAAATATCTGAAGACGTACAGCGGACTACTCGCAAAGATACACTCCAAGCACACCTACGGATGCGCGGTTCGCAGAATATATTACGAGCGCGCGTTAAGGAGATGCTCGGCGAAACCCGCAAGGTTTCGACTGAACACATGACTCAGGTGGTCGCTAAAGTTGATGAGCTTTTGGAGATTGATGCGGCTGACGGGCGACATTTCTTTTACGAAGAGATGAAGCGACTGTTCTATGCAATGCAAGAAATTGAACCGGAAGATTTGGACGACGAATTATTGGAACGATTCATGAAGGTAGCTGATGAGATGTCTAATGTGATCTTTTCTATTCAAATGAAGCGAAAGAAGCGTAAAGCAACGCCTATTAAGTTTGTTCTTTGATTTATAGTAATAAAGTAAGTAATCTTACTTTATTACTTACAACGACCATCTAATATTGCTCTATCAAGAGCGAATGCTATTAAGACCAATGCTGATTTATGTGTTCGATCCAAGTTTATTTCTCCGCTTCTGATTTGCTGATTAGACCTGACGATTTTGAATGCGTCGCGCATTTGATGTCCTAAACTTGCGCTCACCTTTTCTTCAATCAACTCCACCAATTCTGTCTTCGACATATCCAGATAATTTACTAGCAGCTTCAAAATTTCTTGATCCTGCTCCTCATGATGTTCGATTTGATCTTGGTTCATTGGCTAACGATAGCACGCTGTTTATTGTTTTTCCGAATGAAATAAAGTAAGAAAGTCAGCAATATTACTTTCCCACAAACTTACTTTTAATATTACTTACACTTCCTGTATCTTACCTGTGGACTTATAAACTAATTGTAGGGTATAGGTACTTTTCTGTTGATATTTAAGATAGCTTATGGTAATAAGGCGCGTGGAGGAGACGATCCGCATGGCTAAAAGCAGTGCAGCATTGAATGGGACGCTTCGACAATACGGCTTTTTAGACGCTCCCTTCTCAATTTCACCCGATCCTAGATTCCTGTACCTCTCACGGCAGCATCATCTTGCGTTGTCGAAAATTCGCTATGTAATCGACAACCGTCAAGGGCTGGCTGTTCTATATGGCGATGTGGGTCATGGAAAATCAACGCTATTACGCCGTATTTACGATATTTACAAAGAGGATGGCGATTTCGAGACGATTTTGATTACTAATCCTGATTTACCGTCCGAAATGCAACTTCTCAAACGGATTACTGACTCCTTCGGATTAGACCGCAAACGTTCGAAGTTAGATCAGATGATCGAACTTGAATCTTACCTTGTCTCGCAGTACGCGCAGGGAAAGAACGTGCTGATGCTGATTGACGAAGCACAGATGATGGTAGGCGGTATGTTCGAGTTGGTCAGACAAATCACTAATTTTGAATCTCATTCCGCCAAACTGATTCAAATTGTTTTGAGTGGACAGAATAACCTTCGGAACAAGCTCAAATTGAAAAAGCCGCTTCTTTCCCGTGCGGCTGCCGTCGCTACAATTGATCCATTCACGCACGATGAAACTCAAGAAATGATCGAGTTTCGCTTAACCGTCGCCGGGCGCAAAGAACCGCTCTTCGAGCCAGAAGCAATTGATGAAGTTTACGAAGTAACAAAGGGAGTTCCACGCGAAGTAGTGAAAACCTGTATGGATGCAATCACCATCGCCACAATCAACAACTTGAAGATGATCCCAAAGGAGGCTGTCCAACGTGCCAGAACAGAATAAGAAGCTGACTGGCTTTGAAGCCCTTTATCAAGTCGATCAAGAGAAACGCCAACAGCAACAGAGGATTGACACTGCTGGCGAAATCAACTCCCCTGTAAAGACTAATACACCAAGAGAGGTAGCACAGGGAGAGGCTAACAGAACGAAAGCCAACGGGTCTGTAAGTAAGTCAGAAAGTAAGCTAGTAAGAAATATTACTCCGCAAAAACCATTTGATACTTTTGAGCCAACAACATTCAAGGCAGATAGAAAAAAGGTTTTGGCTTTGAAGCGTCTCGCGCTCGAACTCGAACCGGCGCGCAAACTTCAGGACTTGTTCGATGAAGCACTCGCCGATGTTCTGGTGAAATACGGACGAAAACCGGAGTGAATGACGAGCAAAACATTGTAGTTGAGAACGAGCTTCTCCGAAGAGGGTTCACCAGCATCCCGAACTACATCTTCGGAATGCCGATCAGCTCGAACGCCAAGTTGATTTACATGGCGTTGCTCAGTTATGCGTGGAATAATCGTTCATGCTATCCGGGACTTGCAAAGCTGTGTAGCGACGTTTCTCTTTCTGATAAACCCGTCACCAAAGCCATTGAGGAACTAACTCAAGCAGCACTACTTGAGGTCAAACGACGTGGACAGGGAAAGACTAACATCTACGTTATCAAAGATTTCAGCAGTACAACACCTTCTTCCAGCAACTCCGATTCAAGAACCGGAGAATCTCCGAATCAAGAATCGGAAAAACTCCGATTCAAGAACCGGAATGTCTCCGAATCTAAAACCGGAGATTCTGCGGCTCTAAAATCGGAGAATCTCCGAAACCCTATAGAAGAAAAATACACAGTGGAAAAAAGACAAGAAGAAACACACGCACATAAAAGCAAGCGCGCCGATGGCGGTGGGGGTGTGGGTTCAAAATTTACGCTGGAAGAATGCCGGAGATACGCCGCTCATCTACATGCCACGGGGCAGGGAATCACAAACCCGGGCGGATACGCCACAACCATCTACCGCTCCGGAGAGGCCGACGAACTCATCGAACTTTTTCTCAAACCGCCCGTCGAACCTGATCTGCTAACTTCAAGCAAATGCCCCGACTGCCAAGGCACTGGGTTTTGGTACCCGAAAGGAATTGAGCGGGGCGTCGCAAAATGTAAACACAAGCAGTTACAAGACGATTCACGGTACTCTGAACTTGCGCCAGTAGAGCGAAAGCTAGCACCGGAGAAGATCACCGAACAAGCTACTCTCATCGCTGAGTTGCTTGAGAGTGGCTATACACTCGATCAAGCCGAAGCGCAGTTCGCTTTGGGACTAAATCCAGATGACTGGAGCCTGATTCGTGAACAGGCTTTAAGGCAAAACGAGCAGCCAAATAAAGAGCAACGATAAAGGATCTGGTCTATCCAGTATTGGTGTCTAGATACGCGGCTTGCTCTGGTCGAAGGCATGAATGACCTAAATAGAAAATTCGTTGTGTTCTTCAAAGAGATTATTGGATTCGAGCATGTCCGCAAACCTCATCAATCTATCTACATTGGAATCACACCTCTGGGAGTCCGCCAACATCCTGCGCGGACCCGTTGATGCTGCTGACTTCAAGACCTATATCTTTCCGGTACTCTTCTTCAAGCGTATCTCGGATGTTTATGACGAAGAGGTAGCTGCCGCGCTCGAAGAGTCGGAAGGCGACGCGGACTACGCGCTGTTTCCTGAAAACCACCGCTTCCAAATCCCGGATGGGTGTCACTGGCGCGACGTGCGCGCGAAGACTGTGAACGTTGGCGCAGCATTGCAACGCGCCCTGCGCGAAATCGAGAAGGCTAACCCGCGCACGCTCTACGGCATTTTCGGCGACGCGCAGTGGACTAACAAAGAGCGACTCTCCGACGAACTGCTGCGCGATCTGATTGAACACTTCTCGCAGCTGTCGTTCTCAAACGCGCAAGCAAAATCCGACGTGCTCGGTCAGGCATATGAGTATCTGATCAAGAAGTTCGCCGACTCGACGAATAAGAAAGCGGGAGAGTTTTACACGCCGCGCTCGGTCGTGAGGCTGATGATTGACATGCTCGACCCGCAAGCCGGAGAGACGATTTACGATCCGGCTTGCGGCACGGGTGGAATGCTCCTGGAAGCCGTCAACCACGTCCGCGAGTCCGGCGGCGACATCAAGGCGCTGTGGGGCAAACTCTTCGGGCAAGAAAAGAATTTGACGACCTCCGGCATCGCGCGCATCAATCTCTTCTTGCACGGCATTGAGGATTTCGAGATCGTGCGCGGCGACACGCTCAGGCAACCGGCGTTCTTCGAGGGTGACCGCCTTGCGACGTTCGATTGCGTGATCGCTAATCCGCCGTTCTCGCTCGAACGCTGGGGTGAAGAGATGTGGGCGACAGACCCGTTCGAGCGCAACTTCGCGGGAGTCCCGCCGCGCAAGAGCGGCGATTTCGCGTGGGTCGAGCACATGATTAAGTCGCTCGCCACACCCAAAGGTCGGATGGCAATCGTGCTGCCGCACGGCGCACTGTTTCGCGCCGGCGCGGAAGGTCAGATTCGTCGTCGCATCCTGGAGATGGATGTGCTCGAAGCGGTCATCGGCTTGGGCGCGAATCTTTTTTACGGAACGGGACTCGCGGCTTGCATTCTCGTCTTACGGGCGCGCAAAAAACCGGGGCGTAAAGGGCAAGTTCTATTCGTAGATGCGTCGCGTCTCTTTAAGAAAGGGCGCAATCAGAACACGCTTGAGCCGCAGCACGTCGAGGAGATGCTGAAACTGTATCGCGGTTACGAGACGGTCGAAGGCACGGCGAGCGTGGCTACGCTAGGCGAGATTGCTAGCAACGAGTGGAATCTGAACATCCCGCGCTATGTTGAGCCGGTGATTGAAAAGGAGAGCATCACGGTCGAGCAGTCCATATCGAATTTAGAGAGGGCGTTGAGCGAAGCATTTGCGGCTGAGGACAAACTGCGTCAGCTATTGAATAATGCAGGATTCGTCGCCGGAATGGGCAAAACATAGGTATGGTTGATTTGTCACTACGAAGGAGTTACTGATGCCTTTCACGGTTCAAGACCTCATTGAAGATCGCCCTGCGCCCATCATAGTCGCGCGTGACGATTCTGCACAAACTGCGCTCCGGCTATTGATTGAGGGCGACTATAGTCAACTGCCTGTTGTAAATCACGACGGCAGAGCTGAGGGAATGATTACGAGTGACTCGATCATTCGTGCACTGAATCACTTCGACCTCACGATTAAGGAGATGAGAGTGTTTCACGCGATGACCGACGTTATAACTTACAAGCCTGACGAAGACTTGTTCGGATTACTTGATGATCTGAAGAATGTTTATGCTATCGCCGTCATAGATAACGAAGACAAAGTGATCGGGATCGTAACCAGTTATGACACCACTGAGTACTTTCGGCGGCGCGGCGAGGACATAATGCTCGTTGAAGACATAGAAACGATGATTAAGGAGTACGCCCTTGCTGCCTTCTTGGATAATTCCGGCGCAACTGATGAAACGGCACTAAAAGCGGCTATTGAAGAGATCACGCCCTCCAACTCAAAATTGCGGCACCCATTCCAACAGGCTTTGCATCGATACCTCCAACTATGTGGAGATGATAATCCGCAACTCGATCAACAGCGCGTCGGAGAAGTTTTTACCCAACACATGTATGAGAAGGCATCTCCAAAACCCTTCGATAGGTTAACCCTTAATGACTACATAGAAATTTTTCTCAGTAAGAATCGGTGGGAGCGGTATAAATCCGTCTTTGATCTTGATGCGAATTCATGCCGCAAGTTATTGCTGCCTGTGCGCGACACGCGCAACGAACTCGCCCATTTTCGAGCAGAGCTTACTCCTGAGAAGCGTGAGCGACTCCGCTTTTGTAAGGATTGGTTAGCTCGGCATCAGACAGAGATTACAGAAGCCTTCGCACCCGTTGGGGGAGAAGTTACACCACCGGTAGAGGGAGTAACGAAGCCGGAAGATAAAAGTAAGATCAAGAACTACTCGGACGAAGAGTCGCTGCCAGTTCAACTACTGGAGACTCCAGATTCGAGAGAGAGTCGTTACGCCCCGCTAGCTCTTTATCTGCAAAGCTTACCTCTTGAACAAGAAAAGATTGAGGCAACATTTGAGGAGATCGAACAGCTAATCGGAGCGCCGCTCCCGAAATACGCCAGACAGCACCGCTCGTGGTGGGCTAATGATTCGGTCGGGCACGTTCAATCACAGCAATGGCTGGATGTTGGCTGGCGCGTCTCGTCTGTCATCATGCCTATGGAGCGCGTCACGTTTTCTCGGATGAAAGGACGCGGGCAAGACTACATTGATTTCTTCAGTGTGCTTCTGTCTTCCTTAAAAGAGCGCGATGAGATGCCGGTCAGGGCCTATGCAACTGGCGGTGGACAAGGTTGGGTGGGCATCACTGGCCTCGCGCCTGAAGGGAAAGCGCAGACATCGTTCATCGGGTGTTCCTTCGCGCGCGGAAAACGCTTTCGCGTCGAATTGTACATAGATCAAGGGGCGCGAGAAGTGAACAAGGTAATCTTCGATAATCTTTATAGCAGGCGCGAAGAGATAGAATCGGAGATTGAAGAGAAACTTAGTTGGGAGCGATTGGACGAGCGCCGAGCCTCTCGGATCGCGCTCTATCATAGCGGCGCAATAACGGATAACAAAGATGCACTGGCAGGACTTCGTGAATGGGCTGTTGATTCGCTCATTAAGCTGTACAAAGTTTTCAGGATCAGAGTCGAGCAGATGACGCACACGGCTATTCCTGAGACGCGAGCAGATGAAACCAATCTCCAAACGATGCACGCGGAAGAAGCCTAGTTTGAGTATGAGTAAGTACTACGCAGCACAGAGCGGACTGTTGTTCGATGGTCAAAAGCAACAGGCTGAGAAGAAGAACGGCGGGCGCATCTCTCAGGCGCAGTTGGAGAGTTACCTGTGGGGGGCGGCGGTGTTGCTGCGTGGCGTGATTGACGCGGGCGATTACAAGCAATTTATCTTTCCGCTGCTATTCTTCAAGCGCATCTCGGATGTTTACGACGAAGAGTATGAGGGGGCGTTGGCTGATTCGGGCGGCGACGTGGATTACGCGAAGTTCGCCGACCAGCATCGCTTTCAGATTCCCGAAGGGGCACACTGGCGCGACGTGCGCGGCGTCGGCAGAAACGTCGGGCAGGCTTTACAGAACGCGATGCGCGCGGTCGAGAAGGCGAACCCGAAGCAGCTTTACGGCATTTTCGGCGACGCGCAGTGGACGAACAAGGAGCGTCTTTCGGACGCGACAATGCGCGATCTGGTCGAACACTTCTCGACGCTGACGCTTTCGGTCGCCAACGTCCCGGAAGATGAGTTGGGACAGGCTTACGAATACCTCATCAAGAAGTTTGCAGATGATAGCGGGCACACGGCTGCCGAGTTTTACACGAATCGCACGCTCGTCCATTTGATGACGCTGATGCTTGAGCCGCAGCCGGGCGAGTCAATCTACGACCCGACGTGCGGTTCGGGCGGGATGCTGTTGTCGGCGGCGATGCAGCTCAAGCGCGAAGGTAAGGAGTACCGCAACGTCAAGCTCTACGGGCAAGAGCGCAACCTAATGACTTCGGCAATCGCGCGGATGAATATGTTCCTGCACAGCATCGAGGACTTCCGCATCGAACGCGGCGATACGCTCGCGGAGCCGAAGTTCACAGAGGGCGACACCTTGCAGCAGTTCGACGTGGTGCTCGCCAATCCGCCGTACTCGATCAAACAGTGGAATCGCGCTGCCTGGGAGAAGGACGCCTACGGGCGCAACTTCCTGGGTGTGCCGCCGCAGGGACGCGCCGACTACGCTTTCTTCCAGCACATCATCAAGAGCCTGAAGCCGGATACCGGAAGATGCGCGATTCTGTTCCCACACGGCGTTCTGTTCCGCGACGAGGAAGCACAGATGCGGCGTCGTTTGATTGAGCAGGACGTGATCGAGTGCGTGCTGGGCCTCGGCGCGAATCTGTTTTACAACTCGCCGATGGAAGCGTGCGTTATCGTCTGCCGAATGCGTAAGCCGAAGGAGCGACGCGGGCGTGTGCTCTTTATCAACGCGGTGGATGAAGTGACGCGCGAGCGGGCGCAGAGCTTTCTGACGGAAGCTCACATCAAGCGCGTGCTGGCGGCATACCGCGAGTTCGCGGAGACGGATGGGTTCGCGCGTGTCGTCACCGTCAAGGAGATAGGAGAGAACGCGGGAAATTTGAGCATCCCGCTTTACGTGCGCCGTCAGAGCGGGAATGGGCGGAGCGGCGCGGGCACTGATGGCGCGGCGTCGTTGGCCTCGGCGGTGGCGGCGTGGGAGCGGAGTTCGTCGGAGTTGCGCGGGTCAATGAAGGAGATGTTCAAAAAACTCGTTGAATACGGGATGGAGAGTTAAAATCAAATCATGAATGTGACATTAGAAATATCCGAAGAAGTTTTATCCGCCTTGCGTCGCTCGCCGGATGAGTTCGGGCGCGAGTTGCGAAGGGCTGCGGCGATTCATTGGTACGAGCGTGGCGAAGTGTCGCAAGAGAAAGCCGCCGAGATCGCCGGATTAGACCGCACAGACTTTCTGCTGTCGCTGGCGCGTGAAGGTGAAGATGCTTTCGTAGTTGACTTCGATGACTTGAAGCGAGAACTTAGAACATAATTGATAGGACGATGGTCTCAAAGGTTTAAGGAGTGAAGAACAATGTCCAGCAACTTAGTTGAAGAGATAGCCGCCAAAGCCGCCGCGTTGCCGGTTGAGAAGCAGCGCGAAGCTTTAGCCTTGATTGAGTCGTTAAGCGCCAATGAAGCGTCAGCCGGACAGCCCCGCAAACCCTTTCGGAGCGTGTTAGGTTTGCTCGCGGATAGCGGCGTTGATGTTACGGAGGAAGATATTGCAGAGATGCGGCGCGAGGTATGGAAGAACTTTCCGCGTGAGGAACCGAAATAATGAGTCTTATCCAGACCGCAGCCGTCGTTGCTGATACGCACACGCTGTTGTGGTCTTTGTTCGACCTGTCGCGGCTTTCGACGCGGGCGCACGCCGCGCTCAGGGCGGCAGAAGCAGCAGGTGAACCTATCTATGTTCCGTCCATCACAGTTGTCGAACTGCGTTACCTGGTCGAGAAGGGGAAGTACACCGAAGGTGACTACGCCACGATTATAACGACGCTGAAAGACGCCGCCACTGCGCCGACGCTTGTTAATCTCGACTTAAATATAGCCGAAGCATTGTCGTCCATCCCGCGCGCGATTGTCCCTGACATGCCCGACCGCATCATCGCCGCGACTGCGCTTCACCTCGGCTTACCGCTCGTCACACGCGACACGGCCATTCGTGCCAGCAGTGTCACAACAATCTGGTGAACATGGCTTTGACGAGAGACGCAGTATTAACGAAGAGAGACAGCGCAACCGAGCGCACCGTTGCCGGAGAGTTGAAAGCAGGCTGGCGCGTCGTGCAGTTCGGCGATGTGGTGAGTAATGTGGACGTGAGCGAGCGTCAACCTTTGGAGCAAGGCTTGGAACGCTTCGTCGGGTTGGATCATCTCGACCCTGAATCGCTGCACATCAAGCGTTGGGGATTGATTGAAGAAGGGACGAGCTTCACCAGAAAGTTCGTGAGCGGGCAAGTGCTGTTCGGCAAGCGGCGCGCGTATCAACGCAAGGCAGCGGTGGCGGAGTTTGACGGCATCTGCTCCGGCGACATTCTGGTGTTTGAGCCGAAAGGCGATGAACTGTTGCCGGAGTTGTTGCCGTTTATCGTGCAATCGGACGGCTTCTTTGAACACGCGCTCGGCACGTCTGCCGGTTCGCTGTCGCCGCGTACCAAGTGGAGCGACCTAGCGCGTTACGAGTTCGCGCTGCCGCCGAAAGATGAGCAACGCCGCATCGCGGATATTCTTTGGGCGGCTGATAAGTCATGCCAATCACGAGAACAAGTTGTTTCTGAGTTGCTTGTTGTTCAGCAACTCACCATTGACAAACTGTTCTCGGTTGAGAAATCGCAGACCTGCGTAGCGTTCAGGGATGTCTGCGAAATGCAAAACGGGCGACCGTTTCCAAGTGACGAATACCGTAACGACGGAGTTAAATTACTTCGACCCGGCAATCTTGGTATTGGTGGGTATTTTGATTGGAAAGGTAGCAGTACAAAATATCTACCAAATGATTATTTACAAACCGCCTCCGATTATGTGGTGACTGAGAAAGACGTGGTAATCAACTTAACAGCACAATCATTAGAAGATGGGTTTATGGGGCGAGTGTGTATAGCCCGCGAAGGTGATACTTCTTTATTGAATCAACGTATTGGACGCTTTAGATGCTCAGAGAGAGTTCTGCCTGAGTACCTCTTCCGATGTTTACAAACGACAGCGTTTAGAAAGTTGGTTGAAACGAAGTGCGAAGGTAGCAAAGTCAAACATCTCTATTGGAGGCACATGGAATGTTTTGAATTTGCACTTCCGCCAAAAGACAAACAGTTGCGGCTTATAGACGCGGCAGAGTCAACCGATGTTGCCCTACGCAACGCGAAGATGAGCCTCGAAGATTCTCGGAGACTTAACAAAGCACTTATTAACACATTGCTACCGTCAAACTTAGATACAGCGAATGTTCAATGAAGCCAACACCGTCGAAGCGTTCGTGCGCGACGTGCTTTGCGGCACGCCGACACGCAAAGGTTTAGGCTGGGAGTTCATCTCACATAAAGACCTGCCGCGCTCGCACACCGACGTGCTCGTTGACTCTCACCTGCGCGACGCCCTCATCCGCCTCAACCCAGAAATCGCCGAGCAGCCCGACCGCGCCGACGAAGTCTTCTACCGCCTGCGCGCCATTCTCATCTCCACCAACACCGATGGACTCGTGCGCGCCAACGAAGAGTTTGCGCTGTGGCTCAAAGGCGAGCGCACAATGCCCTTCGGCGAAAACAACCAGCACACGCCAGTCCGCCTCTTCGACTTCGACACGCTCTCGAACAACCGCTTCGTCGTTACAACACAGTGGACTTACAAAGCCGGACAGGAGCGCCGCTTCGACCTCGTTCTCGTCGTCAACGGTATTCCGCTCGTCGTCGGCGAAGCCAAGTCTCCGACGCGCCCGGCAGTGACGTGGTTTGACGGAGCCGCGCAAGTCCACGACGACTACGAAGCGAACGTGCCGCAGATGTTTGCCACCAACGTCTTCTCCTTCGCCACCGAAGGCAAAGCGTTCCGCTTCGGCTCAATCAGAATGCCGCTCGACATCTGGGCACCGTGGCGCGACGCGGAAGGCGACGCGGTTATCGGCGGACTCAAGGAAGTCGAAACCGCCGTGCGCGGTCTGCTCGCGCCCTCGGTCGTGCTCGACATCCTGCAAAACTTCACAGTCTTTGCGACCGACAAGCGTCACCGCAAAATCAAAATCATCTCGCGCTATCAGCAGTACCACGCCGCCAATCAAATCGTCGAGCGCGTCGTCGAGGGGCGCATCAAGAAGGGACTCATCTGGCACTTTCAAGGCTCAGGCAAATCCTTGCTGATGGTCTTCGCCGCGAGCAAACTGCGCCTGCACCCTAAGCTCCAGAACCCGACCGTGCTCATCGTCGTTGACCGCATAGACCTCGACACGCAAATCACCGCGACCTTCAACGCGGCGGACGTGCCGAACACCGTGCCCGCCGATACACGCTCCAAGCTCGAAGAGTTCCTGCGGCAGGACGTGCGTAAGGTCATCATCACGACCATCCACAAGTTCGGCGAGGCGGAAGGCATACTGAACTCGCGCTCGAACATCATCGTCATGGTTGACGAAGCGCACCGCACGCAGGAAGGCGATCTTGGGCGCAAGATGCGTGAGGCTCTGCCTAACGCATTTCTGTTTGGCTTCACCGGCACACCCATCAACAAACGCGACCGCAACACCTTCTGGGCATTCGGCGCTGAAGAAGACGCGAACGGTTATATGTCGCGCTACGGCTTCAAAGAATCCATCCGCGACAAGGCGACGCTCCCGCTCCACTTTGAAGCGCGCCTCATCGAGCTACGCATAGATCAGGCGGCGATTGACGAAGCTTTCGCCAACATCACCGGACACCTCAGCGAAGACGATCAAGCCGAACTCGCGCATCAAGCAGCGAAGATGTCAGTGCTCGTCAAAGCGCCGGAGCGCGTCCGCACAATCGTCGAGGACATCGCCGCGCATTACCGCGAGAAGATCGAGCCGAACGGCTTCAAGGCGCAACTCGTCACCTTCGACCGCGAAGCCTGCGTCCTCTACAAACAAGCACTGGACGAAATCCTGCCGCCGGAGGCAAGCGACATCGTGATGACCGTCGGGCAGGGCGACCCCGTCGAGTGGCACAAGAAATACAAACGCAAGCGTGAGGACGAAGAGCAACTGCTCGACCGCTTCCGCGACCCGGCAGACCCTTTGAAGATCATCATCGTCACCTCAAAACTCCTCGCCGGTTTCGACGCGCCCATCCTTCAGGCGATGTATCTCGACAAGCCGATGAAGGAACACAACCTCCTTCAAGGCATCTGCCGCACGAACCGTCCCTTTCCCAATAAGACTCACGGACTCATCGTTGACTACCTCGGCGTCTTCGACGACGTTGCACGCGCGCTCGACTTCGACGACGCCGCGGTGCAGCAGGTCATCACCAATCTCGACGAACTGAAAGAGGAACTCCCCGCCGCCATTACCGCCTGTTTGGTCTTCTTTCCCAATGTTGACCGCACGCTGACCGGCTACGAAGGGCTGATTGCCGCGCAGGATTGTCTACCAGACAACACCACGCGCGACGCCTTCGCCTTGAGCTACTCGGTGCTTAATCAACTCTGGGAAGCCCTCTCGCCTGACCCCGTTCTGCAAGCTCACAAGACCGATTACCGTTGGCTCTCGGAGGTCTATGAATCAGTGCGCCCTCCGAGCGGACACGGCAAGCTGCTCTGGCACGGACTCGGCGCGAAGACCGTCGAACTCATCCACGAGAACGTCCACGTCGAAGCGGTGCGCGACGACCTCGATACGCTCGTGATGGACGCCGGGGTATTGCAGGAACTCACGCTCACGAAAGACCCGCAAAAGGTCAAAGAGATTGAGATCAAGATCGTCGCGCGCCTGCGCCGCCACAAGGATAACCCGAAGTTCGTCCTGCTCTCCGAACAACTCGAACAACTCAAAGAGCGACACCAGCAAGGTCTCATCACCTCGCTCGAATTCCTCAAGAGCCTGCTCGAACTCGCGCGAGGCGTCGTCGAAGCAGAAAGGGAAGTTGACCCGGCAGAAGAGCAAGACAAGGCGAAAGCGGCGCTCACCGACCTCTTCAACGACGCGCGCACTGCCAACACGCCTGCGATGGTCGAACGCATCGTCACTGACATTGACGCCATCGTAAGAATCGTCCGCTTCCCCGGCTGGCAGCAGACCACCGGCGGCGAAAGGGAAGTGCAGAAGGCTTTAAGGAAGACGCTCCTCAAATACAAACTGCATCACGAGCAGGAACTGTTTGACCGCGCTTACGGCTACATCAAACAGTATTATTGATCCGTCAGAAATCGTGACAAGGGGCATAGACAAGTATGGACATTAAAGAGTTAATGAGAATCAGCAGGGAGCTTGATGAGAGGCGCAGCGTCTTCGGCGATCTACGTCATCATGAAGAAACTATGCGAGCTGCGAGGGAACTTCATTCTCTTAACCCGCTCCTTGAACATTCAAGAAGGCTGTCTGAAAGCATTGGCTTCAATCATCTGGAAACATTAAACAAAGGTTTGTCTTCGAGCCTGATAAACGATGAGGTTAGAGGCATTGCACAGCACAGTGCTTTCGCTGCTGCACGCATCGTGATGGATCACGGTCTGCGTGACCAGATCAAGCACCTTACAGAGGGTCTGTCGGCGACCAGCGCTCTCGCGCGAATGACCGAAGATTTGAGAATCGGATTGAAGGCGGATGTCGCAGGCTTCTCGCATCTACGCTCACGTATCGAAACTGAAACGCAAGGATTGCTGCGATCTATTAGAGGTGCGGCGGAGAACCCATCCGCATCTGCTTTAGCCTCGCTCAGTGCTGCCATCAACGCAACCTCCTTTTCGGCGACCGCAGACTTAATGCGCGGCTTTGATAATGAGGGTCTGTTGGGTCAGCACCGAAAGATGATGGAGCAGCTTTTCCAGCCGAGCTTCGCTTACAACCATTTCGCGGCGCGCACGATTGAGCAACTTTCTAATCCGATTACTGAAGCGCGTTCATCTGCGCTCGCGGGTTCATTGCTTCTTGCTAACGAACAAGCGATTCGCGCTGCCGGTTTAACCCAGCCAATCGTTGATTTTAAATTTCTACGCGATGAGGTGCTTCCGTTCCCCATGGTGAGAACGTCGCCGCCCATCATCAACAGATACAGAATCCAGCGAGAAGAGCTGCTGGAACAAGAAGAAGTTCCCGACGACGCGGACTATGAAACACTTGCTATTCTTGCGCCTTCAACAAATCTTTTCGAGCAGGCGCGCCGTTGTTTAGAGTTAGTGGGGATGTGCGATGAAACAAGCCAGACGTGCACCGGCGTGAGCGTCTTCAAGCTGACGCCGATGGTGCTGATCTCCTTCTCTGGGTTGCTCGGCACGGTTGCGTGCAGCCGGATGACCCTCGCGCACGTCGTGGAAAATCTCTACATCGTTCTGTATGAATCGGCTGGTAAAGATAAACTTCGATACATTGAAGGCGGATATGTCACCAGCGATGAGTGCGAAGTGATTTGGAAGATCAAGCACCTACGCAATAAGTGGTTGAGCCACGACGCGGATCACGGCAAGGAAACCGACATCAAAAAATCATGGCGCGCCCGTATGGACGCGCTCCAGTGGCTTGGCGTTGCCGGGATGCCAACGACGAAAAAAGACTACTCCGTGATTCATCAATGCCTACTCAATAAGGTCGAGGAGTTCCTGTCCTTGCTGTTGACGCGTATCGCTGCGCCGACACCGCCGGAGGGGGAGAACTGATTTTCATCAGCATTGAGTAGTATGGCTACAGCTTCCGCCAACCTTCAGCCGATGTGGACGAAGCGTGTCGCCGCCAACACGGGCGGGCGCGATCCTCTCGGACTCTCTCGCGTGGCGTTTCTCATCACGGATTTTTTGCTGTCCGGCATCATTACCACAACTGACCGCGCTCGCTATTACTCATTCTACTGCTGGGCGCTCTGGCACATCGAGCGCGAAGAGAAACCCAAAACCGACAGGGAATTTGTCACCGCGTTCCGACGGCGCGAAGCAGCAATGGCTCTCGCTACGGTCGCCAATAATCCAGCAACCTCTCCGGTCGGCGTCCTCGCCGTAACACCGCAGCTTGAGAAGGGCAAAGAAGAAGGAGTCTTCAACTGCGACTTCAAAGTCTTACCGTCGAATCCGCTCGGCGGCTACGGGCAGTATTACGCCGGATCGCTCTATCACCTCAAGCTCTATCACCGACCGGAAAACTCCTTCGATAGCGTGACGGAAGGGATAGCCGAAGAATTAGCCGAAGCCTTTCATGCCGCCATTGAGCGCAGCCCGTACATCAAGAAGCAGCTTTACCGAGAGGCGCACATCCCAGCGGCTGATTTGGAGAAATCGAAAGAGTTTCTGACGCTCGATGCTTTAAGTAATCCTTTTGCGGCGACCGAAAGAGCAAAGCTGATTGATATTTTCTTCGGTTTCAGCAACCAGCACGTCGATCAATCAACCGTCCTCAGAAGGCACACGCTCACGTTACTCCTCCACGCCATCAGAGAGCACGAGCGTCAAGGTATTTACCCGGACGCTTCAAAGCCAGCCACCCTCGACGAATATTTGCTCTATGCTTTCTACTACGGCGTGCTGTGGCTGGACGAGGCGGACGAAACATTTCCCTACAAAGCGCCGGAAACTCTAACCTTCTGCCGCGAGCTGTGGCGGCAGTTCTGTCTCCATCAATTCCTCGCGCAGGCGATAGAGTTCTTGCTGTGCGGCGTACTCGAACTGTTGAGCGTGGAAGTTTCAGGTCTCACCTCGGATGAGATCGTGGCGAGGTTAGCGCAGCCTGAATTTACAAACGCGCTGGAAGAATTGACGGGTGAAAGTTGCGACCGACCCCGCGATTTGCTGAATTCTCTGGGCATCCAAGGCGTGCCCGACGCGGCGGTGTCGCAGACGCTACAGAATCGGCTGCTTCCGACGCACACCTTGAGTGAAGCGCAAGTTTTAGGTTTGTCATACACAGACGCACAGAGCATGGCGGCGCAGGGAGTTCTCTTGCTCGCCGTCCTGTACGGGAAGTGGCGCGGCGTGAGTGCCGACCACGCTTTCGCTTACGTCGCCACACACGCACGTCAGGAATTGTGGACGGGGACAGTTCTTACGTACCTTGATAGCTGGGCGGATGAATCAACGACATGGCAAACGGCGCTGCAAAACATAATCGAGCCTTTTATCTTTAAACAACATGATCGCATCATGTACGAGAAGGGAAAGCTGGATAGCTGCTGGTTGGAGC
>JAABUS010005355.1_pt1 | contig 16979 bp, 16 predicted proteins | sample 5560161 | NCBI WGS metagenome assembly JAABUS01 (sample SAMN10711885, study PRJNA513376) | rock metagenome | isolation source: Antarctica rocks | place: Antarctica: Victoria Land, Trio Nunatak nord | collected 2016-01-04
CGCCTTGGGCGTCATGAACTGGCAGGACGCGAGCGGCACCGTCGCCGGCGAGAGCCTGCCCAGCAACGGTACATTTGCCGTCGCTGACCCCAGGCCCAACCTCGACCGTGCCAAGGGCGACGCCTGGCATGGCAGCGGGCACTTCGGCGTCCAGCCGTGGGATGCCACCAGCGGCGCGGTGTCGGCCGCGGCTGGCCATGACAATGGGTCCTGGTCGGTCGCCGATCCCCGCCTGCCCGGCCAGACCGACCGGCTCGTGGCGGTGATCCGCGCGCTGGACGGAACGTTCCATAGGCCTTTTTCTACATTGGAATTGGCAAGTTTGCAGGCGCTTGTTGATCCCGAGGAACACCTTGAGCTGGAAGGGCTCTCTGACGCGGGTTGGCGCGAGCGCATCGGCAATGCGGTTCCCCCCGATGCGGCACAGGCCATGGCGGAAACGATGGGACGCACGCTGCTGATGGCCTGGAGCGGCACCGGCTTCATGCTGTCGAACCTGCCAATCTGGGTCAAGCCCGTGGCTGTTGCGCTCAGCGTGCGGCAGCCCGGCGAGCTGCCGGGCGACCAGACTGCGGACGGGTATGCGCCATGACGGTCCAGTGCATGCTCTGCGGCGAGACGTGGGTCCGGGACCCGGTTTTCGAGGCGCCCTGCCCGGACTGTCTGGCTCCGGTGGGCCAGCGTTGCCGCCGGCCCTCGGGCCACGAGGCCTGGGGACAGGGCGCCTTCCACAAGGCACGGGAGATCCACGCCATGGCGATCGGCGTGCTGCAACCCTGCCCGGCCTTGCCGGCGCGGATGTCGTCCAAGCGTGTTCCGGCCTGCGACGTGCCGCTCCATGCCGCCCGGCGCGACCCGAACACGGGATGCTGGAGAGATAGCGTCTGGAGCGGACGCTCCGACATGGCCGTGGTCCGCTCACTGCGCGACGGCCGCCAGCGCAGCGTGTCCGTGCGGCTGCTGATGCTGCACGACGACTTGGGCCTGACCAAGGGGATAACAGCCTACCCCACGCTGCCCGACCTGCGTTTCTACCGCTGCCGGTCCCGCGCACGCGAGCCGGCTGCCTCGCTGCAGCACGCCGCCTGATCATTCTCACATAAAGCCAGCACTGGCTGACGCACCCGGAGGCGACCATGACCCCCATTGCCCTGCCGCAGGCGATCGTGCGCGCCCTGCGCGATCCCGTGCCGGACGCCAAGGACTTCACGCCAACCAAGTTTCAGCCCGCGGACAGCAAGGCTTTGTTCGTCGGTCATTGCGTAAAATTTATATCGGCTGACTTTCCACGCCATCAGTTCACCAGGCGCTTCTATGGGCAGCTAATCCATTGTTTCGCATTCATAGCAATGTATGATCAGGACGGCTTCTGGACTGAGTATTTCACGACCAATGCTGGCAAGGTCGAGTTCCTGCAACAGATGTTGTCACATCCCTGCTATGGCGATCCTTGCCATACGTTCTCGGACGCGGAGCGGGAGATCATCAAGCGTTTGCGACGAACCGATGTGCTCGGTTTCTACCGGCAACGTCTCTGCGCCGAACGGGAGATCGCCGACCGCGCCGAGCTGACCCGGCTAATGGCGAAGTATGGCCAGGGGCATCCGCCGGCCGAGCACGGCGTCCTGCGCACCGTGCTGGTGCCCATGAACCGTCCAGCTCCACCCCGGCCCCTGCACCGACGCGATGACACCGGACAGCTCGCCCTCGGCCTTGGCTGAGCGCCTTTCGTCCGGGCCATTCCACGGCGGTCGCCTGGCCGACACTCACCAAAACACAGGGGATCAGACCCATGGCGAAGAGCCGCTTCCTGCTCGACGTGCATCCACGCGAGGCCGACAGCCCAGGCTATTACGATCTGCGGCTCGACATCGGCCGTCTCTTGCGGATAGTCCGCGGCGATCCGTGCCTCGACCAGCTGTGCACCAAGATGCAGATGACCCGTGGCGAGGTGCTCAAGACCTTCACGCCGGGCGCCTACCTCGATCCGGCGACGGGCGAAGTCAGCATCAATGCCGGCTACGATCCCAACTTCGACGAAGGCGTCCTCAAAGCGATGATCTGGAGCACCGTTAGTCATGAGGTGCGCCGCATCCTGGTTGGCGATATCCGACAAACCAAGCGCCCACGCCGTCAGCCCACATCCCAATCCGACGACGACCCCCATTCGGACCAGAGGTCCTGACGACAGATCGGGGAGGGGGGAGATACGGAATGGAACCATGATACGGGACGGATACGAGCTTTAGCAGCCCTGACCCGTGCCGGCGCGTCCCCTCGGGTTTGCTGCGGCTTGAACCGGGCCGGGGCCGGGTCAACCCTGCGCCGTGCCGGCGCCCCGCTACGCGGCTGCAGCCCGCTCGGACGCTCAGGGCCGGGCCGCGTTCGCCGCAGGCCTCCAAGCAGTCCCGCGTCGCTCGCACCCCGACCCCGCCCGCTCGCAGGCTTCCGGGGCTGACTCGGCCCCGGCCCGGTTCTCAGGAGCCGCACCCGAGGAGACGCGCCGGCACGGGCCGAAGCCGCTTTTCGAGGAACGATCGAGGAACAAAACAATGTCTGGTTTCGTCAACAAAGCAGTTTTGATCGGCAATCTCGGCCGCGACCCGGAAATCCGTCACGGGCAGGACGGCAAAAGAGTCGCATCGTTCAACATCGCAACCAGCGAGAGCTGGAATGACAAGCATAGCGGCGAACGCATGGAACGGACCGAGTGGCACAAAATCGTCGTATTCAATGATCGTCTGGCCGAGCTTGCAGAGAAGTTCTTGACCAAAGGCTCCAAAGTCTATGTCGAGGGTCAGCTCAAGACCCGCAAGTGGACCGACGACAACGGCGTCGAACGCTACGTGACGGAGATCCACTTGGGAGCGTTCAACGCCACCCTGACGTTCCTGGACAGCAAGCGCGACAGCGAGAACCGCGCATCGTCCCACCAGGCTCCCGCACGCCGTGAACCCGCGTTGGCAGGGGCGGGCGGGGGTGGCGAGGGCTCCACACGAGCGAGCAAGTGGGATGCAGTTGGAGGGGGAAGCACCGACGCTGATCTCGATGACCAGATTCCATTCTGAGATCGTTCGAAAAATGAACTGCACGTTTCATCGTCACTGACCCCAGCGAGGCCGGACCTTGTACCGGCCTCACCTGGACATCGCACCGGAGACCATCATGGACGAACCCACGCGCGATCCGCCGTTCCCGGACGCCTGCCGCACCGGGAGGGCATTTATCACGCCTTGCTGCACCGCCAAACAGACCGAATACCAAGTGGACGGCGTGCTGTATCTGGTTTTTCATGTCGCGGGGCACGGCTGGTTTCCCGCCCGGCCCGGCAGCATCGATAGCATCAACGACGATGGCACGATCGTCGAGAAAAACGGCAAAGAACGGCGCATCCGCTGGCGTGCCGGCCCGGAGGGCTCCTGACGTGGCGACCGATGTCACGGCCGAAAACGACCGCACACGCAGTGTCTGCTCCTGCCTGGAAAGCGCCGAGGCCTGGCGTCAGAACGCCCGCTACGTCCGCCAGCACGCTGCCCATCCCTATCTCGATCCACGGGCCAGGGCCGCGCTGCTGCGCGAGGCAGAAGCGGCCGAGCGGGAAACCGAATGGTGGGTCAATGAGGCCGGGGAGGCCCGGCGCCGGTAAGCACCCGCACCTCATCCGATCGTCCCTGCAGGCCCGCCCTCGCGCGGGCCTTTCGTTTGCCTGGAGAGCTGTCATGGATGCACCCCATGCCGCAACCGCCGCCGCGGGCGGTTCCGACCTTTGGGCCGCCTGCGAGGAGCGCTCGGTCATCCGCCTCACCCTGGCCGATGGCCACATCCTCACCGGCCACTATACCACCCGCGCCGGAATGCACTTCCTGCATCGCACCGGCCGCGACCTCCCGCTGATCGGCGAGATCACCGGCCCCTACAAACCCGGCGACGCGCTCGCGGTCGAGGTCGTGCGGACCCGGGCGCAGGTGCTGCACGACGCCTACGTATACCTGCACGGCGAACGCGTGCCCGGCCCCGAGCCGCGCACCCGCGACGACCACGAGCAGCGCCTGCAAGCCATCGCCTGCGCCATTGCCGGTGCCGGCAGCGACTGGCATCGGGAGTGGCAGCTCCACCGCCAGTTCCGCGAGGCCGCGGACCGAATCGGCCTGGCCGCCGGCAAGCGCACCTGGCTGCTGAAGGCGGCGGCATGGGCCAGGCGGTCCAACGTACCGCCGACGATGGCCGACCTCTGGGTCGACACCGTGGCGTCATCGTCCTGCCTGGCTCGGCCGCGCCCGCAAGACTTCGATCCCGATCCGCGGATCCGCCGGCGGCGCACCGGCGTGCCGCCATTCGTCAAGGCCGACCCGTTCTCTATTCCAAATATGCTTCATGCGCTCAGGGCAGCGTCACTCAAGGTCCGCATAACGCGTTTCGGCGATCCGCCGCATGACTGCGGGCAACTCCAAATCGAGATGCCAATCAAGGGGCGCAGCCGCTTCGCGGCCATCGCCGAGCGGGACTGGCGCGGCCGTATGACCTGGCGGTGGGTTTGGGACGGCAATGACAGCGACGCCGGCCGGCAGCGACATCGGCGCGCGCTGCATTGCGGCGCCTACGCACGCATGGTCGAGGTCCTGCGCCGCGGGCGCCATGGCGTGCAAGCGGACCTGTTCTGCCGCACGGGCTGGCCCAACGCGCCGTGATGCCCGCCTCTCTGTCTTACCTGGGCCGACAAGCGCCGCGCCGGCGCTGTTCCAATCCCAGGGCAGTCCTCGCCGACGCCGGGCATCCGGGAAGGCGTGACACGAGCCTACCCCGTCTACCCAACCAGCCCGCCGGCTCCGCCGTGCGGGCCGTTCGCAGTTCAGGAGATCGCGATGCTGACCCAGATCCTTCCCCACCGTCCGGCCGATGGTCGTTGCCGCGCCAGCGCTCGCAATCTACGCACGCACGCGGAGCTGCTCCGCGACGGCGCCGAGGCGCCCGTGCTCACCACCGGCCAGCGCATCATGCTGCTGCGCGACGCCGAAGCCGCCGAACGCCAGGCCAATCGGCGGATGCGTGCGCTGCGGGCACAACGGCCTGGCCCCAACGGCAACGGTCGGACACCGCAGGGCGCTGATCGATCCTGCCCCGCCAAACTGCAGCGCAGCACGCCCATGTCCGCATGCTGAAACCGGAACGACAGAGCGCCTGGTTTACAAACGAAGCTGGAGAAGCAGTGCTATCACTAGGCGTCGCTGACGTGATCCTCTCCTCGATTACTGAAGCTCATCAACTCGCCACGGAAGACAGACTTGTATTTTGGCCGTTCGTTGGAGAGTTGACGCGGGCTGGCGTGAGGTCGGAATGGGTTGCTGCTGCAATGCAGCAAGTCAACCTACGTCGGACACCGGCCGCTCGCGCGAATCAAAGCATAGACTTCCCCGTTGCTGATAAAGGACTGAACAATGTCACATGACAATTCGTCTAGCCCATCCTATTCAGCGTTTTGAGGTTCGTTTCACAAGCTGAGCGCCGGACATAGTTCGGCACTGCGCCTGTTTCATCGTGATTTCGGTCCGGAGGTGCTGGGCGTTGGGGTTGGTAAGATGGGACGGGTCCGGGGCGATAGCCCCGGCCGTCATGGCCCGGCGAGTTGAAGGCTGCGTGCGACGCCGCGGAACAACTCGGCTTCGGGGCAGGCGTTGGCGAACGCGATGCGGACCCGCGTGGCGGTTTCGGTGATGCGCCCGCCGATTTTGAGCAGGCGCAGGCGCAAGGTGGTGAACTCGGCGGTGGCGAGTGGCTGGGGCCTGGGGATGGCGTCGCGCACCGTCAGCATGAGCCAGTAGGCGGCGGTGTGCAGCACGAGGCGGACCTGGTTGGCGAGTGCGGATCGGCAACTAGTGCGGTCAGACGCGAGCTGGCCCTTGTGGAGCTTGATCAGGTTTTCCGCCTGTCCGCGCGCGCAATACAGGGTGTCATACAGCCATTCGGCGCTGCCGGTTTCGAGGTTGGTCACCACGCAGCGGATGTCGAGCCCCATGGTGCTGGCCTCGATCCTGGCCGAGACCCGGCGCTCACAGCCCCACGACTTGGCGCCATAGCGGATCTCGGCATAGCGGCGCAGCACCGGCGCCTGCGCCTCGGCACGCCGGACCCGGACATCGTCGGCGGCTTCTTCGAGCAGCCGGCTCAGCACGGCGTTGCCCGGCAGGCCGAAGATGTAGTCGACCGCGTTCGCTTCGCACCACGCCATCACCTCGGGACGACCGTAATGGCCGTCGCCGCGCAGGGTCAGCCGCGTAGCAGGCCAATGGCTGCGGATGCGGCGCACCAAGCGGCGAACGTGGCTGCGGACCTCCTGGCCGGACGGCGTCTTGCCGGGCCGCAGCAGGACCGCCACTGGCCGCGAGGTGGCCGTGTCGTAAACATGGATCGGCATGAAGCAGCGTTCGTCATGGTGCGCGTTGAACAAGGCCATCTGCTGATGCCCGTGCACGACGTCGACGGTGTCGTCGATGTCTAAGGTCACCGCCTTGGGCGGCCTGGGGTAGCTGGCACAGTAAAGATCGACCATGGCGTAGGTCAGCCGCACCACCTCGCGGAGCGTGGGCGCATTCTCCCAACGCGACACGGTCGGCTGCGAGCACAGGTCGTGACCGCTGTCGGGCAGGCGTCCGCAGGCGAGCTTGAAGCCGGGGTCGGTGCGCAGGTGGTCAAGGTCGTCAGCGTCTTCATAGCCGCAGGCGATGGCGAGCATGCGGGCGCGCAGGATGTCGGCGATGCTGTGCGTCACGAACAATGGATTGCGCGGATCAGCAATCAGACCTGCCAAACTATCGGCGATCCCCAAACGGCGCTCGGCAGCGGCCAACAGCATAACGCCGCCATCGGAGGTGATCCGGCCGCCGTCGAAGTCAGCAATGACTTTCTTGCAGCCGACAGCTGGAAACAGGAACGGCGCGGTCGTATTGTCGGACATGGCGGGTGTGGCTCGGTGTGATTGCGTGGACAGGCTGGCTTCGACACCCAATCCGTAAACACGATCAGCAGCTTACGCGACACCCGCCGCCGAATCTCTGCCATGCCCTGAATAAGATGGGCTAGAGGCAATACTGTTCACTTTGCAATCCGAATGGCAGCGGCAACGTCGATGCGCGTGGTCGGTTGTGGCGTGCGCGGGCGCAGTGGATAGCCGCTCATCTTGCGCTTGACCCCGCGCGGAACCTGCCTGCCGCGAGAGCTTGCCGCGCGCTCCTCCAGGATCTCGTCCAGCACGTCCTCATGCAGGGCGAGCCTGTCCCGAGGGGGGAAAAGCCGCAAGCAGCGGCAGCTTGCGGCGCACCACGCGCACGGCATGCAGGAACGACAGCCGATCCGGGTCCTCGTCGGCCCGCAGCGCTGCCTCGTGCATGAGCCCGCGCACGGCGAAATGCGCGAGCAGCAAGCCCCAGAACTCTTGGCGCACCAGGTCCGGGGTTTTGCTGCGCAGCACGACCTGTGCCCCGCGCAGCTGTGTTTTCAGCTCGGCCAGTGCGCCCTCGATCTCCCAGCGTTCGTGATACAGGGCAGCCAGGTCCGCCGCAGGCGCCTGCGCCGGGTCCAGGATCGTGGTCACCAGCCGATACAGCGGCTCGGCGTCCGCCACGCCCTGCAGCCGGTATTCCACCACGCGCACCTGGATGCCGTTGGTCGCGTGCCGCCGGTCCTTCTCGCTCGGGTAGACCGTCGAGAGATAAGACCCATCTGCCAGCGCCGTTGCGCGCGGCAGGCGCAGGTTGCTCCTCACCCGCCACAGCAGGTCAGCGCCGGTGGCTGTCGCTGCCCGCCACAGCGCATACCCGAAGAAGTATCGGTCGGCCAGGCACAGCATGCCGGGTTGAAGGGCGGACACCACGTCATGGGCCAGCGTCGTCTCGCTGTCCGCATAACGGCCCAGTCTGGCGCCGAACAGCACGTGCGTGCCGTTCTCCACCAAGGCCACAAAGCGGAGCTGCGGGAACGCGCTCTCGCCGCGGCTGGCACCCGGATAGCCGAAAGCAATGCCGTTCTCGGCGGTGTCGGCCACATCCAGGGTCGAGCCGTCCAGGCTCACCAGCCGCCACCCTCGATACCATGCTCCCTTGGTGGCGCGCGTCGCCACCGGCTGCACGACCTGCTCGTAAAGACGGCGCAACGGCATCTCGCCCAAGCGGCTGCGCGCCTGCGAGATGCCGCTCTTGCCCGCGACCTTGACCGCATCGGCACCCCACAGCCAGCGCAAGCCCTCCAGCAGGCAGCGCAGCACCTCACGGGTGCTGGAACCCATGTAGAGCGCCATGGCGATGGCGTAGTAGACCATCACCTGCGCCGGCAGGTCGCGCTCGCGCTCGCTCGCCTTGCCGGTCTCCGCCAGGACCTGCTGCACCCGGTCCGGCGGAAACGTCTTGGCGATCACGCCAAGGCTGATGTGGTCGCTGACACGAACGCCGGCCGGAAGGCCGGCAGGAACACCCGCCATCGATGTCGATCCCAAAAAACCCGACCAGTGATATAGGGCGCCTAGAAGCCTAAATGAACAGTATTGGGGCTAGAGGGCGAGCGTCTGGCTTATCTTGACAATAATTATTGCACCGACAGCAACAAGGACCAGAGCGATGATCCGCTTGAGGGTCGCCATTGGCAGATGATGTGCGAGCTTTGCCCCGAGCCAGGAACCAACAATAAGGCCCAGTGCCAGCAAACCCCCTAGCACGTAGTCAGGGGTCCCATAGATGACGTTGCCGAAGGTAGCGAGGATCGCAATCGGAAGCTGGATCGCTTGGCTCAAACCCACGGTGGTCAGCACGGGCACGTGGAGCCACATCAGGATTGGTATGAGGACAAGTGGTCCACCGGTTCCTGTGATGGCTGACAAGAGTCCTGTCACAACGCCGATGCAGGCGAGCGCAAGCGTCGGAACCTCCGGATTTCCCGAACCGTCGGCAGTGCGCGGTACCAGGGCGTAGAAGCCCGAAATCAAGGTCAGCAAACCGACTGAGACTTCAAGGATGCGCGGTTGCATGACGTTGCTCATCCGGGCTCCGAGCAGCGCAGCGGGCATCGCCCCGGCGCTCAGCCAGAGTGCCATCAACCAGCGGATCGAACCCTTGCGCGCATAGACGGCAGTGCCGACGGCGCCCGAAAGGATGTAGGCCATCATCGCGGCGGCTATCGAACTCTGAATCGGCGTGCCTGCTATATAGGTCAACGCTGGCACGACGATCACGCCTCCAATCCCGACGCACCCGATTAGGAGCCCGGCGAAGAGGCCCAGGCCGCCAAGCCCGGCGATCTCGATAACTGTCACCAGCGACTCGGCCGTAGGTGGCGGGTCCGTTTACGGCGGACGCAAGGTGCCGAATGCTCGTAAGCACAGGCGGGATCAGCGCCGAACCCGGTCGGCCACGAACTCCTGTGGCCCGGGACCATACTCCGTGTCCCATGCTTGCAGGCTTCATTTTTCCATAACAGTGTTTCAGATTGGGCAACCGCGCCAGTGAATAAGGGGCGCTCAAGGGAGGGAAGCACATGTTCCTGCGCCAGTTCAAATACTTGCTGGCAGTGGCGGAGGAGCAGCATTTTGGCCGCGCTGCCCGCCGCTGCCACGTCACCCAGCCGAGCCTGTCGAGTGGCATTAAGCAGCTCGAACTTGAAATCGGCGCTCCCATCTTTCTGCGCGGGCGAGGGCAGCGGTTCCATGGCCTGACCCCGGAGGGCCACAGTGTGGCCAAGTGGGCGCGCAGCATTATCGCGCACTGCGACGCCATGCGCGAGGAGGTTGCCAGCATGCGCAACGATCTGAAAGGCAAGCTGCGCATGGGCGCGATGCCTTCCATGTCGCCAATTCTGCCGCTGCTTTTGCAAATGGTCCGCGACAAGCATCCCGGGGTGCAAGTGGACGTTCAGTTCATCGGCAACGAAGCCATGAAGACGGGCCTCAACAATTTCTCTATCGATGTTGCACTCACCTATCTCGACAAGGCGGATCTCGGCCGCCGGAACACGCTGCCGATCTATGCCGAAAGGCTGAGTCTTCTCGTCCCGGACACCGACGAGTTCCGCGGGCGCACGACCATTACGTGGCGGGAAGCGGCTGAACTGCCACTCGCGATGCTGCGGCCGTCGCTGCACGAACGGCGCTTCGTCGACCAGGTCTTCGCGCACATCAACTGCAAGCCCGAGGCGAAGGTCGAGTCGGAGTCGATCCTTCACTTGATGTTCCAGGTCCAGTTCACCGAGCTTTGCACCATCATCCCGTCGCACTTTAAGCACATGCCCGGCCTGCATAGAGGAACCCGCGCCCTTGATCTGCTCGATCCCGTCGTCAGCCAAGAGGTTGGCTTGTTCTGGGCAGAGGGCGAGACGATGATGCCGATGGCCCGCGCCCTGGTTGGGGTCGTCAAGGCCCTGAACAAATCCGGCGGCCTAAAAGCCCATTTGGGCGAGCCGGCGCCGGCAGAAGCCTTCACGAAGGCCAGAGATGATCGGGCAGCGCTGGGCGTCACCAAGAAGGCATCGCGCAAGCCCGTACGTGCGGCCGGCTGACGGCCAGCTTGCTCACCTGAACCATCATTCGGATCAGGATGCGGTCTGCGCCCGAGCCGCCGCGATCGAACGGTGCAGGAAGCCCAATATCGTTTCTGTCTCCGCCCGATCTGACTGGAGTTCCCGAAGCGTGAGCACGGCGTCCGGCGGCCGCATGCCGGCCGCCTCTCTTTGCTGGCGCGCGACGTAGAAGCCGGGCTCGGATGATAGCCCGGCGCCGTGTGAGAACCCAACTCGGACTGCACGCTCACCGGCCGGATCAACGTCCTTAAAGGGAACAAGCAGCTCGAGCGAGAGGTCGTGCGGCCAGATCCTAGGCTTGTCCCGTGCCATCCCGCTGCATGCCTCCCCAATGACAGCGGCAGCAGTCCCATACCAGCTTGCCAGCACGTCGAGTTCCTCCCTGCACGTCTCGGGCGCAAACTCGACCGCGTCGCCAGTCATCAGGGCCGTGACGTCGTAGGGCAGGAGCTTCGAAAACCTATCACGATCGACGTTGCGATGCAGCAGCTCCACGAGGATCCAGGCCTCAACATGCGCGGGCGTGTGCCCCTCGGTGTCGAACTCGTGACGGACCGGCGCCGCATTTTCGGTGAACTGCAAAATCAGCTCGGGCAACCGAAGCTCCATACCGAGCTGTCCCGAAAGCTCCTGCGTCGCGATCGCATTGCGCTCGGAGTCCCAAAGCAGGGCCAGGTTGCGATCGTCTGGCTCCGGGCTTCGATAGCTGCATGCCATGCGCGCGAGCCACTGCACCGCACTGTGGACCTGGTGGCGAGCATCCGCGAGTTTAGTAAGATTGATCGCGTCCATCGATCTCCAGTGCAAAACATCCATGTCCATTCCTCCATCGAGCCTCGCGACCCGCAACACGGCATTCCGCCGACTGCTGGCGAACAACTTTAGTCACCGTGACCCTTAGAGCATGATCAATCCGCTCATGCTTCGATGGTTTGCGGTTGACCTATCTTTACAGTCCAAACAGTCGCGCGGCATTGCCCCCGAGCGCCTGTTGCAACGGCACGTCCTCAAGCCCCAGCGCACGGAAATCCTCGACACCCTGGCGCATCGGCCGGAATGGATACGAAGAACCGAACAGGAACTGGTCGCGCATAAAGCCGTTCGCGGCTTCGACATAGCGGCGCCCGCCCGGCGCGAAGGTATACATGTCGGGCGAGACGAAGACGTTCTCGTGCCGGAACGCGACGGTGATCATCGCGTCGATGTTTGGGTAGAACCCGTGGCAGCACACGATAGGGAGGGTCGGGAACATCGCCGCCACGCGGTCGACCGCAAGCGGGTCGTTGAAGGCGAGGTCCGGCGTGGTTGGGCCGGACATGACGAACGCGGGCACGCCCAGGCTCACGCAGGCCTCGTATAGCGGCAGCAGCCGTTCATCGTCGGCGCGCATGGGTGTCGCGTAGAAGCCTGCGTCGAGGTTGACCGCCCGCAAACCGAGCTCCCGCACCGCCCGGTGCGCCTCGGCAACCGCCCCCTCGCGCCCGAGGTCGAGCGGGTCAACCGAGGCGATGCCAATCAGCCTGCCGCCTGACTCGCGCGACAGCCCGGCCAGAGCGTCGTTCGAGATCCGCACCGTCGGCGTGCTGCGGCCGACCATGACCGCGTGCGCGATGCCGGCCCGTTCGATCTCCTGCAAGTACGTCGCAAGGTCGGGCGTGCGCGTGAAATGCTCGGCGTCGCGCGTGCCGACCCGGCGGTTCAGCCAGCGCACCACCTCATAGGCTGGAGTGTCCGGCGCGGAGCCGAAGAACGGGTGCAGGAACGTCGGCCGGTTCCGCATGTCGATAATGGGCTGTTCGGTCATGTCGGCGGCTCCATTTGGGTTTTCGCTGCTGTTGCAAGCGACCGTGGCGTCAAGCTGAAGAATTGTAAATTACGATCCGCCTATTGGATCATTGATGTGGCCGAGGGTCGAACCGCAAAGCCGGGCAAGGCCCGTGCTGCCTTCGAAAAACCGGGCCAAAGCCGCAGGGGATGACAACACGGCAACACTAAAGCAGCCGAGCCCCCGCGAGGCCGAGCACGGCGATGAATAGGGTGGCCCCGAAACCCAGCAACAAGGGCCGCAGGCCGCGCTCGGCCAGGGCGCGTAGATCGGTGTTGAGACCCAACGCCGCGACGGCCGCCGACATCATGATCGGCACGGCCCAGCGCGATCCAGCGATGGCGATGGGGGGCAGCAATCCCGTGCTGGCGAGCGCCACCATGCCAAGGAAGCCGAATGCGAACCACGGCACCGGCGCCCGCATCGCCTGGTTGCCGGTCCCGCGGTGCGTCCACCAGCCCAGCACGAGCACTGCCGGCGCCAGCAGCACCACGCGAGCGAGCTTGGTGATCGTACCGACCTCGGCCGCCTCCGGGCCGCCAGCCGCTGCCGCACCCACGGCTTGCACCACCTCGTGGATGCTCGAACCCGTCCACAGCCCGAAGGCGTGCGGATCGAGCCCGAGCGGAACTACGAGCGCGGGATAGAGTACCAGCGACACCGTGCCGAACAAGGTGACGATTGCGAGCGCGTAGGCGACGTCCTCCTGCGTGCCGCGAGCGACTTGGTTGGCGGCGACTATGGCGCTTGCGCCGCAGATGCCGGTTCCTGCGCCGACGAGTTGCGAGAGCGCAGGACTGACTCCCAGCCGCGCGCCAAGCCAGATGGTGAATGGCACGGTCAGCGCGACCGAGGCCAGCGCCAATGCCAGCGCTCCAGCGCCGATTGAAAGCAGTTGCCCCAGCGTGACCTGCAACCCGAGCAGCACGATCGCCGCCCGCAGCACTGGCCGCACGGCAAAGGAAGCGCCGGGCCGCAACGCGGCGGGTAGCCCAACTGCGGCGCGCAGCCCGACGCCGGCAAGCAGCGCGATCACCACCGGGTTAAGGAAGGTCAGCCCCGTCGCGATGCGCAGCCAGCCCGCGAACAGCGCAATGGTGAAACATAAGGCAAGGCCCGGCAGCAGCAAGCCGAAGTTTAGATGGCGCGAGCCGGAGACCGTGGCAGGTGCGAGCATAATTTAGCCAGTTCCTTGCAGAGTGAGGTGGATTCAGCATGTGTGTAAGACGTGGTCCCCAATGCGCGGGCATCGAGACGCCGCTTATGATCGCGTCGGCTCCGATTGCCCGGCGAACGACATACGGATCGACCAGTGAGGCTGTGGCCAAGCCGAGTAGCTTGGTTGGCATCGCCAGTGCGACTATTCCCTTGAGAGCTCCCTTGAGAGCGCCAGAAACGCTTCGGACGCGTTCATTCGGCCAAGCGACGGAGCAGGACGAGGACCATTGTAGCGGTCCTCGTCGAGCCCAGCTCCCCAGCCATGCCGGAACCAATCAGTCGTTTCGGCTGCTCAACTCTCGACGGCATTGCCGTGCGTCAAGACCACCGGCCCAACAGCGTCGGAAACCAGGTCTACGATCTCGCTTCCCTTCTCGCGGCTGAGGGTTTCCGGTCCGAATAGGTAAGCGGAGAACGCGCAAATCAGCACGAGCGAGGACCACTTCATGGCATCTGCCATGCCGCCGTCAGACACTTCCGCAAGCCAGCCAATGATAAGCGGTGCGAAGATCGACGGGATACGCCCGAGTGCGACGGACCAGCCATAGCCAGAGCCGCGTATCTCGGTGGGGAACATCTCAGCGACATGGACCATCCCAATCGCCCAGGACCCGCCGATACCGCCGAAGGTGAGGCATCCGAAGAACACGAAGAGCACGACGGACGTCGTCGAGAACATCGTCCAGATTGACACAGCCAACATGAGCAGGGTCAAGCAGCCGGCGAGCCTGCGACCGAGCCGGTCCGACAGCCACCCGCAGATGATCGAAAAGCAGAACATCGCGACATTGAAAAGGCCGAGCATAGTAATGGCAGTTCCGATGGAAAGGTGAAGCTGGGTCACCATTAACTGCACGACGAACACCGTTTCGGAATAGTATATGCAAGCCAATGAAACGTAGATCAGCGCGCCCCACATGAGATTGCTGCGAAGTTGCGGACTAGCCTTGAGGGACTTGCCAAAGGAGGTCGGGGCCGTCTTCATCCGCTTCAGGCGTGCCATCGTCGCCACGTATCGCGGGCTTTCTTCGAGCCGCAAGCGGATGAAAAGAATGAGGATCGCCGGGACGATGGCCATGAAGTACATCGCACGCCAGCCTAGCCAGTCCAGGATCAGCTTGGAGACGATCGTCGCGTAGACGACTCCAAGGGCATAGCCGGCAAACATGATGCCAGCCCCAAGGCCGCGCCGCTTGCTGTCCCAGGACTCGACCACATAGGGGACGCCGACGGTCAGTTCGCCACCGCCGCCAAGGCCGGTGCAGAACCGGCCGAATGCGAATTGCAGCGGGGTTGCGGCGAAGCCGGTCAGCGCTGTCACGGTGCCGTAGCAGAAGATCGAGACGCCAAGCGTCGTCTTGCGGCCGAACCGATCGCCCAGCATGCCGAAGATGAGGCTGCCGAGCATGTAGCCGGCGATGAACACCGAGCCGATCAGGCCCATTACCTTGACGCTGGTATGGTATTCGACCGCGATCAGCGCGAGAGTCATTCCGTAGATGTTGATCGCGTAGGCATCGAACAAATACCCGAGGGTTGCGGCAAGAGTGATCGTGTTCCTTGAGGCGGAGGTGATGACCGGCTCGTCAAATCCTACGTCGAGGTTCGAAGTCTCCTCCTTTGTCTCGTGCATATCTTTAATTCCCTCCCTATATGATCTATTTCAGACCTGCTTTATTTGGCGAGCGTGATATTTTAGAACGTTAGATGGTCACTGGTTTCCAGTGTGCGGGTGTCGAGTCGGGCTTCGCGACCGACAACCACCGCTTGGCCGCTATGCGCGCGGATGCGGTTCACATGGCGACCAGCCACCTAGAGCGTCGTATGCTGCCGTCGAGTTCGGTCCGGTGCACCTGGCTGCCTGATGTATCTGACCAATCACGCGGCCTCGTTTTGCCTAATGGACCTCCATCAATCGCGACGCTATGCGAGGCCGTTGCTGATCAGGAGTAAAATCGTTAGTTCAGATAGTTAAATAGGCAAGGTCTTGCACACTCACTCAAAGCTGCGGCCTCGCCTAACCGATCCTTTGTATGCGGGGGTGTGCTGATGAGCAATTTTCAGAAGGCGTTTCCTGCTAGAAGCCGGACCGATTGCGGTTGCTTCCATAGTCCCGTCTATTATCAGATAACGACTTTGGATCGGCATGGCCTGGCCGCCGTGCCATCCATGCTGCTAGGATCAACGCTTCAATGGTCTTGACGGCCGATCCGGCCTAGTGGTCGTCAAAGCCTGCTCTTCGATAGGAGGTTTAGGAGATGGCGGCGAAGAACCACAGTCAATGGATGGCCGATCCCCCGCTGAAATCAGGGGAGTGGATCGACAGCAGGCTCTACACCGATCCGCAAATCTTCGAGGAGGAGCAAGAAAAGATCTTCAAGAAGACCTGGATCCCGGTCTGCCACGAGTCCGAGTTGCCCAAGCCGTACGATTTCCGGACGACCAGTATCGCCCGCGAGCCGGTTGTGGTGTGCCGCGGACCTGACAATCAGGTGCGCGCCTTCCTAAACGTCTGCCCGCACCGTGGGATGATCATCGAGCGCCGACCATCCGGAAGCTATCTCGAGGCGCAGCCCTCGGGCAACCCAAAGCGCATGACCTGCATGTTCCATGCCTGGCAGTATGACATGAAGGGAAACTGCGTCTACATCAGCCGCGAGAAGGAAGGCTACCAAGACCGACTCTGCAAAGAGAACGTCGGCCTGCGCCGGCTCCGCTGCGAGGTGAAATTTGGCGGGTTCGTGTGGGTGAACCTTGACGACAACCCCGTCTCGCTCGAAACCTGGGCCGGTGAAGCGTTCCAGTGCCTGCGCAAGACCCTTGATGCCGAGCCGCTAGAAGTCTTCCACTATCACAAAGCGATTGTCGATACGAACTACAAGCTATGGCATGATACAAACTGTGAATTCTATCACGATTTCATGCATTACCACAACCGGGTCACTGGCTTTAACGATGCTTACTTCGCCCGCAAGAACGAGGCGTTCGAGCATGGGCATATCGTTGTCGGCACCTTCGAGGTGAACTACGATAACTACGAGGGTTTCGAGAGCCGTGCAGGCCTGTCCTTCCCGCATCTGCCACCAAACCAGTGGTATATGATCGACCTCTTTCCAGGGATGAACTTCAATCTGCGCGGCTCGGCACTGCGCTGCGACACCGTGACTCCGCTCGGGCCGGACAAGGTCATGATCGAGTTCCGCGGTCTCGGCCTTAAAAGGGACACGCCAGAGGAGCGGCAAACTCGGATCAACCACCATAATTCGATTTGGGGGCCGTTCGGGCGCAACCTGCATGAGGACCTGATCGGCGTTCAAGGGCAGGGCACCACCATGCGGCCTGGCTCGGAGCCGCGGCGCATCCTGCACGGGCGTCACGA
>JAABUS010005357.1_pt1 | contig 16966 bp, 21 predicted proteins | sample 5560161 | NCBI WGS metagenome assembly JAABUS01 (sample SAMN10711885, study PRJNA513376) | rock metagenome | isolation source: Antarctica rocks | place: Antarctica: Victoria Land, Trio Nunatak nord | collected 2016-01-04
AAACTCCACATGGCTATCTCCCTCAACCCCCCTTTTCTGCCTCATGAAAAAGCCTTGCCTGCCAATGTAGCATACAGCTCCTGCATTACCCTGTAATCAAGATGTGCCTTGTATTTGTTGTCCACAACCTGAGCAGCTGCTACAAGACAGTATCCTGCTTGTACAAATTAAGAGGCAATGTTTCCCATTGTTCAACATCGCCTTGCCCGGCATGATTCACCTTTTTTGGTGTCAACCGCTTGACACTTGGTTCTAGGCAAAGAGCAAGTCACTCAGAATCTCTGTGACAAAGCGCTCGCTCATGTGAAACGTCATGATGCATGCATAGGTGCTCAAAGAACAACTTACATTTTGTTTCTTTCAAGGAACAGCAATAAACGTCTTTGTCTCTTGCAGTTCAGCTGTGTTGCGTTCTTTCCTTGTGGAAGTTGTGAGTGCAATGAGTGGCAGATACTCCTGCAGTTCTGCCTTTTGCACAAAAGCTTGTTGCCCATTTTGATTTATGCATGCTGATGTTGAAAGCAAAATGCAAAAGAATGGAGGTTATGCCTGTTTTCAGGGCGGCTTCAGCACTGCAGAGCAGGCAACCCAGTCCTGGATGCTAAAGCTGAGTGAGTGGGCTACCCAACCCCTGGCTGGCAGCTGGGGTCACAAGTACCAAGCAGGGGGTCTCAACATAGGTGAGTGCATATTCGACACACTCCTGATACCTTACGGGCTTTTCACATGTTTAGCTTATTTCCTTGTTTGCACACAGCTTGTCCACCCCCCTGCGCCCCACCCCAGCCCCCATTTGTCTTTCAGCCAGGCCCTCTTGCTGCATATCTTTTCTGGACCTACCCTTACTGCCCCTTCATCACCTCCCCCCCCCCTACCCCTGCCTCCTGCCCACCCCCTCTGTGCTCTGCGTCTTCACATGGTCCACTCGCAATGCATCACATCTGGAATAGTGTCGTGATATTGGCCTGTACGACAAACCACTAGCCATGCTCAGCATGCTGAGAGTCACAAAGAAAAGCTCCTCAGCATTCTGATGCATGCATGCAGGTGCCAAGTCAGCATTGTGATGCATGCATGCATGCAGGTGCCAAGTCAGCATTGTGCCGCATGCATGCATGCAGGTGCCAAGTCAGCATTGTGATGCATGCATGCATGCAGGTGCCAAGTCAGCATTGTGATGCATGTATGCATGCATGCAGATGCCAAGTCAGCATTGTGATGCATGTATGCATGCATGCATGCAGGTGCCAAGTCAGCACACATTCTAGTGTATGACAGACATGAGCAGCGCGTGATCGAGGAGACCATCTCCCCTTACATGGTATTAGCCATGCGTAACATGTATCAGACGCCAGTGGGCCGCCTCATGATTGGTTCCGGAGCCCATAAGGCCCTGCTGGACCTGACCCAGAGGGAGGGGCGGTACATGAACAGCCCTGCCTCCATCAAGGTAGGACTGCAGCGGGTATGCCAGGGTTTATAAAGGAAGGAGGCTGGAAACACCATCCTTGTTATTCTCATTTAGATGTCTGTCTGTGTCTGTGTGTGTTTGTGTCTGTGTATGCAAGCTCTGTAAGAAATGTCTTATTCTGGTCCTGCAACACAGTGTGTGTGCTCTGTACAGAGGGTTAATAAGCTTAACTTTATCATTATTGTTGTGATTGTTATTATTACTGCTATTATCACTGTTATTATTACTGCTATTATTATTATCAGTGTTCACAGGTCGCTGTGTGAGTACAGGAGATTGACAAGTTTCTGAAGACCTTTGGTGGTCAGCTGGATGCAAATGACATCGCAGATCCGCTGGAGTCATTCAACACCTTCAACCAGTTCTTCTACCGCAAGCTGAAGCCTTCAGCTCGGCCCATTGCAGACCCAACCCAAGGCCATGTCGTGGTGAGCCACAGCTCTTTTCAATCCTGACATGTCTAGTTGGATTCAGAAACGTCAACTCTGTACTGGAAACCAAATCTCAAAAACGTTTGGGGACAGTAAAATCGCGTTTCTACATTGTGGAGATGTTTCAGCAATTTGTGCTTGAGTCACTTCAAAAAAAGCAACCCAAATAACATGAAGTTGATCAGAAGTAACATCTGTGTAGAAGGCAAAAGATTTAACTGAAATGCAAGAAATGGACTTTGTGTGACTCACTTGTGGCTGCCGTTCCTCATGCAGACCAGGGCTTGGCATGCCTGGTTGACGGTGTACTACGACCTGAGCAATGCAACTAGGTGTTGGATCAACGGGGAGACATTCATCTACCCACCTGTTGCTGCATACGCAGACAAGTGGGTGTGATGCTCGGTTGACGGCGTTCTATGGGCTGAGCGATGCAACCAGGTGTTGGATCAAGGGCAGGCAGTGTTCCCTGGCAGGCCTGCTGGCAGACAGGAGTGAGAGTCAGCACCTGGCTTCGCAGTTTGATGGAGGCTGCATGATGATCTACAGACTTGCACCTCAGGTAAGCAGACAGATGTAAGAGCCAGTCACCTGGCCTTGCAGATTGATGGAGGCTGCGTGATGATCTACAGACTTGCACCTCAGGTAAGCAGGCAGGTGTGAGAGAGAGCACCTGGCTTTGTAGTTTTATGCTGGCTGCATGATGATCTACAGACTTGCACCTCAGGTAAGTAGACAGGAGTGAGAGTCAGTGCTTGGCCTTGCAGTTTTATGCAGGCTGCATGTTCTATAGGGCTGACACCTGAGGTAAGCAGACAGATGTAAGAGCTAGTACCTGGCTTTGTGTAGGCTGCATGATGATATACAGACTTGAACCTCAGGTCAGCAGAAACATCAGGTGACATCAACATGTGTTTCAGAGCTGGAAATACCTTTCAGAAGACAACCCATTTGCAGCCATGGAGAATGCAATCAGAGACTGATTGTGTGCCACTCAGATTGATAAATCACCTGCTAGCTTTGGTTGAGAGTGTTTGCACGCACTCCCCAAGGGTTTTGGGGCGCCTGGTGACACTTTGCTGGGAGTGGTTCTGCTCCACTTTTATTATGTCATACCCATGATAATGTCCAGATAACCCTCAGCTGTGCACCGCACATATCATTTAAGCTCAGCTGCCTTTTCTTATCCGGGGGGCCGCCTGCTGGCTGCAGCCAAGCAGTTGCCGTCATTTCACAGTCTGACACATAAGCCTTGCACCACAAGCACGCACCCTCAAATCACGTGAGGATACCTTCTGCAGTACTCAAGCACTTGCCATTGCCTCACAGCTTGACGCAAGAGTCAAACTGCAACAGCACCCATGGTCAAAGCATGTGAGGGTGGTGTTTGCTGTAGTCAAGCGCTTGCCATTGCCTCACATTCTGACACAAGAGACACGCACCATGAACATGCATTGTGAAGCTATTTGCACTTGCCTTTCTGTGTAATCAAGCACTTGCCATTGCCTCACAGCTTGACGCAAGAGTCAAGTTGCAACAGCACCCATGATTCAAGTGTGTGAGGGTGGCTTTTGCTGTAGTAAAGCACTTCCCATTGCCTCACATTTTGACACAAGAGGCATACACCACAAGCACGCATCATGAAACTACCTCAAAATTGCCCTTCTGTCCAGTCAAGCACTTGCCATCACCTCATAATCTAGCTTAATTTGGCCTTCTCTCAGAGAACACAAGAGGTCTACACTGCAAGCACGCATTGTGAAACTCCCTGAGGATGTCTTCTGCTAGTGCAGGACTATCACAGGTTCCATTTCCTGACTTAAGCCACCCTGGTTAGCATCACTCCACATTCTGACACAAGAGGCATGCATCACAAGCACGTATTGTGAAAGCATCTGAGGGTGCCTTCTGTTGGTGCAGGACTATCACAGGTTCCACTTCCTGACTAAAGCCACCCTGGTCAGCATCACTAACGTACCTGGAAGGTTGTACACCGTTAACCCCATTGCCGTCAACTCCCCCTTTGCCAACGTGCTCACACAGAACAAGCGGGCCATCTGCATGTATGACACTCCGGAGTATGGGCCTGTCGCCTTTGTGGTCATTGGAGCTACCATGGTATGCAGCCTTTCTGCAAATGTCTGGGACAGCTAATTGTCCAATGCCGCTGTGTGTTCAGTTTGCACGTATCTTGAATGCATGTATTCGCTTGTCAATCTCACATGTATGCAGCCCTTGCAGCTCTGCACTTGTCTAGGATGCTTTGGATATTGAGACCAATGCGACTGTGTGTTTAATTTGTTCGCATGTTAGATGCTTGCAGTCTGCATGTGAATCCCAGTGCCACTGCAAGTTGTCCGGGTATGTGTTCAAAATGCATGCATGCATGCATGTGGATGCCAAAGCCATTGTACGCTTCACTGTAGGCACGCCTTGGATGCTTCTGAGTTGCATGTGTTTGCCAATGCCACTGTCATGACTACACGAGATTCTAGGGTCCAGACCTGAACCTAAACTCAGCAATTGCTGTGACCACCATGAGCATCTGCAGTGTTGCAGGTTGGCAGCATCCTGTTCACAGCAGAGGTGGGCAAGGCATATGAGAAGGGAGATGAGCTGGGCTACTTTGCCTTTGGAGGCAGCACCTGCATCGCCATCTTCCAGAGGGACACTGTTGTAGTTGACGAGGACATCATCTCCAACAGGTCAGTATCTCAGCACCTTATAGTATGGGATGTCTAGGGTTTTATTTCAGCACCTTACAATATGGGGGGTCTAAAATTTCATTTCAGCACATGCGTTGCCATCTTCCAGAGGGACATGCTTGTGGTTGACGAGGACATCATCTCCAACAGGTCAGCATGCACTGTTCATTTCAGCGCCTTACAGCCTATTGTGCCAAGTGCACCTACTCACTCACTCACTCACTCACTCACTCACTCACTCACTCTCACTCACTCACTCACTCACTCACTCACTCAATCACTCACTCACTCACTCACTCACTCACTCACTCACTCATTGGACCTATTGATCAGTCAACAAATGAGTCGTCTAGCAATGAACCCACCAATGAAGACAGCCATGTAACAGTGTGTCAAGCTGTGAACAGTGTCAGGCTATCAAGCAAGCTTCAGGCAAACACCACATTCACTCTGCGGTCTGAACACAACGTCTCTGGCAAGCGAATGGCTTTAGCAAGTCTCAAGAGCGAGTTGCCTCAATACCGAGGGCTTCCTCAGCAGCCCCAGTTTTGTGCCCCAGCGGCAGGCAGGGCTGTTCTGCAGCCAATCTCTGTTGCATATGCTTCGGGGAGGGTTGAAACAACCTTGATACCCCCTAACCCCTGGGCAGCCCCATATAACACTTGGCTTCTCATTAAACTGCCGAAGTCTTTTCTTTTCTTTTCTTGCATATGATTGGCACGACCAAAGCTCGTAAGGCACCAGCTAGCACCGACTCACCTGACATGACATTGCTTGCAGTCTGAAATCCCTGGAGACGTTGGTCAAGATGGGAGAGCGCGTGGCTGTCAAGAAGGGCTCCTTGTTTGAGCGCACAAATTCTCAGAAGAAGCAGCTGGCCCTACAGACCGAGAACAGCACAGTTGGCATCTCCCTTTTCCAAGACATGTCTTCAACAGACAGTGCCCTGTTGGGGGGGGGCCCTCATGGTGACCCCCATGGTGACCCCCATGGCCGAGGTCAATCTGAAGAAGAGCTGAGCAGTGGTGCCTTTGCCAGACAGCAAGCTGGCGGTGGTGACGGCGTTGCTGGCGGTGGGCTTGGCTCTGAGCCTGGTGATCAATGGGGTCGTGGCGGTGGCCAGGAGCCAGCAGGCGGTGGGCAGCAGCAGCAGCAGCCTGGCAATCAGGAAGGTGTGTCACGATCAATTCTACCTGCTTTGCTGTGCATCTGCTGGCATTTCTGTTGGCATTTGGTCAGTATGTCGCCAGCATGTGCACAAGCAGTATCTCTGGCTGTGCAGTGTAAGTTGCTGTTTGTTATGCTGTATGTGTTGATGCGCCGGTATGCTGCACTTGCCTGCCATTGGCACAGAGGGCAGCATTGGACATGTAATGTGGCATACATAGTGGTACAGCGTTCAAGTAGAGTAGAGTAGAGTAGATAGTGGTACAGCGTTCAGTGGTACTGCGTTCAAGTAAATAGCTGGACATTTGCTGTGCATGTGACTGACCATGCAGCAGTGACAGCACAGCTGAAAAGTCTATGTTAGGGTCTTGGTCAAGCGCATCTTGATGCAATACATGAGCGTATATATATCGCATATATATATGTCTAACTGACTGCTGACCACATCCAGATTCCTTAGGTTTCCTGTGATTTGTCTGCACAGGGCAACCCGGCGCACAGTCCAATATGGGTACAAACATGCAGCAAATAGCAGGCGACAGTGCTCAGCACCAGCACAAAGAGCCTTTGCGCCAGTCTTCAGACGAAGGCATATCTCATTTTGACGATGAAGCACAAAGTAGTCCAGGAGGCCAACAAGTCGGCCATGACAGCATGAGCACCTTTCAGGCTTCTTTGCCCGCTGGTGTATCTATGACGCATGACTCCACTCAGTGACCTTTCTGTAGTGTCTTGGCGACATTTACTTGTGCTTGCATGCATCCCTGGAGCCTAAAGGCAGACAGTAATAATAAGTCACAAGTGCTGAGAACCACGTTTTGCGTGACCTACGCCTGGCGTTTCGCTTTCAGCAGCTTTGAGCGTGTTGGAGAATCTTGTCAATGAGGCCCGGCTTACAAGACAGCATCTACCTGAGTGGACATTGTTATCGGATCTTGTTTGAAGCTGCGTGAGCTGCAAGCACAGGTTCTCGGCGTGACCTGCGTTCTGCATGCTGTGATCATGCGGTTTCTGCGCTTTGCTATTGCGACTTTCCTGGCTTTGACAACACGCGGCCCGGTCCGTGCGCAGGCACCATGCGACGAATTCTTCTATCTTGTGCAGTGAGTTACCGTATCTCCCGCTACACGCGTTGATCCTGTCACCCAACCGCTAGCGTTATGCAGGCAGTGGGGTCCAACCTTCTGCAAACACGACAGACAAACATGCCGCCAGGCTCCTGTCAGGTTCACATTTCACAACGTGTTCCTTGACTCAGTCCTGTCTGGCTGTCGCTTCGTGGCTGTCTGAAAGATTACAAAACTGCTGCTGTTTCTGAACTGTGCAGCAGCTGCGCTTAGGGGCAACAAGCACATGCTGTCTGTCAAACTCTGCATCTTGTTGCAGCTCGCACTTCACGCTTCATGGGCTCTGGCCAAACTATGATAAGGGACACTGCCCTGGCAAGAAAGGCGCTTGGCCACAGAACTGTGATGACTCCTCAACAGATCTGCCTCCAGAATGCGACTGCCCGTTCGACGCCAGCATCTTGTCTGATCTCAGCAGTGACATGATTGAGAACTGGCCCAGCTATGGGCAAACTAACACAGACTTCTGGAAACATGAATGGGACAAACATGGTAAGTGCTTTTGGTGTGGCATGGGCTCACGAGGTTTTCTTGTATGACTCCAGCCCATCTGCACTGTGTGTTAGGGTTTGCTCAACCCTAAATCTGTGTGCTAGATGCCTGCATGATGACATGCTGGCAATTCATGTGCAAGAATGAACACTGTCAAAGTGATGAGGAGATTGCTGCAATGTCCAGTTCTGTTGTTGTGCAGGCTCATGTGCCATTACATATGAGGAAGAGATTGGTGGTTTGGTAACTACTGAGCATGAGTACTTTGCAAAAGCGCTGGAACTACGCGACCAATGCAATGTGCTGGTGAGCTGCTGCATGCCAGATGCACCGGTCATGTTATACACAGACTCGTCAACTTTACATGAGCAACATGTATTGCAGAGACACGACAGCGCTTTCATCACAACATATTATGTATGTCAAACCCTGATGGACATGCAAAGATTTGGTATTGCATGGGCAGATGCCAGCATGTTTGCTTATGCTGCACATGCCATTATGGCTGGGCATGCTGACATTATCCACAACTCTCAGCTACTGCAAACTTGCAGTCTTGCAGTGTCATGTCAGCCATACTAGCCAAAAAATGCAGCTGTTTTGATAGTGAGGAGGCTTGTGCAGTGACTGCTTGCCCTTGAGTGGTGCAGAAAAATCTTCTCGAACCGATATCTGCTCACAGTGTTCACAAGGCATTGCATGATACATCGCACAAGTTACTTTCCCACGTTCACATGTATGCACTGTCACACATGTTTCATGGCACCCAACCCAGCTATGGTTGCATGACACCGTGCTTGAGCTTAGGTAGACCATGCAGTGTCTATTTTTGCAGCCAAGTAAGATTTCTCACTATAGGGATGACTTCGTCAAGAAGTGCGATGCTTTCATTGGGTTTACACAAGCTACGGTTGCATGACACACCATGCTTGAGGTTGAGAGACAATGCCCAACGCAGCTCACTGCTTCCATTGGGTGCAGGAGGCATTGCACCTGGAGGCAAAGCTACGGTTGCACGACAGTGTGCTTGAGCTCAATAGACAGCGCAGTATGAAGCACAATGCTTCCGTTTGGTGCAGGAATCACTGGCTGCAGCAGGGATCACACCTGGAGACAAAGCTCCTGCCTCTCACTTCATAGCTGCCATCAAACAAGGCTGTGGCGTCTCCCCTCAGCTGGCTTGCCACTATGGCAGCAGCGATGCAGAAGAGGTAGGGATTCCAGATTGCGTACACATCATTTGCTCCGGTTTCGACGACTTTAACCTGAGCAGCCTGCTCCTGAACTTGTCTCTCGTGTTGATGAATTGTTCCTACCTTGACAGTGATGACTGATTCTGTAGTTGTGGGCATCATGCATTAGACATGATATCTGTTGCAATAAAGCCACATCATGCATGATTACATGATGCATTATACGCACTGTCAGCACGCTTAGTGTGTGTACTGCTCATTGTCAAAATTGTGCATCACTGAGTGTGTTGGTGCAAAGCTCACTCACGCTGCACGGATATGCAGCAATTTAAGATGCAAGTCACTGCAGGGCAACATTTGGCATTCCTCTGTAATGCAACCCCCTCTGTGGTGTGCAGATTCGCATATGCTACAATGATGCTTTTGAAGCCATTGACTGTCAGCAAGCCAAACAAGTCGAGGACTGCAGAGGAAGCATCATCTCCCTGCCTGCCTGGCAAAAAAGCTCTTCAGCATCAGTTTCAAAACAATAATCGCATGCAGACTAACAATCGCATGCAGACTAATAATCGCATGCAGACTAATAATCGCATGCAGACCAAAAATCGCATGCAGACCAATAATCGCATGCAGACCAATAATCGCATGCATCCCATGCGCTGAGCTGTTCATGCCACAGCCCAGCGGTCCGAGTGATGAACCTACATTCACACCCACACCATGTAGCCTCAGATTGTGCCAAGTGCAACATGTGTATAGAATGAGCTACTGTACCACACCACGGCACTTGCCCAATGAACAAAACCCAGTCAGCAATTCACCACACGCGCTGCCCTAGCGAGTTTGTAATCCTCAAACTGCTGCCCGGCAATGTCGGTTCACCAATTAGCAAAGGTGAATGTTATTTGCTTCATAGGCACTGAACACATGCACTCGCATTGCCAAGATAATGCCACAGACCCTGCCAAATGGTAGCGATCACTACTCACTGCCTGCATAAGCAGATTGTGTCCAGACAGTGCTGCAGCAATAACTGTGTCCAGACAGTGCTGCAGCAATAACTGTGTCCAGACAGTGCTGCAGCAATAACTTGTTGCTGTGCTGATAAATTGTTACAGTGCAAGTTGTAATCAGCAGTTGGGATAGTTTACGCTCAGACCCAACACGGCCCAACCAATCAAAACAGCATACTATTAGTGCTGGCATACCAAGCATGATATGCTTGTACGTCAAGGCACAGTCATCAAGAATTTGTTCCAGCATCAAATTGTACTGACAATGTGCTGACAACAGTGGCCTTCAGCAGCACATGCGCATGCCCCGTGCACATCTCATACATTACTTCTACAATGTTTGACCTATCATACATTACAGCTGACCCATGTTGGTCACTCCCAAGGTCATGCCTAGGTGGTTACTTCAGCAGCATTGCTGTTCTGGTTTTGGTGAGTGCCAGTTTGTGACTCATCAGCCGAGCTGTCCATTTTAGCTGCACTGATGCTGTCTGCCATACTTTGTGCCTCCTGCAACTGCACAAAATGATCTCCAGAAAACCTCAAACAGTACTGCTGAGGCATTTGGGCGCATGCTGTACGCAGCGCCTTGCATACGTCTGCTACTGTTCTGGCGAAAACCTTGCGAAGTTTGTGCTGCAAGCACCTGACACAAAGCAACAGTCTTGCATCTGCACGCTACAGTACAAACATCACTAACCTGTATTTGTTAGCGTCGACCGCTAGGTCACACCACACTGACAAGTACTAATCGATGAACCTCAGTCACCTGAGAAGAGGGCTCTTGCCTGCTCTTGCTTTGAGCTTTGAGCTGAGTTTTGCTATCTTGGCCCTTTCGAGTTTTACTATCTTGGCCATGGCCTCGACTGGAGGAAGCAGCGCCTGAGGTGTCATCAGAAGAAGACAGCACACCTTGTGACTCAGCCTCTAGCATAGCCTGCTGCAACGCTCCTTCACAGCAACAAGGTAAAGTGAGGTGAGTCAGGCTTGTTGCAAAGGGGTAGGCAAACGTGAGGGGATCACAGGACAGGGCTAGGGCAGGGCACAACGGGACAGGGCTAGGGCAGGGCACAACGGGACAGCAGAAATTGGATGGGACAGGATATGGGGCAGGGCTGCAGTTTGTATCATGAGGCAAATCTGGAGGTCATCTCTGCCTGCTGCACTGCATTGCACTGAACAATAGAAACAGTCCAGTGCAGTGCAATGCAGTACAGTACAGTACAAGTAAGGTGTAGCAAAGCACAGTACAGTGTCTGAAGCCAAACATGCGTGCGCATTGTAGCTGCCATGTGTCAAGACATGGGGGCAGCCCTATAGTACTTGAGGTGCTTATGTGCAGCCCGGTAGTGCTTGTATGAATGCAGCCCAGTAGTGATTGTGTGCATCCCAGTGATACCTGAGTTGCTTGTATGCAAGCTGCATCAGTGCAGCATCAAGGCAACACAGCTGGCAGGAGTAGAAGTAACATAGACCATGGTGGCAGCCCTATAGTGCTTGTGGTGCTTGGGTGCAAGCTGCATTAGTGCAGCATCAAGGCAACACATCCGGCAGGGGTAGAAGTGCCATACAAGACCCATGAAACTCCCGTACAACTCCCACAACTGTCAGGAGTAGAAGAGCTATACAACGGCCATAGAACTGCCATATAACTCCCACAGCTGGCAGGAGTAGAAGAGCCATACAAGAGCCATAGAACTGCCAGCTGTGCTGCCATGATGCTGCCCTGATGCAGCTTGCACACTAGGCCATGGCATATGGATGGTATTGAACTGGACCTGAGGCAGTCGCAGCAGCTGTTGCTGCATGTTGTGTGCAGCCTGCATTAGTGCAGCATCAAGGCACAGCTGGCAGGAGTAAATGTAACATAGACCATGGCATATGGATGGTATTGAAACGCACCTGAGGCAGTTGCAGCAGCTGTTGCTGCAAGTTCTGCTCGCTCCAGAGCCTGGTACACAAACTCAGCTGTCTGCTTCTGGTCGCGCAGCTGAGCCAGCAGGGCTTGCTCTTCTTCAGTCATGCCTGGCAAGTCCTGACTCGCTGCACTGCAAAAATCCACCAACTGTCAAACAGAAGAAGAAAAGAAAAGACGACGCCTTTAGGCATTCAATATACAGAAGCTTGAGATGATCCCATATTGGGCCCAAACTTCCCTTGCCTCCACTGTCAAAAATGGTGTGTACGGGCATTAGGAAATGTATGCTCTTGACATTGAATCATCAATGCAACACATTGGCCTTAGAGTTGCTGAGTCTTGCCAGCGGCAGCAGGTCCTGACTCGCTGCACTGCAACAAATATCAACTGTCAAAAATGGTGTGTACGGGCATTAGGAAATGTGTGTTCGTAACATTGAGTCATCAATGCTACACATTGGCCTTAAAGTTGCTGAGTCTTGTCAGCGGCAGCATGTGCAGATTTGTAAAAACATGCTACACAGACAGTGTCTGCAAAAAGTGTTCAACATTCTCTCCCTCCCCCTTCAAGGACATAAGTAGTGGATGACTGTGCAGCATCGTGCAGGGACTTGTTGGGACACACAAAGCACACGTAGCTCTCAGACTCTGCAATGGTCAAGTTTTTTGTGTTTCTTCATCTCGTTATGCATTGCCACGCAAGCAAATGCCCTGCTTTCTGGCATGCATGCAATGGGTTCCAATAATCTGAGCCAATCTGAGCATGCTTCCTCAGGGTTGAAGCTGGTGGCTTTATGATAGCACAGAGCAGGTTTACATTACTGATCTGCTCATGCAGGTATCATTCTGCCCACATGCATCACCAGTCACTGCTGGTAGGGCCACACAGGGGTCACATGGTGTACAGCACACACTGCTTACAAACGCAAGTGGCTGCCAACAGACGCATGTAAGGTTTGTGGGTCTGACATAATCTCTGAGGCGCGATCGCGCGGGATCGTGTGTGAGTAAGGTTTGTGGGTTGCAAGAGTGTGACCTCTGCACGTAGGCATCTTCAACAGCGTCCCCATCCTGAGAGCCTTGTGCAAGATCAGCAACCAACTGGTTGACATCACTGGTCACCTTCTCCGCTGCATCAGCTGCTTGGTTGATCTCATCTGCGCCTGTACAAGCCACATGTCAGGCAGCATTTATAACATGAAATATCTGTGTACATACATATATCATTGTTGTTACTGTTGTTTATTATATGATGTTATTAATATTATTATCATTATCATTATTATGAACATGATTATGCTTATTATTATTATTCAATATATAGATATCATTGTTATAATAACACATTACTACCATATGGTGCAGCAATCTGTACAACAACAATACAATTGATTGCTGAATATGATCAGCTGCCTGTTGCAAAGCCAATGCACAGCTGGAGACAGAGGCGATGTTTGGCAGAGAGTGATGTCACACGCTGCGTGCAGCTGCCATGCTGCATCGGTCATGTTACAAACATCTGAGAGCTGGAACCTTTCTGAAAACCTTACTTTCGGCAAAAGCTTGTCGCCACAAAGAGCATGTTCAAAAACAACAGAAAAGGGAGGTGTTGTCATTTGGCATTGCTGTGAATCCACCCCAAAATCAAGTGTGCCCCAAAACAAAAGCACACGGGGCTGTCCTGTGTGTGAGAACAAGACTGCAAGCACTACAGCAGGCCAGATGGCTGTGGCTTTTCCAGTCTGGGTTACACCATATCCAAAAAGTGATGTGGCTAATATGCTGCCTGGCAAGACAGGAAACTCATACAGGGAGCCACTTAGAAGTACACACATCTAACCCCTCGACCCCCAGATACATGTAGCATAACTGAAGAAATGAATGTATGAACTGACATACGAATGAATGAGAGACAAAAAGTTTAAGTAGCAGGTTGAACATTGCAAGCAAGCAACAACGCCTACAGTGAGACAGCAACAATGAAACCAATGGTGCAGCTTAGTGAGTCAGTTACTGTGTGTTGTAAACGGCCAGTAGCACCCAAAAAGTTGCATGTTGTAAAAGCTTGATATCTTGTTCAGGAAGGCTTATAGCTGCAAGCACTTGTGTGCCTGATGCACACAGAACTGTACCCAACATTGCGCTGTGATACAGACCGCATAGCAGGCCGGACGGGACAATGCTCACCTGCTTGCGCAATTTTGGGATCAGAAAGACTCAACGCTGCAGTGGAGCCTTTTGCATCAGCACTTCTTGGCAGCTTCTTGGCCCTGGCCTTGTTGTCAGTCCCTGCTGGCCGCATGCTGATAGCTGCATTTGCCAGCCTTTGGCCTGCAAGGTTGTCATCACCAACTTTAATAACACCAATGATGATAATAACAATAATGATAATCATAATCATAATAATAGCAATAGTAATGATAGTAATAATTGGACGCCTCCCAGCTCATGATGAGCTAGGTATGTGCAGGACAGGTCTTGCCTCTCCAGAGCAGCCTGTCTTCCATGTTGAAGATGGGTGATTGAGGAATGATCGGCACGCAGGGTTGAGGAGGAGCAGGTTTTGAGCTGTTATGAGTCCTTGGCTTATCAGAAGGTGATGGGCACGACATGGTCAAGGTCCTGATCTGGTTCTGTGTGCAGGCCTTAGCTCCTGATGTTGATACCACATTTTTGGGACAAGAATGCAACCAGCAAGATTCCTTCATGTTCTCTGCACAGCATGTCGTAGACGCAGGCCCGCTACAGTCTACACATCAAGCGCAAAAAAACAAGCCAAACAGCCCTGAATGCAGGGCCTTCTTCTGCAGCTTGGGGTGGACGCTTCATTTGGCAATCTGAGCTGCAACCGCAAGGAACGAACTGCAATAGCTCCTTTGGGAGGTGCCAGGATGATATGCAGCCATGCAATAGACAGCTCTCACAGCCAGCTGATACGACAAGCTTACCAGTTGCTTCAAGACCCTGGAGCGTGCCAGCTGGTGCTTGCTCAGACCCTTTTATATCCTTGCTGGTGTCTGCTGACTTGCTCTGAATAGGCTGTCCAGACGCTTCCTGCACTCAACAGCATTCTGTCAGTTGTGCGTGTTTGTATCTTTTTAAGTGTGCTCAGGAAACTCTTTTGCATACATAGGCACTTGCATAGGCATGACAGCCTATGCTTGCTACAACACCACAGACAGTAGCTTGCAGAGTGTCCATTGGAACACCCAGGATAAGTGCTGCCGTGTGTCTGGAACAGACCTGCAACATAGCATCATACACACGAAGATGCCTTGCAAGATTGATCTGGTCACTTGCAAGACCGCCAGAGTCAGGCAGGCTGATTCTGAAAACACATGCATTGCTTTCTTTGCAGTTGTAAGTCCTGACTGTAGCATTCTTCCTGTAAGACACAGAGTTGGGGGCCAGCCGCAAGTCACCTCGGGTTTGAGAGACTTGTTTGCGGATTTTGTTTGCTTCTCGGCTGTGCTGATCTCTGCCTTGTTGGCTTCAAAGCTTGCGGCGATCTTGCTGATGCGTTTGCGCCACTGCTCCATGGCTGGGCTTAGAGCCTGCACCCAACAGCACAGCAGCACTTGCTTCACAATGAAATCTGAGTCTGCCTTGGGCACAGGACTGGCATCCTAACAAAATGTGTTTGTTGGGATGCCAGTCCTGTGCCCAAGGCATGGCTGGACTCAGAGCCTGCAACAAGGATAGAAGGAAGACAGTCCCCAGCACAGATTAGCAGAGCAACAAGGACATTCGAAAGTGCAGTATGCAGCATAGCCAGTTGCGATGTGTAGACAAAAGGTAAACGAGACACATGCAAAATCATGTGACAAATAGAAGTATGATGTTGCGCTTGGTGTCTGTGCCACATGCACGCCCCTTTGGTGTCTGTGCCACCTGCACGCCCCCTTGTTTGCAGCTTGATGCACATGTGCCAAATATGCATGCTCACTGCCCAGCGCGCAGCATGCTATGTACTGTCCAGGTAATGGTGACTCACGTGTGTAAGGGCAGAGACGTCCTTTGCAACACGCTTCATGCTGAGCTGAGACCAGTCCTTGACAGGGTTCTTCCCTCTAAAGCCTGCCGTCATGACATTCAAGGTGTGCCCAAGCTCACGATACTCGTGTGCTGCAGCCTCAACTTCAGCAATCATTGTTGGTGTGTCTGCTTGGAATATGAGGCTGGTTTGCTCGAATTCTTTGGCGCTCTGCTCCATTGCTTTGGATGCGACTTCAGTAGCCAGGGCTGCTTGCTCCATTCGCTGCAGCACCAGCTTTTGTAGTCTTTACAATTAGAAAAAACAAATAGACATTTCGATTCTTGTTGGTATGACGATGATAGTTATACTGATTTTATTCATGAAAGCACAGTAAAGCGTAACAGCCAAGCACAAATGCGTTCAGTTCAGGCGTTGACATGCCTGCCATTCAAGTTCCATGTGTGCAGATGCTCTTCTACAAGGCTGCATCTGCGAAAATGGACCAAGCAGCCCTTGGCAGCAATCTACCAGCATATGTGACCAGTACATTTGTGACCACTTTGTTGTATGCAATGCAGCCCATGGCAATCTTGCAAGCTCCCTGTAGGCAAACTTGATGCAACGAAGATGTAAAATGCAACATACCTTGAGGACTGGGCGCATGTACATTATGAAGGCAGTGAAGGCGCCTGCCAATGTTGTCAAGGTTGCACAGATGAGTATGACTGCTGTCCAAACAGCGCCTGGCTGAGCCTGGTATGCCTGTGGTGGTGGCATTGGAGATCTACCCACACTCATATGTGGCTCAGCATAACCAGCACGGCTTGCGCAGATGTGCAGCTTTGCAAGCCTGTGCACAGTGACAGCAAATGTTGGTCAGGACGTGAGCATGCACTGCAATAAACACGCTTGGAGCTCAACCGTACCTGCATGCCGACCTTTGCGACGTGCTGGGTGCTTGCCTGACAGAAATGTCAGTACCCTGTCTCCATCGCGGGTCACGATGTGAGCCTCGCAAACGGTGATTGTCAGCACAGTCAGAAGAGCTTGTGCTCGAGGCGAAATGCACAGGTCGCACATGTCGGCTAACAGCTGAAGTTCCGATCATTGCATCAGCCATGACGCCCAGCTTTCGCGCACTCGTCGTTATCGATCAGCTTTCAGGCTAGAGCTCACTTGTTTGTGCTGACCCCTACATGTTCTGCCTTTATACATAGCAGATCAGTTGCCAAATGACTTCGAGCATGAGATCCCCTGATGAAGCGTCAACTCATGACAGTAGCGATCGGAATCACCGTTGAAGGTCACTGGTGCGTTGACCTTGACCCCTCGTATGGCAATGGTTTCATTGTACAGTGGTCGTCAAAAGTCTGTATCCAAAACCAGTCCTTGCTTGGCACAACAGTTCGTGTGCGACGACAGCTCAACCTGACTGGCGGTACGGTCAGATAGACCTAGTACACCATCGAACGCG
>JAABUS010005358.1_pt1 | contig 16962 bp, 26 predicted proteins | sample 5560161 | NCBI WGS metagenome assembly JAABUS01 (sample SAMN10711885, study PRJNA513376) | rock metagenome | isolation source: Antarctica rocks | place: Antarctica: Victoria Land, Trio Nunatak nord | collected 2016-01-04
GATGTTCGTCTTGAAGGGGAAATCTTCATCTTAAAATCCTTCACTTCGAATTTCTGAATTATCACTTGCATATTACTATTCGGATTTTTTCCGCTGGGAATTATTTCCTTCGGATTTTTTGCCCTTAGACATATTAGCATCCGCAGTTTGGGAAGTGGACTGAATTATTGGGTTTAGCTAAAGGAACATTTGTCGCTTAAAGCGGGATAAAGTCGGGATTTTAGCTGAGCTCATCTGGATGTGATCAGATTTTATGGATAAAATCTGCGATCATTTCATATGTCGTTGGACTGAATCTGCGTTTGTTCATATGTCATTGGACTGAATCGCGCTTTCGTCGCTTTCATCACTTTCATCGCTTTCATCGCTTTCGTTTCTTTCGTCGCATTCAGCCTACTACTCGTCTACCTACTCGTCACTCTACTCGCTCACCTACTCTTCACCCTACTCGCCTAGCTACTCGCCCACCTACTCGCCATCCTACTCGCTCACCTACTCGCCACCCTACTCGCCCACCTACTCTTCACCCTACTCGCCCACCTACTCGCCACCCTACTCGCCCACCTACTCTCCACCCTACTCGCCTATCTACTCGCTCACCTACTCGCCACCCTACTCCCTACCGAACTTCCTATCAAATGCTCTATCAAACGCTCTATCAAATGCGTCGATCAAGCGCACAAAACACGTCAAACAGTGCTTCAAACAATGCTTTCTACTGAGCTTTTCACTGACCTTTCTACTGATCTTCCGACCGACCTTTCTATTGACCTTTCTACTAGTGAGCTTCCTACTGACCTTCCGATCGAGTCATCTAGTGAGCTTTCTACTGATCTTTCTACCGACTTTCCTACCAATCTTTCTATCAACCTTTCTACCGACCTTCCTACTGAGCTATCTATTGAGCTACCGACTGAGCTTTCTATCAAACGCTCTATCAAACATTCTACATGCTTCAAAATACGCGTCGATCGAGCGCATAACACGAATCAAACAATGCTTTCTACATGGCTTTCTACCTGACTTTCTACCAAGCACCCTTCATGACTCTCTACCAAGCACCCTCCATGTTTCCCTATCAAGCATCCCCGCTGATCTTTCTACTGACCTTCCGACCAAGTCATCTAGTGAGCTTCCTACTGATCTTCCGACCGACCTTTCTATTGACCTTTCTACTAGTAAGCTTTCTACTGACCTTCCGATCGAGTCATCTACTGATCTTTTTACTACATGACTCCCTACATGACTTTCTACATGACTTCCTTCATGACTTTCTACATGACTTCTCACCAAGCTTCGAATTGCTTCGCAATCAAAGATCAAATTTGTTCCCTATCAAGCTTCAAATACGACTCTACCAACCATTCTACATGACTTTCTACTTCTCTAGTTTATTCATTAACTTTCTCATTAACTTTCTCATTGACTTTCTCATTGACTTTCTCGACGCATATATTAAGGAAGTCGCTACCCGTACACCCCCCTGACTTACATGTACACCCCCCTAGCTTACATGTACACCCCTCTAGCTTACATGTACACCCCCCCTCGAGAAACCTGAAATTTCCGTTGCACATCACTCAGTTACACATCAAATTTAGTAGGCAGTTCAAGAGTTTACATATGATTCTGAATGATCTTTTTCACAGCCTCAAATTCGATTAATCTAGCCTAGTAAATTCACACATCAGACTTGTTGTAAACCTTTCTTCTGACACTCATCATCGTCATCGTCATCATCATCATCATCGTCATCGTCATGATCAATCTCATCGACATCTCATCTGTCAGCATCATCTTCGTCGACCTCATGTCTTTGACTTCATCTCTCGTTTCAAGACAGATCTATGATGATGTAAAACTTCTGATTGAAGAACTCAATCAACACGCTGAGTCAGAGAGATATGCTGTTGTCACTGCATGCATCAAGAAGTTCAAGAAAGATGTTGATCAAATCGTTTATATACGATGCAATCATGAAGAAAAAGCAAAGCTAAATTCAGCGAATTTTGAAAAACGTCTTCACAATGACACACGACTCATGAAGTGTTCTTTCAGCGTCATCGACAAATGAAACAAGAAGAATGACTGATATCTTGAAGTCTGTTATGAGTCTGCATAGAGCGAATCATATGAGTGTATTCTAACTAGAAGTTCAAAGCTGAAGAAGAAAGAAGATGCAACACGTCGTGAGTTTTACTCACGAAGGCACGCTAGATCGCTAGCGTGTCAACATCAGCTTTATACTAGTCTATGATAGTCTGACACGATCTATGTTAGACTGATTCGAAGTGCATGATTGCAACATTACTTTCTCTTTTTATCTAGCAATGTTGTCATTGCTGCAGTTTGATTGATCTTTCTTAAGTCGATTTCTATCTTGACTTGTTCAAATATCATTCATGAAAGTCATTTATGATCTTCTGACATTCTTTGAATTCACTTTCATCGATGTTGTATCAATGTAGATCGACGTTGTATTCTTTTCAATTAACATGATATTGTAGTCATTTATCTCATTCGTAGTGTCTGAAGTTCAGTATGTTCTTCATCTTTCATTCATCTTCATCGTCGATCACTATAGAATCAGATGATTCATTTCATTGTTCATTTAAAGAATTCTTTGAATCTAGTTGCAGCAGATTTGATGCAAACTTCGAATGTATCTTCATAATCAATGATAGTTTCAGTTGATAAACATGTTCGATCTTGATCAGAATCTTGAAGAATTCTAGCATTTTATCGTTTAGCTTCTTTGATGATCATGAGATCATTATGTTTCTAAAATTTAGAAACATCATGTCATTTATCTGATAAATCATTTTCTTTCAATGCTTGTCAATCTGTTTCTTCATTGTGATTCTGACTTTTGTCAAGACTTGCTTGATCAATGCTAGTGATCATTTCATATGTTTGAATATATTCTCAACTTTGTCTGCTTCGATTCTAACTTGAATGATCTCATATTCAATTGAGTTTGAATCGAAGCTCATATGTATTATGAGTCTGCATAAAGCGAATCATATGAGTGTATTCTAACTAGAAGTTCAAAGCTGAAGAAGAAAGAAGATGCAACACGTCGTGAGTTTTACTCACGAAGACACGCTAGATCGCTAGCGTGTCAACATCAGCTTTATACTAGTTTATGATAGTCTGACATGATCTATGTTAGACTAATTCAAAGTGCATGATTGCAACATTACTCTCTTTCTTCATTTAGCAATGTTCTCATTGCTGCAGTTCAATCAATCTTTCTTAAGTTGATTTTTATCTTGACTTGTTCAAATATCATTCATGAAAGTCATTTACAATCTTCAAGCATTCTTCAAATTCACTTTCATCGACGTTGTATCAATGTAGATCAACGTTGTATTCTTTTTAGTTGACATGATATTGTAGTCGTTTATCTTGTTCATAGTGTCTGAAGTTCAGTATGTTCTTCATCTTTCATTCATCTTCGTCGTTGATCACTATAGAGTCAGACGATTCATTTCATTGTTCATTCAGAGAGTTCTTTGAATCTAGTTGCAGCAGATTTGATGCAAACTTCAAATGTATCTTCATAGTCAATGATAGTTTCAGTTGATATGCATGTTCAATCTCAATCAGAATCTTGAAGAGTTCTAGCATCTTATCATTTAGCTTCTTTGATGATCGTAAGATCATTATGTTTCTAGAATTCAGAAACATCATGTCATCTATCTTGTAAATCATTTTCTTTCAATGCTTGTCAATCTGTTTCTTCATTGTAACTCTGACTTTTGTCAAGACTTGTTTGATCAATGCTAGTGATCATTTCATATGTTCGAATATATTCTTTGCTTTGTCTGCTTCGATTCTAGCTCAAGTGATCTCATATTCAATTGAGTTCAAATCGAAGCTCATATGAAAGTGAAAGCTCTTATTAAGAAAGAACGTTGACTGTTCAATTAATGATGAAATAGCATTGTTATCAACGAATTTGATCATGAATAATCAGATGAATCAATCATCTTGCATATATGAGCAGTAGCTTCGTAGATATCATTTCACATTCTGATTCACTCTTTCTGTTTGATCATCAATCTGCAAATGATAGTCTGTAAATAGTTTTATCTTGATGTTAAGTCTCAGACATAAAAACTTTCAGACAATTGATATGAATTGTGAATCACGATTGAACACTATTAATCTGAGTAGTTCATGAGTTCTGAAGATTCATATCAACAGTAGTTTGACTGTTTATTCTGCAAAGATTTCTTTGTCATCTGATCAACATGATATATAATGTCATTTCTTAGACAATCGATCTATGACTGTCAGAATCGCGTTGTTTTCATCACTTTCTGATAGATCAATAATGAAGTTTAATGATATGTTCTGTCATTGCTGCTCTGATAAGAGCAATGACTTCAGCAGTTCATTGATTCGATCTCTCAATGCTTTTGATCTACAACAAACATAACAGTTTCAAATGTAGCGCTTGATCATCATTCTCATCTTTGATCAGCAATATGATCATCTCAGAAAGTTCAACGTTTGATTCATGTCAGAATGATCATTGATCGAAAGATCATGTGCTTCTCTTATCAATTGAGTGATCATTGACTGAGAAACTCATAGTCTATCATTTTTTCAAAGTACTTCATCAAGTACTTTGCAATTGTCTAAATCAATATCTTGACAAGTTCTTTTGTTCTGTTTCATGATTATTTAAATATTGAAGCACAGTTAATTCATTCAATTTTCGACTATAATTTGATTCTGAATAAAAATCATCTCTTTGATTGAATTTTCGTTAACGTTTGATTTGTGTTTTGAATCTGAGTCAGATTCTGAGTCAAATCTGAGCAAGATCTGAGTCAGATCTTGATCAGCTTTCTGATCATCTTCTTGATCAGCTTCTATTGACTGCAGTTTAAATCTATCTTCTGACAATAGCATCTGATGCTGATATAGCTTTTGATCATCATTTGCTTCAACTGACTTGACGTTTGACATTCTGATCAGCGCATCGACTTTCAGATTCTGTTTTTTCAACTGATATATGATCTTGAAGTTATATTCAGATAACTTCTCAGCTCATTTAGTCTGTCATCTGATCAGTTCTTTGATCATCATGAAGTACTTCAAATTCAGATGATCAATGAAGATCTTGATCAAAATATCTGTACATTTTAATTCAGAACATCAATGCTTCAAGCAGCAAATAATGATCAGCAGTTTCTTGTCATAAATCTCGTAGTTGCATTCTGCAAGAATCATGTTCTTGCTGTAAAAGATCACTGAATGTAAAATGTCTTCATCGTCATACTGAGATAATACTTCGTCGTTCACGTAGTTCAAGAAGTTCATTTTCAGAATAGCTTTTCTGATTGAGTCAAAATGTTTCAGAACAAGAGCTGTTATCATCTATTGCTTTAGTTTTTCAAAGATCATCTGACAAATCTCTGTTCATTCAAAGAAATAATCTTTTCAAATCAGCTTTATCATGAGTTGAATGATCTTTGAGAAGTTCTTTATGAATCATTGATAGAAGTTGCAGAAGTCAATGAAGATCTGCACATGAGTCAATGATCAAAGCACTTCTCAGCTTCGAATCACATCTACTTTTCGAGAATTCATTTGCAGATCATTGATGAATATCAGTAGTTCAAGAAACGAGATTTTCTGAATCTTGAATTTGTACTTGTCAATGTCTATCTGCAAGTCAACTTCGCGAAGCTTATTTAGCACTTCTTTCACATAAGTTCTATGTTCTTTCAAGATCTTACTATAAATGAGAATATCATTCAAGTATGTCTGACAGAACTTGTGCAGACAGTTAAACAACACATCGTTGATATAATGTTGAAAAAACGTGAGTTCATTGATCAATTCAAAGAGCATTATTCTATACTTGTAAACATCGAAGAAAGTAACAAAAGTAGTCAAATTCTCGCTTTTTGAACTCATGTGCAGTTTATTGAATGCAACGATAATGTTAAGTTGAGTCAGATATTTACTGTCTTGAATTCAAGCTAGTACTTCGTTTATCAAGAATATTGAATAACGATTTCTTTTGATCAGAGCATTCAGTTTCTGATAATTCATGCAAAAGCAAAGACTATCATCTTTCTTTTCAACAAATAGTATTGATGAAGCGAAGAAAGCTTTGCTGAAAGTAATGAACTTCTTCTTCAAGTTCTCTTCTAGATACTTCTTGATCTTCTGCAATTTGTGACTCGACATGAAATATAATTGACTTTTAGAAGATTAACTCTCATCTTCTAATTCAATCTTATGATCATATGATCGATGCAAGAACAACTGCGTTATCTTTTCTTTATCAAAAACATTCAGAAAGTCATGATAAATTATTGAAAGCTTCTTCTTCAGTTCATTTAATGACATGACAGAAATCATTTCATTCAGTTTCGTGAAATCTTCAGCTGAGCTAAGCGCTTTGTTGATTTCACTAATGATCAAGAAGAAAATCTTGATCTTCTTATTCTTGACTAGAGTTTGATATACAGCGACTTCAATCATGATAATATTGATGAGTTTCTTTGTCTCAGTTGACTGAAATGAGCGAAGTTGATCGAGATCAACTTGAATGCTTTGCTTTGCTATGAAAGCAAATTCAATGAATCGAGCAGATTCAATGAATCTATTCACTGATTTCTGAGTCATGAGTCTTTTCAAGATGATTGTTGATGTAACAATTGAGTTCAAGTTCTTTTGTTTCATTTTGCAGATTTCATTTGATTCAGATCTGTGAAATGCTGATTAACTGCTTACTTTTGAAACAACAACTTTTGATGTTCAAATCTTCAACGATGATATTAATCGATCATTTGCAGAATCTATCAACATTTAATTTCTTTTCAATCAGAAGTTTTCAATGATTATCTTGTGTTGATCTAGACAAGTTATTAATAAAAACATCATTTCATTCTTGTGTTCTTGTATCATGATCAATGTATACAAAGCATGTGTAATTGACTTTCAATCAGAGATTTCATCATACGATTAAATCAACTTTGATTTTGACAGCGATATTAATTGAATATCAAAGCGTTCACATAGCTCTGACATAAAAGATTCATCAATGAAAGTCATGTCAATGACTTTAATATTTATCAGAACAAAGAATCTGAATATTTTTTCTAGATTACTCAAGATGACATCAACAGTGAATGACTTGAAATTAAATGAATCATTAGACATGCTGATGAAGCAGAATACAAGTATATCATTCTCAATCACTACTTTGACGAAAGCAAGTCATTTTTCAAATTCGCTGCAATTTCATGCATCTGAGCTGATTCAAGACAGTTGTGTGCTTTATGTTCTGACTTCTTGCATTTGAAGCAGAGTTCTTTCTTAAACAACTTCTCTCTAGCAGAATCAACGTTCAATATTCTGAATTTCTTTCATGCAGAGATTGAAGCTGAAGTCGCAGTAGTGATCATCATCAAGATGCTAGTGATAAAGCGAGCAACTTGAGTCGTTGATGTCTTAAAAACTGATCAAGCATTCAATTTTATCAATTGAACATCGGCTTGCATGCAAATGTCGATGAATTCATTCAAATTCATAGTTCGTTCATTAATCATGACTCGCTGAAGATCTGAGTTAATCTTATGCTGAAGATCATTTAGTAGAATTTCGTTATTGTATTCTAGTTTCATACTAAGTCTCTGAAATTTCATTTAAAATTCATGAAAGAAGATCTTGTTTTGATACAGCTTCAAGAACTGTTGTTGAGTTGTGTGATGTCAATTGAGATCATCGTACATCTTATTTATGATTGACAGTATCTCTTCTGCTTCAAGAAATGAGTTCATGATCATGTCTTTCATTCTGAGTGCTATGTGTTTGATCATCGTTTCACTGACTCAACTTTTCACATATGCAATCTTTATTTCTTCAATAGAAAAATGATTCTTATTCATCTTCAACTTGTTTCGCATTCAAAACAATTAATTATTCACATTCTGCTTTGAATCTTTGAACAAAGATGAGTCAGATAACTTAATCAACTTCAAGAATCAATCTTTTGAAATCAAAGTGCTTAGTCGACTTAATATTGCTTCTAGACGATGTATAATCACGTTCTTTTTCTTCATCTCTTTCTGTAAATGTGTTTGAACAGCATTCAACATTGTCTGCATAACTTTCAACTTGATGTTGATAGCTTTCAATTCAACGTTGATCTTGTTGACATCATTCAACATCTGAATCATGTCATTGTGAATCTTGATTTCAATGTCATGCTGTTAACATATGTACTTGATAAACGCAACAAGATTGTTTGCTTCATGAATGCTTATTCAAGCATTCAGTTCAGTGCTGATGCTGATCTTGATCATTTCATGATCAAAGAGTAACACATTCATGTTCTTTTCTTTAATATTCAATGATGCATTCATGTCTTCTTCTTCTGATGCTGTTTGATTCTGTGATAGAAGTGATTCTCTTTCAGCATTTCAAGTTTCATAACGAGTCGTGCTCATTGATTCTGATTCTAATTCTGTGCTTCTAGTCATTGTGTGAGTAGAAAATTGCTAATCAAGATTCAACTAAAATTTCTGATTTCAGTTCTAGAACAATGCATTCATGTTCTTCTGTTCTTCTGTTCTGATGACAAACTCAGTAAAAAGTTAATCTAAAACAACATGTTCATGTTTTTCTGTTCTGTTCTAGAAATTTCTTGATTTTTAATGAGTCTTCTGAACTTGATTTTCTGATTTTGATTCTGATTCAAGTTTGAATGATGTAGCTTGTTTTTATATCATCTACACATTGATAGCAAGATTAATGAGCTTTGAACTAATGTTATGAGTTTGCATAAAGCGAATCATATGAATGTATTTTAACTAGAAGTTCAAAGCTGAAGAAGAAATGTTAAAGATTAATCTAAAGCGAGTCATAGAAGTGTCATTTAACTAATAGATAAATGCTAAGAAAGAAAAGTATCTACAGAAAAGAACTCAATTCTTATATGTGTATTTCTCAGCTCTATGTTAAACTTGATTGAGTTGACATCTTACACATATGATGCAGAGTCTCAATGATATCATCTTTAAATCAGATTCTCGCTAGATTCAATTAGAATGAAATCAGACGAAGATTAAATGAAGAATAAATGAAGACTAGAATTGTAACATTACTTCTCTCTCTTGACTATTCATGTTCACATGAATGTTGTTTCTTAGTGCGCTTTTCTTGAATATTTGATATGAAAGTCGTTAATCATCTCTTGAGCATTCATAAATTCGTCGTCGTCAGCGTTATATCAATTGAGATCGTTGTCATAACTCTTTCATTTGACTTGATATTGAAGTCGTCTTCTATAGCATCGAAAGTTCAGTATATCATTGATTTCTCATTCGTCTTCATCGTTTATCACTATTGATTTCGAAGATTCATTCTTTTGATCAGACAGAAAATCATCAACGACAGAACGAAAAAGCTCTGAATGAAATACATCATGTATACGCATAGTCTTTGATAGTTTCAACTTATAGAATGAGTCAACAGACTCAATGATCTGAAATGAGTTGAGCATCTTGTCATTCAATTTTTTGAAAGATCTCGCTGTAACAATGTTTTGTTCATTCAGAAACATCTTTGATTCAATCTTGTAATTGATTTTCTTTTTATGCTTATTAGCTTAATTCATCATTTGTTGTTGTGTTTTGATCAGAACTTCATGAGCAAAGATCAAAGTCTTGTTCATTTGTTCAGATATATTCTTGACTCGATTGATCTGCAAGCGTTCGTGAATGCTTTCATACTTGATGATGTCAGAGTTAAAGTTCATACGAGAATGAAAGCTCTTGTTTATGAAGAAGAGAATCAAGAAGATGACTGATGACAAGATGTTATTGTCAACAAACTCGATCATGAGTAGTCACTTAGATCAGTCGTTCTGCATATATGAACAGAAGAATCAAAGATGTCGCTCAACGTTCTGATTGACTCGTTCGCTTTGATCGTTGATCTGAAGATGATAAACGATGAACAATCAAAGAAAAATGTTCAGTCATTTGCAAAGAAACTTTCATAGTATAGAGATGAATTGCAAATCTTGATCAAATACTATGAAGCTTGATAGATCATGAGTTCAATATACTCATTGAATCAGCATTTCAGCTGTCTTCTCAGCTGTGATATCTTCATCATCAATGATGCAAGAGATATAATGTCTTTCTTTTGACAATCTGCAAATGACAGTCAGAATAACGTTGTAATTGTATGAATCAGATAGATTGATAATGAAGTTCATTGCTATGTCTTGTCATCGCTGTTCAGATATAAATAGAGATTAAAGCAAGTCATTTGATTTATCTCTTGATGTCTTTGAACGTTAACATACGTAGCAGTTTTGAATATATCAATCTATTATTTTTCGCATAGAAGATCAATAGTAATTTCGCTTTATGATTTTCACTGTTCTAAGAATTTCAGAATGATCAATCGATGATTGATCATGTATCTCACGAATCAGATTCATTTGTAAAAGCTCGTTGAATGAAACTCATAGCTGACTATCATGATACAAAATTTCATTCTGAGTTCAACAATTCTTCAATTTGATATCTTCATATTGTGTCTCATCTCTTGCTATTGCTTCGCGAAGTAGCGTACAATTCTCGTTGATCTTATTAATCTCAAGAATCTGTTTATAGATTGATTGATCATTATTCTTCTTTAGATCAGCAATCTTCATTCAATTCAATGTCAGAATAGTAGTTTTTTGATATTAAATGCGTTCATCATTGAGATCTCTAAACACGAAGTCAGCTCAACGAGTTAATGCATCAATCTTAATGTTTTGTTTGTCAGATTGATACATTATCTTGAAGTTGAAGTCAGCTAGCTTCTGAACTCAGCGCATCTGATGTTTGCTCAGCTCTTTATCTTTCATCAATGAGATGAGTGCTTGATGATCGATGAACATCTTGATAGAAATATAAGTTAGCTTCAGTTCAAATCATCAGTGTTCAAAAGCTCAAATTATGATCAGCAGTTTCTTATCGTATATCTTGTAGTTGCATTCAGCAGAAAACATGTTCTTACTATAAAAGACAATTGAATGTAGAACATTTTCATCATCATATTGAAACAGAACTTCATCGTTGACGTAGTTGAATGAGTCAATTTCAAGAATGAAATCATAAGTCTGATCAAAGTGACAAAGTATAGAAGTCTCAGTTATACATCTCTTCATGTGATCAAATGCAGTTTGACAGACTTCATTTCATTCAAATATGATTTTCTTTTGAGTAAGTTGAATCATTGAATGAACAATCTTCGAAAAGTTCTTGATGAAGCGTTGATAAAAATTGCAGAAGTTAATGAAGAACTACATCTGAGTGAGATTATTGAGTGTAAATCAATCAACAACTGCTTGCATCTTTCGTAAATTCATCTTAAGTCTCTCGATTGACATCAAAAGTTTTAAAAAGATGATTTTCTGAACATGAAACTTGCATTTATTGATGTCTATCTGTAGATCAGCTTCTTGTAGTCTATTCAAAATCAATCGTACATGTTGCTTGTGTTTCTTCAAGATCTTGCTATAAATGATAATGTCATCTAGATAGATCTGACAAAACTGATGTAGATATTCAAACAACATGTCGTTCATATAATGTTGATAGAACGTTGATTCATTGATTAATTTGAAAAGCATTACATGATATTTGTATGAGTCGAAGAAGATAATGAAGATAGTCAAATCTTCGCTATCTGAATGCATGCGTAGCTTGTTGAACGTGACAATGATGTTCAATTGAGTCAGATACTTGCTTTCTTGTATACGAGCGAGAATCTCGTCTATCAATGACAAAGAATAGCGATTTCGTTTGATCAAAGCATTGAGCTTTCTATAATCGACGCAGAAACGCAGACTTTCGTCTTTCTTTTCAGCAAACAAGATGAGCGAAACGTATGATGCAAAGCTGAAGAAAATGAACTCTTTGTTCAGATGTTTGATCAGATACTTCTTTATCTTCTGAAGCTTGTGATTGAACATCTGATATAGTCTACTTCGCAAGAACATTTCTTCATCAATCAACTCAATTTTGTGATTATAGAAACAATGCAATGATAGCTGCTCAATCATTGCTCAATCGAAGATGTCTAGATAGTTGTGATATTCAGAGAGAAGCTTGATCTTGACTTGCTTGAAAGTCTTGACGTGTGAAAACTCATGTAGATTCACTTCTTCGAGCTTATTCTCAGCTGTAGTTATGAGTCAATCAATTTTCAAGATGATAACAGCAAAGATCTTGATGTCTGATTGTTTAACTAACATTCTATAGACTGCTGTCTTTATCATTGATATGTTCATTGAACTGAAAGCTGGTTTCAGACTGAACGTTGATTTAGAATTTATGTTAAACGAAACTGCGTCACACGATTTTGACTGTTCAATTAATTTAACTGACTTCTCATTGAACTGATGAGAAGAGAATGATTTCTGACTGAGTTGAGATGTAACGAAAGTGAAAGATCTCTTCAGTATATGAGTAGAAGTCAAGCTCTTTTATTTCGTGATTGATTTATTGCTTGAGAGTAAAGCAATTGATTTTTGACTAGTAGAGTTGAAATTCGAAAATCGAAGAAAATTGATTTGCATATCAATTACTAGATTGATTTTATTCATTCATGTTTTTTCAAGAATCATTTGATGTTGATTTAATTGAATGATCAATATAGAAGCAGTGTCAATCGTATGATCTTGAACAGTCAGATTTGAATAAATGACATGAGTAATGAGTTTCTTAGCATAATGATCGTCAAATTCTCGAATTGACTTCGCTTTGATCAAAGTCAGAGACTCGATTTGCAACTGATCACAAACAATCTGCGCAATCACTTCATCAATGAACGAATAGTCAGCAGCTTCGATGTCAATCAATGACTTCAATAAGTAACTAATTTCATTGTTAGAAAGTACACATTCAGTAATCAAAGATTCAGAAGCAAAAGAATCATTTGACATGCTCATCATTGAAGAAATTAACACATCTTTTATTGCATCTTTGATGAAAGTCTCTAGTTTTTTGCCTCGCTATCTTCGAAAGAAGACATTTTCTCATTCTCTTTATTCTTCAAAATGATAATTTCATGTAGACGAAGAGTGAAAGTTTAAGAAGCAGAAGTATTAATCTTGTTCTGAAAGCAGTTCTTGAATAAGTCATCTGAGATCTTGCAAATATAGCAGACGATAGACAATCTGACTGACTCAGAGATAGAAAAAATAGTCAACTTGATATATTCAATTATTAAAGTCATCACTGCTGACAATGAAGTAGCAGCACATTTATCAGATACAACAGTGACTTTGATGATGATCATGCAACGTTCACTTCAAAGCTGATAATTGACTCGCTGTCTATTATTCATACTTTGAAGAAAGCTTTTAAGATGATGTAGAGTGATAAAATCTTTCAAGCAAATCAATAAAGCATTCTGCAAGTGATTATTGATCTTATTTTGAAGATCATTCATCAAAATGCAATCATCGTATTCTAAATAACTGAATAACTTCATAAAGTTGAAGTAGAAGATGTTGAAGAGCTTGTTTGCTTGTCTCAAAGCGTTGTACTTACAATGACACTTTCAATTCTTATTCTGATCATCGTATATTTCTTTCAGATGCTCAAATAGCTCGTTGATCAAGATGTATGAATGCAAAGCATCATGTTGATGTCGAGCGAAGATGTGCTCAGCAGCATCATTTTCTAGTCTAGATATCACATAAATAATACAGATATTTTCATTATCGAAGTGATCGACATTTGTCTGAAGCTTGTCGTTCATCTTGATTCTTCAGTTATTTCATGTTGATTCATCTTTGTCAATGAATACAGATGAGTTCAAAAACTTGAAAGACTTGTGATGATCATTATTGAATAAAGTGAATGATTCACGTCGAGTATGATTCTCAATAGATTGACGAGATAGAGATTCAGTAGACTGATGAGATTGAGACTGATTCGTTGAATGCAATACTTCTTTAAGTTTATTCTTGAGATTCAACATCTTCTTTCAATAACGTTTGTTTATCTCTTCTAGAATGTCTATGATCATCTGTTTGATTTCTAATTGATTCAATCTCTTGTCATGTTCAACTTGAACAACAATTCATTGCTCATTCAGTTTCAAAGTCATGTCTCATTAATCTTTTAGCTTGATCAGCATCTTGATGATTTTATCTGACTGATTAATAGCTCATTGATGAAGTTGTTGATTCATGTTGATGTCTCATGAGATAGCGACATTCTGAGATTCAGCTGAGATATCAAAAGAAATAATGAAAACACGTCTGCTAGCAATGCTTCTAAGCAGATGAGCTGTTCGTGACTCGATTGATTTGAAGTCGTATGTCATTGTGAGAAAGATAAATAAGTAAATTTGATTGTGATAAAGTTGAGTGATTGATTTAATAAATTTGAGTAAATTTGAGTAAATTTGAAGATGTGTTTTGATGAAAGTAATTCAAAGAATTTCTTGCAAATTTTCTGAATAGAAGTAAATTATTTCGTATCATCTACATGTTGATAGCAGAGTAGTTGATTAACATTTATCTACTGTTAGAGATTGATCTAGAGCGAGTCATAAAGATGTCATTTAACTAATAAATAAATGCTAAGAAAGAAAAGTATCTACAGAAAAGAACTCGATTCTTATATGTGTATTTCTCAGCTTTATGCTAAACTCGATTGAGTTAACGTCTTACACATATGATGCAGAGTCTCAATGATATCATCTTTAAATCAGATTCTTGCTAGACTTGATTAGAATGAAATCAGACAAAGACTAGATGAAGAATAGACGAAGACTAGAATCGTAACAAGAAAGAAGATGCAACACGTCGTGAGTTTTACTCATGAAGACACGTTAAATCGCTAGCGTGTCAACATCAGCTTTATACTAGTCTATGATAGTCTGATACAATCTATGTTAGATTAACTTAAAGTGCATGATTGCAATAAAGTCATATGAAATAAGAGTTACAATCATACTTCTACACTCGTCTCAGCTCATTCAGCTCTTTAAAGACTGATCATGACAGAGAAGATTCAAAAGTCAATAAGTTTTCTTATCAAAGTTGAAGTCAGATCAACGCAGATTTTAATTCATCTTTGACTTGATGTTGATGAGAAAAACTCTTTCTTCACTCAACATGATATCTACAATGTAAAGAATCAGCAGAGAAGATAAACTCTTGACATTCTAAGTTCTGTTTAAACTCTTCTTTAAAATCTGAAACGTGAATTCTGATTCTGACAGTATGAAAAGAATGAGCTTGATAGAATCATCAAACTCTTCTTCAATCAATCAAGCTGTCGTGATATGCTGAAACGCAATAGCGAGATACTCATCATGAACTGCATCTACAAGATCAATCATTACAAGATGTTACTGCTGATTATCATTGAAGTCATTGCTTTGAACATCTTCTTCTTCATTGAATTCTGCTTCATGAAAGTTGAAAAAACAGCAAACTATGTGTGAGTTTTGAAACAGCTGAAGCTTCTGTATACTGAGCTTAATTTATCTAACTCAACAGTGATTTTGACTGACTGCAAGCGAGATCTGATCAATGCTTTGCAAAGTGTTTTTCATGAAAGTTTACATTTGCTGTATATTTGACACATTGACAAGAATGTTCTAGTCAATTGCAAAAAGCATTTTGATATCAAAGAAAACTGATAAACATTTTATAAGATATGACATCTGATCATGTATGCTAAGATCGAGAAGAAGTATCAATTTCAATGAATTGATTTTCAGAAAATTTATGACATGAGTCATGAAAAAGCAGTTTTCTATCTAAGAAATGATTTACTGTTGATTTACAAGAAGAAGTTTGTTAGATGTTGAATTGATTGCAAATTACACTTCAATAATCATGCTACTTCTTGTGATGAAAAAAGCAATGCAACTCTGAAACATAAGCTTGAATTTTTCATTGTTGATCTGAAGAGCATTGTAAATAGTCTGAAGCTATTGCTTATGAATCAACATCATGATTACATTGCAATCATTCAGATGATGAAGATCAGACTATCTTTTCATCTATGAACTTTGATACTGTTAGAAATCGATCTAGAGCGAGTTATAAAGATGTCATTTAACTAATAGATAAATGCTAAGAAAGAAAAGTATCTATAGAAAAGAACTTGATTCTTATATATGTGTTTCTCAGTTCTGTGTTAAACTCGATTGAGTTGACATCTTACACATATGATGCAGAGACTCAATAACATCATCTTTAGATCAGATTCTTGCTAGACTCGATTAAAATGAAATCAGATGAAGATTAGTTGAAGAATAAATGAAGACTAGAATCATAACATTACTCTTCTTTCTTAACTATTCATGTTTGCATGAATGTTATTTCTTAGTGCGCTTTTCTTGAATATTTAATATGAAAGTCATCAATCATCTCTTGAGCGTTCATAAATTTGTCATTGTCAGCATTATATCAGTTGAGATCGTTGTCATAGCTCTTTCATTTGACTTGATATTGAAGTTATCTTTAATATTGTTGAAAGTTCAATATATTATCAATCTTTCATTCATCTTCATCGTTTATCACTATTGATCTTGAAAATTCATTCTTTTGATCAGACAGAGAATCATTGACAACAGAACGAAGAAGCTCTGAATGAAATACATCATGTATATGCATAGTCTTTGATAGTTTCAACTTATAGAATGAGTCAACAGAGTCAATGATCTGAAATGAGTCAAGCATCTTGTCATTCAATTTTTTGAAAGATCTCGCTGTAATGATGTTTTGTTTGTTCAGAAATATCTTTGATTCAATTTTATAATTGATCTTCTTTCTATGTGTAACGGTTGTCCCTTTAACAACACAAGGTATATACAGAGACCAAACAGTAATCACTATTACTAGACTTGAGGTCTGGAGATAGCTGAGACAATAATACGTATTGACTACTTACATGAGTTGAG
>JAABUS010005359.1_pt1 | contig 16958 bp, 10 predicted proteins | sample 5560161 | NCBI WGS metagenome assembly JAABUS01 (sample SAMN10711885, study PRJNA513376) | rock metagenome | isolation source: Antarctica rocks | place: Antarctica: Victoria Land, Trio Nunatak nord | collected 2016-01-04
AGAGCCACAAGGTCCCACGAATGTGTGCTCGTACACGCGGTCGTGGAGAAGCCAAGCGACTCGTAGAGACGGCGCGGTGCCGGGTAGACGTCTCCGGGTGGAGCGCGGACCGGTTTCAGTCGCGCGGCCTCGGGGCCACCTCGCGCACCATTACGCAGTTGCCCTGGCCCTTGGGCCGGTCGTAGCTGAAGCCCTCGCGCTCGTACATCGTGCGGGTGCCGTTGTAAAGGAACGACGAGTTCTTCTTCCGGACCCCGCCGGTGTCGTGTGGGTAGCCCTCGACCAGGCCGCCGCCGGCTAGCGCGATCAGCTCGACGGCTCCGCGCAGGGCGAACGCCGCCAGGCCCTGACCGCGAAGGCCGCGCTCGACCAGGATGCAGGTGACCCGGTAGTCGGGCAGTCGCGGGGCGGTGGCGAAGTACTCCTTGCGGTGATGGATGTCGGGCAGTTCCTCGGGTGATCCGTACTCCGCCCAGGCGACGGCCCGGTCGCCGTCGTAGACCAGCGCCGCGTGCGCGATCCCGTCGGCCACCAGACGTTGCTTGAGCGCCCGGTTCCCGTCGGTGCTCTGGCCCTTCTCCGCGCAGTCGGGATGGAACTTCGTGCACCAGCAGCCGGCGAACATGCCCTTGTTCCGCTCGACGAGAGCGGCGAAGTCGTCGAACGTCTCAGGCGTGAGCGCCTTGATCGCGAAGTCGGACATGCCGGCAACGTATACCGGATTGCGGACGTTCGGCGTCCGGTAGCCCACGCTGCCAGGGCGGCGTCCGCGCCGTCGGGGGCGAGGGGCTCGGCCGGTGTGCCGAGCTCGACGACCCGACCGGCCTCGAGGACCGCGACCCGCTTCACCGCAACCGGAACGCTCAGCGGCGAAGATGTTGACAGCGGCGGCCACCCCACAGCTTGCGTCCCATAAGACCCGCCCGGTGAAGATTGTCACTGGGGCCCCTCTTGCGGACCACTCGGGCTCGGCGAAGACACGATCGACGAGCCCAGCAAGAACCACTCGTTTGCGCCCGGACCCCGAGCTTAGGTAGCCCTATCTGGGCGGAGTGACCGCCCTTGGACCGACTCTGTGCTCATTGAACGATGGACGGCCAAGTTGCGTCCTGGCCCAGCCAAGCGCACTCACCGGCCCTCGGGCGTACGACCCGGCTCAGTCGGCCGTTGCTCGATGGGCCAGCTTAGGACGCCGGATATCGCGAAGCGGACCTGACCTCCGACGCAGAACGCGCAGGTCCCTCGCCGTCGGTAGGACGGTCGCGAATGGTCGTGACCGGGCGCCGAGGTGTCTCACGTCCGCCTGACGCACAGGGCCCGTGCTTGTGATGACCGACACAGGCGGTGATATCACCCGCAGTCTTGGTGGTGGAGAAGCCGTACTCCTCGCTGCGCGGTACCGACAATCTGCTGGGCCAGGACCGCGACCTTGACACCCTCCTCCTGGGATCGATGGGGGACTGTCTAACGATCAGCCGCTGGCGCCCGCTCTATCGGCCCGGTGATACCACTCCAGGGGCGCGAGGTAAGGCCTTCTTCGTTCGGCTTCGATGTCCCACCCGTGGAAGGCGACCAGATCGGTTCCGTCCGGCGCCGTGCAGACGGAGTTGTGGCCGGGGCCACGCAGTCCCGCCGCGTCGTCGGTCGAGAGCACGTCGGGTCCGTCGCCGACCGCCTGCCAAGGACCTGACGGCGAGGTGGCTCGCGCTACCGCGACCCCGTAGCCGGGTCTTTGCCAGTTGCCTCCTGAGAAGAAGAGCCAGTAGGAGCCCTGGCGTCGGACGACGCAGGGGCCTTCGAGCGTGTGCCAGTCGTAGACGCTGCCGTACATGGCCCGATCGCGTTCGTATCGTTGCCAGTCCTGGGTTGCCGTCAGCACCACACGGTGTCCGGGTGCGAGCTGGACCGGGCTGTCCATCTGGCTCACGGCGATGACCGTGCCAGGCCGGAGACCGTGCAGGTAGTCGGTGGCGAAGAACATCCACCAGCTGCCGTCGACGTCGCGAAAGGGCGAGGGGTCGATGGCGAACGGCAGGTTGGGGGTGAGGTCCACGCCGCAGTCTTGGAACGGGCCGGCCGGGTGCTCGGCGCGGGCCACTTGGAGGTGGTGGTCGCCGTCCCCGATGCCTGCGGAATAGTACATCCAGTAGGCGCCGTCGATTGCCGCGACCTCGGGGGCCCAGAAGGTCGACTCGGGCAAACGCTCAAGCGGGGGTTCCAGGGCCCCGCCGAGGTTTTTCCAGGTCAGCGTGTCGGGGCTATGGAGTACGGGGAAGACCCGGCCGTCGGGGCGGTCGCCCCTGGGGTCGGTGCCGTACATGAAGTAGCCGAGGTCCGTGCGCAGTAGGAAGGGGTCGGCGCAGTAGCCATCCCACGCGAGGCGTGCCGTGCTCGGTACCACCCGAGGCGCGACGCGCGAGGCGAACCGGTCGCGCTCAACCCGCACGCGGGACCTCGAGGCGCAGCATAGTCCAGGAGATGGGCGCCAAGGTGGCGCACACCGTGTGGTCGACCACGAAGGCCTGGTCGGCAGGAGCGGGTTGCCATGGTGCGACCCGTTCGGGCTCCTCGCGGGAGTTGACTGCCTCTAGGTCGACGCCCCCGATGACCGTGTGCTCGGTGACCTCCAGAGCACCAAAGGCCCCAACCGCGACTTCAAGCACGACGTGCTCAGTCTCGTGACGGTTGAGGGCGAAGACCGTGACGTCTCCGGTCTCGGGGTTGTACGTCGCCACGACGTCCGCGGCTGGCACGTCGCCCAGCTCACGGGTCGGCACGGTGGCGACGCGGGGCTGGGTGTGCAGCACATGGCCGCGCGCGTGGCGCGCTGTGAGCGAGAGCGGGAAGAAAATGGTCTGCCGCCAAGCGTTTGCGTCGGCCTCGGCCCGGATGGGGGCGATGACGTTGACGAGCTGGGCGAAGGCTGCCACCTCGACCCGGTCAGCGTTGCGCAGCAGGCTCATCAGCAGGCTGCCGACGACGACCGCGTCCTCGACGTTGTAGGTCTCCTCGTTCAGCCGCGGGTCCTTCACCCAGACGGTGCCCTGGGCCTGCGTCCTGCCCTCGTACCACACGTTCCACTCATCGAAGCTGAGCTTCAGCTTCCGGCGCGACTGCCGGACCGCCCCGACGTGGTCCGCCGTGGCCACGACCCCGTGGATGAAGGAGTCCATCGCGACCGCGGACGCGAGCCAGCCGGGCCGGTCGGCAGGGTCGTGCTTGAAGTATGCGTGGACGCTGATGTAGTCCACGACGTCGTACGTGTGCTTCAGGACGGTGGCCTCCCACGTCCCGAAGGTCGGCATCTGCGGGGTCGAGCTGCCGCAGGCGACCAGCTCGATATTCGGGTCGACCATCCGCATGGCCCTAGCCGTCTGCGCGGCCAGCTGCCCGTACTCCTCAGCGGACTTGTGGCCGATCTGCCAGGGGCCGTCCATCTCGTTGCCCAAGCACCACAGCTTGATGCCGTAGGGCTGCTCTACGCCGTGGGACCTGCGCAGGTCCGACCAGTAGGTCCCGCCCGGGTGGTTGGCGTACTCGAGCAGGTTGCAGGCGTCCTGCACGCCTCTGGTGCCGAGGTTGACGGCCATCATGGGCTCGGCGCCGAGCTGCTCGCACCAGCGCATGAACTCGTTGAGGCCAAAGGTGTTCGGCTCCTGGCTCGTCCACGCCAGGTTTAGGCGGGCCGGGCGCTGTTCGAGGGGGCCGACGCCGTCCTCCCACTGGTAGCCGGAGACGAAGTTCCCACCGGGGTAGCGGACGATGCTGACACCGAGCTCACGACTGAGCTTGAGCACGTCGACCCTGCTGCCGTCGACGTCGGACTCGGGGTGTCCGGGCTCGAAAACGCCCCCGTAGACGCAGCGGCCCATGTGCTCCACGAGGGAACCGAAGAGTCGGCGAGGGACGTCGGCCCCGGTGAGGGTCGGGTCGAGCGTGACATGGCAGGGGATCACAGTTTCTCCAAGCAGTCTGTTCAAACGCGACGAGGTGGAAGGCGAGCGCTGCCTATTTGATGCCCGTGACGGCGACACCCTGGACGAAGAACCGCTGGGCGAGGATGAACGCCACGGCTAGCGGGCTGAGCGAGATCGCGGCGCCTGCCATCAGCGCCGCGTGGTCGACTCCTGACTGGCTGGAGAACAGCGTGAGAGCCGCGGGCAGGGTGCGTTTCGAGATGTCGCTGGTCACCACGAGCGGCCACAGGAAGTCGTTCCACAGCGCGGCAAACTGGATGACGAACAGCGACGCCAGGGCCGGCCGGGACAAGGGCAGGATGATCCGCCAGTAGATGGTGAAGCTGGTGGCGCCGTCGATGCGCGCCGCTTCATCGAGCTCCATCGGCAGCTGGCTGAAGAACTGGCGCAGCAGGAATATCCCCAGCGCACTGGTCGCCCGGGGGATGATCAGGCCGTGCTCGGTGTTCAGCCATCCCAGGTGGAACAGGGTGAGGAAGACGGGGATCAGGGTCACCTGGAACGGCACCATCAGCGTGGCCAGCACGAGGATGAACAGCGTGTTCTTGCCCCGGAACTCCAGTCGTGCCAAGGCGAAGGCGGTCATCGAGTCGAAGAGCAAGAGCAGGAGAGTGGCCCCGCCGGCGAACACGAATGTGTTAATAACGAGCTGGCCAAACGGCAGCTGGTCGACGACGGCCTGGACCCCGTGGAGCGTCCAGTTCCCCGGCCACAGCGAGGCCGGGTGGGCGTACAGGTCCGGCGCGGTGCGCACGGCGACGCTGAGCATCCACACGAACGGGAGCATGGTGGCCACGGCGGCGAAGCCCAGCATGGCCCAGGAGGCCCAGCCGGCGACGGTTGACAGCTGCCGACCGACCTGGCGGTAGGTGTGGCGAGGGGTTCGCTGCGGTCGGCGCTGCTGGTCTCGGCTGGTGTGCGGGCGTGCCGGTTGCCGGGCCACGTCAGTCGACATCGCGGTACCTCAGGAGTCGTAGCTGCACGAGGGAGACAGCCATGATGATCAAGAACAGGACCCAGGAGATGGCGCTGGCGTAGCCGAGCGAGAAGTTCACGAAACCCTGGGCGTACAGGTACTGGACGATGGACTCGGTGTGGAAGATCGGCCCACCGCTGGTCATGACGTAGGGCAGGTCGAACAGTTGCAGCCCTGTGATGGTGGCGATCACCGTGGTGAACAGGATTGTCGGTCGAAGGGTCGGCAACGTCACGTGCCGGAACCGCCCCCAGGCGCCCGCGCCGTCCAGGATGGCCGCCTCGTACAGGTAGGTGGGGATGCCCTGGATCCCCGCGAGCAGCACGATCATGGTGAAGCCGAAGTTCTTCCAGATCCCCACGAGGCACAGGGTGGGCAGGGCCAGCGTGGTGGACTGCAGCCAGTTGGGGGCCCCCAGGCCGAGGTCGCCCAGCCAGGCGTCGACCATCCCGACCTGGGGGTCCAGCAGGAACCGCCACACGATACCCACCACCGCGAGTGAGGCGATGTAGGGGAAGAAGAACGCCGCACGCAGGACGACCGTGAACCACGACGTCCTCCTCAGCGCCTGGGCGAGGAACAACCCGAGCCCCACTTGGCCGACGACGGTGACGAGCGTGTAGATGCTAGTGACCTTCAGCGAGTTCCAGAACCGGTCGTCCTGGAGCAGGTCGCGGTAGTTGCCCAAACCCCGGAACTGGTGGGAGGCCTCACCGATCGACCAGTCGTGCAGGCTCATCCAGCCCGACTGCAGGATGGGCTCGAGGATGAACACCGCGATGAGCACGGCGCTGGGTGCGACGAAGACGTACGCCGGGTTCAACCGCAACCACGGGCGCCGGCCGCGTCCTGGCGCTGGCGTGGCGGCCGGCGGCCGGCGTGACAGGTGAGTGTCAGTCACCGCGTCTCTCCTCGCTCTCGTGGGTCGGTGGCCTGGACGACCGTCATGGGCTCAGGCCTTGCAGCCGGTGATCCCGTTGATCGCCGTCGCCGCGTCCTGGGCCGCCTTCTGGACGTCCTCGCCGCGGGTGATCTTGCCGATGAGCGGCACGTATACGTCGGAGTCGACCTTGCTGGCGGTGGGCAGCCCGGGCAGGTAGATCCGCGCCGAGGGCAGGGCCTTGGTGAACTGCACGGCGTCACCGGTGACGGCGTCGCTGAGGTCGGTGCGGACGGGCGGGAAGCCGCTGGCCTTGGAGAACGACGTCTGGGCCGTCTTGCTGGTCCACCACGCCAGGAACTGCTGCGCCTGCGCAACGTGCTTGCCGGACTTGGCCACCATGAGCGGCACGGTGGACGCCAGGGTGGTCGGGCCGGCGCTGCCCACGGGGACCTGGGCGATGCCGAGGTCGACCCCGGCCGTACGGAAACCGGCCGCTGCCCACGGGCCGTTGATCTCCATCGCGGCCTTCTTCGCCGAGAACAGGGTGTCGGCGTCGGAGCCGGTCTGCCCGACCGGGCTGATCTTGTCCTGGGTCACCAGGGCGCTCCACTGCTTGAGGGCGTCGACGCTCTGGGGTGAGCTGATGGTGGCGCACCCCTTGTCGTCGACGATGTCGCCACCGTTCATCCACTGCAAGACGGGCCACATCTGGATGGTGGCGTGGTCCGCCAGGCTCAGGCCGTACTGGCTGGGCTTGCCACTGCCGGCGCCCAGGGTGAGCTTCTTGGCGTCCGCCATGAGCTCGGCCTGCGTCGTCGGGGCGTCAGCGATGCCGGCCTGGGTGAACATCTGCTTGTTGTAGTAGAGGACCAGGGTGGCCAGGTTCGCTGGGACCGCCACTAGCTTGCCGTCCACCGTGAACGCCTGCGTCACCGTCTTGGGGAAGGCGTCGGCGTTGATCTTGGCGTCGCCGGTCCCAACGGCGTCGTCCAGCGGCACGACTGAGTTGGTCTTCACGTATTGGAAGACGACCGAGGGGTCGAAGCTAGGCGTCGCCAGGTCGGGACCTTGTCCGGTGGCCCACGATTGGGGCAGCTTCTGCGCGATAGCGTCCCAGGGCTGCGCGTCCATCGTCACCTGAATGTTTGGGTGCGAGGCGTTGAAGTCCTTGATCAGGGCGTCGTAGGCCGGACGGTCCGGCCCGGTGAAGCCCGTGAGCATGGTGAGCTTCACGGTCCCCGACCCGGAGTCACCGGACGGGCTGGAGCCGCCGCAGGCGGCGATGCTCGGCATGACGAGAGCGAATACGGTCAAAGACAACGCTGTCCGGCGTGAGGTGCCCATGCTGACGTGCTCCTTGGATCGAAGTGGTTGAGGCAGGGTTAAGCGCGCGGCGGGCGACGGGCCCACCACGGAAAGGCGAACGGGGCGTTTAGGACGGTGGAGGGTCGGGGCAGCCGCACGACGCCCGGATCGTGAGAGCAACCGGGAGCGACTGGTGACGGTTCTGGGGCGGGTCCTGGTCGATGACGGAGAACAGGCACTGGGCGGCAAGCCGGCCCAGGTCCACTGCCGGGACGGTCACGGTACTCAGCGCCGGCGTCGGTAGGCGTGCGATTCCGAAGTCGTCGAAGCCGATGAGGGCGACGTCCTGCGGCACGCGTAGGCCCTGGGCCCGCAGCTCCACAAGCGCGCCGTAGGCCATCTCGTCGTTGGCGGCCACGATGCCCTCGAGCTTGCCTGTGGCGAGCAGGGCCCTGGTGGCAGCCCGGCCGGATTCCTCGTCGAAGTCCCCGGTCACCGTGAGGACCGGTGGCTTGAGTCCCAGGTCGGTGAAGGCGCGCCGGTAGCCCGCCAGCCGGTCCAGTGCGGTCTGGTGCTCCAGGGGTCCGGCGATGTGGGCGACCCGACGCAGTCCGTGGTCGCGCAACAGGTGCTCAGTGGCCGCGCGCGACCCTTCGATGTCGTCGATACCGACGCTGACCGCGTCCGGCACCCGCGGGAACCGGCCGACGAGCACCACCGGCAGCCCGGAGTCCACCAGTCGAAGCACCTGCGAGTCCTCGGCAGCGGCCGACGCCACTATGGCGCCGTCAGCCGCACGTGAGCGCAGGACGCGCTCGTACGCGGCGACGCCGTGACGTTCGTCAGGGTTGGTGGACAAGATCAGCGTCGCGTCGTGGTTGTTCACGACGTCGCTGACACCGACCATGAGGCGCGAGAAGTACGGGTGGCCAAACACGTGCTGGCCGGTGTTGGGGATGATCAGCGCGATCGACCCGGACCGTTGACCACGCAGAGCCTTCGCTGCACTGTTCACGACGTAGCCGAGCTCCTCCGCGGCCTCCTCGATCTGGCGTCGCGTCGTGGCACCGATGCGCGGATGACCGGCCAGCGCCATCGACACGGCGCTGACAGAGACACCCGCGTGCTCAGCCACGTCACGCTGGCTCACCGACCGCTCCGCCCCCTTCTGTGCCATGGCTCTCCTCGTCGCTAAGTCGTGTGGCCGCGCGTCGCTGGCTGTTTACGCAATCTGCTGAAACGTTAGAGCACCGATTGTCCAGATGAAGACCCCTCCCGTCAAAGGTCGTTACCTGATCGTGATGTTCTCAGGTCCTGTATCCGGTTCAATCGGCAGTGGGGGCCCTTGATGCGCGCTCTGACAACCTCACTACCTTCACGCTCAGTCCTGCTGCATCGATTGAGCAGCACTCACCAAGGACTCGCCAACCGTGCCGGCCCAGAACGCACGGTGCTCGGGACAGGGCCTCCCGGCAGGTCAAGGTGACATCGAGCCGTCGCGTGAAGACGAAAAGGACCGTCATGCCGAACCCCTGCGTGCCCTGCGGCGACTCCACCCCGCGACCACCGTTCGACCGCCGGCCCCGCTTCGCGGAACCACCTCTGCGGCGCGGCATCTGCTCATCGCTGCGGTGCTCGGGATCACGACGGTTGGCCTCGTGGGCGTTGCACCCGCCTCCAGCAGCGCCGCCACAGGAGCCCCTCCCTGTGACGTCTTCGCGTCGGGCGGCACCGCCTGTGTGGCGTGTTACAGCACGGTCCGGGCCCTGTACGGCCGGTATGGCGGACCGCTCTATCAGGTGACACGAGGCTCCAACGGTGCGACTGCTGACATCGGCCTCCTCAACGCCGGCGGCTGCGCCAACGCTGCCGCCCAGGACGGCTTCTGCGCCAACACCGTCTGCACCATCACCCGGGTCTACGACCAGTCCCCGAACCACGAGTTCACCTTCCGGTTGAACGCCGCACCTCCCGCGCCAGAGGCACGCTTTTCTTCCGGTTGCTCCAGCAATCCGTCGACACCGACCCGCACCCTCTCAAGGACCTCATCGGCGGCGGTGACCGAGCGGCAACTGCACTGAAGCAGATATGCAGGACAGATCTTCGATCGGATTTTCTCGGCGCGTCGCACGGGAATGCGGGGTGCGACATGTTGAGCGGTCTTCGAAGTTCGACATCTCGCCAAACAACTCCTTGGAGCGGGTCCGCAGAGCGGATCAACGATTCGTTCGGCGCGTGCCGTTCGGGCTGTGACCGTCGTGACTGCACGTCATTCTGGGCGGTGTGCAGCACCTTCGACGCGCCCAATCTGGGGAAGCGACGCACGCTCAATCACACAGGACGTATGTCGGGGTCTCTAGCCGCTGGTGTTGGCGGCGAGGAGGTCGGGGGCCATAGCCCTCAACGGCGAAGGTTCGAGTCCCGGGGGGGAGGGTCGTAGGTGGGCCGTGGGATGGTGGTTGCGCGTCCCCTGGGGCCCCTCGCAGTCGCCGTCCGCGACTGTGGCAGCGGTGTCTCGTCGACGCCGAGGCGTTCCATGAGGCGGTACCGCAGGTCAGCGGCGGGCTCGTCTTCGGCGAGGGGGTTCGCGCCGATGACCTCGGGGAGCAGGGTGCGCAGGTCGTGCCCGGCGGCGGCAGCGCGGTCGAGGGTCGCGGCGAGGGCGCCCCAGTCGTCGGCTCGAACGAGGTTGAGGTCGACTTGGCGGCCCAGGTACGCCCACCGGCTGGCTGGGGGCAGCGAGCCTTGGGCGGTGATTCGTTGCCGCACGTCGTGCACGGCGTGCACCTGGTCGGCGCTGGCCGCGTGCCGGTCTCGGTCCCAGGTGGTGATGTGTTGGAGGAGCTGGGTCAGCGCAACCTCGGTGGGGGCGTGGAGCCGGCGAGCGACGTTATCGGTTCGCTGCGTCCAACGGGCGGCGTCCCCGGCGGCGATGATCGCGACGGCGTCGTCGAGCGCGGTGGTCGGTGGCAGGTGGGCGAGCCGCTCGTCGATGAGGGTCTCGGCCAGTGGGCGGGCGGCGATCAGCTGGGCGCGCAGCGCCGCCGGGCCGGTTTGGCGGAGCAGGCTGGCCGGGTCGTGGCCGTCGGGGAAGGTGGCGTGGCGAGGGTCGGCGCCGCGGGCGGTGAGGATCCAGTAGTCGCGTTCGGCGGCTATCTGGCCGGCGAGGTCGCCGTCGGTGGCCACGATCACACCAGGGGCCCCGGTCGTGCAGTCGAGGAATTTCATCAGGCTGTCGGCCTGAGTGTCGGTGAGGGAGGTCCCTAGCGGGGCGAGGCCGACGTGGCCGCTACTGGCGTAGGTGACGGCCAGGGCGTCCACGGGGCCTTCGACGAGGACGGGGGTGGCGCCGTTGTCGAGGCGGTCGCGGTGCTCGGCCATGCCGTACAGCTGGTCGCCTTTGGCGAACAGGACGGTGTCGGCGGTGTTGAGGTACTTGGGGCCGGCCTTCGGCGCCGCCGTGGCTTCGCCGCTCTCGAGGTTCCGGGCGTCGTGGTGGTCGGTGTCGGGGTTGCGGCGGCCGACGAACCCGACGACCTGAGTGCGGTGGGTCGCGGTGTGTTGGATGGGGAGGATGAGGCGGTCGCGGAAGGTGTCGATGAGCCGGCCGGACGAGGCGTGCTTGGCCAGGCCGGCGGCGAGGAGCTCGGCGTCGGTGGCGCCGTGGCGGCGTAGGTGGCTGGTGAGGGTGGTCCAGCCGCCGGGGGCGTAGCCGGGGCGAGTGTGGGGGTCGGCGGTGAGGTCGAGGCCGCCGAGCCGGTCGGTGAGGTAGGTCTGCGCCCATGAGGTGGGGTAGCAGCGCTGGTATAAGGCGGCGGCTTGCTCGTTGAGCTCGGCGATCCGTTCGGGGGTGACGGGGGAGAACTCGGCTTCGGCGGCGCGGTCCTCGAGGCGTCGCTGCTGCTCGTCGGTGGGTTCCCACGTCAGGGCCAGCCGACGGCGGGCGGCGTGGAACAGCTCCTCCTGAACCTCGGCGTCGGTCAGGGCCACCTGGTCGACGCAGAGGCTGTCGGCGTCCATCGGGGGCAGCGGCGCCACGGCGGCGGTAGCGGCGTGGGTGAAGTCGAGCGGAGGCTCAACCAGGTTGTCCGGTGCGTGGGGGTCGAGGTTGGTAACCATGTGCAGGTCCTCCGGGGGCATGAGGTCCGGGTCTTCCGGTTCGACGCACGAGCCGTGCGCGTCGCCCGCGGAGCGGGTGTCGTCGAGGTCGTAGGTGTCGGCCGGGTAGTCCGGGACGGGGTCGGCCAGGGTCAGTGCCCGGTAGATGAGGGCGTCGGCGAGGGCGTGGCCGGGCAGGGGTTCGCCGTCGGGTCCGACGGGGACGCGCAGCAGATCCCCCAGTGGCACGCCGTGTTCGGTGGTGCGGGTAACGGCGGCGATCACGGCGGGCCAGCGCGGGTCGACCAGGAGGGTGCCGGTGGCTTGGTCGCCGAGTGCGCCGCTCAGCTGGGGGAGCCAGTCGGGCCGCAGGGGGTCCGCCGGCGCTGCGTCCCGGTCGGGGGCGAGGACCGCGGGGCAGACGTGCCGGGCGATCCGCCACCACAACGCGGCGGCCTGGTACTCGTCGGGCAGCGGCCCTTCGGCGGCGGCGCGCCGGATCAGGGCGGGGGCGTCGGCGCCGGCGCGGGAGAGGGCGGCGAGGTTCTCAGCCAGCGCAGGCCAGTGCGGGTCGGTCCTTGGGGTGAGTCCGACCTGGACGGCTAGGGGGGTCCAGGCGGTGCGGTAGCTGGCGTCGACGGCCTGGTTGACCCGCTCGTTGAGGGCGACCTGGGCGCGCCGGTCGGCGGCGGCCTGCTGGCGGGGGCCGGTGGGTCGGGTGTCGTCGTCGGCGACACCGTGCGCGGCGCGGAACACCGCCAGGTCCTGCAGCAGCGCTCGGTGTGTGGGGGTGAGGAGTTGCCGGGCCCAGCCCGGCGCGGACCTCGCGGTCCACTCGTCGACGGACGCCCGCAGGGCTGAGGCGGCGGCCTCGACGTGCTGCTGGCGTTGTGCCAGGTAGTCACCCCAGTACGAGTGGGTGGCCAGGGGGCGGGGGAGCCCGGGCAGCCAGGGCAGCGGCCCTGGGGTGCTGCCGCGGGTGTGGGTGGGGTCGAGCCGGCTGTCCAGGACGGCGGCGACGTCGGCCGCGGTGTCGACCTCGCGCTGGGTCAAGGCGGTGGAGAACGCCGCGACCGGGTCGCGGCCGTCGACCGCGACCAGGGCCAGGTGGCCGCGCAGGGTGGGGTAGGCGGGGGAGTGCGTGACGCCCGGTGAGCTCTGCTCGAGGGCGGTGTCGAGGCGGTCGGACCAGCCCGGGCCGAGGGTGTGGACGGCCGCGGCGTGGAGGCTGTCGTGGTAGCGGGCGGCGGCCGCGGTCAGGTTCGTGGCCGGGTCGCCCAGACGCCGGGCGGTGGTGGTGGCGGACGGTTCGGCCTCGTCGCGGGCGAGGATCTGCTCGAGGACGTTGATCGCGGTCAGGGGGTGGGTGGCGGCGGGGGTGATGACCGAGTGCTCGTCGCCGTCCATGGCGGTGACCAGGTACAGGTGGTTGGATTCTCGGCCGCGGGTGAGGGCGACGTACAGCTGCTGACGGGACTCGGTGCCGGAGGTGACGGTGTGGCTGGTGTCGGCGGTGACGCCCTGACCGCCGTGCACGGTGGTGGCGTAGCCGAGCTGGACGTGCTGGGCGACGTAGTCGGCGGGCAGGCGCAGGTGCCGCCCGGTCTGGGTGTGCACGACGTCGAGGGACCGGTCGTCGTTCGCGACGGTGACGGTCCACCGGTCGCCGTTCTTGACGAAGTCGGTGGCGGTGGTCCGAAGGCGCCGGTCGTTGCGGCGGGTGATGATCGTGTCCCCGCCGGAGACGGATGCCCCGTCGGCGAGGGTCGTCTCCTGGCCCACCGTGCCTCCCGCGTCGTTCAGGCGGGTGAGCCGGTCGGTGCGGGCGCGGATGTTCAGGCCGGTGGCCAGCTCCCGGGTCGGGGCCAGCATGATCGAGTCGAGGCCGGCGGCCTGGTCGGTCGACCAGGCGGTGTAGGCGTGGTCGGTGACCGTGGTCAGGTCGCCGACGTGGACCCGGTCCTGGTCGATGTAGAAGCCGAGGCCGGCGGTGTCGCCGGTGCGGATGGCCAGGCCGGCGGCGGCTTCGGCCTGGTCGCGGAATCGGATCAGCTCGCCGAGGCTGACCGCTCCGACGGTGGCCTGGATGTCCCGCAGCACCCCGCCGGCGGCGATCGCCGCCAGCTGCCCGTCGTCGCCGACGAGGCGGACGCTGGCGCCCCTATCAAGGGCGAACCGGGTGACCGCAGCGAGGTCGCCGGTGGCGGCCATCCCGGCCTCGTCGACGATGATGAGGGTGTTCTCGTCGACCGCCTGCGCCCAGTCCGGCAGGTCGGGGCCGTGCTCGAGGTGCCAGACGAGTTTGGCGAGGGTGTCGGCGTGGGTTCCGGTCTCCTGACCGAGGACCGCCGCGGCCACCGCGGAGGGCGCCAACCCGAGCACCGTCCCCTGGTGGCCGTTGTCGCGGGTGGGCCCGGTCCTGCCGCCGGTCCAGGCGGCGGTCAGGGCGGCCATGGCGGTGGTCTTCCCGGACCCGGCGGGCGCGATCGCCAGCTGCAGCCGGGCGCCGGAGGTGGCCATCTGGTGGACCAGGTGGGCCTGCGCGGTGTTGAGGGTGACGCCGTTGGCAACCGAGGCCAGCAGCGCCAGGTCGACGTCGACATCGGCCACGACCCGTCCGCCGCGAAGGGCCGCGGTCTCCACCAGGAAGGCCTCGTCGGCGAGCACAGTCGTCGACGTGTAGAGCTGGGAGCCGGTGACCTCATAGACGCTGACGCCGTCCCGGCGCCGCAGCAGGTCAGGCACGACGACCGGGTCGCCCTTCCCGAGGGGGATGGACCGGTCCGCAGCCAGGACGGCGGCCACGACCTGGTCGACGAGGGCGTCGACATCGGTCCCGGCCGGCGCCAGTGCGCGGGCTTGACGTTCGGCTTCGGAGCGGACATGCCAGACCTGCCAGGTGGACCGGCGGGACTCCAGCACCCGCTGCGTGACAGCGACGATCTGGTCCACCTGCTCCGGGTGGGCCCGGACGACGGTGGTGACTGGGGCGCCGGTTACGGACCGGGCCAGCCGGTCGACGCTCGCCTCAGACCCGAGCACCTGTGCTGCCTCGGCCCGCCACTGGGCCCGCTGCTGGGCTTCGGAGCGGGGGCCGTGCTTGGCGTCTCGGGTTTCTAGGGTGGCCTGCTGGGCCAGCTTGATGGCCTCGACCGGGGTCGGTGGGCGGCCGTGGTCGGCCTGGAACCGGGTGGCCAGCGCGGCGCGGCGCACGTCGATCTGAGCCCGCCTGGTCGACCACGCGGTGAGCAGCTCCTCGGGCACCCCGGCCACCTCCCGGATGCCACGCCTCCCGGCGGCAGCCGCCGAGGCAGCGTCGGATCGCGGGGCGAAGGTCAGTCCGAGTCGGCGGTGCAGCTCGGCCTCGACGCGGGTGTTGTACCGCTCCGAGGCGGTGACCGTGGCCTTGAACAGAACCCGTCCATCCAGGGCAAGCCAGCGGCCGGGAGTGCCGCCGGCGTCGAGGACGCGGACCTTGGAGGAGACGGCGACGTGGGTGTGCAGGTCGGGGTCTCCGGCCCGGGAGTCGCGATGGTCGAACGCGGCCGCGATCATCCCGGTGGTGTCCAGCTGCTGCACTCCGTTGCGGCCGCCCCGGGTGCGGATGACCTCCTTCTCGAGCCAGGAAAGGGTGTCCTGCACGGCGGCGTGGTGCGCGGCCTCGATCAGGGTGGCGACCTCCGGGGGGGCGATCGCCCACAACGCAGACACCGACTTGACCGGGGTGAAGGTCAGGTCGAACCCGGCCACCGCGGTGGTCGCAGCCCGGGAGTGCCGGGCGATGAACGAGGACAGCTCGCGCGGGTTCCGCGCCGGCCGGCCGTACTCCCGCGCGAACATCTGCCGGCCCACGTCGGTGCGGATCCGGGCCCGCTGCGCGGCCGCCAGCGGCGTGTCCTTCGGCAACCCCACGGCCAGGTTGGCCTGCGCGCAGGCCCGCGCGAGCGCGACTTGGAACTCCGGGGCGGTGTCGATGACCGCGAACGGCTGACCGAGGCGGATCGCTGCCTGGGCGTCCGCCATGGTGGCGGGCCGGTCCGGGCGATCGGTGGAACGGCCGACGCTCAAGGCGTCAAGCATGGGCCCGTCGGCCCTCGCCGTGTCCATGATCCGGTCCGCGTTGGGGTGTTTGCCCTCCCCGAACAGGGACGCCATCTGGTCCTCGGTGACCTCGTCCCCTCCGGACAGGTCCACGTCACCCAGCGCGGACCCGAGCCACTGTCCCGGGGACTCACCCTGCTGGCTGTAGTAGTCCGCCAGGCCGGAGTACCCACGGTCGGTGACGTCCAGCGCGGCGACCTGCCGGGTCAGGTACGAGTACCCGTCCCCGGCGGTCAGCTTGTGGATGGACATCACATCCCCCTAAGCACCAAACCCCCCTCCGGTTCGACACCCCGCGAGCAACTAACTGCGAAATTTCGGCCGGTGATGCAAAAGGTGTGACCTGTTCTGGGCGGTGCGCTACCAGGGTCGGGCCCGTGTAACGGAATGGTCACGGGATCGGCGCGGTGCTCGCGCGAGGGGAACGGCTGGGCGGCTCGCTGGGTCCGGGGTGTGTGGGTGGCGGCGCTGAGGCTCGTGTCATGGGCTCGCTGAAATTGGTGCCGGATGTGGTGTCGAGCCGGAGCGGGGTTTGGTGCTTAGGGGGGAGCGGCGATGGACGCCGTAGACACCAGCGAGACGAGGGATCACCGTGAGTCGGACCGGTAACAGAGCGCAGGCGGCGAGGCTGCGGGCGCGTGAGGCGAGGCTGGCGCTGATGGTGGGGCGCAACGCCCAGGACCAACGGATCGAGGCAGCGGTCGCAGCGGTGCTACTGGCGTGGGAGGCGCGTGCGGCGGCAGCCACGCAGGTCGAGGAGGCAGAGGGGGACGTCGCCAAGGCGCTGGCTCTGCTGAGCCGGGAGAGGGTGCCAGTGCGCGACATGGCCGCGATGACCGGCATCGGGGAGCCGGTGTGCATCCGGCTGCTGAAGTCGTCGGCCTCTGGGGACGGGCCACGAAAGCCGGCGGCCAGTGGACGGGGTGATGTCGGTCCCGAACGGTACGGACAACCCTTGGGACCCGAGCAACATTACGGATACTGGCGGTAGGTCATCCCTGCGCCGTGTGGTGGTAGGCACGAATCACCCCCCAAATGGGTGCTCCGGTTACCGCCCCCTCACCGGGCACTTTGCGGGCGGGTGTTACGGGAATCTCCGTCGCAAGCTCGGGACTCCTCGGGTTTCTGTGGGCGGCTGCGGGGCCAAAGAGCACTGCTGACCTGGTGCTTCACGTCTTGATCGGCTGCCCGCAGGATGTCCGCGTCGCGGTGCAGCGCCAGGCGAGCCGGCAGGGTCCCCCTGCCGGCTCGCCTGCCGCACAGCTGAACCCCGGCTGCCCCGACTACCGCAGCGAGGCTCCCGGGTCAAGGGCGGCCGAAGGCCGTCGCTGGCAAGGCGAAGCCCCCTTGAGGCGGGAGGAGGGGCAGCTGTAGGCGGCGCGGCGCGCGACCGACTGCCCGGCAGACTGGTACGAAAGCGACCCACAGAAACCCGAGGAGAACCGCAAGTTCGGCGGTCATCTCCGACGAGGGCAAACTTCTCCGCTGAAGGTTCGGCTCATGACACGGAGGCGGTGTCACCGGCTGGAGATGACGTTGAGCCCGTGCTGGGTCGCTGGACCGTTAGGGTCGTTGCGTGGCTTCGGTCGTGAGCGCCTTCGTCGGTGGTGCCGAGGGA
>JAABUS010005361.1_pt1 | contig 16954 bp, 22 predicted proteins | sample 5560161 | NCBI WGS metagenome assembly JAABUS01 (sample SAMN10711885, study PRJNA513376) | rock metagenome | isolation source: Antarctica rocks | place: Antarctica: Victoria Land, Trio Nunatak nord | collected 2016-01-04
CTGACCTGCATGGACTCGCGGATCGAGCCGCTGTCGATGCTCGGACTGGCCCCCGGCGATGCCAAGATCCTGCGCAACGCGGGCGCTCGGGTGACCGATGACGTGCTGCGGACGCTGGTGCTCGGCCGCTACCTGCTGGGCGTCAACCGGGTCATGGTGGTCGCCCACACCCGGTGCCGGATGGCGGGCGGCAGCGAGCAGGAGGTGCACGATGCGGTGCTGGCAGCGGGCGGTCCCGACACCCGGAGCATCTCGTTCCTGGTGGCACCGGACCAGCCCGCGGCGGTCAGGACGGATGTGCAGCGCGCGCGCTCGTGGCCCTATCTGCGGGGCACCACCGTCGGAGGGTTTCTGTATGACGTGGACACCGGACGCCTCTCCCAGCTCTGCTGAACTACGGCAGAGCTGGGAGAGGGGTTCAGCTTGCTCAGTGCTCTAGCCGGTTCAGTGCTCCGGCCGGCTCAGTGGTTGATCTGGAACCAGGGCTGGGCCCAGCCGGAGTAGGTCTCGCCCCACTTGCTCTTGACCTCGGCGATGGTCGCCTGGGTCAGGGTGCCGCTGCCGTGAATGTCGTTGGACACGAAGTTACCCCCGCCGATCGAGAGCATCACGTGACCGTAACCGCTCGAGCCGCCCGAGAAGAACGCCAGGCCGCCAGCGGGTACGTTGCTGTCGCCGGCATGCTTGTACGACGACGGGATCGCCAACCAGTGCGAGCGGGCGCTGGTGGATCCGCTCGCGGACCAGCCGTAGGCCAGCGCCACCACGTGGTCGCAGCGACCGGCGTAGTCGGAGTGGTAGGACGTGGTCTCGTGTGACTTTGCCCAGCTCACGGCCCCCGCGCAGGTGTTCGGATCACCGAGGCCGCTGGTGGAGCAACTCTGGGTGGGGGTGCCACCACACAGCGGCGCGATCAGGGTGTCCGAGCCGGTGTAGACGTAGGTGTCGCTGACGTAGCCGCCCTTGGCTGGGATGTGGTCCCAGATGTTGGTGGTTCCGTACGTCCCCGAGACGGTGTCACCGTAGGTCTGGCAGTCGATCGTGATGCTCGCGCCGTCGGCCACCGAGCCCACGCCGGTGCCGCTGACGTGCGGGGTGGAGCGGACCGTCAGGGAGGGTCCGGATGTGTTGACCGTGCCGCCGGCGGAGGCATTGGCCGCCGTCATCGAGACGCCGAAGCCGCTGACCAGCAGGGACGCGGTAGCGGCCACGAAGGCCAGTCGGCGGCCGAGGCGCGAGCGGAAACGCGGCGATGCGAGCGGGGTGGGGTTGGACATGCTTCTCCTCTGGTGGCGGATGCGGGCTCCGCCGTGTGGCATCTGGCAAATCGGGCAACCAGGACAGTAGGTGACCAGCGCGCGAGGCGCAAGGGCAGCTAGCTGCCACACCCCCGACCGGAGCGGCGCGCAAGCGGCGATCACCTCATCGCCTCCGATTGGATCGGACGCGCTTTCCAAGGAATACAGGCCTGTTCTTCATCGGCGGTCGCGTCTGGTGCGGCATTCCGTTATCCCTATGTCACCATCTAGCTGACAACGGGTCGCCGGTCGAGAAAACGCTGGCGCCGAAGAAAGCGAAGGTTCGACGAGGATGGCAGCACAGCAAGACGCGTTTGGGCCGGCGCAGGCATTCGCGCACCTCGCCAGGGAGCTCGCCGAGCAGCCCGACGCAGCCGCGGCCGCGAACCGGATCGTGGACATGGCGTCCAAGGTCCTCGGCTGCGCCGGGGCCAGCCTTCTCCGGCTCACGGACAAATCGAAGTTGCAGCTGGTTGCCGGCAGCGACCTCGATCTGCTCACCATCGCGGCGGCGACCGCGAACGCCCATGACAGCGGCGTGGCAAAGCAGGTACTGCAGGACCGTGTCGTGGTGCTCAGCAACGACCTGCGCGCCGACCCCCGCTGGCCGGTGTACACCCGGGAACTGACGGCGAGAACCTCGATCCGCAGCGCCCTCGGGTTCTATCTGCACCTCGACAACGTGGGCCTGGGCGCGCTGACCCTGTACTCCGACCGGATCGACTTCTTCACGCCGGAGCTCCGCACGGCCGCCGGCATCTACGCCGACCACGCCGCGATCGCGCTGGCGCGAGCCATGAACCACGACGAGGCCGCGAACCTGCACATCGCCCTGAGCAGCAGCCGCGAGATCGGCATCGCGCTGGGCATCCTGATGACGACCCACCACGTCAGCGAGAAGGATGCCTTCGCAATGCTGCGGGTGGCGTCCCAGCACGCGCACCGCAAGTTGCGCGACATCGCCGCGGACGTCGCGATGACCGGGCAGATCACGGACTGACACGATCGAGCAGGAGCACCACTCGGCTCGACCGCCGGCCGTCGGCGAGCAGTGACTCCCGCGGGCGGGCGCAGCGACTTCCCCACGACGGGGCGCAGTGGCTCCCCGCCGTCACAGTCCGTTAGCCGGGTCGTGACGGCGGCTCGCCACTCTCAGAGCTGCTGCGTGCGGTCTCAGAGCTACCCGTTACCGGCCGGGGTCAGGTCGGCCTCGGCCGGTACCGAGCCGGCGTTGCCCGGCGTCCGCAACAGCGCCGCCGCGAGCACCGCACCGACCGCGGCGATGATGCCCGCGCCGAGGAACGCCGCGGAGAACCCGTGCGTCAGCGCCGAGAGGTTGCCGAGTTCGCGTGAACCACGGGACGCCGCGACCGCCGTCATGGCTGCAAGCCCGAGCGCCGATCCGACCTGGTAACTGGTGTTGACGATTCCCGAGGCAAGACCGCCCTCCTCTGGCCGGGCACTGGACAGGGCGGTACCCAGGGACGGGATGAAGGCCAGCGACATGCCGAGCGCGGCGACCAGCGAGGCCGGCAGGACGTCCACCGCGTAGCTGCCGTGCGCACGGATCAACGACAGCCAGACCATGCCGACCGCGAGGACGGCGAGGCCCGTCACGGTCATGGCCTTGGCGCCGAAGCGCCCCATGGCACGCGGTGCCAGCGCCACCATGCCGATCATGATCAGGACGGTCATCGGCAGCAGCGCGGCACCGGACGGAAACGCACTGAAACCGAGAACCTGCTGCAGGTACAGGTTCAGGAAGAACCACATGGGAATCCAGGCACCACCGAGCAGCAGCTGGGCCAGGTTCGCCGCGGCCAGGTTCGGCGCGCGGAAGATTCCGAGCCGCATCAGCGGCTCGGTGCGGGCCGCCTGGATCTTGACGAACACCGCCAGCAGGACGACGGCTATCGCCAGGCTGCCCCAGGTCGCCAGCGATCCCCATCCGGCTTCCGGCGCGCGGACGATGGCGTACACCGCCATGGCAAGGCCGCCGGTAACGGTCAGCGCCCCGAGCACATCGATGGAACCGCGCCGAGCGGGTGCGGATGGCATCAGCCGCGGCGTGGCGATCAAGGCGAGAACGGCGATCGGGATGTTGAGGTAGAACACCCATGGCCAGCTGATGTATTGGGTAACCAGGCCACCGAGAAAGACGCCTGCGGTTCCACCGGCCGGCGCGGCCGCGCCGTACAGCGCGAGCGCCTTGGTGAGTTCCTTCGGCTCACTGCCGAACAGCATGATGAGCAGAGTGAGCGCGGACGGCGCGATCAGCGCGGCACCCACACCCTGCACGGCGCGGCCGGTGAGCTCGACCCACACCTGCGGCGCCAGGCCGGCGATCAGGGATCCCACGGCGAGCACGGCCCAACCGGTCGAGAACAGCCGTCGCGCGCCGAAGAGGTCGGACAACCGGCCACCGAGTAGGAGCAATCCGCCGAAGGCGACGACGTAGGCGTTGAACACCCAGGACAGGTTCTCCTGCGAGAAGCCGAGAGCCCCCTGGATCTTGGGTAGCGCGACTCCGATGATCGACGTGTCCATGATGACCATGAACTGCGCGGTGGCGATCAACGCGAGGGCGCTCCAGCGTTGTGGAGACGGTGTGGACATGCGCACACTCCAGATTCGGGTGCCTGCGAAAGCAGGAAGGGAAACGTAGAAGTCATGTATACCCCAGTGGGGTACGGTATCGGAAGAACTTTCCACTGCTCCCTGGCGGCCTTCGAGAACTACCCGCGCGGCTGGTCAGCGAACCGGCTCGGCCGTGAACAGAAACGATCGCGGCACCCGCGGCACCGAGCGTGGCACAACCTGGTAGGGCCAGCGATCAAAGGCGGCACTGCCTTCTCCTGGTTGCACCGCCTCGACCGGCTCCCATTCACACGAGCGCAGGAACTCCTCGGGCTCGTCGCTGCCGAACTGCCATGGCGCACCGTCCTCACGCAGCGCCGCGAGGAAGCCACGGGCGAGCGGATTGGTGATCGAGGCGCGACTGGCCATGTCGCCGACCAGCACACTGCCGTCGGCCGACAGCACGCGCAGAGTCTTCAGTAGGCGGCGAATAGCTTCTTCGGAAAGGAAGAACAGCAATCCCTCCATGACCCAGACGGTCGGCTCGTCCGGGTTGAATCCCGCCTCGATGAGGTCACCACTCCAGTTTCCGGCGAGGTCGACCGCAACCGCGCGGCGAACCGACACCGACGGTGCCGGAGCATCATCGAGCAGGTGCCGCTTGGCGTCGAGCAGCGCCGGACGGTCCAGCTCGTAGACCACCGTGTCCGCCGGCCAGGCCAGCCGCCAGGCCCGGGTGTCCATGCCTGCCGCCACGAACACGACCTGACGTGCTGAGCGGGCGCTCACCGCGGCGAGTGCCGCCTCGTCCAGATACTTCGTACGGACGGCCAGAAACGGTACCGTACCGGCGCCGGCATACCGCTCCAGCAGCGTGAATCCGGTTTCGCCCGCAAGCATTCGCGCGTACGGGTCGCGAAAGAGGTTGTCCGGCCGCTCGCTCTCGAGCGCGCGGGCAGCGGCAGTCCACTGTGCGGTGTAGGGGTCCGGGTAGCGGTCGTACAGAATCCCGACCAGCCCGACGTCGAGACAGGGACTGTCCACGGACGCAGGCGAGCTGGGCGCCCGATCAGCCGAGGGTCTTCTGGATGTCGGCGGTGAGCAGGTACAGGTCGAGCCCGTCGTGTTCGAACGGTTCGAATCCTAGTTTCAGCCACCAGCTGCGGGCCTGCTCGTGCAGCGCGGTGACCACGGCTGCCTTGCACGCCGCGTGGAGGTTGATCTCGACGGCGGTCGCGAGCAGGTGACGGACCAGTGCGGTGCCCACGCCCAGGCCGGCGAACGTCTCGTCGACGGCTAGCCGGCCGACGAGTAGCGCCGGGACCGGGTCGGGGGCGGCCTTTCGCAGCCGGGCCGGGGCCGCGGTGTGGTCGATGGCGGTCATCGACAAGGTGGCGTAGGCGGCGACCCGGTAGTCCTGATCGGCGATGACCCAGGTGGCGGCGGTGTTGGTGCGGCGGTTCTGCCCGGCATAGCGGCGCAGCCACTCATCCAGCGCCGGCTCGCCGCAGCAGAAGCGGGAGCGGTCGTGCTCCGGCCCGAGGGGGACCGGCCGACGCAGCTCGGTCGAGGGCAATCGGGGTCAGTCGAGCCAGGAGAATCCGGCCGGGCGGGCCAACGCGGTCGCGAGTCGCTCGTTGACCTCGGCGGGCCGCCGCAACGCGGTGGCGAACGCTTGGGCTGCGGTGTCGCCGAGCGTGATGACTGCACGGTCGGCGAGGACCTGCTCGGCGTGCAGCTCGGCCGACTGCAGCACGAACGCCGACACGCTCTGATGCGCGGCCTCGGCGGCACGCTCTAGGCGCTGCTTCGCCGCGGGGTCGATCCGCAGCTGCAGGCGGTCGTCCTTCATCGCTGGCATGTACTCACAATGGCAGTACATACGTGGATTGTCAAGACCGGCGGCGGCAGGCTGCTCCGGCAGGGGGAGTGCCGCACGACCTGGGCTGCGGACGGGGCGCTGGTCAGTACCCTACGGATCATGTCGGCAGCGGACCATTACGTTCGGCGGCTCGTCTCCTCAAAGACGTTCCCTCCCGACGGGAGCGTGACGACCTCGCGCGACCTCGCCGTCTGGACGCTGGCGCCCCGCGGCTACAGCGGTGGCCGCCGACTGGACGTCTGGGTGTATCCGACCCGCGCTGCGGCCCTGGCCGCCGGAGCGGACCTCGCCATGTAGGTGGGCCTGGACGAGGAGCCGCAGGCGGCCGCGCTGTTCGCCGCCGGCCGCCACGCCGAGGTCCTGCAACGCTACGAGCAGACCCATCCCGACTCGCACGTCTTGCGTGTGCAGGCGGCGTACCTACAACCCGACGATCCGCAGTGAGCGGCCCTTTCGCCGCGCGGACGTTATGTCAATCAAGATCCACTCTGCCGCAGTTCCTGCATGCCCACGTTCGGGTCCACTGACGACCCCGATCGATACCGCGCGCTTGACGGGCCCGCTCGCCTTCCGGCGCCTGTGCGCGCCTGGGTCGTGCCAACGCGCGATCCTTCGACGCCGGGCACCGCTAGTTGACGCGGGCTCGAGGCGCGACAGGGCCCACTTTCGGCGTCCAGCTAGCGCGCCGATAATACCTATTATCGGCGACTAACTGATTTGGATACGCGCGCCCGCAAGCTTGTTCGCACAGGCGAGACCGAGTCCAGATCCGCGGCTCCAGTCAGCTTGCACGGCGATGAATGCGGACACCGTCGTTGTCGCGTGCGGCGAGGCGGGTGATGCACAGGCTGGGTTCGACGAACGCGTCCAACTGGTGCGCGGTGATCGGGGCGTTCAGCTCGGAGAGCAGCCCTTGCATCAGCCCGAGGTGCACGCCGCAGACGACCTCACGGTTGTTCGCGGCCGCTTCGCGGACGGGCAGTGAGGCAGCAGTATCTGTCGGGTTCGTCCCTTGCTGACTGCCTCGGGCTCGAAGCCGATGTCGTCCAACGCTGCCACCAGCCGGCGGGTTGCCGTCGCTGCGCTGACCTGCCGGAGCGCGCAGCGCGTGCGGTGAGGAATCGCCCCACGCCTGCCCGGCTTCGACCGCTGCTCGCTCGACGGGGTTGCTTGGTGTGGCTGGCGAGGTAGCTGGTGAGAATCTCGGCGAGCAACCGGTAGTTGCAATGCCCAACGCCGGCGCTGTCTGCGGTGGCGACGTATAGGCCGCGCGGTCGACCTGGTACATCGCGTGTTCATCGACCTAGCCACGGACCTGGCCTGGCTGACCGGCCGGACCCTGGCCGAGTTCGTCCTGGACGAGCACCGCACCCTGTCCACGGAAGCGGACACGCCCAGCGGTCTGGCCGTAGCGTCGCTGACCAATCAATCGATCGGGGTGCTGATCGGGCACGGCTACACACAGAGCGGGCCGATCGCGAACTCGATGCCCGGGCGGCGCGCCTCGACGTGGACCGTCACATCAGCGCGAGAGCCATTCTGGCCGAACTTACCGGGTCGGCTACCGCGAGGGACCGACTCGTGGGTCTCCCCGTGAACGCACCTCGACGTGGGCGCGCGCAGCGGCGTAGGCTCAGTGGTGCTGAGACTTTCAGCCAGTCCGGGATGAGGTTAGCCGTCCGCCGCTGACCCCGCCGAGCATTAGCTCCGCGCCGAACACACCGATGACCTTCGCTCGCAGGGATCACCATGGACGCTTCGCTCAGAACGACGACGAAGACAGGTGCGCGCCGTCGGTACTGACATTGGGTGCGACGTTGAGCATGTTGGGGAACGACTGCGGCGCGGATTGCACCCGGATAGGTGTGCCCGATGCCCGAGTTCGGTTCATCCGCCGTCCAGTCTGTCCGGTCCCGGGATCGGCAGGATCCGTGGTCGTCGTCGACTTCACCGGTACTGATCTTCCGGTCGCCGACAGGCTCCGCCTGTTGCGTGAGGTCAATCGCTGCGCTCGCGCCGACCACATCCGGGTCTTGGCCCGCAGCGACCGCGGCTGCGATGCGCTTACGAGTGTCCTCGGCTTTCAGCACCGGGCCGACGGCGCCACCACCCAACATGTCCTCTCTATCACCCACGATCCACCGGTCAGGAACAGGAGTTCCAATGACAACGCAGAACAACGACACCCTCAGCAAGCTGAGCGACACCGACAAGATCATCGATGGTGCGGCTAACGACATCCGCGGACGGAAAGTGAAGGACAAGGACGGCAAGGACGTCGGCAAGGTGCACGATCTGCTCATCGACGACAGCGAAGGCAAGGTCCGCTTCATGCTCATCGAGCATGGCGGGTTCCTCGGCATCGGCGAAATCAAGTCGTTCATTCCGGTCGACGCGATCACCCGAATCACCGAGGACGATGTCTTCATCAACCAGACGCGCGACCGTGTCGCCGCAGCACCGGGCTACGAACCCGCCTTGATCAACGAGCGCGCCTACCACGAGGACATCTACAACCACTACGCCTTTGCGCCGTACTGGGGAGCCGGCTACGCCTATCCGGGCTTCATGCTCTGAACGAAAGATGGCGGTCTCGCCACGGATCGGGCGTGGCGACGCGGTCGACCGACCGATTGTCCTTGCCCGGCTCGTCGCTACAGGCAACCCAGCTTGGAGAACGAGGTGACATGCGATGCGACTATCCGAGCATGACCGGCGGGTGCTGGCCGAGTTCGAGAGCGTATTGCGGGAGTCCGACCCAAGCCTGGTGCTGCAGTTCCAGCGTTGGACCGCTGAATTGCACCCTGCGGTGGCACCGCTGCCGGTCCGGTTGGCACATCGAGGTCTCCGCAGCTGATTGCCCTGGCCGCACCGTCGCAGCTGAGTCACGGTCGCTTGAATACAGGAGACCCCGATGAGCACGAAGCGTCCTGCTGGCGAGCGAAGGGCCGAACAGTCAACTGCACCGGCGCCGTCAACGGCCCCAGCGCGCGCCGCAATCTCACGAGATCGGCTGATGGGCTGAGATGCGGCCGCGCCGACGGAGTCAAGGGTGACGGATGACTTCTAATCACCACACTGGAGCGGCTGACGTTCTGGTGGTCTTCGGTATTACCGGAATCTGGCCCGCAAGATGACCTTCCGCGCACTCCACCGGCTCGAGCGCCGCAAACTGCTCGACTGCCCCGATCATCGGCGTCGCTGCCGATGACATGCCGATCGATCATCTGGTGAAGCGTGCCCGTGGCTTGATGTGCTCCGGGCGCAGCGGCTCGGCGAGCAGCGGGTTGTCCATCAGGTAGATCTGCCCGACCGACAGGTAGTTCGCGGCGCGCCGATACGCATCGAGCAGCGCCAGGTCCGCGTCGATGAGCGGCTGCTGGCGCGGCCGGCCGTTGGCCGCCTCGTCAGGTAGGACAAGGGGGTGGGGGTGCCGGTCATCCGTGGTCCAGATGGGACGCGATGCCAAAGCGACGTCTTCTGGGCGGTGAGCGTGACGCTCCCGAATTCGCGGCGCGAGGCGCGAACGAATGCGGTCCAGACCGGCAGGTCTCAGCACCGCTCAGGTAACTCTCCGGCGCGGTTATAGTCAACCGAGCACTATCGTGGCGATCCCGTCGCGGGCCGTCGTTGAGCCCGGCGTCCGCTCGGGAGCCCGGCAAGCACTGTGAGTGAAAGGGACCGCGATGCCCGGCGTTGCTCTCGATGCCGACAATCAGGCAGACGGGTCGCCGACCGCGGAGCAGGCCGGCGAGGATGCGGCGCATCTGCAGGCCAGCCTCGCAGGTCTGGCCGGTCTGGTCACGGGCGCTTTCGGGTTACAAGAGCTCCTGGTTCAGGTGGCGACCTTCGCCGCCCACGCCATCCCCGGCGCGGATGGCGCCGGGGTCACCCTGTTGCGGGTGGACCGCACGGACAACCGGATCGAGGCCCTGGCGGCCAGTGCACCGTTCGTCGAAGACATTGACGAGATCCAGTACGTGACCCTGAACGAGGGGCCGTGTATCACCGCTGCTCTGGAGCGGCGCACCGTGCGTTCTGGGTCTCTGGGCGGGGAAAGGATGTGGCCGCGGTTCGGTCCCCGGGTCGGCCGGCTGGGTGTGCACAGCGCGCTGTCGCTGCCGTTGCTACTGCCCGGCCAGGTGGTCGGCGCGATCAACGTCTACGCGCACGGCAAGGACGTGTTCGACGAGCACGCCGCCGAACTCGGAGAGCTGTTCGCCAAGCCTGCGGCCGTCTCGGTGCACAACGCCCAGGTCCTGGCCCAGGCGTTGGCGCTCACCGTCCAGCTGCAGACCGCGCTGTCGACCCGGCCGGTGATCGATCAAGCCATCGGCCTGCTGCGGGGACGCGGCGGCGGCACCGCCGAGGAGGCATTCGGCCGGCTTCGCGCGCTCAGTCAGAGCGAACACACCAAGCTGGCCGACGTCGCCCAGCACATCGTCGACGAGGCGGTTCGGCGCGCACGCGCCCGCCACAGCCAGCCCTGAGCTCGCTCGCCGAGGCCGGGTCCGTCAGCTTGCGCTGTCGCGTGGCAGTTGGCGCCGCGTACGGTTGCGACGGGGGACAGAAACGGGCCGGGTCCTGACTCGCGTCTGGGGTTCCTCACCGTGCACCGGCGACCTGTTGTGCGCGGCGTCTGGCTGGCCTAGCCTGCGCTCGGGAGCGCCCGCGGAGCACACTCCTCGTGGAAATCGACGCGCCCCTGGCCGCCGAGCTGGCCATCCTCACCGAAGCACTCGACGACCCGGGCGCTGAAGTCGCCGAGAGCCTGCTCCACTTGGCGGCCCGCGCCCGGGCGGCGGTGGCGTCCTATCTCGGCCTGATGGTGATCATCGCTCGCACCGATCCACCCAGCGCGTGCACCGCGTTCAAGGACGATGTCGAGGCTGGTGACATCCGCACCTCGCTCATGCTCGTCCCGGCGAGTGCCGGGCATGACGGTTGCGTTCCTCGCGTATCACTGGTCCTGTTCGCCGGTGTCCCTGGGGCGTTCGTCGATCTTGCGGCCGACCTGTGCTGGATGACCGGTCGCCGGCTTGACGTCAGCCTCGATCAGCATCTGAGTGTCCACGTCGATGCCGGCTCGGCGGCGGCACTTCAGGCGGCGTCAGCGATCAATCAGGCCCTCGGGGTGCTCATCGGCCGGAGCCACACCCTCGACCAGGCCGAACTGGAACTCGACGCGCGCGCCGCCGACTCGGGCACGGATCGACACCAAGCTGCGAGCCACATCCTCACCACGATTCCGGTCGCCGACAGTGACCCGGACCTCGACATCACCTGACAGGCAGGCCTCACGCTCGCATCTGCGCCGACCCGACAGGCAGCACGGGGGTGTAGCGTTGAGGAGGCTGAGCAGATCAGCCAGTCCGGGATGAGATCAGCTGTCCGCCGCTGAACTCGGCGAGCGACAGCTCCGCGCCGAACACGCCGGTGACCACCGCACCCCGGGGACACCATGAACGCTCCGCTCGCTGTCAGGCCGAATAAAGTTCTCACCCCGGCGTTCACTCTCACGACCGCGCCGCGCTGGCTCCGTCCGATGGTCGAAATGCGGCAGCCGTGAATCCCGTCCCAGGCGCCGCCACCACCGCTCGCGTCGTTGTCGGCGTCGACGGATCGGAGCCGAGCAAGCACGCGCTGCGCTGGGCACACTTCCTGGCCATGGCAACAGGCACCACGCTCGAGGCGGTCATGTGCTGGCACCCGTTCACCGACTGGGGAGCGATGGGCGCAGGGTGGGCGGCGATGCCAGCCGACTGGAACCCAGAACAGGACGCCAGCAAGATCCTCACTGCGACCGTCGATGAGGTATTCGGCGAACAAAGCCCACCTGGACTACTGACAACAGTGCTCGAGGGCAACCCCGCGAAGGTCCTGCTCGAGGTGAGCGCGGGTGCCCGGATGCTCGTGGTGGGCAGCCGCGGCCACGGCGGATTCGCCGGCCTGCTCCTCGGCTCGGTCAGCGCCGCCTGCACCGAACACGCAATGTGCCCGGTGCTGGTCGTGCACGGCACAACACCCCCACCGCCGCCGCCCTCCCGAACGGAGGCATGACCATGACCATTCTCGTCACCATCATCGTCGTCGTAGTGCTCCTGCTTGGCGCTGCGATGTCGGTCCGGATCATCAAGCAGTACGAGCAAGGAGTGCTGTTCCGGCTGGGCCGCGTCATCGGTGAGCGGGCACCGGGGTTCCGGCTCATCATCCCGTTCGTCGACGTACTGCACCGGGTCTCGTTGCGGATCGTGACCATGCCGATCCAGTCCCAGGGCATCATCACCCGCGACAACGTCAGCGTCGATGTCTCCGCGGTCGCCTACTTCAAGGTGATCGATGCGGAAAAGTCCGTCGTGGCGATCGAGAACGTGCGCGCGGCGATCGACCAGATCGCCCAGACCACCCTGCGCAAGGTCGTCGGCCAGCACACCCTGGACCAGACCCTGTCCGAAACCGACAAGATCAACCTCGACATCCGCAAGATCCTCGACGTCACCACCGTCGACTGGGGCGTCGAAGTCACCCTGGTAGAGCTGAAGGACATCCAGCTGCCCGAGAGCATGAAACGCGCCATGGCGCGCCAGGCCGAAGCCGAGCGGGAGAAGCGCGCGAAGATCATCAACGCCGAAGGGGAGTCCCTGGCGGCCGCCGCGTTGGGCGATGCGTCGGACACGATGATGGCTCACCCCCTCGCCCTGCAACTGCGCAACCTGCAGAGCCTGGTCGAGATCGGCGTCGACAAGAACACCACCGTCGTGTTCCCCGCGCCGCTCATGACCACCATCGCCGAGCTCGGGTCGTTCCTTGCCCGCGAGGCGGCCGCTTCGACCGCTCCGCTCGCCGCCGCCGCCGCGCCCGTCGCCGCAGGAGCGAACGGGACGCCTGTACCGCTCGGCAAGCCCCGGTGAGCAATCCGGAGGTCCTGATGACACGTCCGTCCTCTTGCTCTATCGGGCGTTCCTCGTGATCGCCGCAGGCGCCCTGCTCGGCGGACACGCGCACTTCCTGCACTGGGGCGTCATCCAGATCTCGCTGGCGAACCTGATCGTGATCGTGTTGATGCTCATCGTGTTCGCGCTGGCACTGGTGCTGCCCTTCCCGGGCAGCCGCGACGACGAGCAGGCCTCAAGCGAGGTGCCTCATGTCCAGGACTGATCAGCAACTGTCACGGAGCTGGACGGTTCGACTCCGGACTCGGCTGGCTCGCACCGTCCCCGCGGGTCAGCTGCTACCTGATCGGCAACCGGCCTACGTGCGGTCCTGGATCTACGTCTTCGGCGTCGCTTGTCTGGCTGCGTTCGTGTACGTGATCGGCTCCGGGCTGGTGCTGGCCCTCAAAGGCGCGGCCTGGTGGCACACCTCTTCAGCCGGGCATTTCGTGAACTCGACCCACTTGTGGAGTGTGGAGCTGTTCTTCTTCTGCATGGTCATCCACTTGTGGGGAAAGTTCTTCATGGCGGCCTGGCGCGGCAAACGCGGGCTGACGTGGGTGACCGGTGCGGTTGCGTTCCTCGGCTCGATCGGCACCGCGTTCACCGGTTACCTGTCCCAGACGAACTTCGACTCACAGTGGACCGCAGGGCAGGCGAAAGACGGCCTCAACGCTGTCGGCATCGGCGCCGTCTTCAACGTCCTGGACACCGGGCAGATGCTGCTATGGCACGTGATGCTCCTGCCGCTGATCGTGGGCGTACTGATCGTGCTGCACGTGATCCTGGTCCGCCGCCACGGCGTCGTGCCACCATTCGACGCGCAGCCCCCCACAGCCGCGAACCCCACCGCCGCACCGGTGACTGAGCAGCGAGTGCCGACCGGGCCGACGCCGATGCCGATGCCGAGCGAGGCAGTTCAGGGCGCCGTACAGCCGGCGGGTAGCCCACAATGACGGCGATACGTAAGCCCGCCTCCCGCCGGGACCGGACACCTGATTCGCATCTGTTCCCGACGCGGCCCTATGACCTGGTGAAGGAGTTCGTCGTCGCGCTGGTAGTGATGGGCGCCCTGACGGTGCTGCTCGCGGCCGTGTTCTCCTCCCCTGACCGCAAGGCGCTCACCCTCACAAGCTGGGCGCAGGCGGCGCCAGCTGATGTCGTGGCCACCGCCACCGCGGAGCTGGCCGGAACGAGCACCAGCGCCAGCTACGGGGCGCCCTACAACCACGCCGGCCCCGGACAGGACCTCGGCCCGTTGGCGTTGCAGCGGTGGGCCGGAGTTCGGATCCCGATCGACAGTGCCCGCGACTTGGTCCTCTCCCCCCTGCAATCGATCCGAAACGACCCGGCTCTCACCGCGGCGCTCAAGACCTGGACCGGTGCAAGCAGCGAGCAGCAGACCAGGTGGGCCAGCGCCTACGCCGACGCCCTCGCCGCCGTCCCGGACGGCAACCCAGCCGAGGTCAAGCCCGGCTCCTACGGACCCGTCCCTGCCCTCACCGGTCGGTTCCTGACCGTCGCTGCGGGCGGCGGCCTGGAAGGCCTGCTCACCAGCTCGAACACCTTCTATGCCAGCAACGAGACCAAGCCGCTGCTGCTGCTCGCCGACGGCGCCTACCTCCAAGACCAGGCCCGCGCCGATCATCTCGGTGGCGATCAGTGGGGGATGATGAACGAGACCGGCAACTACCCCGGCCAGCCCTGGATGTGGCTCTACACCTTCTGGTACCAGATCAAACCGTTCTCCACCTCAGGCAACGCCGACGCCCTGGTCTGGGGACTGATGGCGGCGCTGACCCTCGCCTTCATCTTCGTGCCCTACATTCCCGGTCTGCGCGCGCTGCCCCGCCACCTCGGCGTGCATCGACTGATCTGGCGCGCACCTAGCACCAGCCGGACAGCGGGCCCACGGGTAGCGCAGGACAGCTCGTGAGCGGGGTTGAGTCGCGTCGGGCAGCCGGAGTTGATCCGGCGACTCGAACCAACCCCGGTGAGGCATTCGATCCGAGGCTCGTGTCACGGGTCGTCGCCATGGCGTGCCGGGCGCCGTCGTTGCACAACACCCAACCCTGGACGTGGCGACTACATGGTGACCGGCTGGAGTTGCGCGCAGACCGCGACCGGCAGCTGCCCGTCGCGGACCCAGACGGTCACTCGCTGCGGATCAGTTGCGGGGCAGCGCTGGCTTTGGCCGAGCTTGCGTTCGCCGGCGAAGGATGGCTGCTGCACATCGAGCGGCTGCCCGATCCGGATCAGCCTGACCTGCTGGCGAGCTTCACCGACCCGCACCCGCACGAGAGCACCGCGGCAGAACGGGAGATGCTCGCAGCGGCGGCTCGCCGATACAGCGAACGGCGCCCCTTCAAGCCTGGTGCCGTTCGCGACGACGTGGTCGAGGCACTCCGTGCCGCGGCCGACGGGGAAGGCGTCTACGCCCATTTCCCGGTCCGTGAGGACGAGAAGCTGAACCTTGCCGTCGCGGTGAGCTGGGCTGACCGGGTCGAACGACGAGACGCCGCGTACATCGCCGAGATGACCCGCTGGCTGCGCGACGCCGACGTGCACACCGAGGGCGTTCCGAGCTCCGCGATACCTCACGTTTCGGCCGGGCACCCGCGCCATACCGACGTACCGTTGCGCGATTTCGAGGTCGGCCTCTCGGGCCGCGAGCAGATCCAGGCCGACGTCGACGAGCGTCCCCTGATCGCGGTCGTGCTGACCGAGTCAGACACGCCGCGCGAGCAGCTCGCCGCGGGTGGGTCGATGATGCGCCTCATGCTGCAGGCCGAACGAACCGGGCTGGCCAGCTGCCCGCTCAGCCAGGCCGTCGATCTGCTCGCCTTCCGAGCCCGGGTCCAGACCTTGATGGGCTGGACCAGCTATCCGCAGGCTATCCGCAGATGATGCTGCGGATCGGCTACCCCCGCCCCGGCCAGCCGGCACGGGGCCGCTCTCCCCGGCGACCGGTCGCTGACCAGCTCGACGTTGCCCAGACCCGCTGATCCTGGTGCCAACCGAACCACAAGCGGCGTATGACGATCCGATCGGTCGGTTCGAGAACGAAGGAGGGCTTCTCATACAGCAACCCCACCCGTCCGGAGCCGGGCGAGGACACGCCACCCGAGCCGGTGACCGAGACCTCGATGGCCGTCGCTACCGCGAAGGGAACAGCCATGCACCGCAGAATGCTTGACGTTCTGATCAGCTGGTTGGGGCTCGCCCTCGCGGCCAGCGCGATCGTCGCGGGTTCGCTGCTGACCTGGGCGCACCAGTTGGTCACCGACCAGGCACACACCCAGCTCGCTGCCCAGCAGATCCACGTCCCGGCCAAGGGCAGTTCGGTGACTGCCGGCGCCGACCGTGCTGCGATGCGCCAGTACGCCGGTCAGCAGCTGACCACCGGCGCGCAGGCCGAAACCTACGCCGACCCATTCTTCACCGTGCACCCGAAGGAGGTCGGCGGTGGCAGGACCTACGCCGACTTCAGCGCCCAGGCCCACACCAATCCCGCTGACACCAAGCTGGGCGCCACCGTGGACACGATGTTCAAGGGCGAGCCGCTGCGCGGGCTGTTGCTCAACGCGTACGCCTTCGGCACTGTGGCCGGCATCGCCGGCATCGCTGCGCTCCTCGGTGCCGCGGTCTTGTTGATCGCCAAAGCCACCACCGCCACCGTCCGCCGCCAGCTGATCAGCGTCGCCGCCCGCGTCACCCGCTCCGCCCGGCGCGGCACGTTGCGGCTGCCCGCCGCTTGGCCCTGGGCCGGGGACTGGCAGCGACTGTTCACCGCGGCGACCGGACCACCAGCCCCAGCATGAACGCGTCCACCGCCATCAGGCCCGACGGAGACATCAGTGGAAACGCCGAGCAGACTCGGCGGCGCGCCCACGCCCCAACACCCCAAACCAAAACGAAGATCAGCTACGCAAGATCACCAGACCCCGCGGTGCATCAGGGCTGATATGGAGCGACGTTTGTCAAGGTGCGCAGGGTGGATCGGTCCTTGATCATTTCTGGTCAGGACGAGGTGATCAGGGCTCCCGCTCGCTGCGCTTGGAGGCGCGCGGAGCCGGGGTCAAGGCTGGCTGTAGGCCACCCGGACGGCTTGGCCTTGATGTCGGTGAGGACGTCGTCAGGTTCGGGCGTGCGGGAGAGCTGATAAGACCGTGGGGGTCGGCTGTCGGGGTCCAGCGTGTCATGGAACGACGCGTGGTCGAGGCTGATATTCGCGGGTTGGTTACCGCAGGACCGTGTGTTCGGCT
>JAABUS010005363.1_pt1 | contig 16951 bp, 18 predicted proteins | sample 5560161 | NCBI WGS metagenome assembly JAABUS01 (sample SAMN10711885, study PRJNA513376) | rock metagenome | isolation source: Antarctica rocks | place: Antarctica: Victoria Land, Trio Nunatak nord | collected 2016-01-04
AGCACTCGGCCGCCGACCTGACCCGCATCCAGCGCAGCCTCAACGGTCGTCCCCGCAGGACCCTCGGCTACATGACACCATCAGAGGCCTACGCACAGGTCGTTGCGCCCACCACCTGAACCCGCCCTACCTTTCCTACGACCCCGACCAGTTCGAGGACGAGCAGCATCGGGCCGGTCGGACCGACACCGGCCCGCAGGTGATCATCAGCCCGATCGAGCTGCGTCCCTTCCCCTTTCAGGCGCGACTGCTCGAGCTGGTCGGGGTGTCCCGGCAGCGTGGGTTTCACCACAACCTCCTCGTCGCCGCCACCGGCACCGGCAAGACCGTGATGGCCGCGCTCGACTACGCCAGCCTGCGCGAGCAGCTCGACCGGTCCCGGCTCCTGTTCGTCGCGCACCGTGAGGAGATCCTCGACCAGAGCCTCGCCACCTTCCGCTATGCCCTCCGCGACCCGAGCTTCGGCGAGAAGTGGGTGGGCGGCTCACGGCCCACGCGCTTCGAGCACGTCTTCGCGTCGATCCAGAGCCTCAACGCCAACGACCTCTCATCCCTCCCACCCGATCACTTCGACGTCGTCATCGTCGACGAGTTCCACCACGCGGCCGCCTCCTCCTACGAGAAGGTGCTCGACCACCTCGAACCCGTCGAGCTGCTCGGGCTCACCGCAACACCCGAGCGCAGCGACGGCCTCCCGATCCTGCACTGGTTCGACGACCGCATCGCCGCCGAACTGCGCCTGTGGGACGCAATCGACCAGCAGCACCTCGCCCCTTTCCTGTACTTCGGCATCCGCGACGGCCTCGACCTGACTGACATCCCTTGGCGACGAGGGCGTGGCTACGAGGTTGAGGCGCTCACCAACCGCTACACGAGCTCCGATGCGTGGGCCCGCCTCGTCGTGAAGCAGCTCAACGACCACGCCGACGTCGCCTCTATGCGCTGTCTCGGGTTCTGTGTGAGCATCGACCACGCCCGGTTCATGGCGCGTCACTTCAACCACCACGGCATCCCGGCCGTGGCGGTCTGGGGTGACAGTCCCAGAGCCGAGCGGGAGGCTGCCTTGCGAGACCTGGCCGCCGCCGAGGTCAAGGTCGTGTTCTCGGTCGACCTGTTCAACGAGGGCGTCGACGTTCCCAACGTCGACACGGTGTTGATGCTGCGCCCGACCGAGAGCCCAGTGCTGTTCCTCCAGCAACTAGGCCGTGGACTCCGCAAGGCCAAGAACAAGGCGTACTGCACGGTGCTCGACTTCGTCGGCACCCACCGCAGGGAGTTCCGCTTCGATCGCCGCTACCGGGCCCTGCTCGGTGGTACCCGGCGAGATGTCGAGCGGTCCGTGCAGATGCAGTTCCCATTCCTTCCCGCCGGCTGCAACATGCAACTCGACGAGAAGGCCGCCGAGATCGTGCTGCGCAGCCTCCGCGAGGCCATCCCATCCCAATGGAAGGCGAAGGTGGACGAGCTGCGCTCGCTGCGCCGGGATCGACCCAACCTTGGCCTCGCTGCGTACATGGACGAAACCGGCCTCGATCTCGACGACGTCTACGCCGGCTCGAAGAGCTGGTCGGACCTGCTCGAGGCCGCGAGCGCGCCGCTCCTCTCTACCGGCCCCGGGGAGCCCAAGCTGCGACGCGCCATCGGGCGGCTCCTCCATATCGACGACCAGGAACGCCTTGCCACCTACCGGACGCTCCTCGCCGGTGATGGCCCTCCGCGTCTCCGCGAACTCCCGGAGCGAACCACGCGCCTTGTCCACATGCTCGTCGCATCACTGGCGGATCAGGCGCTCACCAAGGAAGCCACCATCCAGGATGCGGTCGACCTCGTGTGGTCCCACCCACAGGTGCTCGCCGAGCTGGCCGAGCTGTTCGCCGTACTCGGCGACCGGGTGGACCACCTCCACCAGCCGCTCGCAACCCATCCCGACACACCGCTCCAGATCCACGGCCGCTACAGCCGCATCGAGATCCTCGCCGCCATGGGTCTCAGCAGCAGAGCCAAGATCGCCGCGTGGCAGAGCGGCGTGTATGAGGCGAAGCCCGCCGATGCCGAACTACTCGCCTTCACGCTCGACAAGAGCAGCGGTGGGTTCTCACCCACTACGCGGTACCGGGACTACGCCATCAGCCGCACGCTGATTCACTGGGAGAGCCAGTCGAGCACCCGCGAGGACGGCTCAACCGGGCTCCGCTACCGGAACCACGAGCGCGACGGACGCACGATCCTGCTCTTCACCCGCCTCCGTGCCGACGACCGCGCGTTCTGGTTCCTGGGACCCGCCACCTATCGGGGCCACGTCGGCGAGAAGCCCATGGCCATCACCTGGGTACTCGAGGTGCCGCTGCCCGGCGACCTGTACGCCGCGTTCGCCGCAGCCGTCGCATAGGCATTCATGTAACCGTCATCGCCGAGCGGAGCCGCTCAGCGAGTCGACGACACTCCCGGACGGCCTCGATCGCGTGACCTGATCGGATGTCGGCTCCTCGTCCTCCCAGTACCGGTCAACCGGACCGACGGAGTCCCCGGGAATCCACACCATGCCGTCGTTGCGAGCAAGCACGTCGCCCAGCTGCCAGTACTCGAGCGAGTCGAGCGGCTCCAGCAGCAATGCCAGGTCCTCCGGTGCAAGTGCTATCGATCTCGGCTCGTAGCGCGGGTCTCGCATCGAGCCAGGCTCTCGAGAGACGTCATCCGCAGTCAAGACCAATGCCGAAACCGACCCCGCCCCGGACGTCACAGGGACAGCCCCGGCGCGTCCCGGCTCATGCCTCGATCGGTGCTCGTCGCCCGGTCGTGGCGATTGAGGCTCTCGACCATGTCCCGGTGGCTAATGGCGAAAGCATCGACGCCTCCGATCGGGGGCTTCGGTCCGAACGGCTTGCCAGCCGGGACGTCGTATGCGGCGCGGTGCTGCTCGATACGGCCGGCGGTCTCCTTCCAGACCGCACGACCGGTCTCGTCGAGCGGGACGGGACCGAGCCGAGCGAGGACCGCGTCGTCTGCCTAGCCGGCCAGCGCCGCCTCGCCTCGTGCGTCGAGGTCGAGCGCGGGGTGACGCTGGATCTCGCGGTGCTCCCGCTCGATCTCCTTCTGTTCCGCTGGTGTGTGGGTCAGGTCGCGGTCGCGGTTGGGGCTGTCCCGCGCGTGAATGTCTTCATGCTGGACTAGGCCTCCTGAGAGGCCGATCCATCGCGAGATTTTCCTCGGAATCTTGCCGGCGAGGGTCGTGTCGGAGGGGTCTGTTCAGGCGTCGGAGGGTTGTGGCACCATGGCGGGACCAGCGTCTGGGCAATCGCTTGACGCAGGCCTCGGCCATTCGGGCCCTCCGACGACAGCGCCTCCCAGGCGGTGCGCGCGTTGTCGGCACCTCATTCGAGGAGTGCCCATGGCGTCGCAAAGCCGCAACAACGTCCGCCGCCGCGGCAGCACCTGGACCTACTACGTCTACGTCACCGACGGTGCCGGTCACCGCAAGCAGATCTCGAAGGGCGGGTTCCGCACTCGGAGGAGGCTGAGGCTGCCCGGGTCGAGGCGCTCGCGTCGCTCAAGTCGGGGACGTTCGTGCAACCCGAGCGACTGACGGTGGCCGCCTTCCTGATCGATGAGTGGCTACCGACCCAGCGCCCGCCGACGCTCGAGGAGAGCACCTACACGTCCTACGCCCGGTACATCCGCCTGCACGTCGTGCCCTACATCGGCGGAATCCTGCTCCAGCGGCTCACGCCGATGGACCTCAACGCCATGTACCGCTCGCCCCTCGACAGCGGCCGCTGCCCGACCCAGCCACCGAGCGGGTGCACGACCCGGCGATGGTCGAGCTCGTCGCCGAGCTGCGCGCCGAAGGACTGACCTGGCAGCAGGTCGCCGACACCGTCGGCGAGCGGATGGCGGCCGAGGCCGGCATCACCAAGAACGCCGTGGCTGCGCTTCACCGGCGCCAGCAGAACCCGCCGGCGCGGCGCTCGGCGCCACCGGGGCTCAAGCCGAGGACGGTCCAGTACGTCCACACGATCGTCCACGCCGCGTTGAAGGACGCCATGCGCTGGAACCGCGTAGCCCGCAACGTCGTCGACGCGGCGAACCCGTCGTCGGTCGGCTCGACCCGCCAGGGCCGGCCCGACGTGTGGAACGCGAACGACCTGCGCCGGTTCCTCGCGTTCGTCGCCGACAGCCGCTACCTGCCGCCGTGGGTGTTCCTCGCCACCACCGGGTGCCGGCGAGGCGAGGCCCTCGGCCTCAAGTGGGAAGACCTCGACCTCGATCAGGCCTCCGCCGTGATCTCACGCCAGGTCACGCTCGTCGACCACCAGATCCGGATCAAGGAGCTACCCAAGACGAAGCGGGGCACCTGATCCGCCTCGACACCGGCACTGTCGAGATGCTTCGCCGATGGCGGGCTCGCCAGAACGCGGACCGGCTGTTCCTCGGCGCCGCCTACCGCGACGACGGCTTCGTGTTCTGCAAGGCCGACGGCACCGTGTACCACCCCGAGCGGTTCAGCCGGGAGTCTGTCCGCAACCAGGCGGCGCTCAACTGCGCCGAGCCCGAGCGCCAGCTCCCCGAGCTGAAGCTCCACGGCCTCCGCCACACCTGGGCGACCCTCGCCCTGGCCGAGGGCATTGACATCCACATCGTCAGCGAGCGCCTCAACCACAGCAGCACCCACATCACGAGGGAGATCTACACCCACGTCACGCCGCCGATGCAGAGCGACGCTGCCGAGCGAGTGGCGGGCCGGATCTTCGGCGAAGTCGGCGATCCCCGATACTGAGTCGCCCGGTCTCGCAATGTATGACTGATGGTCCAACGAGTAGACATGCGCGCGACATGTCGACTCGACAGGTAGAATGTCGACATGACGGACAACCAGTACACAATCAAGCTGACGGGACAAGGCCTCACGGTCGACCAGCAGATCAGCAAGGAAACCGCGCTGACGATCCTCAACCTCGTAATGGGGGGGCCAGGAGCGACTCCGGAGCAGCCGGCGGCAACCGGGCCGCCGCACGAGCCCCCTCCTCCGGGCGACCATCAGGTGGTGCCTCCCAACCCCGCCAAGCCGGTTCAGGGGGCGTCGAAGTCCGTCGGTGAGTTCGTCGATGAAGTTGAGGCAAAGCGGAATCCAGACAAGATCGTCGCCATGGGCGTCTACCTCCAGGACCTCGGCGAGGAGCAGTTCACATCGGAGCGGATCAAGCCCTTGTTTCAGGTCGCGGGTGAGCCAACCCCGGCGAACTTCGCCCGTGATTGGCGGTGGGCCGTGACCGCCAAGTGGATCGCCCAGTCCCACGATGACCCCAAGGCGTTCTATGTCACCGCCTCCGGGAAGAAGGCGGTCGAAGCCCATTTCCCGGCAGAGACTCGGAGGGCGACCGCGCAGCCGGCAAAGCGCCGCTCTCGCAAGAAGCAGAACGGATCGGCTGATTGACCTCCTCGGATGAACTTCAGCAACTGGCAAACGCGACACTCGAGGGGATCGCTCCGCCGAGTGACCTTCCAGACGACCTCGACCGCTGCCTATGGGTCCTGCTTGCCGCGCACACGCTGTTGCCGGGTAGGGCGCTGACTGCACACGAGGTCTCCGTCGTCCTTCGGGATGGCCCACGACTCGGCGTCTCGCGTCAGAGGGTCCAAGGTCTGCTCGACTCCAATCGTGGCCTTGCTCATCGCCGGCGGCAGGCAGGCAAACAGACATACGAGATCCTGCACGACGGAATCCAGCGGATGAAGAAGCACGGATCCTCGGATGTGCTCTTGATCGATCCAGCTCAGGCGCTCACTCACGTCCGGTCCGTTCAAGCACTGCTCGGGGCGAGCCAAGGGCTCGTGAAGATCTGCGATCCCTACCTGGCACCGCGCTCGCTCGACTTCCTATCGACAATCACGGCTGCGACAGAACTCCGCGTGCTCACCGACAAGGTCGACCGCGAGAACGCCGTGCGCCGCGACCTGAAGGCACTCCGAAGTCAACTGGGCTACCCGGTGGAGATCAGGCGAGTGGCCAGCCGCGTGCTGCACGACCGCTACCTCATCGACCGCGCCGGCATGCTGCTCATCGGAACAAGTCTCAATGGAATAGGGCGGCTGAAGCAGTCGATGGTGGTTCGCGTTGGCGACGACCTCCGCCAAGCAGCCGAGCAAGCGTTCAACGCTCTCTGGCCAGCAGCCACAGTCCTCTGATGACAAATCGCGGATAAGTGGCCTGTCCAGCAGAACTGACACCTGTCCAAAACTAGCTCTGACCAGCATTTTCGCGCTCGAACTGTCGTGTCGGAGGGGGGACTTGAACCCCCACGCCCTTTCGGGCACCAGCCCCTCAAGCTGGCGCGTCTGCCTATTCCGCCACTCCGACGTGGCCGCCGGGCGGGGCCGGCGGGGACGGGCCATCGTAGCGCGAGGGCTCTCGTCGCCCGGCACCCCGAACGGGCTCAGGCTGACAGCAGGAGGCCGAGGCCGACGGTGGTGAAGGCGAACACCAGGGCCACGATCACCGTGAGGCGGTCGAGGTTCTTCTCCACCACGGTGGACCCCTGGGCGGCTGCGCCCATGCCACCGCCGAACATGTCCGACAGGCCGCCGCCCTTGCCGCTGTGGAGCAGCACGAGGACGAGCATCGTCAGCGCGGCCAGGACGTGGATGGGGACGACGACGTAGACCACGGTGACGAGGCTACCAGCGGGCCGGAAGGCCTCAGCCGACGGGCTGGCCCGGCTGGTCCGGCTGGTCGATGGTGACCGGCTCCTCCTGGTGGATCACGTCGATGGCCTCGGCGAAGTGGCAGGCCACCGGATGGCCCTGGCCGCGGTCGATCAGGGCGGGCTCCTCCTCGGCGCAGATCTCCTCGGCCTTGGGGCAGCGGGTGCGGAACCGGCACCCCGACGGCGGGTCGATCGGGCTCGGCACGTCGCCGGTGAGCACGATCCTCCGGCGGCTGCGCTCGGCCCTCGGATCGGGCACGGGCACGGCCGACAGGAGCGCCTGGGTGTAGGGGTGACCGGGGTTGATGTACACCTCCTCGGACGGGCCGATCTCCACGATCTTGCCGAGGTACATCACCGCCACCACGTCGGCGATGTGGCGAACCACCGACAGGTCGTGGGCGATGAACACGTAGGCCAGGCCCAGCTCGTCCTGCAGGTCCTCGAGCAGGTTCACCACCCCGGCCTGGATGGAGACGTCGAGCGCCGAGACCGGTTCGTCGAGCACCAGCAGCTCGGGGTCGAGCGACAGCGCACGGGCGATGCCGATGCGTTGGCGCTGGCCACCGGAGAACTCGTGCGGGTACCGGTTGGCGTGCTCCGGCTTGAGCCCCACCGTCTCGAGCAGGTGCTTGACCCGTTCGGCGCCGTTCTTCCGCGAGAACGTGCCGTGGATCTGCATCGGCTCGGCCACGATCGTCTGGACCGTCATGCGGGGGTTCAGGGAAGCGTAGGGATCCTGGAAGACGATCTGCATCCGACGGCGGAGCGCCCGCAGCCCCCGCCCGGACCGGTTGAGGATCTCCTCGCCCCGGAACCGCACCGACCCGCTCGTGGCCGGGATGAGCTTCAGCACTACCCGGCCCATGGTGGACTTCCCGCAACCGGACTCGCCGACGATGCCCACCGTCTCGCCCTTGGCCACCGTGAAGCTGACCCCGGCGACCGCGCTCACCTTGGCGAACTGGCGCTGCAACAGCCCGCCCCGGACGGGGAACTCCTTGACCAGGTCGGAGACCTCGAGCACGGTCTCGCCGACCGCCGCCGGTTCGGCCAGGACGCCTTCCTCCTCGTCCTCCACCACGGGGGAGGTCACGGTTGGATCACCTCGTCGGCGGAAACCTCGGCGTCGGCCGCCAGGTCCTCGGTGCTCATGGCCGGGAGCTCCTCGGCGAAGTGGCAGGCCGAGACGTGCAGCCCGGTGAGGGCGTGCAGCTCGGGGCGGTCCGTGGCGCACGGCTCAGGCAGCTGGGCGTGGGGGCACCGGGGGTGGAAGGCGCACCCCGGCGGCACGAAGATCAACGACGGCGGCTGGCCCTCGATGCGGTGCAGGCGCTCCCCCCGGGTGCCGTCGACCCTGGGCAGCGAGGCGAGCAGCCCCCGGGTGTAGGGGTGGCGGGGGTCGTAGAAGATCTCGTCCACGGTGCCCAGCTCCACCTGGCGTCCGGCGTACATCACCAGCACCCGGTCGGCGGTGCCGGCCACCACGCCGAGGTCGTGGGTGATGAGCACGATCGAGGACCGGGTGCGGTCCTGGATCCGCTCCATCACCTCCAGCACCTGGGCCTGGATGGTGACGTCGAGGGCGGTGGTGGGCTCGTCGGCGATGAGCACATCGGGCTCGTTGGCGATGGACATGGCGATCATGGCCCGCTGACGCATGCCGCCGGAGAACTCGTGGGGGTACTGGTCGGCCCGCTGCGCCGGGTTCGGGATGCCGACCAGGTCCAACAGCTCGACCACCCGCTCCCGGAGGTCGGAGTCGGACATCTCGTGGTGCACCGAGATGGCCTCGGAGATCTGGGCCCCGACCTTGAACACGGGGTTGAGGGCGGCCAGCGCGTCCTGGAAGACCATGGCGATGGAGTCGCCCCGCAGCTTGCGCAGCTCGCTCCGCTCCAAGCCGACCAGCTCCCTGCCCTTGAACTTCACGCTGCCGGTCACCTCCGCCGCCTTCGGGAGCAGCCCGAGGATGGCCAGCGACGTCACGCTCTTGCCCGAACCAGACTCCCCCACGATCCCGAGCGTCTCGTTCTCGGCCAGGGCGAAGCTGACATCATCGACCGCCCGGACCAGTCCGTCGTCGGACTTGAACGTGACCGACAGGTTGTTCACCTCGAGGACGGGGCCGCCTCCAGGCGTGCCCACGGGATCCGGCTCGGGACGGAGCTCGAGCACCGGGAGGTCGGCCATCAGTGCTTGGCCTGGGGGTCGAAGGCGTCGCGCAGCCCGTCACCCAGGAAGTTGACCGACAGCACGGTGAGAAGGATGGCCAGTCCGGGGAAGTAGAGCAGGTGGGTGTTGTTGGCGGTGTTGCCGCTGGCGTCGGCGAGCATGTTCCCCCATGACGTCTTCGGAGGGTTGACGCCGAATCCGAGGAACGACAGGGTCGACTCGGTGACGATGGCGGCGGCGATGCCGAGGGTGGCGTTGACCAGGATCGGCCCGATGCAGTTGGGCAGGATGTGACGGGCGATGACCCGCAGGCTGGACCCCCCTGCCGCCCGGGCCGCCTCCACGAACTCCTTCTCCTTCACCGACAGCACCTGGCCCCGGACCACGCGGGCCACGTACATCCAGCCGAGCCCGGCCAGCACCAGGATGATGGTGGTGTCGGACTGGCCGAACTTCCTGATGGCGATGGCCAGGATGGCGATCGCGGGAACGACCAGGAACAGGTCCGTGAGGCGCATGAGCGCCTGCTCGGTGAAGCGCCCGAAGTAGCCGGCCATCGCCCCGAGCACGGTGCCGACCAGGGTCGAGAGGAACGCCACCGCCAAGCCGATCTTGAGCGAGATCTGCCCGGCATAGAGGATCCGGGTCAGGTTGTCACGGCCGAGCTGATCGGTGCCGAACCAGTGGGCCGCGCTCGGCGAGGTCGGGCCCAGCAGCAGGTCTTGGTGGTCCTTGTCGTAGAAAGCGATGTACTTGGCGCCGAAGCAGGCGAGGAACAGCAGCAACAACACGATGAGGCCGAGCAGCGCCAAGCGATGGCGGAAGAAGCGTCGGCGGAAGAGCTGCCACTGGCTGCGGGCGACGGGACCCTCGCTCTCGCCACCGGGGACGGCCTCCATGCCGCCGGGCACGACCGGCACGTCCATCGGTGCCGGCGAGCTGTCGCCGATGCTGTCCTCGGTCCTCACGACAGCCGGATCCGCGGGTCGAGCACGCCGTACAGCACGTCGGCCAGGAGGTTGAAGCCGATGATGGTCACCGCCACGATCACCATCCAAGCCTCCAGGACGTAGACGTCGCCCTGGATCAGGGCGTCGAGGAACAGGCGACCCATGCCGCTGATGGCGAAGATGGCCTCGGTGATGATGAGGCCGCCGAACAGGGCGCCGATGTCGAGCGACATGACCGTCACCAGAGGGATGAGGGCGTTGCGCAGAGCGTGCTTCATGATCACCGTGCGCTGGGGGACCCCCTTGGCCCGGGCGGTGCGCACGTAGTCGGCCCCGAGGACGTCGAGCATCGAGGCCCGCTCGAAGCGGCTCCACGAGGCCACGATCTGCACGGACAGCGTGGCCACCGGGAGGGCGAGGTGGCGCACGTAGTCGAGGTTGAAGCCCTCCTGGCCAACCGAGTGGAGCCCCAACGAGTAGAAGATCCTGTACTTCACCGCGAACAGCGAGATGGCGATGAGCCCGAACCAGAACGGCGGCATGGCGATGCCGATGTAGGACAGACCGGTGAAGAGGTAGTCAGGGACCGAGTACTGCCGAACGGCGGAGTACACGCCGATGCTAATGGCGATGACCGCCGAGACCAGCGCCCCCCACCCGATGAGCTGGAGGGTCTTGCCCATGGCTCGACGAACCATGGAGGTCACCTCCTCGTTGGTGCGACTGCTCTCGCCGAGGTCCCCGGTCAAGGCGTTGCCCAACCACGTCTTGTATTGCACGACCAACGGGTCGTTGAGACCGAGGCGATCCCGTTCCCGCTGGACCACGCCCGGGTCCCGTGACGCCCGTAGCCGCGCCGTCGGGTCGAAGGTGGAGCGGACGAAGGTGAAGAGCAGGAACGACGCGATCAGCACGACGGGGATCGAGTAGAGGACCCGACGGACCACATAGGTCAACATGAGATCACCTCGAACCAGTTCGGCCCGCTCCTTCCGGGGAGGTCCCCGGGAGGAGCGGGCCGACGCTGGCCTAGTCGTGGGTCAGGACTGCATGCCCCACAGGTTCATGTTCCAGAAGGGTCCGAGGACCGAGTTGTCGTCGATCGGCCCGACCACCTTGTCGCTCCACAGGAGCGTGTTGGGCAGTGGGTCGATCGGCAGGACCGGGACCTCCTCGGCCATGACCTTGTCGCCGTCCTTGCCGGCCTGCATCCGCTCGTCCTCGTCGAGGCTGCTGTCGATCTTCTGCAGCAGCGGGTCGAGCTCGGGGATGTCGGTGCGGGTCCAGTTCTGGCCGGAGAACTCGTTCGCCTCGCTGGGTGCGTTCTCGGAGCAGAACTGCGTGCACTGGCCGGGTGTGAGGCCGGTGAGCACGCTGGCGTAGATGGCGGCCTGGTAATCACCCTTGGGGAGGATGTCACCGAACAGGTCGCCGGCCTCGGCGTTCTCGATCTTCATCTCGATGCCGGCTTCCTTGAGCTGCTGCTGCATGATCTGCTCTGTCAGCTCACGGCGGGCGTTGCCGGCGGTGGAGCGGACCGTGAAGCTCAGCTTCTCGCCGTCCTTGGCGTAGATGTCGTCAGAGCCCTTCTCGTAGCCGTCATCGGTCAACAGCTTGTCGACCTGATCGAGGTCCAGCTTGTAGTCCTCGAAGGCGTTGACGTCGCTGTAGTCGGCCACCAGCGGGGCGTTGGCCACGTTGAGGGGCTCCTCGAGGCCCAGCCCACCGAACAGGCGCTTGACCAGCGCGGTCCGGTCGATGGAGTAGGCGACGGCCTTGCGGACCGCCTTGGAGTCGAACGGCGGCTTCGAGTTGTTGAACCACAGCATCTCGAAGTTGCCGGTGACGGTGGAGATGACCTTCTGGGTGCCCGGGATGCCGGCCTGGATCTCATCGACCGCGTCGAGCTGCGGCTGCGGGTAGATCATCGACACCTGGTCGGACTTGAAGGCGGCGAACTCGGCCGAGGTGTCGGCCTGGATCCGGAAGACCACCGACTCGAGCTTCGGCTTGTCACCCCAGAACTTGTCGTTGGGGACCATGGTGATCTGGCTGCCCTTCTCCCACTTCTCGATGACCCACGGGCCGGCGGAGAAGTCGTAGCCGTCCTTCATCTCGGCGTTGCGGTCCTTGCCCTCGAGGATGTGGCTGGGGAAGATGCCGTACCCGCCGCCGAACAAGCTGCGCCAGTCGGCGAAGTTGTTCTTGTAGGTGACCACCGCGACCTTGGGATCGGAGTCGTCGACCGACTCGATGTCCTTGTAGCCGGTCTGGTCGTAGATGTCGGCGCCGTTGACGATCTGGTCCCAGGTGTACTTGAAGTCGGAGGACGTGACCGGCTCACCGTCGTTCCAGACGGCATCCTCGCTGATCTCGTAGGTGATCTCCTGCTTCGGGTCGGTCTCGAGCTTGGGCTCGCCGGCCAGCAGGATGCTCGGCTTGTTGACGTAGCCGTCGCCTTCCTTCACGACGTCATAGGCCCGGGGCATGGTGCCCACGTTCATCATCCAGTAGCCCCAGCTGGAACCACCGCAGCTACCCATCCAGTCGGCGCAGTCGGGCTCCTGCTCGGCGCCGATGACGAGCGTGCCGCCCTCGGGGACGTCTTCCTTGGCGATCGTGGACGCCGTGGAGCTGCTGCTTCCGTCCTTGCCCTTCGGGCCGGCGTTGTCGTTGTCGTCGCCTCCGCAGGCCGTGGCGATGAGCGCCAGGCTGAAGAGAAGGACGAGGAGCTGCTTGCCCCTGGGACGGGATCTCACGGAGCGGACCTCCTGGAGGTGGACTGGGACTTCGGTGCGACGTTACGGGATCGACGGATGTCGTGCCCGGCGTCACGTTGGCCCAACCTCCGTGCCCGACATCGTTGCCGGAACGTAGCCGTCGGTTGAACGGGCGGGACCGTAGCAGCACCGTGCGCCCCGAGGGGCGAGATGCAACTGAAAGTCACGAAGCTGTCGCGAAGTGACCACGACCCCACCTCGGCCGCCACACACCATGATCAGCCTGCGGCAAGGCGGCGTTCAGACTGACGGGCCGTCAGGCGCCGTGGCGGTACCGCACGATGCGGGCGAAGTCCTCGGGGTCGAGCGAGGCGCCTCCTACGAGGGCACCGTCGATGTCGGCCTCGGCCATCAGCTCGGCGGCGTTGCCGGCCTTGACCGACCCCCCGTACTGCACCCGCACGGAACGGGCGGCGTCGCCCCCGGCCACCTCGCCCACCGTGGCGCGGACCAGCGAGCACACCGCCTGGGCGTCGGCCGCTGAAGCGGTGCGCCCGGTGCCGATGGCCCAGATCGGCTCGTAGGCGATCACCAACCCGCCCACCGCGTCGCCGGACACGCCGGCCAGACCGGCCCGCACCTGGCCCGCCACCTTGTCCTCGGTGCCATCGGCTTCGCGCTCCTCGAGCGTCTCGCCCACGCACAGGATCGGGGTCATGGAATGGGTGAGGACGGCCCGCACCTTGGCGTTCACGTGCTCGTCGGTCTCCCCGAAGAGCTCCCGTCGCTCGGAGTGGCCCACGATCACGTAGGCCACGTTCAACTTCGCCAGCATCGGCGGGGCCACCTCGCCGGTGAACGCCCCCTTGTCCTCCCAGTGGCAGTGCTGCGCGCCGAGGATGATGGCCATGCGGTCGGTCTCGATGGCCGTCTGCACGGTGCGCAGGTCGGTGAACGGCGGGTGCACAGACACGTCGACGGCGGCGTGGTCCTCGGCGTCGAGGAGGTAGGACAGCTTCTGCACCGCCTGCAGCGCCTCGAAGTGGTTGTGGTGCATCTTCCAGTTCCCGCTGATGAGCGGCTTGCGGGCGTCAGGCATTCGGGGCCCCTCTCAAGGCAGCGAGACCGGGAAGGTCGCCCCGCTCGAGCAGCTCGAGGGACGCACCCCCGCCGGTGGAGATGTGGTCCATCCGGTCGGCCAGGTCGAACTGGGCCACCGCGGCGGCGCTGTCGCCGCCGCCCACCACGCTGAACCCGCGGGTGTCGGCCACCGCCTCGGCGACGGTGCGGGTGCCGGCGGCGAACCGGGGGTCCTCGAACACCCCCATGGGGCCGTTCCAGAACACCGTGCCCGCCCCCGCGATGACTTCGGAGAACTCCGCCGCCGTGCCCGGCCCGATGTCCAGGCCCATCCACCCGTCGGGCACGGCCGCACCGATCTGGCGCACCTCTCCCCCGGCGGCGGGTTCGCCGATCCGGCCGCCGGTGCCGAGGGCGGTGAGGTCCGAGGGCAGGTGGATCGGGCGGCCCGAGGCCAGCAGGTCACGGCAGGTATCCACCTGGTCGGGCTCGAGTAGGGAGGCGCCGGTGGAGCGGCCCTGGGCGGCGAGGAACGTGAAGCACATCCCTCCCCCGATGACCAGGGCGTCGACCACGTCGAGCAGGGCCCGGATGACGCCGAGCTTGTCGCTGACCTTGGCCCCCCCGAGGACGGCGACGAACGGGCGGCGGGGCGCGTCGCGCAGGCCGAGGAGGATCTCCACCTCTCGGGCCAGGAGGCGGCCGGCGGCGCTGGGCAACGTGCGAGGGGGGCCCACCACCGATGCGTGCGCCCGGTGGCAGGCGCCGAAGGCGTCGTTGACGTAGGCGTCCTGGCCCTCGACGAGGCGGTGGACGAAGGCGGGGTCGTCAACCGTCTCGCCGGGGTCGAAGCGGAGGTTCTCCATCAGCTCGACCCCGGGGGCTAGCTCGGCCAGGCGTTCTCGCACCGGGTCCATCGAGTACCGGGGGTCGGGCTCGCCCTTCGGACGCCCCAGGTGGCTGCACGCAGTGACCGTGGCCCCTTCGGCCTGGAGCCACGCCAGGGTGGGTGCGGCCGCCCGGATGCGCAGGTCGTCGACGATCTTCCCGTCCTGGAGCGGCACGTTGAAGTCGGTGCGGACCAGAACCCGCTTCCCGCTGAGGGCGCCGAGGTCCTCGAGCCGGGGAAGCGGGATCACCGGGAGCGGGAGACGACCTGGACGAGGTCGACCAGGCGGTTCGAGTAGCCCCATTCGTTGTCGTACCAGCCGAGCACCTTGACCATGTCACCCATGGCCATCGTGAGCTTCGAGTCGAACGTGCACGACGCCGGGGACCCGACGATGTCGGACGAGACCAGCGGTTCCTCGGAGTACTCGAGCACCTTGGCCATCGGGCCCGAGTCGGCCGCCGCCCGGTAGGCGTCGTTCACCTCGTCGGCGGTGACCTCCCGCTCGAGCAGGGCCACGAAGTCGGTTATGGAGCCGTCGGGGATCGGCACCCGCAGGGCGGTGCCGTCGAGCTTGCCCTTCATGGCCTCGAGCACCAGGCCGGTGGCTCTGGCCGCCCCGGTCGAAGCCGGCGTGATGTTGATGGCCGCCGCCCGGGCCCGGCGCAGGTCCGAGTGGGGGCCGTCCACCAGCGACTGGTCGCCCGTGTAGGCGTGGACCGTGGTCATCAGCCCCTTCTTCACGCCGAAGGCGTCGTCCAGCACCTTCACCATCGGCACGAAGCAGTTGGTCGTGCACGAGGCGTTCGAAACGACCTTGTGGACGTCCGGGTCGAAGGTGTCGTCGTTCACGCCGACGACGAAGGTGGCGTCCGCGTTGGTCGCCGGAGCCGACACGATCACGCGGGGCGCTCCGGCATCGAGGTGGGCCGCGGCCTTGTCGCGGTCGGTGAAGAACCCGGTGGACTCGACCACCACGTCGACGCCGAGGTCGCTCCACGGGAGCTGGCCGGGGTCGCGCTCGGCCAGGATCTTGATGGTGTCGCCGTCGACGAGGATGCCGTCGTCGGCCGCCTTCACCTCCCCGGGGTAGCGGCCGAGCACCGAGTCGTACTGCAGGAGGTGGGCCATGGTGGCCACCGAGCCGAGGTCGTTGGCGGCCACGAAGTCGATGTCGGCCCCGGACTGCTTCACCGCCCGGAAGAAGTTGCGTCCGATCCGCCCGAAGCCGTTGATGCCGACACGAATGGTCACCTCGATGGCCCTCTCTCTCGCTTGGCGCCGCCAGGCCGCTGTCGACCGGCGGGACGACCATCCGATCAGATCAGCGGTAGACCGAGCCAGTCCGGGTCGCGGGTTCGACGTCCTAGCGGTCGACGTCGCGGTGCTTCACCGAGGGGCTGATGCCGCGGCGCTGGAGGCGGCTCGCCACCTCCTCGGCGATCACCACCGAGCGGTGCCGGCCACCGGTGCAGCCGAAGGCGATGGTGAGGTAGGCCTTGCCCTCGGCCACGTACTCGGGGAGCAGCAGGTCGAGGAGGGCGTCGAGGTGGTGCAGGAACGGGGCGGTGGTGTCCTGGCCGAGCACGTAGTTCCGCACGGTGTCGTCGAGCCCGGTGAGCGGGCGGAGGGCCTCGACCCAGTAGGGGTTCGGGAGGAACCGGCAGTCCAGGACGAGGTCCACGTCGGTGGGGACGCCGTGCTTGTAGCCGAAGCTCAGGATGGTGGTGTGCATGCCCGCCTCGGGGCTCTCGGCCCCGAACAGGTCGACGATGCGGGCCTTGAGCTGGTGGATGTTGAGGTCGGTGGTGTCGACGATGACGTCCGCCTCGGCCTTCACCGCGTCGAGGAGGGCCCGCTCCTCCTCCACCGCCGCGGCCAGGCGGTCGCCGGCGCCGCGGGGGTGGCGCCGACGGGTGCTCTCGTAGCGGCGGACGAGGGCGTCGGTGGATGCCTCGAGGAAGAGCATCCGCACCCGGCCCGCCGATGACCGCAGCCGGGTCAGGGCGGGCAGGATGTCGTCCTCGTAGGCGCCGGACCCGACCACCAGGGCCACCCGGTCGATGCTCGACTCGGGGACGATGGCCAGCTCGGCCACCTTCGGGATGAGCGGCGTCGGCAGGTTGTCGATCACGAACCAGCCCAGGTCCTCGAGGCTGTCGGCGACCGAGGACCGTCCCGCCCCGGACAGCCCGGCGATGACGACGAACTCGGTCATTCCTCTTGCTCCGCCTCCGGCGGAGCCGGCTGCGCCGATCCGGCTCCCGGCCACCCCGCTGCTCCGCCTGGCGGCCTCCGCAGCATCACCCCCGGCGGAGCCGGCTGCGCCGATCCGGCTCCCGGCCACCCCGCTGCTCCGCCTGGCGGCCTCCGCAGCATCACCCCCGGCGGAGCCGGCTGCGCCGATCCGGCTCCCGGCCACCCCGCTGCTCCGCC
>JAABUS010005364.1_pt1 | contig 16949 bp, 13 predicted proteins | sample 5560161 | NCBI WGS metagenome assembly JAABUS01 (sample SAMN10711885, study PRJNA513376) | rock metagenome | isolation source: Antarctica rocks | place: Antarctica: Victoria Land, Trio Nunatak nord | collected 2016-01-04
ATTCCTTGGCGAGTGTACTGCCGACTCCAACAAATTTGGCTGGGAGAGTAGAGGATTCGGGTTGATCTGAGTAGTATGGAGCCGCTGTATTTGAGCAGTTGTCAAGAAGCGCAAGGCCTTGCTCGCGGTTTTGGCGGCCATTGTGAGTTGAAGCGGGATTGAGGAGTAAATCAATGGTTCTTATACTCGCGATATTGATCGAGCCGCTGGAGGAGCCGGGTACGAGCAAGAATAGAGGATGGAGGTACGGCGTCACGAGCGATTGCTGTAGTGAACTAAGAATGATTAACAATCAGCAGGCATGAACAACACTATATCCTTGGTTACGGAGTATAAAGTAATTCAAACCCTTTTTTACACGGATGTTGCCGAGGGGGCCACTATGAGCTAGAGTACGTATGGTACTGAACGACGAAGTCTTATTAAGCGAACGACGCGTGAGCGTTCAACTATGCATCCACGCTGTAAGATACGAAGCGTTACTGAATAGGCATACCGATATTTATTTTATTCACAGATCGCTCTGAAACTCCTTATTACCTCGCTATCGATATTAAGAGCGTATTGAAAAATTGTGGGAAATTTTGCTGTTGGGCTAAGAAGAAGAACATGGACCTAGTAAAGATAGGCAGAATTCACGAATACTGAACGCAAGACCTCGAACCTTAATGAACTGTTTTGAAGGACTTGTAGCTGTGAAGGTCTGTACATTCCGTGAAAGGTAAGATAAGCACTTATCCAGTGGGTTCATGACAAGAAAGGTCGTGCGTGTATTTCCAAGAATTTGCGAGCACGGTACGAGTCGATGGAATATACCATAAATTACTCAAGTGCTTAAAGACGAACCATGTGCTGGTTCTCAATAACAATCAGGCAGGTTTTGTTCTCATGGTGGCGTCCAGAGCCTTGCTGGATACGGTGTTCAGCGACATATATTAGACTCAGGACGTGGCAATCACAATACACGTCTTGCTACAAGTACTTTGAGGAACTTGAAGCGAAGGTACTGACCGCAGTCCGCATTACCCCAGCATGTTTGATCAAATGGAAACCAGTAGTATTGAGCTGAATGATTAAGGCTCATTGTCTACGCTACAATACTAGGCACTTGGCCATGATGAACTCGAAACGTGCCTTGCTGAGAGTACATCTAGGCTGATAATCAAAGAAGAAGCGAGCTAGTAGAATTCCCGGAGAAGAAGAGAGGTTCAACAGATCAGTGGGAGCCAAGGACTTAATCTATTCCTCGAGCTATCGAAACGCGTGTCCTTGTTTTGTGACGCTTGTGCTATCGATGCTGGATCCGCCAGCGTCTGTCCCATTTTGCAACAAATTTGGTATCTTACGTAGCTGGAATGTTGGCATGTGGATAAGCCATTGCTCGTCAACGCATGTGCTCAATACCTTCACCTGAGGCTCCCGATACTTGTCGGCTATTACCTGCTCGGGCACGGTCTGCCCAACACCAGTTCATAGAACCTCGATGACTCGCTCCCGCCCATGAAGAAGCGTGAAATTGTTCCAGATGTAAAGATGACTAGGATCGAGGACCAACTTCAGCTGGTGGCTATCACGTCGCATGATTTCTTCAAGCTTCTGATGCGCAAGCCGTGCCATCTTGAAATCATCAATGGCGCCAGCAATGACCCTGTCGGATTTGGATACCAACCCAAACGCTTGACTTCGTCGTGAGAGCTGGATTGCATTGTGACGGCGGCGTCTACCGTTGCCTGGTACAATGGCACCCCATAAACGCGAGAAACGCAATCAATAGCCATCGGGGCTGTGCACAGGTGCTTGAACAGATCTAGGTTCTCTACCTTGAAAGTGCGCAGTGCGGCGAGGCTCGAAACCTAGGTGTTTTCGCTTTTACCTTCAAATCCATATAACCCCATGATCTGAACTGGCGAATCATAGAACGCATGATCGGTATGGGGAAGTAGCACTTGTTTGATATCATAATTCGGAAGCTCCGCTCTTTTTGCACCATCACTATGAGAGGATACATTGAAGGTCTTATCTGCACCTCGGATAAGGTGAACCCCGACACTTCCGAAAAGCTATTTTGATACCCGCGTAATAATGTTGTTTTTGTGTTCGCGCTTCTGTTCTTCTTTAATATTGGGGGCTGGAAGATCAACGATTTTCAGTATTCCGGGCGCAGCTGTGTCTAACAAGGCATTGAAGACCCAGAGTCATAGCATGTTCAGGTCCTTTCCCTAATCGGATGATCTCATGATACGAAATTTCTGGAACGTTTAGTGTATTTATGAGCCATCCTTTCCCAGATTGAGGATTCTTTGATGCCACTGAGTTTAGAGGAGCTGCAACCAATGGCGCCATTACACGAAGTCATGAGGTGGGGAACTGCGAGCTCTTTCCGTCGTCCCAACAGAGAGACAAAGCCATACCAAGCCCGCGACCGGTACGTCGAACGCTTTGGACAATGAGCAGTAGAGTTTGACTGACAGAAGGCAGTCTCAGCATTCCTGGATGGCCCTTCGTTGTACCGCGCATCATGTAGTCACTGTGCGTGAAAAGGTAAATGTTGTTTCCGAGAATTCAACTGTGAAATTATTCCCATTTGTGCACTTGTTGCAATTTAACTATGAGATCCAAAGATGTCACGCCGAGTGGCCTAGAGCACTTCTTGACGCCATCGAAACTGCAATCTGAGAAGACTTCAAAAACTTTGTAGCAAGACGCAGTATGATTAGAAGAGAAGATTTTGAAATATCAGGCTATTGAGATAGTCCGAAGCTACTGAAACCAACGGCCAGACCAGAGAGCCTTATATGAGACTTGGGAGCAAATCGATTGATACGCGCCCCTTGAAAGGTCGTTTACTACGATGCTACCTCTGCAAACACGCGGTAGTGGTGCTTCTCTATTCTCTGTCACCATGAGCTTACTGAATTCCCCACGTTCAATGTCAACAGCCGCATATAAGGACCATCGCAATCGTAACACAGTCAATTGCTTTTCCCTCACATGCTACTCATGCGCTAGCGCTTCACAAACTACCAGCCAGAGACCAGTCCTGAGATATAGAAAATGCTAAATACTCGGCTTCCATTGTCACGGAGAACCCCTAAGTCTATGCCTCTAGACTTTCCCATGCTTGAACTTATCAACAGCCTTTCCCGCGGTCTAGAGTACTGCTATGTGCGCAGAGTAATCTACAAGAATACGTCTAAGACCGTACCTATCTCTGCGGCCAAACAAAATAAAATATGAAGTAGCAAACAAGCGAAGAAAACCATTAAAAGCATGCTCAGCCAAGAAACAGAGGGAGCAGTCTTTAACCAAATGTCGGACAACACGTACGATGCAACAGCTGATCTGAATACCTAAATGCCATTGAAAGTCATGGCCTAGTACTTCTTTGACGATCTCTGATTTCGATTCATTATCTCTCTGTCGCCGAGCAGGCGATACTTCGCGTTGGTAACCGGCACAAGACTGGGGAATAACTTGGATTTAGGTTGTACAAGGCGACAAGGTCGCGTTAAGATGACGAAGCAAATGAAAAATCGGCCTTCTATTCTGGAAGTATCGATTTGCACAATACTCGATATCGAGATTCCGTATAAAGGAGTGTCAAGATAAAACCCAGAAGGCTGGTTGACGATTTCAATGCAAATACTAATCATATCATTTCAGTAGTAGCTCAGCAAAGAAATTCGATCATCGGTTTGGCCCCAGCCATGGAATCGGGACCGTCTGTCCATACTTTTTCGAGACGATCAGAATTTTCTGCCAATTCATCAACTGGCACCAACTTCCAGTCTTTTCGTCGAGTGGTTGGCGCAAAGAAATCTAAGCCGACTGACCGTAGCATCGCTCCACAAAATTCGGTCGAGAATCCCTGCATGGCTTCGTCGATCATGGCTAAGATGGTATGCCGCAATGTATATCTGATGACAAGCTTTGTCTGTGGACAGGCCAGTCCTCTGACTACGAAGAAGAAAACTAACGAGTCCTTCCCTATGTGGCTCACTTGATCAAGAAATCTCGCCGAAAGGTGAACCTTCGGGACATGGTAGGGTCCAGGAGGTGACGCCAACTCAAACATGTGACCATTCTCACTGAGGGCATTGAAAATAGTACTCTCGCGGAGCCAACAATCTAGAATGCCTGATTTTATGTGGTTGGAGAATTTATACAACCATCTGTTTGGGTTATTATTGTAGCATCGGAGGATGGGCTGCTCGTATATGCCAAGGAAGAAATAACCAGAGATGTTGGGGTTCCGGGTGTTTGAGAGTAGTTCTATGGCCTGTTCCGCGTTCACGGGAGTCGGAGTGATGACTGACCAGGCCATATTCAGGATTGAGAGAGTCTGATATTGAATGCACTAAAATGGCAATGCGGTATCGAATACTCATTGCAAGAGCGAAACTAATGGGATCATGACTGAAGCTAATAGAATCGAGTTTCATTGTCTGAATATAGGGTTCTTTGTTCGAAGACAAATGCCTTCATATCGGATCTGAGGCCTCTTACTCAGAACAATGGGACTTTCCATGTCTCTTCAGCATGATCGTTAGCAACGTCGTACCTGGGTTTTGCTAAAAGTCTGTCTAACCGATGATACGAGGTATTGCCAAAATGTTGCATAGCTATGAAGGCCGGCGGAGAGCTCTGAATTATGCAAGGTGTTATGTAGAAAGATTTATATGTGATCTACTATTCTCTTCTACAGATCCTCGTTCTACTATCGAAGAGTCAATCTATTCCTTGCACGAAATAAAGTTTCTGTTGTTTCGCACAGACTCACGCCCGTTCCAAATTTTAAGCTTATAGATACCAGCATGTACTCAGAACGTTACCATGACATTTCTTCGTCCAAAGAACGCTTGCCGAATTCTTGTAGGACTCAGCTCAAAAGCAACACCATAGATGTGCGCAGCTATCTTTTCGGCAGTGAATTCTGCCAAGGTAGCACAAATCTTATCAGCAATGGCTGCGCTGGACAAATAAGCCTCTCGTCGCGTCATCGCTACATCTACAATCAACATTCCACTCAATGGCGGTTCCACCCGTTTACGCAGTCCAAAACTGATGTCGCAATGTACTATGTCATCATGGTCAGTCTATCCACATACGCGGTTGATGGCTGCCCAAACATGCGCAACAAGGGCGTCATGGCGGCTCACAGAGATGAGGCTTGCTGTCGCATCTCGAACCTTGTCAATCTGCGCAGGACAGAAATGAACGATAGTATGGGAGATTTGAGTAGTGTCTTCTAGTCCTTCCAGGGAATAGGGGTGCTTGAAGCGACCTTTTCTTTGGCGGCTGGATGGTTGGCAATGGCGACAGGAACGGCGGTTGTCACAGAAGGCCAGGAGCAGTTGGAGGCAGAAACCCACCAGTCGTAGCGGTGGCTGGGGAGAGACAATGCTGTCTAGAGTAAGTCAGGAGACGGGGTGGCAGCGTCAATATCTCCTGCTGCTGCTGCATCAATCAATGATGGCTGAAAGTTGGGGGACAATTTAGGTAACGATTCTTTTGTAAGCGTACTAGAGCTAATCTTTGCCCAATCTAGAACAAAGCAGGCAAGCGAATGGGTGTCTGCCAAGGGATGAGAAATCCCAACGGCTATGTCTGTTCCTCCATATGCGAAAGTGGTAACCTGGACCATCATCGCGGGGACATCGGAGTCTGGTACTGTAAATGTCCCAGGTGCGAGGGTTGTTGAGGGAAACGGGACGTCTTCACGAGGTATCCCATCACCTCTCCACCAAGGACCTTTCGATTTTGATCAAGACTTGGGACTACGGCATTCACTGTGGAAGAAGATCTCGCAACCCTGAATTTATCGCTGGGTTCGATGGAAATCTGTGGCAGAGTTCAACTCGGCCATAGCGTTGGCGGTGGAGATGGCCTCCACTAGGCTGAAATGGTACTATGCGCATTCGCTCACTTCATTGAGAGTAAGAGTCTAGGGTTCTTCGGAGAGTTACGTGAAGATGTGTGGGATGAAGTTTAGCAGATGAGTCTATTTTATTATAAGGGGCATCGATGAACCAGATGGCGCCGCAGACAATAAACCCTGCGGTTGTGCTATCGATGATTGGAAGTAGTATTCGCGTGCCTATGGACTCGTTGATAGGATTGCGGGAGAGATGAAGTCTTTCTCTAGATTCTACAATAACTTCGATTGAAGACGTAATGCTTTCTTAAGCCAGTGCAAGGCTAATATAATATAGGGGAAGTATGTTACTCGTAGAGCCTGTGTTGCAACCAGAGATGTTAATGAAGTACACTTGTCGTTCCTCGATCGAAAATCAAACATGTTGCATAAGATCGCTCGTACAGGAAAGATGCATGTGATCATCAAGCAGAAATCGTTATCGATGCTGTCAAGATCTTTGTTTGTAAGAGTAAATCTTATGGGTTAAGGAATTCTTATGTTCGTTTGAATATGACTCAATAACCTGTATATACCTAATCTTAGCTGTAAAACATCAATATGTCATCTTAGATTGACAATTTCTCGTTAGTGAGCACATAGATTTTGTCAATGAAAACATCGAAGCTCGCGCAGAATTGAAGTTGAGCACAAATAGAGTCTACCCTGTTACGATCGCGTTACAGAGCACGTCGAAGACATTCAGGCGTAGTATTATTTTCTTCACCTACTTACTTTGTAGACTGAGTCACTGGGGAAGGAACAAACTTGTTGATGGCCTGAGGCAGCGAAGCTTCTCTGCACATATGCGTGAAAGACTGTCAACGGGTGCGATTTGACTCGATCGAGTAGGTTGTAAAAAGAAAGCAGTGGGAAGTGATTTTGTAATGGTGGGAATGCAGCACAGCAACCCTTTACAAATCATTCTTTGTTTGACTAATCTTAGTGCCGAGACTGTGACATTCCATGACCTTAGGACGAGCTAAGCAGATTTCACATAGACGCCTAGACGTTGCTAGGCGCTATAAAACAAACGTTTCGAACTGAAGACATCGTGATTGTCATTTCAAGGGTGCTTCGTAATGCTCTCTGACCACACAAGCCCCTTTCTCAACGCAAAGGCCTGCGACGTCTGCTCACAAAGATTCAGTGAATCCCGGTCAGCTTCATGCTTCAACAGTCACGTCACAGCAGCAACTTGACCCTTGACGGCAGCAAAGTGTAGTGGGGATTGAGAGGCTAGCAGCTCTTTGGGTTCATAGTAGATGCTCTCAATACTCAGCCGCTCGTTGAAATCGGCACCATACCTTGCTAGCGTTTCAAGCAGGTCGATGAACTCACATTCGTCGGTAACTAGAATGACGCCAGACTGCGAAAGCCGTGCGCCATGTTCCTGTTGATTTACGAATCGGCCAAAATCTTGTTATACGAGAACACGAGGGTAGAAAGGCATATAGATATATTTGACTGAACTATCTAGTAGGTAGAGCATGCGGATGAAGGAAGAAGTGAGCGAAGGGTAAATACTCATTCACTAGCGCCGAATCAATAGAGTAAGTCATAGTTAGCCTGTCTTGAAACCTCGTAGATACGAGTACCTGTTTCCAGCCGTCATCTTGAAACTGTTCAAATCTCAGCCTTGTTACAGACGCAATCTCAGAGTCAAATTTGATGACTCAAGTCTCAAATCAGTAGCTAATTTCTGCATGCAGCAATGTGACGGAAATTCAATTGCTGATGACGAAGCAACTCTGTGAGAGCTGTGACGAAAACATAACATCAAGAAGCAATGTTTGCCTGATTCAATTTTTCAAACTTTTAGCTCATCATTAAGTGCAACTTCTTCACGATCAACGAAATGCTTGTATCGTTGTATGCAAAAGTCTGATTCAGTTTTCGAGTTTTAGCGAATTTGACGGGAAAAACACGCAAATCAGTCTCAAATTTGATGCAAATAAAGCAAATATCTAGATATCATTCTCACATTCTCAAAACATTTCAAAGCTTCATTTTTAAAGCTATACAAATCTCAGTCTCACATGAAGACAATTCTGAATTCTATGTATCATGCTTCAAACTCTTACTCAGAATCTTAGAGATGAGATTCAATTTCATTTAGCTCGTGATAATAGCACAACGTTTATACACAAAGTCACTCATGTTATCAGACAGCAGATCAATTGTATATGTAAAAAACATTTTCATTTCAGTGATGTAATGTTTGCACTTGATACAATTGATAGATTGAAGATTTTGAATGAATATCATGCTCAGAAGTTTCTTGACTTTCTCAGTCAATGACTCATCATTTATCAAAATGACATGATTTGATTTCTGTACAACAAGTTTGACATTGTCATCAGTCAAAGCATGATCAGCAAAATGCTCAAATAAGCTAAATACAGCAGAAAGATTGTTTAAAAAGTTGTTGCTGAATGCAATGAGAAGCTTTGCAACAAATGAAAATGATGACTTATGAGTTAAACTTCTGATCAGCTAGTTTTTCTTGATGAAAGCGTTGCTTGTAAGTGAACAGATAAACTCAATTTTCTTCTCTACTTTCTAATCATGTTAATGCTTGCTTGTTAATTGATCGAAAGTATGATTGAGTCTTGATTAACTTATCTTTGCATATCATTCAAAGTCTAAAATGATTGAAGAAATGAAGCATTTTATCAATATTTTTCATTGATGAATATATTGCATAAAAGATGCATTATGACTTTATAACAAAAGAAATCTTTTTGAACTTCATATAATTATAAATGCTTTTTATATGCAATTTTGAAGAAATAAAATCACATTCAATGATGATCATGAATAATGCTAGAATTCATTAATCAGCAAAGTTCAATGAATTATGTAAAAGCTTTAAGATGCATCTTGTCAAATTATCATTCTACTCATTTGATTATAATTTTATAAAAAGCTCATTTTCAATGTTGAAAGCATGAATTAAAAGAAACAATGAGCTTGTTCAATAATATGACAAATTTAACAAGAAATTTAATGAATTTCTAAAAGTAGCAGTCAAATCACAAAGAGAGTAAATTGATGATTTTGAGACACTTTTTCATCTGACTGACATAGTTCATATATTCAGATGATATCTAAATATAAATAAATTCATCATAGTCAAGCTCATCATGTTGCTTCTTCATTATTTCTGAATAATTATTTAAAGTGTTTTTCATCTTCTTTATTTTCTTTAAACTTTTCTCTTCAATTGATATTTGCAAGACTGAAATCTTGACTTGAAACTTTAAAGCAAATCTTTGAACTTAAGCATTATATAAATAACTTTATGTTTGCATTGTCAAAGTACAAGCTTGCTGAGCTGATGTAAAAGATTTAAAGTGTGCTGTTAATATATTTTTAATCATTGATTCAAATGACAATTTGTCATCTGAATCAAAATTTTTAAAGTGAGCATACTTGCTGACATCATGAATCAGCTGTATATCAATGTCAGCAAATATGTTTAAGCTCTTTCAATGATTTTTATCATGCTTTTTTCAACTTTGTATTATTTGTAAATCATAATATTAAGCATTCAACTTATTGAAGACGTGTCAAAAAGAACATGTCTGAATGTTTTTAACTTTGAAAATATATCAGAAAATATAATCATGAAAATCATCATTCTGAATAGAATTATTAGAATGAATAAACAATGTATATTAATATTAATCAAACATAAAAGAAGTTTCAATCTTCTCAAGCATTTTCAGCTTATTGCAACTATTTGTATACTTTTGTTAATTTTTTCTCTTTTGTCTAATTTTTCATTCTTTAATCTTTCTTTCTTCTTCAACTGTTGTTTTTTATATTATTTGCAGTGTCAATACATCTGTTACATTAACAAAATCATAAGAGAAAAAAAGTTGATATTAACTGATTTTATCAACTTTTTCTGAATCAGCTGTTAATTTCATATGTCAGCTAATGATTGAAATTAGCTGACTTTCTTAATTATTAGCTGATTATTAGCTGATTTTTAGCTGATTTAGCTGTGCACTTAACTAATATTAATATTATCTCTTTTATTGACTTTTTTCATATTTGTGCATTTTTCTTATTAATAATCAAATATTAAATTAATGACTAGATAGTTATTGTACTCATATAATAAATTAATTAATAATTAATTTAACTATTTAAATAATAAATATTTACACAGTTTAATATATATTAATAGTTTGTAAAGTGAACTAAATTTTAAAGTTTAGTAAAAGAAACATTTATCATTTAAAGCTGAATAAAATCAAGATTTAAGCTGAATTCATTTGATTGAGTTCTGCTTTTATTAATAAAATTTGCGTTCATTCATATATTCTGAACTGCATCTTGATATAATCTGCGTTTGTTCATATGCATTGAAATAAATCTCACTTTCGTTGTTTATGTCACATATATCAATTCTTTTATCTATGTATATTATATATATTTATAAAGACTTATTTATAAATAAATTATAGTATGAAGCATCACTTTAATGAATGTCATTATTGTACTCACTTTAAATTTTCAATGATGATTTATTCTTTCATTCTTCAACATTATATCAACAACAACTCAAATTTTTCTTTTATCGATTTTATTATTTTCATTGCTACTTTTGACTTCTTGCAGTCTTCACAAAGCTTAAACTATTCATTATGAATGCATTGCAATGACTTGTTAAACTTCATGCATTAACATTCTTTGTAATATTTTGAATTGATTCAACATTATTTGATTTAATATCAATTATCACATTGTAAATGATCTTGCTTTTAATTATAATGTGCAAGATTTTAAGTAATTATATATTTATTATTTGCAGCAAATTCAATAACTTATTTAACTTTTTTGCAATTTCATCATTATTTTTGAAATCATGAATCTGAGATCAGTTGACTATATCAATGTACATGAAATTGATTATTTGTGAAAACATCATAAATATCATCTCTTTGACTTGTATCTTCACTTGATATGCAAGTAAATAATTTCACTCATTAAAAAACTGAGCTTTGCAATAGTTTAATACAACTGCTAAAAAGATTTTGTAAGTTGACTTTTTATGATTTTCAATCTTGAGTTAAATCAATTGCATGTGCTTGACTGATTTTAAAGTAGATACACTGATACTTTTTTAACATCTTGACAGAACATTGAAGTTTAACTCAATTAATTAAACTGTCATCATACTTAAATTGTAAAAGCACATTGAATATAATCTTTGAAATTGAAAATTTTTATTGACTTGCAAGATTGAAGATTAAGAAACACTCAGTATGTATAAAAAAACTGTGAGCATCATGTTTTGCAGTGAAAAAAATGAGTCATGTGCTTTATATAAAAAGTAGATAGAAAGATTTCACTTTTATGATTGTATAATGACATTATTTTGCAAAATTTCTCTTTTCATTCAACATAATTGCTGTTAAAAATTTGATGTTGTGATTTGCAAGTTCTTGAACAAATGCAAAGTATTCAATGATAGAAAGTTTCTTTCATGTTCATGATGTCAAAGTTCATTGATTAACATGACATGAACATTTAAGATCTTCAATTATATCAAGTATTTATGTACTATCTTTGAAGAAACAAAATTACTCAAACTTTCTACAATTCATAACAAAAGTAACTTTAAGATCTTGCAAAAGATGATTTCTTTCACAAATAAATACTTTACAACTTTGTTAAAATGTAACAGTTAAATAACTTTAACTTGCATATTTCATTTTATATGAAAAATATAAAGAAAACATTTTTGCAAAATTTAAACATGTGCAATCATGAAGATATCAAGAAATGTAATCAGAATAATCTCATTGAGTTAATTCATCACATTAATGTACATGATAAGCAATTAATGACAAAGTATAAAATCAAGCAGTAAAACTTTTTGTTAATGATGAGCAAAGCAAAACAGTTACTCAAATACAAGTGATAATGTCTTGTATATCTTGATGAGCTGTATATAATCATGATTCTAACTATATATATATAATATATAAAGAAAGCATTTCATCTTCTGATGTGCAACTTTGTTGATTGAGTTTTTATAACTTCTGATGAGATGATGTTTCAGAATCAATCTGTCATTTTTGCAAGTTTAATTAATGTATAATTCATTGAACTGCAAGATAAATTCATTAAATTCATGATATTTGCTTCAATGTCATTAATCATCATGTAATCTTCAAAATGTATGAAAGTCATCAAGTTTAACATTCTTGATTGCATTTAATAACTTAATAATAATTACTTAAAAATCATAAAACTCAACTATTGTGATTACAATGAAGCAAAGTGCATCTGTATTTTCTTCAATCAAGTAACTACATCATTGATCTTGTTGATAATCAATTGCAATGATTGTAATCAGTATACTCTTCAAGTTAGAATTTTTGTAAATGACTTTCATGAATTTAAATCTTGCAGATTGTAACTTCTGTATTCATGATGATGAACTTTAAGTGAGTTATCATCATAAAACATGAGTTATTCATGTTGATGCAAGTTTGCAAATGAGCAAGCTGATATTCAATTTTCAAACATTAAAAGTCAAATCAACTTTTGAATCAAAGTATAATATAAATGAAGTATCATGCATTCTTTATGTACATCAACAGCGCTTTTTCTCTTTTTTAAGAAAACATTTCTATATTTTTGTACTTCAGATTTTCATTGATTGCATTTATGTTTACATCATTTGCAATGTATGAATATTTGATAAGTATGAAAAGACTTTTCAAGTGCACATTTTCATGTAAATGATTCAAACTTCAAGACTCATGATTTTTAAAAAGAGTGCACTTTTCTTACTTGTAATCTTTTATTTATTTCTTTTCATGATTAATATTAATGATGTAATAAAAGTATGATTTTGAATTATGAAATTGTTGATGTTTGATAAACATTCTCATTACTTCAATGAGTGAAGTTTTTTAAACTTTGCTGCATTTCATAAATGCAGAATGATTGTAGTTGAAATCAGTACAGATGAATATTATTGTCAATCTAAAAAATGATATTACATTTACTTTTTTGAATCATTATTGATCTGCACACATTCAGACATAATGTTGATTGAGTAATCATGATTTTCTTAATGAGTTATTTGAATGAATTTATTTAAAAGAATGAAAATGAAAATGTATGATTATGTTTAAGCAGTATTATTTATATCATTGAAGATTTGTTAAATTGTTGAAGCAATATTTGCAACATCATCAAGAATTATAAAATTTAATGTTAATTATATAAAATTTTTCATGATTTCAATAAGTTTTGATGAATATATCAATGAATGTCAAAGAAGAAAGAATGAATACAACTATTTATAATACAAATTGATATACTAGTAATACATCATACTTTCTTAATGCACATGTATAAAGTGATGTGATTTATGCACAGTCATTATTTTTCACTCTGTCATTGAGTTCAATGTGATCATCTTCATCATTATCATCATTTTTAATATTTTTGATTAATTCTTTAACTTGAAATGTTTTAAACTTCAATGTCATGTTCATTAAATGCATTTAATGATTTTGTCTGTCATATATCAGCATCTCGATCTGCAAATCTACACAACGCAAGTCATAAGTGATAATTGTTACGAGCGTATCAAGACTGAATAAAGCTAGTTAGTGTCTCTAGTTCAGATCTGATTCAGTCTCTATTTTCTTTCATCAACATCTCTTTGTTCAACATCATCTTTCTTTCTACATCACATTCTACTCGTGTCACAAACACATTCTCTTCAAGCTTAGCACAGTCTCTGAATATTACTTAAATAGAAGCTCTTGTACTCATCTTCTTCTGTATTCTTAATATTCAGTTATAGCTATCTCTAAAGATCAAGCACTATTCAACTCTGACTTTCGCTGATTGACTTATCTAGACACGATTCTGACATTATATTAAGAATTCGTTAATCACACGATACTGATCTCATTACTCATTCAACATACTCGTACAGACAGAACGAGTTTAAAGAAATTCATTTATCTGATGATCGACGCAATTGAAAGACTGAACAACACTAGAAAGTTTGATAGAATCAACGACGAAACTGTTTGAATCGCTAGACAACTTATTGCTCACTAAGTATGCAAAGTTCACTCGATCAAGAGAATCAACTCATTCTCATGAAACAGACGAGTGAAAATAAGCTGTTCAACTCGATTAAGAGAATCGACGATAAAGAATCTTCGTGAATTGCTTGAGAATCATTCAAAAACTCACAAATCAAAAATATCTCTCTAATCAACAACATTCTTCTCTGAAGATTAAACACTTGATCATACGTCTTCATTAATACTGTCGAGCATCGTCATTCGCTCGATCTCGTTCTTTCTTCAAATTTCATCATGTCAAAACGTTCATTTATCGAAGAACGTTTCGAAGAATTTCGAAGTCGCTTTTCTCAAATCTCTGAGACTGATTCATCAAAACTCTCTAGTGCTGAATCATTCATCAATGAAGACGACGAGTCATTCGCTGAAACAGTAATACTCTCTGTTTCTATCGAAAACTGAAAGACTCGATGCATGATTCTCGACAGAGAAACAGATTGACTCAACGAGCTGAGTAAACAACGAGATGACGAAATCAAAGAGTTGAAGACTAGACTTCAAACTAAAGAAATCACTTCTTTTGATTTCATCTACTCTGAGCGTTCTAGATCTCAGAAAATACCTGATTCTCTCTGATTTACTGATGAAAAGAATTCTACTTGAGAAAACTGATACGACAAAATTCAGAATAAACTAGAGATCAACGTCGATCTCTTTTCAAATGAACGAGTCAAACTGAGCTATGTACATTTCAGATTATTCAATGACGCAGCTGATGTTGCTCAATCTAGACGCGAACGTGACTGTGTCAATCTCTATAAGATCGTCGATGATCTTTTGAAAGAACTAGCTGAGTTGTTCAATGATTCAGATAAGAAAGTCAACTTTCGTAGAAAATACTACAACTTGATTCAAGAATCAAAGAAGTTCAGCGAGTTCTACACTCAGTTTCAACGATTATCTTTCTATCTGAAGTATCACGAAAAGCAACTGATCGTTGATCTGAAAGATAAAATAAACTCTCGTCTTCGATTCGTTTGAATAAATCAATTAGTTCAATCTGATTTTCTTAAAGAGATTCATTTCTACCTGATTCATTTGAATAATGATCAACGAGTCATTTGAAAAATCAAGAACAAAGTCAATCTCATTAAACGCGTCGATGATCTGTCAAAGATCATCTTTCATAAAGCTGTTGTTACTCAGTCAGTCGATCATTCAAAATCTGATCATCTAAAGTCGCGCGACGCGATTTTAACTAGCGTCAAGAAAGCAGACGTTCTAGTCGAAATCTGTTTCATATGTCATAAATCAGGTCATAGCTCTAGAGAGTGCTCTGATCGATCTACTAGAATTAATGCAGTAAACAATGAATACAATCGTTTTGAGTTCGATTTCAATTCGAATTTCGATTCAAAAAACTAGTCATCTCTTTAAAAGTCATTGAAGAAATAGAGATTATATCTTTGTGCAAACTAGACGAAATTCTATCAGAAGAGAATTACTTTGAAAAGTTGTTTCTAATTGACGTTTTTCTCAACTCTCAGAATCGATCTTTTAGCCTTCGTTCTCTGATAGACAGTGATTCAGCCGCTCATACGCTCATACACGCTAATCTAGTCAATAGAGTATGCGAGAAACTAGAAATTCAATCTATATCACTGACAAAAGAGAAGTTAATAAGAGACTATGATGAGAAGATATCTAAGAAGATCATCACTCATAAAATTCTACTCAATCTCATCATCGAAAGTCATAAGAAATTGACTGTATCAATGCTGATAGCTGATATTGATCATCATGAAGTCATATTGAGTAAGCTCTGAATGAACAAAAACGAAATATTATTGAATATGCAAAACGACGTCATTGTTTTTTCGAATCAATTAAATACTTCTATTTCGATTTTTTCGATTCTTCTCAATTCAAAGCACTCAAGTTGATCGCGATCAACTTCGCTCTCTTCTATCATTCAGACTAAGATCTCTATTATGCTCAAACGACCTGTTTCAACTACGACTAAGAAAGAATCATTCTCGATTTGAAGCATAGATGCAGCTTCGTTCAAAACTCTACTGAATCAATCAAAGAAGAATCAGACTGAAGTCTTTGCTTTATTCATGACTGATATTGATAGAGAAATCGCGTACAATACTCAGTGCGATTTGAACGTTTTAAACGTCTCTTCAATCAATGAAACGACTCAGAATTTGAAAGATATTAAAGTCAAGCTGTCATCAGAATATCATGAGTTTCTAGATGTTTTTGATCGAGCTCAATTGAATAAACTACTCTCTCATCGCTTCTACGATCATAAAATCGAGCTCATCAGTGATTCAACGCTCTCTTGCTGTCGAGTCTATTGAATGTTCTCTGTCAAACTTCTGAAAGTAAAGAAGTACTTAAACGAGAATCTGTCGAAGAAATTCATCACTTTTAGTCAGATCTTCTATTTCTTTCTCGTTTTATTCATTCTCAAAGCAAATGAAGATCTTTGATTCTGCGTGAACTATCAAAAGCTAAATGTTATTTTCAAAAGAAATAGATATTCTCTATCGCTGATAAACGAGATCATTGATAAAATAGTGAGTTGCAAGCATCTGACTAGATTGAACATCATATCAGCGTTCAACAAACTTCAAATGCATCTTGATAGCGAGAATTACATCACTTTTATCACTGCTTTAGAAGCATATAAATACAAGATGCTATCATTTGAACTGACTAATGAATCGATCTTCTTTCAGCAATATATGAATGATGTTCTATGAGACTTTCTGAACGACTTTTGTCAAGTCTATCTAGATGACATTCTCATCTATAGCAAAACGAGAAAGAAACATAGAGATCACGTCAAACTAGTATTGAGTCGACTACGCGAAGCTGAACTGCAGATGAATATTCGAAAGTGCGAATTCAATGTAGAAGAGACTGTCTTTCTAGAAGTCATCGTATCAGAA
>JAABUS010005366.1_pt1 | contig 16948 bp, 20 predicted proteins | sample 5560161 | NCBI WGS metagenome assembly JAABUS01 (sample SAMN10711885, study PRJNA513376) | rock metagenome | isolation source: Antarctica rocks | place: Antarctica: Victoria Land, Trio Nunatak nord | collected 2016-01-04
GTTCAAGCATGGCAAAACAACAGAAACAATAAAAATAGTAAAATAAATTGGCAGTTCACCAATAAGGAAGCAAGAGTAAAATTAAAAAGACTTTATCCGTCACTTTACACTTAACTTAACACTAGTGGTTAGTATTACGAGTTTTATAGTTGACTTCATTCTTTATTAAACTCCATTTTCTCTCTGTCATTATCGAAGAAAATAAACAGTTTGTTGCCATGCCGTTCGAATGAACTTGCTGAATGAATGGCATTCCAAAATTTACTTCCCCAACCTAGTTCGGCTACTTTTGTTCCTCCGAAACTTATGGTTTTCATTTTATTGTTTTTCAGCAGTTCATATGCGCCGCTCACTGAATTTGTTACGGTATGTCCATTCATTTTACCTTCACCTCCGTTATCAGAAAATTCTATAATTATTGAACGGGGAATATTTGCCGGTTCTGTTTCACTGGTTCCGGCAGTAAGATTATAATATTTAATTAACCTCCACTTTCCAGTCAATGTATTATTGTTGGTTTTGTAGCAAACGAAGCCACTCGCTACCAAAATGATAAAGGTCAAAATGATTGATAAAATAGACAGTAGTTTCATTTGCCGGTTTTGATGTTTGTTTGGCTTTCAGCTCTTTTTAATAATGTATGCATTCTAAAGGCAATTTGTAAGGGGCAAGGTTGCACTTGAAGAACAAATTGGTTTAAGAGGATTTGAGGCTCAATAAAACTTTATGTCGGAGGATATTTTTTCATAGCAGTTAGTTTTAAAAACAATTATTGATTGTATGCACCTCATCCAATTCCATATAATCTTTAATAAATTAAACATTTATATCTTCTAAGCCTTCCTCATAGCAAGCATCGTTTAGCTATACTAAAATTACATTTAATTACTTCTAAAATGCAAGAGTATAAGTACCTACCCTTTTTAAGTATAATTACCGTAATTACTGTCAGTATTATTACAGCAACAAATCTGCGGAATAAAACACTTTAATAGTTTAAATGACTTTTTTCCACCCGTTTGTGCAGGTACAGACAGACTAAAAGCTACTGCAACCAAGCAAAATAATTTCTTCATTTTTTAGAAGCTTTTTTAACACCTATTAAAATATTAGTGTTCAGATTGACCCGGAATTTCAGGGATTCCGGGATCGTCCAATATCTGCACAGCGGTTGCGTCGCCGATATTTTTCCAATCCTGCAGCACCCAAACCACCTTCTTGTCCTTGGTAACTTCAATCAGCTGCGGGCCTTTGCCTCCCTGGCCACGCGAGGCGAAAATGGTATTGCCATTGGCAAGCCTGGTACAGCTTTGGGGGGTTAAAGTAAATTGGTACTCGGCCGGAAGGTCGGTTTTGTAATTAAACTCCCATACGGTTTCGCCCTTGGTATTGACTTCACGGGTGTAATTATCTGTTTCGTCGCTTATCAGTGTGTTGCCATTCTTTAATCTAATAGCGGCCCATGGCTTCGTGCTTTTGTAACTCCAGATTTCCTTGAAATCTTTATCATATTACACAACCCGTCCCATGTTAAGCAAAGAAACAAGATAGGTTCCCTGCGCCGTAACGCGGGCACGCCTAAGCTGCGGATGAATATTATTAGGATTTGCCGGCTGAATAGAAGGCAACTCGTGTTCTACTTCCACTTTCCCTGTTTTAATGTTAACAACAAACAATTTGGGTGGAAGGCCATTCACGACAAACATAACTTTGTCTAATCCAATAGGCTGACAGGCATGAACTTCGGTATGGTCGGCACCTTTAGAGTTATTGCAATCGTAGCGCCATAGTACTTTTTTATCAGGCGTAATTAAGGCAACGTATTGCATGCGTGTAAACAGGATATTGCCGTTCGACAGCATCCATATATCATCATATTCTGGTCCCTTTCCGGTAGAATAGCTCCAGATAGTTTTGCCATCCTTCACCAGGTACATTTTGTTGCAGTTTTCACCAACATGCAGCATCGGGTGTTGAGTCAAACCTTTTCCAGGCAGATTAGCCGGCATTACTGCATTCGGGTTTCCGCATAGGGCTAACTCCTCTTCAGACGCCATAGCCGGCACATTAGCGGCGGTGAAAAGGTTGAGCACGTTCATGCAAGGTGTTGCCTTAGACGCGTTTTTAATTTTACCTTTCTTTTGTGCTAAAAGACAACTTGCAGAAACTGTTAGAAATAGGGCAAGAAGAAAGCTGTTTTTATTGATTTTCATAATTATTAAATTAAGTCTAACTATACATAACTATTCTTTTTTAAGATGCAGATTCAAAGTCGTCCTGCCTGTGACATTACCTTTATGCTTGAAATCTGCTTTAGCTCATATTTTAGTTTGATTTTAAAAATAGTTCCGGCTGTAGGAAATAGTTAAAAGTTTTTAATTTGATTATTACAAAAATTTCATTTTAAATGCTGTAAAAAGAGGGAATTCATTAAGAGTGACACAGCAGTAGAAGATCCGAATTCTGATTTGGGTTTTATTTCACTTGTTCGGGTTGCCCATTTTGTGTGTATAATATCTTGTGAATTTCTATTGTTGTAAGCAACCTTTGCATTCATTTGCAACCACGCATTTAAATCTGACTTACTACACTCCACAGCGTACTTACGTGCATAACGTGCAAATATACCCTTGAAACCTGGGAGGTCATTACCACCATCTTCATTATCCATTACTTTGGTGGCATACATACTGTCTCTGGTGTATTGCGCAATTTTTTCCGCTTCTGCCAAATAGCTGTCTTGCTTCGTGTAGTTGTAAAGCATAACTGCAGCACCTAAATAGGTTCCCTGATTATAAGTTGAGCTCCAGGTGCTCATTTTAATTTTCCCTGCTTTGTCAACATTAACATTGTCATTTACTTTACCTGTAGCAGGATTAAATAAGTATAATTTAGACCAGTTGTATAATGCAATTGCTTTATCGTAATAAGTTTTATCCCCGGTTGCCTGGGCCAAATAACAGCATGCTACCATCGCTGGCCCGTTAATGCAGGCATTTTTAGATGTTTTTGTCTCGTACCAAATCAGGCCGCCTCCAAAAGTGTTTGTAGATGCGCGGGCATACATTTTATCAAATTGCTCTTTCCCTTTTTCAAGATAAGTTTTATTGCCGGTAAGCAGATAGCCCCGCACACTAAAAAGTACTGCCCAGGTAATGTCATCATTGTATTTGTTGTACATCCAATCAGGTTTATTAGTTGTAATAAAGTTGTTGTACATCGTATTAAACCTGGTTATGTACTTAGCATTTTTTGTAACTTCATAAGCATCAAGAAGAATTTCCATCATCTCTGCCCTGTCCCAAAAGCCTTTGCCTGTTTCTACGTTATACTGTGTGTACCATGCCTTAAACACCTTATCCGCTATTGCAGCAGGTGGTGCAGCCTCTTGTGCAGTTTCCCGCTGAAACAGCCATTTTGGTGAATTGTGATTAGAAGAGAGGGATAAATTAGCATTAGTTCCATCAGAAGTATCCCGGGCATTTAAATTCAGGTAAAAATTTGTGTTAGCAGCTGATTGCAAAGAATAGTATCCATTGCCGGCCTTTTTAATAATCCATTCAACATCCTTACTGTTAGTATTAGAGTATTGATCTACATTGACAGTATCAGCCGCAGTGGCAGCTATATGCAAAAGTTTTCCACTTGCCACATTCGTTAATGTATAAATACCCTTACCAACAATTGCTACTACCCATCTTTGAGCATCTGATTTAGTGTTTGTCCAACCATCAACATTAGCACCATTATCCATGGAAGAATTGCTTACATTCAGGCACTTATTACCCAACTTTGATTTCAAGGTGTAGATTGCCCCTGAAGTAATACCATATGTTTGAGCGAGGCTAAAACCCGCATTTCCCAGAAAAAATAGAAGTAAAATAAAAGGTAAATAGAATGTTTTCATGTTCAAACCAATTAAATTAAAGAAGTAGTTGTTTTTATAATATTAAGTATCGATTCCGTTTTATGCTATTATTTTGACAAGACCCTTTGGTGTGTTAATTTCTATAATTTATTCAAATCTATTCAGACTTTCCTAATTTATACAATAGCTCCATTATACTTAAAAACCTTTATGCTATTTTGTATAAATATCCAGTTCTTTGCCCTTGGTCATGTCGTCATAATTAACGAACCATCCTTTGAGGGGCTCACCGCCGATAGAAATTTTGTCAATATTTTTGCCACCCCCTTTTTTTACGATGGTAAATTTCTTCCCGTTGTCAAGCTGCATTTCAATTTTGTCGAAAATAGGCACTGATACAATATATTCCGGGTCAGACGGTGAATAGGGGTATATACCCATTGCATTAAATACATACCAACCTGTCAGAGAACCGTAGTCATCCATTCCGGCCAACGCGAGGCCTTCGGGGCCCATTCCGTAGTAATCTGACAACAGTTTGGTAAGGATAGCTTGTGACTTTTCTGGTTTGTTTACGAAATAATAAAGATAAGGATAGTTAAAGCCGGGCTGATTGCCCATACAGAACTGTCCGAGGAAGCATGATAAATTGTCTTTTGCATATCCGCCCCAGGGAATTGAAAAAAGTGAGTCTACTTTTAGCTCGAAGTCTGCGGGACTTTTGTATAGGGCAATAAGTCCCTTGGTATCCTGTGGTACGAAGAACGAGGCCTGCCAGGCGTTTGCCTCGCGGTACATGAATTCGTAGTAAGGATAACTAGGATTGAACGGTGCGTACCAAGTTCCATCCGCGAGACGGCCTCTCATAAATCCGGTCTGGGCATCGAATACATTCTTGTAGTTCATGCTACGTTTCATCATAGAGCTGTACGTGTCCTTATCGCCCAGAGCTTTAGCCATCAGTGCTATTGAGTAATCCGAATAAGCGAATTCAAGTGTTTTCGTGGTTCCTGCGGTAGATACAGTTTCGGTTACCGCATTCGGAATATTTGCTTCAGGAACATAACCGAGTTTAAGATATTGATCATTGTAGGGTCTTGGGGTCCGTACGCCATTACCGGCAGGGGTATTGGCATTATTAAGCATAAGATGGTATGCTTTCTGAACGTCGTAATCCTTTACACCGCGCAAATAGGCACCAGTGATGTAAGATGAAGCGAAATCGCCGTGGAATGAAGTAGACAGGAACCCCGAACGCTCTCCATTGAGAATCATGGATTTGATAACATTGTTGCTGACATCAGGCCGAAGCATATTGAGAACAACAAGTTGTGTACGGAAAACATCCCAGAGCCCGGGGCCTGAATAGGTTTCAAATCCGGGGATCGTATCCTTTGGTGCACTTGCGGCAGCAGGAGCTTCGCCCGGAACTCGCCGCCTTCCTTCATTAAGAGCTATTTTACCATCCGCATCGCTGGTAACACTCGGGAACCAAAACTGCCTGTAAAGGCATGAATAGAACATCTCTTTTTGCTTTTTTGTTCCACCCGTAACCTTGATTTTGCTGAGGTGATTTTCCCAGTTCTCATCAGCATCTTTGTAAACCTGATCGAAGCTCTTGTTTGCTATTTCGGTAGTGTAGTTTAGTTTGGCACCCTCGAGGCTAACGCTTGAAATACCAATTTTAACCTCCAATGGTTTGTCAGATTTTTCGAAACTGATTACAGGAATATCAATGTTCCCGGTAAGTTTTCTCTGACCTCCTGCACCCTGGCCGCTAGGTGGGATGTCGGGCTGGTTTGGATTACGTTTATAGATGTCAATGCTTTTAATCTTATTATTTATTACGGCGTAAAAATAGAGGTTACCTTGTCTTCCTGTAACGATGTTATCACCAGCCTTGTTAATTTCCCAGGTACTGCTACCGCCGCCTGCGTGTACAAGGTCGAATGCCACTTTTTTATCTTGACCGCCCAGGTAGGTATATTTATGGTATGCGCATCTCTTGGTGGCGGTGAGTTCTGCCTTGATATTGTAGCGGTTCAACAAAACTCGGTAGTATCCCGGATGTGCCGCTTCATTTGAGTGGCTGTAGGTCGAAGCAAAATTATCAGCCGTGAAATTTTTGCCTTCGAGAGGCATAATCGGGATGTTAAGTTGTCCCCAATCGGTTCCGCTTGTCTGGGCAAAAGCTTTGATTGTTTTTACTTCGTACTCGTAGCCACTACCACTGCCATAGGTAGTGACCGGAACTGCTTGTACCATGCCAAACGGGACGGTAGCTGCAGGCCCATCAAGGCCATTCCAAGTGCGCCAAGGCGGAACATAGCCGAGCAAAGCAGAATCGGTCAAAACCGTTGTCCCTATAAATGGGTTAACGTATTTCGTAAAATTAGTTTTAGCCTGGCCGAAGCTGAAAGCAGGCAACATCACTCCTGCTAAAAATAAACTTCTAATTTTTTCCATAATTAAATATTTAAATCTTTTACAATTAGGTACTTTATATTATTACACTATCTCTACTTTAAGTTACTGGCTAATTTCAACAACTTTGATATAAAGTATAGAAGATCCTACCAAAATAATCGCAATCATTTCTTTGAAACCGTAGAAAGTGAAGAATTAGGCTCTGATAAATTATACTTATTTTCGATCCATGCATGACGAGCCAGTATTTCTAACATACCTCCATGCTCCACCAAACTTTGTACACCTTCTTTTCCCACGAATAATCCAACTTCATTTTTGTTGTTCTTCAAGGCATCATCTAAACATTTTTTAAAACCGAGAATGTCGTATAAATAAACGTTTGCCTGAAGCATAGTACCTGTATTATAAGATAATATCGGCTTACTGATACTACTATCTTTTGTCCTTACATTATCATAATATAATGTTGATGGCGCTTGTAATTTTTCTTTGGTCCAGTCAAATATTTTTATTGCAGTATCCAGGTAAGCTTTATTTTTTGTAGCCTGGTTCAACTGCAGTGCTACAAGTACACCCGGGCCATTTGAGCAGGTATTTTTAGAACTTGCGGAACCTTCTTTCCAGTAAATTCCTCCACCTAAAATCTGTTCGTAATGAATAGAGGCCTACAGTAATTGCATCTCTTTTTTGTAGAAGCCATTCCCGTTTTTAAAGTCCTTTTGCGCTGAAAGAAAATTTGAAAAAAACATTAAAAATAAAACAAGAAGTAAACCATTTTTATTGATAATCATAGTCAGAGAATTTAGATAATTTTAATATCTAATAGTATTTTTTAGTTTTAGATTTTATTTTATAAAAATATCCAACTTGTTCAGGAAATCTGTTCCATGCCAGCTTTCCGTCGTTAATAAATATTAGATAGCAGCATTTAAGGGGGCTTAGATTCAGTAGAAGTACCGACCATCCCCATTCTTCTTCGTGTTGCATTGTACATACCCAAATACTGAAATCCTTTGGCTTTGGATCACCTGCGAAACCGGAACTGTTTTCAAATGCTGGCCACTACCGGTATTGAAAAAAGTGCTGCAGCTGTTTGTAGGCAACATTGCTTTATCAGTAATGTCAATCCTCTCTCTTTCGTTCGTGCTTCCTAATATGAGTGCGCATTTCGTACCGCCAATGTCAAAGCCTAATAACATACCTATTTCTATTTGGTGTTTTCTTTAATAGGATATACTCTGATTGATTTGAATGTTACTTTGCCATGTTTTGCATAAAGCCATAAAAAACTTCCTTTTTGTTCCGGAGTACGGTTCACAATACATCTTCTGGTATCCACACATACATCAATAATATTGTCTTTTAATATCATATCAACCTTAATGGAATTGTTCAAGCCGCTTACTGCCTTAATACTTGTATTACCCAAGCTAACTGTTTGATTAATGGCAGAGAAATTGAGCCGGTAACCCGAAGAAGCATTTTCATCAGATCGCAAGTATAAGCCATATTCTTCATTTGGTCCCTGAGGTTCTATTTCCATAGTTATCCGGCATTGCAAAGGAATATTTTCAAAATGTGCAGCGCCTGCACCGTTGGGAGAATTGATGATAAAATTATTATTGTCAGTCAAGGTTGTTTGTAAATCAGGGATAAGTTTTAACTGTAATGGCTCATTTGTTTCAGGCACCATTTCTATTGGAAACTTTGTATCCAAAGTACCATCTGATTGTTGTACTACTTCGCGAAAAACAGAATTACCACCGAACATTTCATGGCCATTATCCTGGTTATCTTGTCTTGAAGGTATCCATGCTGCGGCTATTCGCCAGCCGTTTGTAAATTCTGCAGTTTTTACCACATTTGCCCAGTCTTCATTTAAAGCCTGATATCGCGGCTCCTGCCATGGACCATATGGATTTTTTGATTTTACGTAATAAGTATTACTGTAATCACTATAACCCAAATAATACCAGCCTTTCCATAAGAAATAATCAGGACATTCAGGGGTTGATCCCTGACCGGTGAGAATAGGCTCGTGAACAGTCCAGTTCTTTAAATCTTTCGAACTAAGATGTACGAGGCAACCTGCCGCATGTTTTAAAACAGGATTTTCCTGTTCGCTTGATACAAACAAATGAAATTCTCCGCTTGCATCTACAAATACTTTTGGATCTCTGAAATTCCTTTTACTATATCCGGGTGCTGACGTGTAAAATGGATTCGGCTTTTGTTTATCAAAATGAATTCCGTCATTACTGATAGCGTAGCTCAACTGCTCATTGACTTTTCCATCATTAACTAACCTCGTAGCATAAAATGCATAATATTTATTATTATAATAAACAACAGAACCGGTACAAACAGACTTCTCCCATTCCTCGTCAATTCCTAAAACTATAGGGTATTGTTTCCAGGTTTTAAGGTCTTTTGTTGTACTCAATACCCACTGATGCCCACCCAATCCATTTAAGCTCTTATGGTGTGCCGAATCTAATAACCAGTAATAGTAATAAGTGCCGTTACGGGAAAAAGGAATACAATCGCCTACAAATAAATTTGTTCCAACAGGCTTAAAATACTGCAAATTGGTAGTAGGCTGTATTGTTGGGTCATATCTAACTCCTAATTGCGCATTACTACCTATAAATAACACCGTTAGTAAACATAGCAGAATATTTTTTCTCATCATTATTTTTTTTAATTTAAGAATCATATTGCTCCGTTAATTCGCTTTAATAATATTTTGACGAACTGTTAATTGTAGATTAAGCCAAAAAAAGTAATATCATAGTTCACGATAGATCCTTCATGTCCTTTTTTTGATCCTTGGCATTAAATACACCTAAACGGGCATCGCCGTTAATTCATAAGTGCTGCACGATGGATTATTAAAAGAGTTATTAATTGTCATAATTGGTGATGAGTATTTGTTCGGAAGGAGGCGTAAGTAACAGATCACATTTGATGCCGCCGTTGCAAAGAGATGCTAGCGACCAGGCCGTTGCCCAAACGCGATTCACCTACCGTTTTTTTATTAGTGACAAGCTATTTACTTTATATCACCAAAATGAACTTTTTCTGAAATGCCTCCGCGATTATCAAGTAATTGAATAGTAGTTGATGGCCCCAAGTTTATGGGATCTGTCCATGAACGTAAAGCCCACACAACTTTTTTTTTGGGCGTAATTTCTATAGCCTGCACGGGAAAGTTGTTAGGGTCAGTCTTACTTCCCCATTGATTGAACCATTCATTAATAAGAGTATTGCCGTTAGCAAGACGAAGGGCTATCTGCGGCGATGAAACCATATAGGCAGGTATATCACCCCTTGTACATGCCCATACAACTTCTCCTTTGCGGTTAATTTCCTGAACATAGTTTTTATTACCCGCTACCAGTATATTTCCATTTTTTAATGGTTCTGCTGACCAAACACCGGGAACGTCAATTGACCACAACTCTTTACCGTTTATATCATATTCGCTAACCTTTCCCATATCCATGTGGGCAACCATGATAGTACCGGACGTGGTTAACCTGGCATGACGAAATTGCCCATGAACCGAAGTGGGATTCTTAACCGGTACCACAAATTCCTTATCGGTTTTGCCGGTTTTAATATTCATAACAAACAGTTTAGCGGGATTACCATTTTGAATAAAAACCACGTGATTGCTACCAATAGGTTGGGCTGTGTGCGTTTCGGAGCCAGCAGGAGCATCATAATTCCATAGTACTTTTTTATTGGGGCTAATTAAAGTAACCCCAAACTGATGAGCAAAAAGGATGTTTCCATTCGTCATTAAAACCGCATCGCTGATTTCACCCTTACCAACTGTATCTATGTATGACCATGTTATTTTACCATTGCGCACAATATACATGTTGCGTGCTTTTGCTTCGCCGGCATAAAAAAAATCAAATTGCGCGAGCCCTTTTCCGGGCAATACCAGTGGAGCCACAGGTTTATCTTCAACAGGGGATGCTACCTGTTGGCCCAGGCAGGGCTGACTACTGCTTAACAACAGCAATAGCAAAATAAATAATCCATAACCAGAATGAGGTGATCCATTTAAATTGGCGTTAATTAAATTCCAGGTTGGTTTCATGTTTCTCCGATTAGATAATTTAGCAGGTTACTTATTACTAAAACCATAAGGTTGCCTTTACGGGTGCATCCAGCGCCAGGTTTTTCTGGCTTTGCGGCTCCATTTCCTGGGTAAAGATCAGGAGCTTTTGCAGCAAAAAAAAATTGCTTTGTTAGATAAGCAGCTGGCATGGGAAAAACTACGTGCCGAAGCGCTGGATACGATGATCAATATTGCAGAAAAGCAATTGGATATTTCTATCAGAAAAAAGCCTGTATTCCAACAGTTCGCAGAGTAAAAAAGGCATATACAAATTGTACGGTAAAAAGTATCTGCTATCTGTTAGGTTATACGCCTACAGGCTTATCACAAACAAACAAAAATTGCGTTTCAAAATCAGGTAAATGAAGACCTTGTTTTGCAGCAGGTACACCTCATGCGCAAAGAGCAGCCGAGGTACTGAACACGCAAACTTTTCCTCATGCTTCAACCCTTTTTACTTATCGGCCTGAATAATTACCGGACGTTTATTGATGAGCAGAAGGGAAAGAACCGATTGCATCAGTTTGATTGCATATTGCCCCGGGTGACCCCATTTTCACCAAACGCATCTATAGCAAACCAGTATTTCTGATCTTTATTTAAACTGCGGATAGTCAGCTCGGTATCGCCATAAACCTGGTAAATACGGTTTAATTTCTTCTTTTGAACGCCGAACCTGATGTTATAACCAATGGCATTTGGTTGCTTTGCCCAGCTTAGTGTAACATTACGCGGATCGCTTACATCTCTGATCGCTTCAAATAAGTTCACCTTTGCAGGTTTTTTGCCTGTACCTGTTCCAAAAACCCGGAAGCCTGAAATGGCAAAAGTTCCGCCAGGCACCCGATAGTTAGTTACTTTAAAGTAACGCGCTTTAACCGGAATTTTAAAAACGTGGTATTGATGGGTCAGATCCTCTTGATTGGTGGTTTTGTCTACCAATTTTTTCCAGTTTTTTTTATCGGTAGAATATTCCAAAAGATATTGTTGCGCCAATATGCCTTCACGCCCAAAAAGTTGCATGTTGTTTTCCGCAAAATTAAGTTGTATAGCCTTTACCGTTGATACAGTACCCAAGTCCACACTTAACCATTCGCCTTTATCGCCGGTTTTGGCACTCCAATAATCACGCACTTCTTCATTGAACGCAAGTGTTGGGGGATTTGCTTCCAGGCTTGATGAAGCTTCCGCTGATTTTTTATAGGATAACATCATCCAGCCTGGAAAAAGCTCACTAACGTCGTTGATCTTATGATCGGGCATTACCATCGGATAATCGCCAAACTCGGTGTGTGCAACCATGTTATCGTCTTTATCAAATGTTACCGGGAATAAGCCCAGCCTGCGTTCAAATATGTGTTTTACCGAAATTACCATGGTGACTATACGCCAGTAATTACCATATTTATCCGCAAACGTTGCTGCATGCCCGGCGCCATCAATAAAGCCTTCGGGTTTAGCCGAAAACGGGCTACTTTGCGCATACGTGAACGGGCCTAGCGGCTTATCGGAAACGTAATAGCCATCAGCATAGCTTTTATACTGAGTACCGGGCGCCGAATATTGGTAATAGTATTTGCCGTTATGCTTATTTACCCAGGGCGCTTCGGTCCATGGGTTATCGGTTTGTGTGTTGTAGTCACCAGGCCGTTCCCAGCCGTGAATTGCAGGGTTACCCTTAAATACATTCACCGGTTTACCTATAGGATTAAGTTTGTTGTTAACATCCAGTTCAACAGCCTGCAGGTAGTCGTTATTGGTGCAGCCGAAATACATATATACCTTGCCGTCAGTATCCTGAAATAAGTCAGGATCGCCTATCGATAACGGAAAGGTATTATTATATATTTCCCACTTCCCGCTTACCGGGTCATCTGTTTTGTAAATGATGTGACTGTTCAAAGGCATATAATATAACGAGCCATTAATCACAGCAGCAGCGGGCGCATCTTTTTCAAACGGGAGGTCTTTAGTGGTAACAAAAGTCCAATTAAGCAAATCTTTGGAATACCAATAACCACCCGAAGCCGTTGCAAACAAATAATAATTGTCTTTAAATAAAACGATAACCGGGTCTGCAGCCGTACGCCGGGATGGTTTATCTAAGGTAAACCGGTAACTTATATTCAGCGGGTTGCAAAAGGTTTGCTGGCTCTTAGCTGATGTGGGTAGTAACAGAATACAGCCAAATGAACAGATAATAAAAAATCGGCTAAAGTAAAATTTAAAATTCATCATAATCACTTAAAGGTAACTATTCAGGCCCAAAAACTACGTTCAATCTTCTTCGGTCACCTATCAAATACTCCATTACACAAAATACCTACGCTATTCACTAAAAAGTCAAAATCAGTACGATTCCAACGTGAAAGTATTTCCTGAAAATCAGCCGCCAAACGGTCAAATTTAGAAGTTCCGGTAAGATTTACCTGAATGCTCGCTGCCCGAACGCCTTTGGCTTCAAGTTCGGCAACCATGTTTTTAGCAGCATTTTTATTCTTTTCATAAGTGATAACAACATGAGCTCCGTAATCTGCCAACGCTAAAAGCTGTGACGTGTTCGATGCCACGACTGCCACCTGACCAATACGATTTTACCGTTTAGTTTTTTGTTAAGGAATAGCTATTTTTAGCCCCAAAAGATTCCATCCTATTTTCTTTAAGAAGCTGAAGTTCAGCATGCTGGGTCTTCTTTAAAGGACTTGTGCGTTTGCAAGGGACCCCGGCATAAAGCGCAGAGTCTCATGCTAACACACCAAGCCATACGATGAAGACCACACTTGAACTAAGAAAACGACAAGTGCTTCAGGATCCTCGCAGAGAGTGCGTCAGAAACAGGTTCACCAGCCTTCCAGCATCATACGTGGTATGTACATACCTTTACTAGAGATCACCGAAGGAGCGTAAAGCCGCCTGTGCAACCGGCTCGCCCCACTCTTGCACAAAGTGTCCTGCTTCTGTGATAACCAGCGGTTCCGGACAATCCCGGATCTGGTTGCGCAGCGCTTTCATCGTTTCCACATCCGGATCCTTCGCTCCAATAGCCATGAAAGACTGACCCGACCATTCTTCTGTCCAGAACCTGAGAGCTGCCTCGGATTCGGCGACTCCTTCCATCTCAGGCTCAACCATAGCCAGGGCTGGAAACGTTCGGGCTCCGGCCTGGAAGCGACTGTCGGGAAAAGGAGCATCGTAGGCAGCCATCTCCTGATCAGTAAGCTGTGCCCCTGAGTCGCGCATCCATTGCCCCACCGGCAAATCAAGTGTGTTGCGAACCAGTGACCTCCACTCATAGAAATGCGGACCGAGCGGCATGCCGACGGGCAGAACTGTGTTCATCACGAATAGTCTGTCCAATTTGGAACGGAAGCCAGGATCAACAGGTAAGGTGAGTCCCAGCGTCCCTCCCCAATCCTAAACGACCAGGGTGATATTGCGAAGAGCGACGTGCTCAACGAAACGCAGCATAAACTCTCGATGAAGGTGAAAGGTGTATGTAGAGTTCTGCACGGGCTTATCGGAACGACCGAAGCTGAAGAAGTCTGGGGCGATAACTCGCGCGCCGCTTTCCAGGAACACAAGAATCATTTTGCGATAAGATAGCTCCAGGCATTGCACAGGCGTTAACCGACGGCCTCTATGTAAAAAATCTAACCATTGCCACAAGAAAGAATTTCAGTGCCAGTGGAAAAGTAGCGATACCATTAAATACATATTTCGGGTTGGAACTGTTGCCAAAATCTTCAATCAGCTTATTATAAATGGTAAGATTGGGTGCCAGCCAAAAAAGTGACGGATTCCTTTTTCTAAATACAAATAGACCACATAGGCACCCATTGAGCGGGTTGTATATCCTTTACAGTTTAACCCTCACTGCTTTTTTTAAAAACGCGTTTCCACTATTACTCAATACAACGTCAATAGTGTATATCACATTAATGTCGCAAAATTTAAAATCAATATCGTTATCATTTAACATATACATCTTATCTTTTTGGCGCCTGTAAACCGTTAGTTGAAATTTTGAGTTGGTGCTTATTTGAGTGAAATAGCAGCTGATGCCAATGGCTTTTTTTGCCCATATTTTAAAATCCAGCCTTACTTAATATTCGCCTAAAGGAACATAGGTGTTTGTAAAGGGATATGCTCGTGGTTCATATCCCAACTCTAGCGCTACATTCCAGGAGAGTACATTAGATTCCATGATTACTCACTGTTTAAAGTTTTTAATTTCTCACTTAAATCCGTTAATCCCGCCTTCTTCAGGCAGTCATCAGCCAATGCCGTAAATTCTTGCAAAATTTCTTTAGGCACAATATTTAATATGTTAGATGACTTATCATCCTGCTTAATCGCTAATCCTCTCTCAATGACCCTGGTTAAAAGCAATACATTTTTACGCGAAATTTTCAAGTCAATTTTCACCGTGTCATTCATACCAGGGATACTTAATATAGTATCATAAACCTGGGTAATATCATTTGTTGTTAGCATGACTGCACATTTAAAAATTATCAATTATTATCACTGCAAAAATATTTTCCCTACCTGACAATGGCCCATTCAGAATTTGAACAGGATAGTATAGTAGACGGTTGACTTTTAATTTTGTTTCTGTTATTATAAATTTTATTAACCGTAAATGTGTGTTATGACTTTTAGAGAAAAAAATCCCTCATGTGAAGATGTAAAAAAAATGGATATGGTTATTTACTTATCCGGATTAGGATATGAAGCAGTAAAAATTATCAATGTCGATTTTTGATATTTATCCCCTTTGAGAAATGAGAAAACTCCCTCCTTTAAAATCAATCGACGAATCAACAAATGGTTCGACCATGGATTAGGAAAGGGAGGTAATTTAATTGACTTTGCGATCCTGTTTAATAATTGCACGGTAGGCGAGTTTCTGCAATTACTTAATGGAAATGTTTCCCTTCAAAAGCCAGTCATCCATCAAAATGAGGAATCAATGACTCAACAGAAATTAACTGTGCTCGGTGATTATATGCTGGACTCTTTTGGGTTATTAAATTACCTGCAGGAAAGAAGAATACCTATTGACATTGCTCATCTATTTTGTAGGGAGGTACGATACGAGTTAAATAGTAAAGTCTATTACGGCATTGGGTTCAAAAATGATTCCGGTGGATATGAAATCCGCAATCGTTATTTCAAAGGCAGTAGTTCTCCCAAAAATATTACAACTATTGACAATAAGGCAAAAGAGGTTGTCGTCTTCGAAGGTTTTTTCGACTTTTTTTCGTTCATGGCGATTCATCAGAATCAAGAACAGGTTAACATGGACTTTATGATCCTAAATTCTGTTTCCATGTTTCAAAGGGCACGACCATTTATGGAAAATCATGACACCATCAGGCTTTACTTAGACCGTGATTCCACCGGACAAAATTTCAGTCAGAAAGCTCTCTCTCTTGGTAATAAATATATCGATGAAAGCCGCTTATATAAAGGATATAAGGACATCAATGACTGGTTGGTAAATATGGGAAAGCATAAGCCAGCATCGGACATGTAATTAATAGACTTATATAATAACAACAATAACGAATGGTCGTGAGTGGAATACAGGGTAATGAATACTCTTAAACTAATCTTAATGACTAAGAAAGATATGAAGGATATAAGGAAAGTCGGAAGATTGCCTCTTTTCAGCAATCGGCCAGATGTCCGGTTGTATCACAACCGAATCCGGCCGCCCGTTACTCCGAAGTCGTGGGCAGTGAACTGGAAAGAAAATATTTATAAAAACGTAAAAGATAATAGTGATGAGTGAACAAGATAACAACCGAACAAAGTGGCTCCATCTTCGACTGAAGGAAGATGAATATGCCAGGCTCCATAAACATTTTAGTAAAACAACCTGCCGAAGAATAAGTGACTATTCACGTAAAATATTGCTTGGCAAGCCGGTGATATCGACCTATAGGAACCAATCCTTAGATGACTTTATGACAGAGATGATTCAACTCAGAAATGAATTAAACAGCATCGGGAATAACTTCAATCAGGCTGTCAAAAAATTGCATTCGCTTACACAGTTTTCGGAGTTGAAAAGCTGGCTGATCACCTATGAATTGGAAAAACAGAACACGCTTAATAAGATAGATGAAATCAAAAATCGCATCAATAAAATAGCTGACCAATGGTTGCAATAATAAAAACCGGATCCTTCATTCACCGCATTTTTAATTATAATGAACTGAAGGTTAAAGAGGGAAAAGCCGAGTGTATTTTGGCTGGTAATTATCCAAAGGATGTTGAATATCTAACCATAACTAACAAGTTAAATAGGCTGCTTAATCAAGCCGCACTGAATCAAAATGTAACCCGCAACAGCGTCCACATTTCCCTCAATTTCGATCGTTCCGAAAATCTTTCCCTTGATCAATTAAGGGAAATTGCAGATACATATATGAGCAAAATAGGTTTCGGAAAGCAACCCTATTTAGTATATGAACACCATGATGCGGGGCATCCTCATATCCATATCGTTT
>JAABUS010005368.1_pt1 | contig 16934 bp, 14 predicted proteins | sample 5560161 | NCBI WGS metagenome assembly JAABUS01 (sample SAMN10711885, study PRJNA513376) | rock metagenome | isolation source: Antarctica rocks | place: Antarctica: Victoria Land, Trio Nunatak nord | collected 2016-01-04
GTCGCGGCCTTCCACCAGTTCGATCCCCATCAAACGCGCCAAAGTGGTATGTTCAAAATAAGCAGAATTGTAAATCCCGGGCGTCAGCAAAACAATATTGGGGTTAGCAATATGCCGCGGCGACAAAGAAGCCAGGTTTTTATACAGCAATTGCGGATATTCCATTACGGTACGCACATTGTTTTGGGGCAACAGGTCCGGGAAAATCCGTTTGGTGATTTCCCGGTTTTCTAACATGTAGGAAACACCGGAGGGCGTTCGCAGGTTGTCTTCCAAAACATAAAATTCGCCATTCGCATCGCGGATAATATCGATCCCGGCAATGTGTACATAAATATCATGCGGGACGTTCAGCTCGTGCATCTCCCGTAAATAGTGCGGACAGGAGTAGATCATTTCAATCGGTACAACCCCGTCCTTCAGGATAAACTGCTTGTTGTAAATATCTTTTAAAAAGAGGTTTAACGCTTTCAAACGCTGCTTTATTCCTCTTTCGATAAAATCCCACTCGGTAGAAGTGATGATACGCGGGATCACATCAAACGGAAAAATCTTTTCAATACCTTCCCCGCTGGAATAAACGGTAAAGGTTATGCCCTGGTTCATGAATAAGCGGCGCGCCATTTCTTCTTTCCGGGTCAAGTCTTCCGTGCTGATCTGTTTTAAAAACTCATATACTTTCTGATAGGGCATTCTCACCTGATTGGCTACACACATCTCGTCCCAAACTGTCGGAGTTAGAGGATATTGGTTTAAAAGTGAGGATGAATCCATAATAGTTCTATGATTTTGTTATTAAATCCAACGTTCAATTTAAGAATTTTTGAAAATGTAACGTTTATTTTTAATTCAACCTGAAAATTATTTCAAAATAAAGTCGAAAGCCATTTTTCGATGCTTCTTTTAGCACATAAATTTTTTGTTGCTGTTTTTTAAAGAATTGATGTATGCGTAAGTTTTTATATGCTAAAAGAAGCATTATGTTTTTTGGCGAACATTATACTAAAACGTTATCCTTACTGACATTGCTGAATTCTGTTATAATTTACGGTTTATAAACTATGATTAAGTATTATTGTTGTTGATTATCATCACCTTTTAACCTAATAATTCCATCAATGCGATTTAGATTTACTTTACTGCTCGTCCTTTCTGTATGGGTATTTAGCTTTATTAAAATACCAGTTAAACCAAGCGTGCTTGTTTTCACAAAAACGGCAGGCTTTCATCATGCCTCGATCCCGGCCGGAATCAATGCCATCCTAAAGTTGGGAAAGGAAAATAATTTTTTGGTGGATACTACTTCTGATGCTTCCAAGATCAATGAAAGCAATTTGGGCAAGTATGCAACAGTTATATTTTTAAACACGACCGGGGCATTGCTCAACAATTATCAGCAGGCCGATTTGGAAAGATACATGCAGGCCGGCGGTAATTTTGTTGGTGTGCATGCTGCTGCCGATGCCGAATACGACTGGTATTGGTACGGCCGTTTAGTCGGTGCTTATTTCGACAGCCATCCGCAGATACAACCTGCTGTTTTGCATGTAACTGATAAAAACCATCCTTCAACCCGCTCTCTGCCCGATGAATGGAAAAGGACGGATGAATGGTATAACTTCAAAAAAATAAGTAAAGACATCAAGGTTTTGATCACCATCGATGAGAACAGTTATAAAGGCGGAACAAACGGAGCCAATCATCCGATGGCATGGTATCATAATTTTGAAGGCGGAAGGGTTTTTTACACGGAACTTGGCCATACAGATGAATCCTATGCTGATCCATTGTACCTGAAACATCTTTTAGGCGGAATCCAATATGCCATCGGCGACAATCAAAAATTGAATTATGTAAAGTGTACCACTTTGCGGGTTCCCGAAGAAAACCGTTTCGTAAAAACATCTTTAGTGAAAGGTGTGTTTTTTGAACCTACTGAAATGACCATTTTGCCAAATCTCGATGTTTTGGTTGCCCAGCGCAGGGGCGAGATTTTGTTGTATAAAAACAGTACCAAAAAGGTAAAACAAGTAGGTTTTTTACAGGCTTACTGGAAAACACACGTAAAAGGCGTAAATGCAGAAGAAGGTGTTTTAGGTTTGCAAGCCGATCCCGATTTCAAGAACAATCATTTTGTCTATATTTATTACAGCCCGGCGGATACTTCGGTCAATCGCCTGTCCCGTTTTACTTTGCTGAATGATTCGATTGACAATAAATCTGAAAAAGTAATCCTGCAATTGTATTCGCAAAGGGAAATTTGCTGCCACACAGGCGGTTCGATAGCTTTCGGGCAAGACCGCCTGTTGTATGTTTCCACCGGTGATAATTCCACTCCTTTTGATGAAGATGGAAAACCTGCTTACAATACCCACAATTTTGCGCCGCAGGATGACCGCCCAGGCCACCAGCAATACGATTCCAGACGGTCTGCCGGAAATTCCAATGACCTCCGTGGAAAGATCCTCAGGATAAAAATAAAAGAAGACGGCAGTTATGATATCCCTGCCGGAAACTTGTTTAAGCAAGGCCAGCCGAACACAAGGCCGGAAATTTATGTGATGGGCGACAGGAATCCATACCGTATATCGGTAGATCAAAAAAACAATTTTTTATATTGGGGAGAAGTTGGGCCGGATGCGAATAATGACAGCCTGAGCACAAGAGGCCCGCGCGGTTACGACGAGCTTAATCAGGCCAGGAACGCCGGGTTTTTTGGATGGCCGCTTTTTATCGGCCCCAATATTCCTTACCGGGAGTATAATTATGCAACAGGTAAATCCGGTGATGCCTATGATCCTGCACATCCTGTCAATAATTCGCACAACAATACCGGCTTAAAAGTATTGCCGCCGGCCCAGCCTGCATTTATTTGGTATCCTTACGGGGAATCAAAAGAATTTCCGCAAGTAGGTGAGGGCGGCAGAACAGCAATGGCCGGCCCGGCTTATTATACAGACTTGTATCCAAAAAGTACCCGGTATCCTGATTACTTCAACAAAAAAGTATTTTTTTATGAATGGATAAGAGGCTGGATAAAACTTTTGACATTGCAGCCAAATGGTGATCTCGATAAAATGGAGCCGTTTATGCAAAATGTTAAATTCAACGCACCGATTGATATGGAAACCGGACCAGACGGCAGAATCTATATCTTGGAATACGGTTCAGGCTGGTTCGCAAAAAACCCGGATGCTGGTTTGGTACGAATTGATTACAACTTGGGAAACAGGGCGCCGGAAGTGAAAAATATAACGGCAAACAAAGCATCCGGCAAATTGCCTTTATCGGTTTCGTTTACGGTTGCAGCCCGTGATCCTGAAAATAATAAACTTACTTATCTTTGGAATTTGGGCAATGGCGTAAAAAAACAAACTGTGCTGCCAAAACTGGCTTACACTTATGTTAAAAAAGGAAATTATAATGTTTCTGTTGAGGTTAAGGACGAACAGAACGCTGCCGCAAAAAGTAAAACGGTTAGTGTTATGGCCGGAGATTATGCGCCCGATATGAAAGTAAAATTGGCCGATCTGAAAGCGAACAATGCGGGAAAAGCTTTAATGCTATCCTTGGATTGTAAAAGCTGCCACAAAGTTAATGAGAAATCCATCGGGCCGGCATTTACAGATGTAGCAAAAAAATATCCGAAGAACAATGCTTCTTTAGCTCATTTAAGCAATAAGATCATCCAGGGGGGAAATGGTGTTTGGGGCGATGTATCTATGCCTGCACATCCAAACCTCAAACCTGTAGAAACCAAACAAATCATCAACTGGATATTTTCGCTTAAACAATAAAAACCTTGATGCTTCTTTTAACCTATGAAAATTAGTACCGCTTTTTTAGATTTTGAAAAAGTACAGGATTGTTAATGATTTTTAGGTGATAAAAGAAGCATCAAATATAACGGTCAAAATCAGGAAACTTCTTAAAAATCAATAATAGAAATTGTTTGTATTTTGCTTGAAAAGCTATTTTAAATTTAATCCAAACAGTATAAAATTGTTGGGGAAAATCATAAAACAATTATCAATGTAGGTCATCCCCCTAACCCCCTTTAAAGGGGGAAACCAACCGCCGACCTTTTTAAACGAAAGAAAGGTAGCAACCCAAAGCTCCCTCTCCTTTGGAGAGGGCGGGGGGTGAGGCTTTCAACACACATTTTATGCCATAAAAGAAGCATTCAAAACACTAATCTGAATAAATACATATTCCATTTTTTAACAATCATAAAACTGTAACACTGATAGCCGTTTACTTTCTACAATGAAAAAAATACTTATACTTTTATTTATGCTGATCATTTGTTGCTCAGCTTATTCACAACATTTGTCTGATTTCTCCGGAAACGTCATCAACACAAAATCAGAACCGGTACAAGGCGCAACTGTCAGCCTCTTGAATACTAATTATCGTTCAATTACAAACGAAAAAGGAAATTTTACGCTGGTTAATATTCCTGCCGGAAGGTACATTTTGCATGTAAGCAATGTAGCTTATGCAGCAGTAAACCGACCAATCGTAACAGGAAGTCAAAATCAAACGACAACAATTCGGTTGGAAGAAGCAAACAACCAATTGGATGAAGTAATCGTAACGGCTCAAAAACAAGAGGAAGATGCCCAGCAAGTTCCGTTTAGTTTGTCAGCATTGTCTGCGAAACAAGTTCAGGAATATAGGTTATGGGATTTGAAAGATATTACCGCTGTCATCCCAAACTTGTATTCTGCAAACCCCGGCGATAACCGCAATGTAACGGCCTTACGAGGTATCGCTACAACATCTTATGACCCGGCGGTTGCAACTTATATTGATGGCGTGAACCAGTTTGGATTGGACACTTACATCCCGCAGCTTTTTGATGTGGAAAGGATAGAAGTTTTGCGTGGCCCGCAGGGGACTTTGTACGGCAGGAATGCGATGGGCGGTGTGATCAACGTCATCACGAAACAGCCGTCAAATGAAACAACAGGTTTCGCAGAAGTAGATTTCGGAAATTATAACCAGCAGCGGTACAGCTTGGGCATTCGCACACCGTTGATAAAAGACAAGCTTTTTTTCGGTGCAGCAGGTCTTTATTCAGGTTTTGATGGTTTTTACACCAATCAGTACAACAATTCAAAATTCGATAAGCAGCATTATTTTTTGGGAAATTATTATTTGAAGTATCTGGCCGACCAGCAGCTTTCATTTACCTTGAATGTTAAAAATTACGAAAACCGAAATAACGGCCCTTTCCCTTTGGCAGGAAGCAGTGCGCGGGCATTGGCAAACCCGTTTGTTTTGAATCAAAATGCGGTTACAAAAATGGTTGACAACATCTTCAACGCTTCCCTTTCTGCAAACTATGCCGGCAGCGGTTTCAACTTTACGTCAAATAGTTCTTACCAGGAAAACTACCGTTATTATACCGTTCCTATTGATGGTGATTTTTCTCCTATTGATGCCGTTTCCTTGATCAATAACTACGGCAACCAATGGAACAAAGTAAAAGTTGGAACCCAGGAGTTTCGCTTTACTTCCCCGGCTTCTTCTGTTTCAGCTTTTAAATGGACTACTGGTTTGTACGGTTTTTATCGTTACAGCCCAAGCAAAGTAGGGACACATTTTGGCAAAGATGCAGCAGCGGTTGGTTCACCGATCACCGACTTCACCAGTATCAACACGAATATTGAGCGTAGTTTTGGTATAGCGGCTTACGGGCAAATGGTGTATAAAATCAATCCTTTTTTTGATCTGACAGCAGGTTTACGTTACGACTATGAGTATAAAAAAGAAGAAATTACAGGCGCGTTTAAACCTGACGGGCAGGATGCTATCACTACCAGGCCGGATACTTCCTCAAAGGCAAACTTTAAAGCATTTACGCCAAAGTTGAGTTTGGCCTGGCATTCGACGGAAAACAATAACTTTTATACAACTTATAGCAGAGGCTTTCGTTCCGGGGGGATCAGTCAGCTTTCTTCGGATCCTTCTCAGCCACCACTTTATGCCTATAAACCGGAGTACAGCGATAATTACGAGATCGGTTCAAAGAATTTGTTTTATAACAAACGGGTTCGCTTAAACCTTGCTTTGTTTTATACTTCCGTCAGCAATGCACAAGTGCCAACGCTGCTATTGCCCGATGCCATCACGGTTACCAAAAACGCCGGAAAATTAAACAGTAAAGGTGCAGAAGCAGAGATCGCTGCCAACTTATTGAAAGGCTTGGAGTTAGAATATAACTTTGGTTATACACATGCCCGATACAAGGACCTGCAAATTCCAAGTAACGGAGCGGTTGTGGATTTAAAGAACAATCACCAAATTTATACGCCTGACGTAACTTCTATGCTGGCTTTGCAATATGGTTATGACTTCGGTGGCCAGCAACGGATCAAATTGATCGCGCGGGGCGAATGGCGTTATCTGGGAAACGAATATTTTGACCTGGCAAACCAAATAGAACAAAAAGCTTACAGTATTTTCAATGCAAGGTTAGGCATAAGCACAAAAAGGGTTGATGTATTTTTGTGGACAAGCAATTTGGCAAACAAACATTACATAGATTATGCTTATGACTTTGGCGCCACGCATTTAGGAAATCCAAAAACTTATGGTCTTACTTTAAGAAGCGGGTTTTAAAGGATAATTTGTAATATTTGATTCGTATATTTCCTTATTTTGATTAAAAAAACGATGAACGAAGCAGCAACTCCAGATCCCAATAACTTTAATCAAATTATTGACGGGAAGCAGGTTAACTTGTACATCCTCACCAACAAAAATAGGCTGAAAGCAGCAATCACCAATTACGGCGGAAAGCTGGTTAGTTTATTGGTGCCTGACAGCAGCGGTAAATTAACAGATGTTGTTTTGGGTTACAACAGTTTGAAAGATTACCAGCAATATACCAAAAACGGTGCTTACTTCGGCGCTTTGATCGGGCGTTACGGCAACCGGATTGCTAAAGGAAAATTTAGTTTAGACGGAGAACAATATGAATTGGCCATCAACAATGGGCCTAATGCTTTGCATGGCGGTCTGAAAGGTTTTAATTCTGTTGTTTGGGACGTGGTGAATACAACGCCGAACAGTATAGAATTGCATTATTTAGCCAAAGACGGTGAAGAAGGCTTTCCTGGCAACTTAAATGTTACTGTAACTTATACTTTGACCGGTGACAATGCTTTGGAAATAGCTTATCAAGCAACGACAGATAAAACAACGGTTTTAAACCTCACCAACCATTCCTACTTTAATTTGAACGGGGAAGGCAGCGGAACCATTAATGATCATACGCTGCAATTAAATGCTACTGAGTTTACGCCGGTAGATGCTACCTTAATCCCGACAGGAAAATTGGAACCGGTTGCCGGAACACCGTTGGACTTTACCATACCAGAAAAAATTGGTTCCCGCATTGAGGATAAAAACCAGCAGATGGTTTATGGCAAAGGTTACGACCATAACTACGTTTTAAATGCAGGCAAAGAAAAAGGGCAACACTTAGCGGCAATAGTTTTAGGCGATAAAAGTAGTATCGAAATGCAGGTTTACACCGATCAGCCAGGCATTCAGTTTTACAGCGGAAACTTTATGGAAGGCGGCGATACAGGTAAAAGCGGACATGCTTACGAAAGCCGTACTGCTTTTTGCTTGGAAACGCAGCATTTTCCGGATTCTCCGAATCAACCGCAATTTCCAACTACTGCTTTAAAACCTGGGGAAACTTTTAATTCGGTTACTTTTTATAAGTTTTCTGTGAAGAAATAGGAAGATTTTATATTGAAAAAGGAAGCATCAGGTTTATGTCTGATGCTTATTTTGATGATATAGAATTAGTGCCACAATTAACACCAATTTTTACCCGATAAAAACAGCATAAAATCAAGGCTGTCTTTACAGCGGCTTTGATTTTATGCTGTCGTTTTAAATTCCCTAACTTTCCCGACTTCCGGTCTTCCTAACTTTCTGACTTCTTCATCATTACCACAAAATCATCAAACAGATAATGGGAATCACGCGCCCCCGGATGGTGGGGTTTGTAATATTGTTGTTTGGGAGTAAGGAATTAAAAATCCTTAGTTCAAAGGTCGTAATTGCAAATCTCGGCCAGTAAAAGTCTCCAAGTTAAAAATTATTTTTAATTCTTTAACTGACACAGTTTAATTTACACTCTCAGCTCGTCATTCTACAGCTATTTTAAATTTGAAAGACGATAATCTGAAACTTTTAATCAGGGTTATAAAAATCCACCTGATGCATTAATTCGATCACCTGTAACCCATCCTGCAGCTTCTGAGGCCAGAAATACCACAACTTTTGCTACATCTTCAGGTTGCCCAATCCGGCCCAGTGGTGTCAATGACACAACATGCTTTTCCACCTCACCTCCAAAAAAGCCGGCACTGTGGGCACCTTCTGTTTCGGTTGCGCCGGGTGCTACGGTATTAACCCGGATTTTTCGGGCCGCAAGCTCTTTTGCAAAACCTTTTGTAAGCGCGTCAACAGCAGATTTTGTCGCACTATATACACTGCTGTTAGGGCCAGGATTTAAGCTTGCCCCCGAGCTGATATTGATAATGCTGCCACCAGTTTCCGGAAAATATTTTAATGCTTGCTGGGTTGTCAGGATAGGGGCAAGCACATTCGTGTTGAACTGCTTGTGGAACTCTTCCTCCGAAATTTCCTCAATGGGCACAAATTTGAAAACCCCTGCATTGTTTACCACGATATCAACCGACCCAAAAGCATTTTTTGCTGCTTCAAATAATCTTTTAACATCATCTGCAACGGCTACATTTCCCTGTACGGCAATAGCCTGTCCACCGCCAGAGATAATTTCTGAAACAACACGATCTGCACCGACCTGGCTGCTGGCATAGTTTACTACTACTTTTACGCCTTCTGCGGCAAGCTCTTTAGCAATGCCTGCGCCTATTCCTTTGGAGGCACCGGTAACAATTGCTACTTTTCCTTTTAATTTTAAATCCATTTTTAATTACGAGTTGAAATTTGTTTAAATTCTGTTCCGGCCTGTTATTCTCATATACAAACGCAGACAAATATAAGGAATATAAATACATTTAAATATTTAAATATTTAAATGTATTTATTTAAATGTTTTAATCTGCCATTTCTGCTAAAAATTTCATGTAGTCCCCAAAAGTATTTTTATCCAGGTTGTATTTATAATTCCTACCTTCTTTTTCCGCCACCATTAGCCCAGCTTCAATCAATAGCTTAATATGATGGGAAACTGCAGGTTGGCTCAAATTAATGATTTCAATAATATCTGCACATTGCATCCAGGCCTGGTTTTTAACAGCCTTCAAAATTTTAATCCGATGCGGATCTCCCAGTGCTTTTGAAATTATTTCGAACCGCTTAGTGTTTGATGACATAGTTCCGCAAAGATAACAATCCTTCTACATCCTGCTGGTCGGAATTTGCAATCCCGTCCTTTGACCTTTGGATTTCCAATCCAACACCAATTTTTACCCGATAAAAACAGCATCAACAAAAAAGCCGCCTTTTACAGCGGCTTTGATTTTATATAGTAAATTTAACTTACTGACTTCCGGTCTTTCCGACTTCCGGTCTTTCCGACTATTTCTAACTTCCCGGCTTTCTCCCCCATCATCTCCACAAAATCATCAAACAAATACCTTGAATCGTGCGGGCCGGGAGAAGCTACCGGGTGATATTGTAACGAGAACGCATTTTTACCTTTTACGCGGATTCCTGCTGGTCGGGATTTGCAATCCCGTCCTTTGAATTCTGGATTTCTAATCCAACATAAACTTTTATCTGATAAAAACAGCATCAATAAAAAAGCAACCTTATTATAGGCAGCCTGTATTATATATATTATTCCTTTGAGCTTGGGATCTGTGATTGTGTAGTAACAAAAAACAATACTTCTTTTACCGATCAAATTTAGGGCTCGCCCAATTCTTTTGAAGATACGATAGTGTGAGGTTGAAAATAGGTAATGATGTTTATGAAAGGATTAGAAATCCTTGGTTCAAAAGGACGGGATTGCAAATTACGATTAGTAGGCTCTCGTTGGTTCTTTTGAATCAATGCAATAGAAGGTAACAAAGGCACACTTTATCGTTACATTTGCCTATCATTCGTAACCAATCAAATCAATATGACAAACAAAAACAAAGGCGCCTGGTGCCGTAAAATGCTTTTTCTAAGTTTTGCCGGCTTGCTTGTTGCAACCGCTTCTTTTGCACAAAATACAACTGGAACAGCCATTACCCTGGGCGGCAAGCCCATCCACACGGTTGGAAAACTGCCTGCCGTTGGCACACCTGTTAAAAGCTTCACCTTGACCGGCGTTGACCTGGCAGACAAAACTTTTGCCGATTATAAAGGCAAGTATGTGATCATGAATATCTTCCCAAGTGTAAATACCGGCGTATGCTCCAGGTCTGTACGGAAATTTAATGAAGATGCGGCTGGCTTAAAGAATACCACAGTGCTTTGTATTTCCAAAGACCTTCCGTTTGCACAGAAACAGTTTTGTGGTGCCGAAGGGATTGACCATGTGGTTATGCTTTCTGATTTCAGAAGTGATTTTGGAAATGTTTACGGGGTTAAGATAGCCGATGGGCCGATGAAAGGTTTACTGAGCCGTGCCGTTATCGTAATTGACCCGGCAGGCAAGATTGTTTACGAACAACAAGTGCCCGAAATAGGCCAGGAGCCAAATTATACGGCCGCTATTGCTGCGATAAAATAAGGTTTACGATTTTAGCGCAAGCTCATCAATCAATGAAAAGGCACAAGTAAAAGCTTGTGTTTTTTTGTTTCGGTGTTCCCGGTTAATCGCATAACATTATCCGGTCTATGTTCGTGCTGATAAAAAACCAGAAAGGTAACCGCCGGGTGCGCAGGTGTCCTACTGAACCACATTAAATTCTACTTATAAAAACAGCATCACAAAAAAAGCTGCCTTTTTTAAGCAGCTTTGATACTATGGATGCAAAGGTCTCTCGATCTTCCAACTTTCGGTCTTTCCGACTTCTTCCTAACTTTTTTACTGGTCAGGATTTGTAATCTCGTCCTTTGAGCTTGGGATCTGTGATCCTGTTTTAATAGCATAAAGCAACTTTTGCTTGCTTGTATTAACGTTCTTTTTGCTTGAACAAAAAGAACCAAAAATTCAAGACAAACCCGATCCCTCCGGGCGTTTTGTCGGGCCTTCCCGCACCTGGGCGACAACCTATCGCTTCGATCCATCAGTGCTGTCATCCTTCCAACTTTCGGTTTTTCCAACTTCCGGTCTTTCCGACTTCCTAACTTTCCGCCTTTCCCATCATCTCCACAAAATCGTCAAATAAATAACGGGAATCGTGCGGGCCGGGAGAAGCTTCCGGGTGATATTGAACGGAGAAAGCATTTTTACCTTTTACGCGGATGCCTTCAATTGAATTATCATTAAGGTTGATGTGCGTAATTTCTACTTTGTCGGAATTTTTCACCGCATCCTGCACCACACCAAAACCATGGTTTTGAGAAGTTACTTCGCAATGGTTTTTAATGATATTTTTGACCGGATGGTTGATGCCGCGGTGTCCGTTAAACATTTTTTGTGTGGGAATATCATTGGCCAAAGCCAGCAATTGATGGCCAAGGCAAATGCCAAACATCGGTTTGTCAGCTTCAAGAATATTTTTAACGGTGCGGATGGCATAATCCATCGCAGCAGGATCGCCGGGACCGTTTGAAATAAAATAACCGTCGGGGTTAAATTCCTGCATCTCTGCAAAAGTGGTGTAAGAAGGAAACACGCGGGCAAAAACATCGCGCTCGGCAAAATTGCGCAGGATATTTTTCTTTACGCCCAAATCTAAAACAGCTACGCGATACTTGGAGTTTTCATCACCAATATCGTACGTTTCATTGGTGGATACTTGTGAAGAAAGCTCCAACCCGTCCATCGAAGGTACTTCGTCCAGTTTTGCTTTCAGTATTTCCAGATCTGAAATCTCGGAAGAAATAATCGCGTTCATCGCACCTTTATCGCGGATGTGGCGCACCAGTTCGCGGGTATCAATATCCGAAATAGAAACAATGTTTTGCTCCTGGAAGTAATCCTGGATAGAAAGGTCAGCTTCTTTCCGGCTGTATTGGATGTTGTAGTTTTTGCAAACCAAGCCCGAAATTTGTATTTGCCCGGATTCTACTTCATCAAAATGGATCCCATAATTGCCGATGTGCGCATTCGTGGTCACCATAATTTGCCCGAAGTAAGAGGGATCGGTAAAAATTTCCTGATAACCCGTCATGCCGGTATTAAAGCAAATTTCGCCAACGGTCGTACCAATTTTTCCGGCAGCTTTTCCATGGTAAACAGTACCATCGGCCAATAACAAAACGGCTGGTAGCTTGGTGAAGTTAGTCATGATTGTATTGAAAAAAGGTGGATAAAAGAAGCATTTTCCAACGGAAAACCAAATGTGAAAGTTGCAGGAAATAAGAAAGAATAAACTTCTGGGTTCACAAGGGACAAAGGTAGTTTTTCCGGTGGATTTTTAGAAGCTCATTTTGATGATTTTACAAACTGTTGTCCTACATTTACAACACCTAAAAATGTAGTGTAAAAGAAGCATAACATGTCTGTAAACAAAGAAGTTAAAAGGGTAACCACCAACACCTTGCAGGAAATGAAGCAGCGCGGCGAGAAAATTGCCATGCTTACGGCCTACGATTTTTCGATGGCTGCCGTGGTGGAAGATGCCGGAATGGACGTGATCCTGGTTGGAGATTCGGCTTCCAACGTGATGGCCGGTCACGAAACCACGTTGCCCATCACGTTAGATCAGATGATCTATCATGCTTCATCGGTTGTCCGGGCGGCCAAAAAAGCGTTGGTGGTGGTTGATCTGCCTTTTGGTTCTTATCAGGGAAACTCCAAAGAAGCTTTAAATTCTGCTATCCGCATCATGAAAGAAGCAGGCGCACATGCGGTAAAAATGGAAGGCGGAACGGAAATCATAGAATCGGTAACGCGTATCCTGGCAGCTGGGATCCCGGTGATGGGACACTTGGGATTGACACCGCAGTCCATTTATAAATTTGGGACTTATACCGTTCGTGCCAAGGAAGAAGCGGAAGCAAATAAGTTAAAATTGGATGCGCTGGCTTTGCAGGAAGCAGGTTGTTTTGGCGTGGTGCTGGAGAAAATCCCTGCAAAATTAGCACAGGAAGTGACCAAAAGCCTCAGCATCCCGACCATTGGCATTGGTGCCGGAAGAAATTGCGACGGACAGGTTTTGGTGATCCATGATATGCTGGGCCTGAACAAAGGGTTTAAACCGCGTTTTTTACGCCAGTATTTAAATTTGTTTGAGGAGATGAGCGGCGCAGTAAAAAACTATATTCAGGATGTGAAGTCGAAAGATTTTCCGGGGGAGAAGGAACAGTATTAAGATCAGTTGCCTGTTGTTGGTTGATAGTGGCCTGTTCTGCTGTTATTCCAATGCTTTTTTTGTCTTTTTGAAACAAGAACTGGCAACTCACAACCGAAAACCCACAACTGATTTCCATGCTTCTTTTAGCACCTAAAATTTATCATGCGTACTTCTCAATATATTAATCCACCTTCAGACATCACCGCAAAAGATATTTTATATGAAGACAATCATCTGATCGCCATCAACAAAAGGGCAGGGGATATTGTGCAGGTGGATGAAACTGGGGACGAACCGTTGGATGAAAAAGTAAAAAGGTATATCGCCCATAAATACAATAAACCAAACGGTGCTTTTCTGGGCGTGGTGCATCGGTTAGACCGCCCGGTCAGTGGTGTTATCTTGTTTGCCAAAACAAGTAAAGCGCTGGAACGGATAAACGAATTATTTAAAAGCCGGGACATACACAAAACGTACTGGGCGGTGGTTCGCAACAAACCAATTCCCGAAAGCGGAAATTTAGTGCACTGGCTGGTTAAAAATCAGCAGAAAAATGTAACAACAGCACACAACAAAGAAGTTGCAGGCAGCCAGCGCGCCGAATTGAATTACAAGTTGATCGGCGAATTGAACGGTTACTATTTGATTGAAGTTGACCCGATAACCGGCCGTCCGCACCAAATCCGTGTGCAGCTTTCTACCTTAGGTTGCCCGATCGTTGGCGATAACAAATACGGTTACCCGCGGGGTAGTTTGAAAAAGAGTATTTGTTTGCATGCACGCCGTTTGCAGTTTATCCACCCGGTAAAAAAAGAACCGGTTGATATTTTTGCACCGCTGCCCCAAGATGGTTTCTGGGAAAAGTTTGAGGTTTTCGGACACTGATTTTAAGGGCATAAAAGAAGCACGGTACATTTTTTCACTCCGTGGTTCTCAATTTTCTCCTGCAAATTAATATATCTGCTTTGCATTAAAACATTGTACTTATTTTCTTCCTTTTTAACAATCAGTCAGATTCCTGATTAATGAATTTGGCGAAAAATCAATTCATAATCAAACTAAATAAAAAGGAGAAAAACGAATGAGTTCAGACGACGTAATGGATGCTATTGCAAAACAGGAATGGCTCGAAGCAGCAGGCGACAAGATACAACCTGCCATTATCAATACTTTTAAAGCAGGAGGCGAAGCCGGGCAAAAGATTAAGAATTTTTTACACGGCACCTGGCTTGGCCACCCGCTTCACCCGATTATTACGGACGTTCCGGTTGGCTCCTGGTCGGCTGCTTTTGTGTTAGACGGAATGGAATTGTTGGGCAAGAAAAAGTACAAAGCAGGCGCCGATGCCGCTATCGCTATCGGATTGGTTGGAGCGTTGGGTTCGGCAGTTTCGGGGATGACAGATTGGACAGGGACCACTAAGAAAAAACGTTCTATAGGCTTAATGCACGGGATCATGAACATTAGTGCCACAGCCCTTTACGCCACTTCCTATTATATCCGCAAAAACAAAGGTTCGCGCAAAACAGCAATCGGTTTGGCCATGCTGGGTTATGGCATCACGAGCGCGGCTGCCTATCTGGGCGGACATTTAGTTTATGCTGAGCAAGTTGGCGTGGACCATACCGCAACTTCGGTAGAATATCCAAAAGACTTTACAGCTATTTTACCGGAAAATGAATTAGCAGAGAATAAAATGACAGCTGCAAAAGCAGGTGAAATATCGGTTTTATTAGTAAAGCAAAAAGGTGAAATATTTGCCCTTGCCAATACTTGTTCGCATTTGGGCGGCCCGCTTTGCGATGGCGATTTATTGGATAATTGTGCTGTCCGTTGTCCGTGGCATCACTCAGTTTTCTCTTTAAAAGATGGCAGCGTGATAGACGGGCCGGCAACAGAACCTCAGCCAAAGTTTGAAACACGTGTGAACAACGGACAAATCGAAGTCCGGTTATCGAAAAATGAAAAAGGATAATTTGAGTTGATGGAACTCTTGGAAATCAAGACAAGAATATACTTATTGATTTTAAGCCTATAAAAGAAGCATCCAAACTTAAAATGGATGCTTCTTTTAGCATAGAAAAACTTGTAAAAATTATCCAACAAAAGTTTCCAGGATTTTAAAACCGGAAGTAGTTTCCAATTGGATGTTTTTGATGTTGTTTGGGATCAATATACAGTCGCCTTTTTTTACAGGATAGCTTTCGTTATTATAAACCAAATTGTAACTGCCTTCCACACAAACTTGTATCACAAAGGAATCCAAAGAAGTATAATCACGACTTGTGTTTTCGGTAAAATCCAATACATTGGTTGTAAAATAAGGACAAGTTACGGCTTCAACTACTTCATTTTTTTGGTGCGGGTACTTGGATTTATATTCAGGATAAACTTTGTAATCAATTGCTGCCAAAGCTTGCTCGGTATGCAATTCACGTTTCTGGCCTTTATCATCAACCCGGTCAAAATCGTAAATGCGATACGTAATATCCGAAGTTTGTTGGATTTCGGCAATCAGCAAACCTTTTCCGATGGTATGGACGCGGCCGGCAGGCAGAAAGAATATATCTCCGGCTGCTACCTGTTCTTTGTTTAAAATATCAGATAACTTGCCGCCGTTCAGTTTTTCCAGATAAAGCTTTTCATCCACCTGCTGGTTAAAACCTGAAATTAATGTTGAGCCAAGATCGGCCTGTAAAACATACCACATTTCAGTTTTGCCAAAAGAATTATGCCGTTTTTTTCCTAATGCATCATCCGGGTGGACTTGGATAGAAAGATCATCATTGGCATCAATAAACTTAATCAGCAGCGGAAATTCTGATCCGAACTTCTCGTAAATTTTATTTCCGGCCAGCTCGCCTTTGTATTCTGCCAGCAAATCAGTCAGTGCTTTGCCTTTCAGCTCGCCTTCGGCAACCACAGAAATATCGCCTTTTACACCTGATACTTCCCAGGTTTCTCCGCAACTGGGCAACGGTGCAAAATCTTTTCCTAAAACAGTTTTGATCTTTTCGCCACCCCAGATTTTATCTTTGAAGATGGTTTTGAATTTTAAGGGATATAATTTTGTATTCATTGTAAGTTATTCTGTAATTTTTAATAGAATTTTTATGGAAGAAATAAGTTCGGGTAGCTGTTCAGTTTTTGTATTCCAAACTAATTCATAATCAATACCAAAATAGTCGTGAGCAAGTCTATTTCTGAACCCTCTTAACTTATCCCACTCTAAGTCTGGAAGCTGAGATTTAGATACTTCTGGAAGTCGATTTGCCGCTTCTCCAATGATTTCAAAATTTCTAATTACTGCATCAATAGTTTTTTGATCACTTAAAAACTGCATTTGTGTGTAACCAGAAGTGTAATTGATGATTTTCTCTGCACTTTCTAAAATATCTCTAAATAATAGGTTTGGCTCCCGTTTAGACATATAAGATTTCTGGCTCGATTACTTCATAGTACCTTGATTTAATACCATTTCTGGAAACCAAATCAACTTTGCGTTTCAATTTTTCCTCAAGT
>JAABUS010005369.1_pt1 | contig 16932 bp, 14 predicted proteins | sample 5560161 | NCBI WGS metagenome assembly JAABUS01 (sample SAMN10711885, study PRJNA513376) | rock metagenome | isolation source: Antarctica rocks | place: Antarctica: Victoria Land, Trio Nunatak nord | collected 2016-01-04
GATATTCTCTCAATGATCTTATTCAAACTCTGATGTTCATGTATCATTAACTTGTGATGATTGTCTATCATTTCTTGTTTGCATCTTGTTGAAACATAGATCAGATCTTGAAATGTTAGTATTTCATCAATAATCTCAAAGTTCACGTTGTTCTTGATATTCTTTATAATATCTTGCGTGACTGAGTTCTTTGCTAGCTTTAGCTTTACTCGTTTCTCAAGATCTTTGTTGTTGATTCATAAAGTGACTGCGTTTTGTCTATTATAAACAATCGAATCGTTTGAGTTCTCTTGCAAGATAGTCTGATTTATCTGTGATTTATCTGTCATGTGATCTGCTCTTCTGCTCAAGATGTTGATTTTCAAGTTTTCAAATCTCTTTCAATATTGAATTTGAAAGTTGTATGATGACAACTCTTTCAATCATTTAATCTGTCTTTGATTTAGAACTTTCATGATCGTAAAGTATAGCAGATTCTTATGATCTGTATATACTTGAATTTGATATCTAGATTCTTTCAAATACACTCTTCATTGTTTGAAAGAGTCAACAATAACTAACAGTTCTTTATCATGTATTTTATAGTTCAATTCAGCATCTGTAAGCTTTCTACTGTGAAATGCAATGAAATGCAGATGTCTCTTATTGTCTGATTGACTGATACATGCTTTAATAGCTTCATCTGACGCGTTCATCTTGAGTGTAATAAGTTTTTCTGATTCAAACATGATCAGTATTGACTGAAAGATGAACAATTTTTTCAGCTTCTTGAAAGCTTCTTCTGCTTTCTCAGTTTACATGAATAATATGTTCTTTCTCGTAAGATTTGTAAGTGATGAGATGATTCTGAAGTATTTCTTTATAAAGCATCTATAAAAGTTCGCGAATTCTAGAAAGAATTGAACTTCAATCTTTGACTTTGACGTTGATTAAGTCGTAACAGCTTCTATCTTCTTTAAGTTCATTCTTAGATTCTGAAATGTGACTATGAATTTCAAAAACTGTACATTCTGTACATGAAATTCACTTTTTTCTGACTTGATGCGCAGATCGACTTTCTTCAAAGTCTGTAGAACTTTCTTAACATGTTGCACATATTCTTTCTTCGTCTTTAAGTATACTAATATATCATTCAGATATACTATGATGAATTGATTCAAATAACGTCGTAGCACATTATTCACAAAGATCTGAAACATGACTGAAGCATTAATTAAGTTGAAAGACATGATCAAATACTCATAATGTTCTAGTTGAGTGTGAAAGACTGTCTTTCACTCATCTTCTTCTTTGATTCATATTCAATTGAATATCTTGAATATATTGAATTTCATAAATCACTGTACACTCTGCAATCTGTTCTGCAATTCTGCTATGAGCGATAATGAATAACTGTTTTTAATCATGATGTTATTCAATGCTCTGTAATCAACACATAGTTTTAAACTTTCATTTAATTTTAAAATAAACAGAATTGAGTATTCTGCTGATGACTGTAATTCTTTAATGAATTCTTTTCACATGTTCTTCTTCAAATATTGTTGCAAAGCATTGAGCTTTTCTGTCAACAATGAATAAATAAACTGTTTCATGAGTTTCTTGTCGTCAACGAGCTTAATCTCATGATCTCATGATTGATGTTTAAGTAGTGTCTTCTGATCACTTTCTTTCTCAAACAGAATTTTATATTTCTGATATTCTTTAAAAATAATAGCGATAGTGAGATTCTTCGAGTGATCACTCTGAATCTCTCTGCTTCATAACATCTGTGCATCATTAATTTCTCTGAACTCTTCGCGCATTTCTTCGCTCGTCATGATGAATATCTTCACATTTTGTGATGACTTCAATATTGAGTGCAATCGCGTCACTTCTGTACTTAGAAATGCAATTGTCTCATTGACTCAATTAATCATCAAATTGATTGTATGAAGTCATGATATGTCTAAAACTATATCACTGTTTAATTACTTCATAACATTTAAACATAACTTCTTTCAATGTTGTTTGAGTCTCAAATGAATGAGTTGAGTTTCTTGATCTATTAGTTTGTTATTGTACTTCATGAATGTTTCATTGAAGTTTCACAGATTGTAAGATTCTTTCTTTTTCTGCGTGAGTATTTGCGTCTTTGCAGCAAATTCTGAGAACACGTAATTTCTCATGCAGTCACTGTTTATAAATAGTCATGCTGCGTGATCATTAACTTTGACTCAGACTTGTAACTGCAACGAGTTGTTGATGAAAACAAATATGCTTTCGATTTTTGATCTTCAACTAAACTTCTTCAATGATCTGTTGATCAAAGAATCTTCTAGTTTTTTGAACTAAAAGCTTTTTCTTTCAATACTTGTTTTATGTACTGAAATCAATTCAAGTTGATCTTCTTAAGTGAATATTTCTTTGAATCACATAGATCAAATCTCTTTCTGATGACTTTTGTCATCTGTCTAAGCTTTCTAAATATGTGATCTTCATCAAAAAGTACATATTCTTCTTGCTTAATGAACTTGCCTTCTGTGAGTGACTTCTTTATAACTATATCATGATATTGAATGTCTTTGTGCAATGTGATTGACTCATTTTGCATAGTGTCATAGATAACTTAATGTATATCATTCTTGATCTGTTGCATTCATTATGAAAAATCTTTCTCTTTCTGCTTAAAGAGAGTGTACAATTCGTTGTACATGCTTATAAAGTTTGCTTGACTTGTAAGCTTTCTAAGATTTTTCTTTACTTCAAGATAATCTTCTGCTTAATTGAGAGCATCTTCTGCTGCGATAGTGAATGCTCATAAAGTTTTGCTAAGTCGATTTTCTTCTTCGACTGCTTGATGAATAGCTTCTTCAATGCTGTTTGATCTGTTCAAGTCATATGCTTCGCTGTCGAGAATCTCTGATTTCGCGACTATAGTGAACGAACTTTCATCATTATTCTTATCATGTACTTCTGATGAACGATGAGTTGCTGCGTAGAAACGATTCTTTTGTAAGAGTTTCAAATATTATTCAAAATCTTTCTTATCACTCAGATGAATGCAACAGTTGTTCTTGTAACATGCTGTTTACAATAACACTTGATGTTTATCTTTCTGATCTTCTTTCGTTGCTGCGAAAGATTTGTCTTACTTATCATAAGACTTTGACTTGTTCTTGTATTTGTTCTGAGTACAATTCTTGAAGTAATGACTCAGCTTTTTGCATATGTAACATGTCTCGCTTTGTTGAACTGTCTTATTGTAAGCATTCATCAATATCTTTTGAATTGCATCTAACTTCATAGATTGAGAATCATAGTATGACTATCGTTGTCTCTTCTTGAACTTTCAACTCAATATTATTGACATAGTCGATTCTTTATCTTTTTTCAGACGTCTCTCGTACTATCTGTTATCAATGATCACTGCTCTGAATATTATCTTCTGCAAGTCAACAAGTTTATCAATTTTAGCAATTTCATTCTTGACTTTCTCTTGCAGTTTCTGATAGAACTGACTGATGAGAGCTGCATCGTCTCATTTCATATTCATTGCAATATGCTGAAAGCTGATTGAATAAGTCGCTGCGAAGATTTTCTGTCGCAGATTGTACAACTGTCGTTTCGCTGTACATTTCTTGTCAATGTTTTCAAATACTCTTCTTAGACATTTCTCAAACATCTGAGAATCACGAAATATCATGTTGATTTCTTCTTCTCGTTCTTCTGATTTCTTCTGCAGATAATTTGTTAGATAGTGATGAAATCATGTGAATGCATTATCTTTTAGATAGATGAATGCAAAGAGTACTTTGTTCTCGATGAACTTGAACTGAAATGAGTGTCGTTTGATGTATAGCTTTATCTGTACTAGATATGCTTCAAGTTTATCTTGATCATCATGATACAAGTTCAATGTTGAGATCTTGATCTTATCTGCGCTGAAGATGCTTGCTTCTTGACTGAGCATGACTCGTTCTGACTGACTAGACATAATTGAAAGAAATGAACGTCTCTGATATCTTGTAAAAGAGTGATGCTCAAAGTGTAATGATTGTTTCTTTAACAATACAAGATATATACAGAGATCAAACAGTAATCACTATTACTAGACTTGAGATCTGAAGATAGCTGAGACAATATTATGTATTGACTACTTACATGAGTTGAGCATGAAGCTTCTATTTAAGAGAACGATCATCATTATATAGACATAGAAGAATTGTGTCAAGTTGTTTCTGCTCTGAATGATCATTCTGATTATTCTCAAGCAAGATGAGCAAGATAAGCATCATGCTCATCATGCTTACTGTGATCACTTCTGATTCAAGCGATCAGAGCAATCACTTCAAAACTCTGATTACTCAATGATTATTTAATCATTGCTGTTATGTAATCACATGTGAGAGAGTTCTAACACAACTCTTCTCTTCTAGATACTTTTCTTTCTTATCATTTATATACTCGTTATCTTACATACATATGACTCGCTCTATGCTGATCTTTAACATTATATAAATGCTTCTTCGTTACAGACGAAGTAAAATAATCTGCATTGATTTCTTCAAGTGCTTCTGCTAATAGTTCTTCAACTCTTTATTGACTTTGATTTAATGATTTATGTTTATGCAGCAGCACTCATCTTTCTTCACTCGTATGCTGATAAGCGAGTATAAACAAACAATTGAAATCATTCAACTAGATCAAAGATCAGCGAATTAATCATGCATTCAGATTCGCAAGAGATTCTTTGAATTTGTTAAATAATTAAACAAGATCAGTCATAAAACTGCGTGAAGTCTTTATCTTGAGAAGCAAATTCTCAGTGAGTTTGTTTCAATAACATCATCAATGCAATAATCTTCTCATCGCTTTATTTATCAGTGAATCGATTCATCTATCAGTTCATGTGCAATTAGTGAGTCTGCTTTAATGATACATTTGATAGTGAGTCTGTTACAAAGACAGACAATGATTGATCTCTTGATTGAGTTAATCAATAAATAAAATAAGCTCTACTATGTAGTAGATCTGAATCAGAAGTGAGTCTGCTTCAATGACACAGCATCATCAATGCAATGATCTTCTCATCATCTATCTATCAATGAATTGATTCATTTATCAATTCACATGCAACTAGTGAGTCTGCTTCAAAGACATCATCAATACAATGATCTTCTCATCACTTTACCTATCAGTGAATCGATTCGTCTATCAGTTCACATGCAACTAGTGAGTCTGCTTCAATGACATTTATTCTCAATGCAATGATTTATTTTCTCATCATTCTATTCATCAATGAATCTGATCATACATTCACGTGCAACTAGTGAGTCTGCTACAATGACATTTTTCGTCAATGCAATGATTTATCTACTCACATCACTTTATCTATCAGTGAATTGATCTGTTGACTCATTCATATGCAACTAGTGAGTCTGCTTCAATGACACTTCTATCTTGCATAGTGAGTCTGCTACAATAGACATTTCGATTCTACATAAGACTAAGAAAATACATTCATGTGAACATGAATCATTAAAGAGAAGAAATAATTTTATGATTCTAGTTATGCATCTTCATTGATAACTATGTTGATGACTATTCTGAGAGCTATCGTCAATTGCTTGTTGCTAAAGCATAGACTTGTTTCGAAGTTAACTTTATTCAGAGTTAGCTTATGTTCTTCTGAGTCATATAGATAGTTGATTCTTTTCTTCTAAATACTTTTCTTTCTTAGCATTTATATACTCATTACATTACACTTATATGACTCGCTCTGTTAGAGATCAGCATAAAGTGAGTCAATATGAGTGTCATTTAACTAGAAGATAAATGCTAAGAAAGAAAGATAGCTACAGAAAAGAAGCTGACTACATATATGTGTTTCTCAGTCGACGCTAGACTCAATAGAAACTAGTCAAGATGACGAAGCGAGAATAAATCTGACAAAACTAGAAGACTAAGTCTGACAAGACTAGAATCATGACACGCTCTATGCTGATTTCTAACAAGAATGTTCATTGCATTAAGTCAATCAAAGAGATCAAAAGACGTCAATCAAGCAGTGAAATGAAATTTCAGTCTAATCATAGAAAGAGAACTTGACGAATTAAGAATCACAACTTGAATGTGAAGTTTGACAATTGAACTCAACTTACATATGATTTCATGAATGAGATGACAAAATTGTTTGATCAGCATAGCACTGAAATGTTGACAGTCTCTTTAATGAGCTTGAAATGCTCATTCTCATCAAACACTTTCATCACGAAAGAGTTCATTGATGTTACAGAAACGTCATCATCGTCTGTATGCATTGACATATTTAACACACTTTACTCATGTCTTCACAATTAATAAAATATTATCTATACTTTCTTTCAGATCTACAGCGCTGATTGAGATGACATTTACTCTTTGCATATTGATTCGTTGTTTTTGTGAGCATCTTCACAAAGTGTGATGTCTATTTTTTTCATTCATAGAAGATTTATGACTTTTGTTTTTAGTCTTTTAATTAGTCATCTTTGATCATTTCTTGAAGAGAGGCGAGAAATTTTGAGTTAACGCAGATTTATGCAACAAAGTATTAATTTTTCATTCTCTGTGAATGATCAAAGTCATCTTCGCATAAGATTCTGCTCAATAGTTTGCTTTTTTTCATCATATTCTTCTAAATCTCGAGAACAATCAGATTTCATTCAAGCTTCAATTCTGAATTTCAAGACTTTTTTAAAAGACTTTCAAGACTCATTTCAAGACTCATCTGCAAAGCACACTTTGAAAATTTCTTCATCTTGCTCTGTGTCTTCTGAGCTATCGCTTCTAGATTTAGTCTTCTAGAAGCTATGTTCAATTCTGAGCTAAACTGTTTTAAAAATAAAATTTCTTGAATTTACATTATTCTAGACAAAGTCTTTTGAAATCTCAATCGTTTCAGTTTTTAAGCAAGTCAATATTTATCTGTCTAATACTTATTTCTGAAAGAATTCTTCTAGTAAAACATTTCTAGAACGAGTCAGTGAAAAAGAATTTTCAACTCATGTTCTCTCTTTTATCATTTTAATACAGAAGTTTGCTTCACATTAAAAGAGCTTTACTATCATTTTCTAGTCTGTTTTTTCATGCGCTGAACAATTGTCTTGTATTATTTCAATGAAATCTTTCAACTGATTTGTTCATCAACATAAACAGACTTGTTGCTAGCAATATTACTATCAAAATGACGTTTATGAGAAGAACAGCATCGTCTTCATCGAAAACAATGCAAATAAAGATGATGATGAAAGAAAGAGAGAAACAGCAGAGAGCTTTGAAGCAAATTGAAGACAGCTGCATGAAGACTAGACTATGATAGACTTATTTCTGTTTACAAGTGACATTTTGACGCTGATTTTAACAGTTCTGAATGTTTTAATTCTGTTAACGAGACTTGTTTTCATATACATCATTTTCATTAATGTATGACACATGAACAGATGATAGATGAGAATGATCTTTGCTTAAACATTCTCTTGAACATGACTTCTAGAAATATCATGCAATGCAGCGAGATACAATGCGATTTGAGTATTTCTAGTCTTGATAAAAATAGCTTATAAATCACTTTAATTATGATCAACAGACAAGATCAAGAAGAAAGCATATTGAGCGAAAGTTGAAGAAAATGCATTCACAGAAGAAGCAGAATTTCAAGACTTAAGTGAATCTCATATTCATTAAATGAAGATGACACTGTGATAATTTCAAAATCAATCAATTGAGTTGAAAATGAGTATTTAATTTAGCTTTCGTCTATCTGTCAAGATTGCTACTAAAATGCGTGAGTCTGCTAAAAGCAGCTTGCTCAAGTAGTTTTTTATCAATGTCAGATCAATGAGATTACTGTTGATATTGATCACATTCACATTCATTTCTTTGTAAACAAGTGATTGCTAAGCATTCTGTTTATAGTTGTGAACATATGAACTTTATTTATCTTGAACATGTTAGAGATCAATCTAAAGCGAGTCATAAAAATGTCATTTAACTAATAAATAAATGCTAAGAAAGAAAAGTATCTACAGAAAAGAACTCAATTCTTATATGTATGTTTCTCAGCTTTATGCTAGACTCAATTGAGTTGATGTCTTACACATATGATGCAGAGTCTCAATGTCATCATTTTTAAATCAGATTCTCGCTAGACTCGATTAGAATAAAATCAGATGAAGACTAAATGAAAAATAAATGAAGATTAGAATTGTAACATTATTCTCTTCTCTTGACTATTCATGTTTACATGAATGTTATTTCTTAGTGCGTTTTTCTTGAATATTTAATATGAAAGTCATTAATCATCTCTTGAGCATTCATAAACTTGTCGTCGTCAGCATTATATCAGTTGAGATCATTGTCATAGCTCTTTCATTTGACTCAATATTGAAGTCATCTTTGATATTATTGAAAGTTCAATATATCGTTGATTTCTCATTCATCTTCATCGTTTATCATTATTGATCTCAAGAATTCATTCTTCTGATCAGACAAAGAGTCATTGATGACAAGATGAAGAAGTTCTGAATGAAATACATCATGTATATGCATAGTTTCAGATAGTTTCAATTTATAGAATGAGTCAACAGACTCAATGATCTGAAATGAATTAAGCATCTTGTCATTCAATTTTTTGAAAGATCTTGCTGTAATGATGTTTTGTTTATTCAGAAACATCTTTGATTCAATTTTATAATTGATTTTCTTTTTATGCTTGTTAGTCTGATTCATTATTTGCTTTCATGTTTTGATCAGAGCTTCGCAAGCGAAGATCAGTGTTTTATTCATGAGATCAAATATATCTTCAACTTAAGCAATCTGCAGATGTTCGCGAATGCTTTCATACTCAATGATGTCAGAGTTGAAGCTCATACAAGAATGAAAGCTCTTGTTCATGAAGAAGAAGATCAAGAAAATGACTGAAGACAAGACATTATTGTCAACAAACTTGATCATAAATAGTCACTTGAATCAGTCATTCTGCATGTATGAACAGAAGAAACGAAAATATCATTCAACATTCTTGTTAAAGATTGATTTAGAATGAGTCATAGAGATGTCATTTAACTAATAGATAAATGCTAAGAAAGAAAAGTATCTACAGAAAAGAACTCAATTCTTATATGTATATTTCTCAGTTCTGTGCTAAACTTGATTGAATTGATATTTTATACATATGATGCAGAGTTTTAATGACATCATCTTTAGATCAGATTTTCGCTAAACTTAATTAGAATGAAATCAGACGAAGACTAAATGAAGAATAGATGAAGATTAGAATCGTAACATTATTTTCTCTTCTTGACTATTCATGTCTGCATGAATGTTATTTCTTAGTGCGCTTTTCTTGAATATTTGATATGAAAGTCATCAATCATCTCTTGAGCGTTCATAAATTCGTCGTCGTCAGCGTTATATCGATTAAGATCATTGTCATAACTCTTTCATTTAACTCAATATTGAAGTCATCTTTGATATCATTGAAAGTTTAATATATTGTTGATTTCTCATTCATCTTCATCGTTTATCACTATTGACTTCGAGAATTCATTCTTCTGATCAAACAGAAAATCATTAATGATGAGACGAAGAAGCTCTGAATAAAATACATCATGTATATGCATAGTCTCAAGTAGTTTCAATTTATAGAATGAGTCAACAAGATCAATGATCTGAAAAGAATTGAGCATCTTGTTATTCAATTTTTTGAAGAATCTCACTGTAATGATGTTTCATTCATTTAGAAACATCTTTGATTTGATCTCATAATTGATTTTCTTTCTATGCTTGTTAGCTTGATTCATCATTTGTTCTCGTGTTTTGATCAAAGCTTCATGAGCGAAGATCAATGTCTTGTTCATTTGTTCAAATATATTCTTGACTTGATTGATCTGCAAGTGTTCGCAAGTGCTTTCATACTTGATGATGTCAGAGTCGAAGCTCATATAAGAATGAAAGCTCTTGTTCATGAAGAAGAAAGTCAAGAAGATGATTGAGAACAAGATGTTATTGTTAACAAACTTGATCATGAGTAGTTACTTAAATCAGTCGTTCTGCATATACAAACAGAAGAATCAAAGATATCGCTTGATGTTTTGATTGACTCATTCGCTTTGATCATTGATCTGAGAATGATAAACGATGAACAATTAAAGCGAAATGCTCAGTCATTTGCAAAGAAACTTTCATAGTATAGAGATGAATTGCAAACTTCGATCAGATACTATAAAGCTTAATAAATCATGAGTTCAATATATTCATTAAATTAGCATTTCAGCTGTCTTTTTGACAGTGATATCTTCATCATCAATGATGCAAGAAATATAATGTTTTTCTTTTAATAATCTGCAGATGATCATCAGAATAATGTTGTTGAGAAATAAAATAGTGATGCAATATAAAGAGCTTCAAAATCAACAGAGCGAGCATGAACATATGCAACTAAATAAATAAATCTAGAAGATAAACTAGATACAGATGAGTAGATAATAATAATAATAAATTCATACACTTTTGTGACATCGATTAGATCAACTCATGAGAAACTCTATGCTATCTGTATCGAGTGAACAAAACTCTCTGAGGTAGAAAATCACTCGCAGTCTACACGACTGCTTCACGCAGTCGAAACAGTGAGTTTTGAGACTATGTATCAAATTTGTTCGCGTTGATTGCATGTTAAAGAACGAGTGTTCTAGTCACTTTAAATTGCTTCAAGAGCTTCGTTTTCATCATCATCTTCGCTACTGCTTTGAGACTCTTCATGATGACGATGATTATTCAATAGTTTAAGAAGTCAGCATCTTGTAGCATTCTTGATCGCAGATGTGATCAGTTCGAGCAGTGCATGAGTACATGCTTCGTCGTCTGATGACTTCATTCGCAGTTGCATCGCGAACTATTCGTGCCTGAAACGTTTCTAGAGTGCAGATAAGTGTTCAGATCTATGCGTTCAATTCTGATGTGCATTGCGAGAATGCTTTCTGCTTTCTGAAGATCATCACGCATCTTTATCATCTTATTGCTCAGATGCGACCTTTGTGCTGAGATTGCGTTGACGTTTGCGACGCGTTCTCTGTACTTTTCCCATCGTTGATTTCATTGATCTTTGTGATACTGCGTTATTGCGATGCTATCGCTTGTTGAAATCGTTGTGAAGAAGAGAGTGTGTCGTCTGCGTCTCGACTGTATCTTCGCATCTTCTTGAATGAAGACATTCAGAAGTACTATTTTCTTGATGACGAGTGAGCGAGAAATGACGCGATTAACTCTCGTCAAACAAACGCGTATTAGTTCGCATGCTTGTCTGATCTCTTGCGTTCGATCGTTGACTCGACTGTGTAGCGTGATCTTGTTCTGTAGCATGTTCAGATGAACATGTAGCGAACTCGTGTATGTTTCTGTCTCTAGAGTTTCGATGTTTACTCTTTTGAATGCTTCTGCTACGTGATGCAAAGTCTGATTCTGAAGTGTTTCTAGTCTGCATTCTTTGCTCGACAGTTCATCTTTCTTGTCGCGCTGATGTCAGACTGACGCTTCGAATGCAATTTCTGATCTCACTACTGCTGAGTATACTTGTCTCGCTTTTGTGAAGATAGCTTCTCATGTGAAGACTTTAAGACGACTAAGTGTCAGCATTCTTGTGACGTGATTCGTCTCTATTTGTCGAAGATGCGCGTCTCATTGCAGTTTCATGTTCAGTTGCATCTCTAGAACTCGTACGTCTGATTTCGATTTGATAACTGAGCTTTTTATTTGTATGCTAGTCGTCATGTCAAATCTCTTTGATTTTCTAGTGAAATGCGTGAGCTTGTACTTTTCTGATGCGAACGTTGCGTCATGAGTGCAAGCTCATTTCGTGCAGACGTCGTGTGCTTTGCTCAGTGTTCTGCAGATTTCTTCAGTGAATCTGTCGTAGACTAGAATGTTAATATCGTTTACGAAGTCAAGCACTTCGATTTTAATTTTCAGTGCTTCGCATTTTTCAATTAGACTTGCGTTGAAGAATAGAAAGAGAATTGATGAAATGAGAAATCTCTGCGATATGCCTGCGTTTATCTCGCGCATGTCGCTCGTTTGTTCGTCGAATATTAGCGACGTCTCTCGATTCTCTAGAAAGCTGCGTGTTCATTCGATTATGTAGCTCGACGTTCTTTTCATTTTCAGCGTGTGCAGAAGTCTGACGTGTGAGACTCGATCAAACGCTTCGACGACGTCTAAGCTTAGCATGAAGATCACATATTTGATTTCACAGTCTCACACTGTGTGAACTTGATCTACTAGTAGATCTAACGTCAAGATCACGAATCACTTGCGTCTCGCTCTTATTTGAGCATTTGATAGCATGCAATGAGTCTCGACTATGTCACTCAGTCTTTTGATCATGATCGACTTCAGCGCTTTGCTCATGATATTAAGCAAAGCAATGAGTCGATACATCTTTGAATCAATATAGTCGCTTTTCTTCAATTTGCGTAGTACTATTGTCTGAGTCTTTTTGAACTGCTTCGAATGATACTTGTGTATTACGCATGCGTTGAATAAACTCGTCAGTACTGAGATCAGTTCTGCAAGACTCGCTTGAAGCGCTCTGTTTGAAATATCTGAAGCGCTCAACGCTTTGTCTGCTTTTACTCGTCTGATTGTCTGCTTCACTTCATCTTCTGTGATGCGTGAATTGAATGAGACTGTCAGAGATATGAATGATTCTGCGATGTCGCTGACATTCGCTTGAGAAGATGAGAAAAAGAACTTTTCTTGCAGTATCTCGATTTTTTTCTCGAACGTCGTTGTTATATAATCGATGTCGCTTCGCTTCAGTGACGAAAACTGAGAAAGCTTTTTAGATAGCTGACTTTCGATTCTAGCTCATTTTGCAAAGCGTCATATCGATTTGAGTGCTTCGCTCAGCTCATGCATTTGTGTTCTGAAGTGTGCGCGTTTCGTTTGTCGAATGATCTTGTTTTTATGATCGTTGTGCTTCAGATATTCATTTCACGCTTCTAATGTGTCTTGCGTTTTTCATATGATTCGCAGTCGTCTTGATTTCATTACTACTTCGAAGCAGCTTTGATTTCAAAAGTCTCTTGCTTAATTTGATGACTTTGTCAAAAGAGTAGATTTCTCGATGATCTTCTGTAGCACTCTGATAATCTTGCACACTTTGTCATTCATCATAGTCTTGTCGTCTAGAGAGCGTTTTAAAGATAGATGTATTTGCAGATAAGCACTCAATGCTTCTGTATTCATTTTCTTTCAAAGTCATCAAGTCGAGAGTTGCACTGAGATTGTTTGTAGACATAGCTCTGTGATGATTGAAAGATGATTCAATCTTTGATGCAGATTGATTCGTATCTTGCACTTACGTGTCATGAACTGTATTTTCTCGCTGCTAAAGGCTAAATCAATCGTCGTAAATTGATTGTGAGCTTCGCGAGTAATAGTGCCTGATTTCAGTAATAATTTCAGCCTTGCGTTTGTAATGACGTTTAGTAGAATATCAGTCGTCGTATGACGAGTGAAGCATCTTCGTCTCTCTCAGTGAGAATGATGTAGATTGAAATCTTCTATGATCAGTTGTTTGCAGTCATTCTTGAGTAGTTCATTCAAACGAGAAATGATTGAAGATTTCTTTGTGAATGTAGTAAACAGTGAGCATGAGTTGTAAACGTTTAGAAGTCTTAGCGTCTGTGTTTCATTATCTGTGTTGCGAGTTAATATTCTGATTGAGCAAATGTCTAACTCAGCTGTTTCTACTATTCATTGATTGAGTTTTAATCATTTGTTAACGTATATGCATGTTCTTGATTGAGATGACGAGTTTTTCACTAGATGAAAGAAGTTGTGTGCTGCATTCAATGACTGCAAGTCGTTGTTGTTGCAATCTTGCTTCTGTATAGCTACTATGTTGAATTCGCGAACTTTTCTGTTAATTAGAAATGATTCTTGAATTCTTAATGATTTTCTGATGTTGTACTGTAGAATTTGTAGAAAAGACTGTTTCATCATAAAGTTATTCATAGCTGTTGTTGACTTTGCAATGAGAAGACTCTTTGTATGCTTTCAATCATCGATGATCTTTCTCGCTTTCTGATTGAACGTTTCTGAATCTGCTCAGATGTCGTCTCATCTGAGTCACTACTCACGCAAGAGAAAAGATCAACTCGTCTCTTCTTGATCTCTACTATCTGTCAAGTTGATTCATCAGCGATTCAACTGCATGTTTTCAGCATGACTGTTGCTGAGCTCGAGAGATTCATTGAATCGAAAGAATTCATTGAATCTGAAGAGTTCGTTGAATCTAAAGAGTTCAGAGACAGTGAGAAGAGTGTGCAATTGTATTTAGACGTCTCAGAATATCTGAACAATTTATTTCTATAGATTTCAAACGCTTGTTTCATCTGCTGTCGTCACTTGAGACAGATGCGTCTTCAGAGTTCGTGATTTTCGTTGCAGTTGACGCAACGTCTTCTATTCAAAGACATCACACACTTCTCTATGTGATGCTTGTCTGCGCATTTTTCGCAGCGCTGATTCTTTCTGCAGATCTTAGTCATGTGATCAAATTCATGACATCTGAAGCACTGTGTGATGTGACAGTTCTTTTCAAATAGCTTGCATGCACATTCTTGATACGAGTTCAGCATGCTCACGTTCATTAGTCGATTTGTCATTGCTTCGATCATGATCTCTACAATGAGCGACGAATGAGTCTTTTCGCTATCTGCTATCTTCTTGAATCAGACTATTCTTAGAACTTTCAGATCTTCATGAAGTCTCGCGTTATCTTTTATCAATCTTTCAATGATCTTTTCTTGATTGCTCATGTCTATTGTAGTGCGTACTTCATGTGTCAGCACTGCGAAGATTCGACGTGCTACATATGTCAAACTCGCGATTTCTTTTGCTCACGTCTGAATCTTTTTCAGATTTGCTCAAGCATCTGAACTAACTGCATGAAGAAAAATGTCATCGCTGCTCAGCTTGCGAAGTGACACGATTAGATTTCTTTGACCTGTCGACACGTCTGCGATTCTCTGTAGAATCTGTTCAATCAACTTCTTCTGTATCTCTTCTATTTCTCTTCTGTTCATTATTTTAATCATGACTTCTCGTTTCTTGCGAAGCGACGACGAGTCATCTCTGAAACGTTGCTCTCTCGTCGCTATTTCTTCTCTTGTCACGTTCGCTCATGACGTGATTTTCGTTGAAAGACGCGTGTTTTTCTGTGTATGCAACTGCTTGTTAAGCAGTTGAACTGATGTCTTCAGTTTCTGTACATTCTTCGCGATGAACGCGTTCTGATTCGCGTGATGTTTTTCTTCTGAGTCGAGTTGAAGACGTTGAATCAGCTTCAATGCTATCTTTTTTCACGAATGATCTTTGCTCTTCTCTTTCTCTAACGTTGATATCTTTATTAGTAAATCAATAATGTTAGCAACGTTCTCTTCATCATCACGTGAGCATTTCGACCTTGCATCTCTGTTTTCTTGCGACGAATTGACATCGCTTGCAATCATCTTCGAATCAGCACTGCTGCAATTCGTACAATTCATCGTTGTTCAATCGTCTTCTAGATTCACTCTGCCTTGTTTGTAGTGCTCTTTTTCAAAATTTGTGATGCGTGCGTTGTGATTGTTTGTTTCAAAATAGATGAGTAGATAGATAAATAAATAAATAAATAAATAAATATATCTTTATATTAATGTCTTCGTCTAGAAATGAGATGAAAAGATGAGTAAAAAGATGAAGAAGAAAAGTTCGCTCAGAAAATCTTTATAAATGATAGTCAATATCTTCATGAACTCTGAAGATGCAACTGAGTCATGCTCGAGAAATCTCTATGAATGATAGTCTATATTCTCATGAATTCTGAAGATGCAATCGAATCAATGCTGTTTCATGAGTCATCGAGAGATGAAACTTCGTCTCACAACATTCTTTCTTCATTCATTTAATGCTCATTTCTTAAGCATCAATGTGACTCTTTTATGATACTAGCGAGGCGAAAGCGAAAAGTGAATGACGAAGATCGAAGTTACAGATGTAATTTGAGCGAAGTTACAAGAAGCGAATATGTTGAATAGCTAGTAGAATGATAGCTAAATGATGAAGTATTTGAGAACGAAGGCGAGGTATATAACTAGTCAGTAGATTAATAGTTAGAGAGCGATATTTTCTGATGCGAGAGCGAAGCTTTGAACATGACTAGCTAGTAGATTGATAGCTAGAGAACGATGATTTCTAGAACAAAGCTTTGAACATGATAAAAATGAATAAAATCATCAAGATCTAACTCTAATCATTACGCAGAGTACGCGCTAAAGTTCACTGCGTAATGATTAGAGCAAGTCTCGATTAGATGAGATAGTAATCACTAAATCGACGAAAAATTGAGAGCGACGAGATGTAAAGATGATCGCATGATTGATAGTCAATATTCTCATCAATTCTGAAGATGCAACTGAATGAATGTTGTTTCATGAGCTATCGAGAGATGAGACTTCGTTTCATGACATTTTTTTCTCACTCATTTAATGCTCGTTTCTTGAGCATCAATCTGATTCTTGAATGATACTAGCGAGACGAAGATGAAGCTTTGAACATGACTAGCTAGTAGGTCGATAGCTAGAGAGCGAGATATATGAGAGCGACGAGATGTTTTAGATAGTCGCATGATTTTACGAGGTAGTAGATGAGCTACTCTGCCACTGAATATTCGGCTGTACGATTGAATGACGAGCCTGTCACTGAATATCTGACTGTACAGTTTCTTATTTTCCCTACGAAACTATTTTGTTTCTTACGAAACCATTTTCTTTCTTCTTTCTTACTATTTCTTATTCTTTATATATAACAAAAATGAAAATAAAACCGAGCAATGCTAGGGTTCGAACACTTGACCTTCGCATTTAC
>JAABUS010005374.1_pt1 | contig 16927 bp, 19 predicted proteins | sample 5560161 | NCBI WGS metagenome assembly JAABUS01 (sample SAMN10711885, study PRJNA513376) | rock metagenome | isolation source: Antarctica rocks | place: Antarctica: Victoria Land, Trio Nunatak nord | collected 2016-01-04
GCCGCCGCGCTCGGCGGCGTCGTGCCCCTCCCGGAGAAGGTGGTGACCGACTTCTCCGGCATCTACGGCTACATCCGGGGCGAGACCTGGGCGCCCGAGGCCCCAGCGCCGACCCCTGGGTAGGGTGCCCGCCATGGGTGATCTCGTGGAGTTCCCGAGCAACGGCCACACCGCCTCCGGCTACCTCGCCGTACCCGGATCGGGCTCCGGCCCCGGGCTGATCGTCATCCAGGAGTGGTGGGGCCTCGTGCCCCACATCACCGACGTGTGCGACCGCTTCGCCGGCGAGGGCTTCGTCGCCCTCGCGCCGGACCTGTTCCACGGTCGGACCACCACCGAGCCCGACGAGGCCGGGAAGCTGATGATGGCCCTCAACCTGGCCGAGGCGGGCAAGGACATGGCCGGAGCCGTCGCCTTCCTCTCCGGCCACGACGTCGTCGCCGGCGACGGCCTCGGCGTCACCGGGTTCTGCATGGGCGGCGGCCTGGCCCTCGTGCTCGCCTGCCAGCAGCCCGACGCCATCGCCGCCTGCGTCCCGTGGTACGGCCTCGTCCCCTGGCCCGACGCGCAGCCGGACTGGGCCGCCCTGTCGGCCCCGGTCCTGATGCACGTGGCCGGCCGCGACGAGTACTTCACCCCCGACGCCGCCCGCGAGCTGGAGGCCACCCTGACCGGACTGGGCAAGGACGTCGAGCTCGTCCTCTACGAGGACGCCGACCACGCCTTCTTCAACGACACCCGACCCGACGTCCACGACCCCGAGGCGTCGGCCGACGCCTGGGCCCGCACGATCGACTTCCTGCACCGCAGCCTCGGCTGATGGCGGCCGACGCCGGCCCGGTCGAGCGCTACCTCGAGCTCGGCCTCGGGCTCGGCCGGCACCTCGACGGGCTGGTCGACGCCTACTACGGCCCTGCCGACCTCCGCGCCCGGGTGGAAGCGGCACCGATCCGGGCCCTCGGCGCCCTGGCCGACGACGCCCGCCGCCTCGTGGCCGACCTCGACGGCGGGTGCGACGATCTCGACCCGCGCCGCGCGTCGTGGATCCGGGCCCAGGTGCTCGGCCTGCACACCGTGGCCCACACCCTGGCCGGCGAGCCGGTCCCCTACGAGGACGAGGTGGAGGCGTGCTACGGGGTGCGACCCCACGAGGTCCCCGAGGACGACCTGGCCGCCGCCCACCGCGCGCTCGACGCCGTCCTGCCCGGCACCGGCCCGCTGCGGGACCGCTTCATCGCCTGGCGGGAGTCCCAGACCGTGCCTCCCGATCGTTTGGAGGCCGCCATCCGGTCCCTCGCCGAGGACTTCCGGGAGCGCACCGCCCGTGCGTTCGGGCTCCCCGAGGGCGAGACGGTGGAGTGGCTGCTGGAGAGCGACAAGCCGTGGTCCGGCTTCAACTACTACCTCGGCGGCCTGCGCAGCCGGGTGGCCATCAACATCGACCTCCCAGTGCTGTCGACCGCGCTCGGCCACCTCGTCGCCCATGAGGCCTACCCCGGCCACCACACCGAGCACGCCCGCAAGGAGGTGGGCCTGGTGCGCCGGCGGGGCCACCTCGAGGAGTCCATCTTCCTCGTCGGCACCCCCCAGTGCCTGCTGGCCGAGGGCCTGGCCGACCTCGCCCTGGAGGCCCTGCTGGGCGAGCGGCCCGAGCCGGTGGTCGCCGAGCACCTCGGCCCCCTGGGCGTGCCCTACGACGCCGAGGTGGTGGCGGCGGTGGCGGCCGCCGGGGAAGCTCTGGCTGCGGTGCGGGGCAACGTCGCCCTCGCGCTCCACCGCGACGGCGCCACGCCCGAGGAGGCCGTTGCCGTGTTCGAGCGCTGGGCCCTGCTGCCCCGCGCCCGGGCCGAGAAGGCGGTGCAGTTCCTCACCGACCCCACCTGGCGGGCCTACATCTTCTGCTACGTCGAGGGTCTGCCCCTGTGCCGACGGTTCGTGGCCGGCGATCCGGCCCGCTTCGAACGGCTCCTCACCGACCAGCTCACCCCGGCCGACCTGGCGGCGTGAGCGAGCCGCGCCCCTTCCGGTTCAGCCTCCAAGCCGTCGAGGCGGAGTCCCGCCGGGAGTGGGTCGACCTGGTCAAGCGGGTGGACGACGCCGGCTTCGACATGCTCGTGACCGCCGACCACATCGGCGGGTGCCTCTCACCGCTCCTGCCGCTGGCGACAGCCGCCGAGGTCAGCGACCGGCTCCGGCTCGGTGTGATGGTGCTCAACAACGACTTCCACCCGCCGTCGCTCCTCGCTCGGGACGTCGCCACCCTCGATCTGTTGAGCGAGGGCCGCGTGGAGCTGGGCTTGGGAGCGGGGCACGCGCAGCCCGAGTACGAGCGGGCAGGGATCAAGTTCGACCGGGCCCGGGTGCGGGTCGGTCGGCTCGAGGAGGCGGTGGTCGTGCTGCGCCGGCTGCTGGATGGCGAGACGGTCAGGTTCTCGGGTGATCACTACCAGCTCGTCAACGAGCGCTGCGACCCGCCCCCGGTCCAGTCCCACGTCCCGTTGCTCGTCGGCGGCGGCGGCCGGCGGGTCCTCGGCCTTGCCGCCCGGCATGCCGACGCCGTGGGGTTCACGGGCCTGGGTCGAACCCTCGCCGACGGTCAGCGCCACGATCCGGCCGGCTTCCGGGCCGACCAGGTCGATGAGGACGTCGCCGCCGTGCGGTTGACGGCTGGGGACCGGCTGGCCGCCACCGAGCTCGAGCTACAGGTCCTCGTGCAGGCCGTGGTCGTGTCCGACGACCCAGCCGGGCAGGCCGCCGAGATCGCCCGCACCCGGCTTCCGTCGCTCTCGGCCGAGGACGTGCTGGCCACGCCGTATCTCATGGTCGGCACGACCGACGGCCTGGTCGAACGCCTCCTCGCCCAGCGGGACCGTTGGGGCTTCAGCCACTACACGGTCCGAGCCGACGCGCTCGGCCAGATCGAGCCGATCATCGCCGCCCTCGCCGGGCGGTGAGCGGAGCCCGTCGCCGGGCTCGGCCATCCCGACGGGCCCGCCGCGCCGTACGGTTGGACATGGCCAACCGCATCGTCCCGACCGTTCTGCGAGTGATGGCGGCGCTGCTCGTTCTCACTGGTGGGGCGCTCCACCTGCAGCTCTGGCTCGACCAGTACCGGGACGTGCCTAGTGACGTCCCCGGCGCGTTCGTGGTCAACCCGGGCTTCCTGGTCAGCGCGGTCGTGTCGCTCGTGCTGGCGCTGGCCATCCTGACGCTGCGGCGCCCGCTCGTGCTGGCGCTGGCCATCCTGACGCTGCGGCGCCCGCTCGTGTGGCTGCTCGCCCTCCTCTTCGAGCTGGCGTCGATCGCCACCCTCGTGTTGAGCCGGCAGGCCAGCGTGTTCGGGTGGGAGGAACCGGACTGGAGCGCCGACGCCAAGCGCATCCTCGTCGTCGAGATCCTGGCCGTCGTGGCCCTGGCCGTCCTCCTGGCGGTGGACTACGCCCGGTCGGGTGCGGTCGGGCCTTCGGCCGGGCCGCGGCAACCGCCTGAGCGACGGCGCCAGGTAGCTTCTGCGCATGTCCCCACGCACACGTGACCTTCCCCGGCGCTCCTGCCTGTCGGTCCCCGGCTCCAGCGAGAAGATGATGGCCAAGGCGGCCACGCTCCCCGCCGACATGACCTTCCTGGACCTCGAGGACGCCTGCGCTCCGCTGGAGAAGCCGGGGGCGCGGGGCAAGATCGCCGAGGCCATCAAGGGCAACGACTGGGGTGACCGCGTCCTGTGCGTGCGGGTCAACGCGTGGGACACCGAGTGGACGTTCCGGGACGTCATCGAGGTGGTCGGCGGCTCGGGGGAGCGCCTCGACGAGATCATGCTCCCCAAGGTGCAGTCGGCGGCCGAGGTGGTCGCCCTCGACCTGCTGCTCACCCAGCTCGAGAAGGAGGCGGGCCTGCCGTCGGGGCACATCGGCATCGAGGCCCAGATCGAGACCACCCGCGGCCTCATCAACGTCGAGGAGATCTGCGCCGCCTCGCCCCGGCTGGAGGCCATCATCTTCGGTCCGGCCGACTTCGCTGCCTCCATGGAGATGCCGGTGCTGACCGGCGGGGTGCAGATCCCGGAGTACCCCGGTGACCACTTCCACTACGTGTTCTCGAAGATCCTCATGGCCGGGCGGGCCAACGGGCTGCAGGTGATCGACGGACCGTTCCTGAAGATCCGCGACCAGGACGCCTTCCGCGACTACTGCCAGCGCACCCGCACCCTCGGCTACGACGGCAAGTGGGCCCTCCACCCCGATCAGGTGGCCATCCTCAACGAGGTGTTCTCACCCACCCAGGAGCAGTTCGACCGGGCGTGGGACATCCTCGACGCCTACAAGTCGGCCACCGAGGAGGAGCTGAAGGGGGCGGTGATGTTCGGCGACGAGATGATCGACGAGGCGTCCCGGAAGATGGCCACCAAGTTCGTGTCCCGGGGTGAGCGGGCCGGCTTCAAGCGCTCCGAGAGCTGACCCGGGAGCCGGTCGTGGCGGCCGGTCGCACCATCGACGTCGTGATGCCGGGGCGGGACGAGGCGGTCACCGTGGCCGCCAACGTGGCCGCCGCCCAAGGCTGCCGGTACGGGCGGGAGGTCATCGTGGTCGACGACGGGTCCACCGACGGCACCGCCGACATCGCCCGGGAGGCGGGGGCCAAGGTCCTCACGCTGGCCTCCTCGACCGGGTCCAAGGCCCACGCCCTGGCCGCCGGCGTGGCCGCCTCGGACGCCGACGCGTTCCTGTTCGTCGACGCCGACTGCACCGGGCTCACCGCCGCCCACCTGGACGACCTCTGCCGCCCCTGGCTGGAGGGTCGGGCGGCGATGTCGATCGGCTTCTTCGACTACGGCCCGTTCTGGAACCGGCTCGTGCCCTGGTGGCCACCGCTCACCGGCGAGCGCCTCGTGCCCCGCTGGGTGTTCGAGTCGATCCCCCCGCACAAACTCGACGGCTACACCGTCGAGGTCCGGATCAACGAGGTCATCGCCGAGGGTCGGCTCCCCACCGTGGCCCGGCTCATGCCCGGCGTCTCCCACCGAACCAAGCGGGACAAGCTCGGCCGGCGGGCGGGCCTGACCGCCACCTGGGCGATGTACAAGTGCCTGCTCGCCCTGGTGCGACCGGGCGACATCCGCCTGCGCACCTACGCCACCTACCTCGGGGGCCTCACCGTCGAGCGGTGAGGCCCCCGAGGCGGTTGGGCGGGCGTGCGGTCAGCGCAGCGCGGCGACGGCGCCGGCGGCGTCGACCCTGAAGGTCAGCGCCGGAGCACCGCCCTCGTCGCTGTTCGCATCCGGTCCGGGCGGATCAGCCCCCTTGCCGGAGGGGTCGTCGACCAGGTCGACGCCGGGGTCGTCGCCGGCATCGCCGACGTTGCGAGCCACCAGCAACGCCCCAAGAGCGACGAGGCCGAGCAGGAGCAGCGCCACCCAGGGCAACCACCCCAGCGGCGACTTGCGGGCCGAGCGGCCCGTCGCCGTCACCGCACCGGGCTGGCGGGGGGTCGACACCTGGTCCTGCTGCTCCTCCTGGCGGTAGCCGGCGTTGGGGTCGTAGCTCACCGGCGGTCCTTCTTGGGGACGTCGCCCTCGACCTCGATCTGCTCCTTGCGGACCTCCTCGGACACCTGCTCCTGCTCGGTGACGACCTCCTTGTCGAGGCGCACCCGCTCCTTGGGCACGGTCTGCTTGCCCACGACGACCTGCTCCTCGCTGAGGGTGACCTCGTGCTGGTCCTCGGAGATCTCCGGCCCGTCCATGGCGTCCCCGACGTTGGCGTCGGTGATCGCCTCGCGCTCGACCCGGACCTCTTCACGCTGCACGGGGACGGTCATGTTCACGTTCTCGGTGACGACGTACTTGCGCAGCCGGGCCCGGCCGGTCTGCTGGCGCTGCTTGTCGACCACGACCTCCTCCTCGGAGCGGGTCATGGCGTCGTCGGTGCCGCGGTCGGACTTGCCGCCGCCCTTCTTGCCGGTGGGCAGGCCGCTCTCGGATGGGGCCTCGCTGTACTCGAGCCCGTAGTGCGAGTAGAGCGCAGCCTCCTCCTGCTGGCTCAGGGCACCGTCGGCCTCGGCGTTGGGGGAGTCCTTGACCTGGTCCTTGGTCCACTGGCAGCTCACGTCGTCGCCGCTGTCGGTGGCGCCGGCCAATGGGACGAAGCTCATCTTGGAGCCGAACATGCCGGTGGTGACGGCGAGCCACTCGGGCTCGCCGGTGGCGTCGTCGAGGTAGACGTCGTTGACGGTGCCGATCTTGGATCCGTCGGACCCCACGAGGGTGCGACCGATGAGGTTGTCGACTGCGGGCATTGCCATGAGTGCTCCTTGGTAACGGGTTCGGTGGGTCGGGGTGGATCGGGGTTCAACGGGCGGTGGTGGCGCCCGGATCGGTGGATGGGGTCGAGGTCTGGGTTTGGGCCTTCAGCTGCTCGGCCCGGCGCTGCACCCGCTCACCGGCACCCTGGCCGGCGCGGCGGACGTTCGAGGTCTCTTCATCGACCCGCTGCAGCCCCCGCTCGATGTACTGGCGCAGGGGTTGGATCGATGCGCCGCCGATGCCGATGACGGCGGAGCCGACCACGATGGCGAGCACGGCGTAGAACAGGCCGTTGACGATCTCGGGGGCGATCTCGACCTGGTTGAGGGCGGCGAAGATGCCGACCACGATGATGGCGATGGCGGCCCCGTTGGCCAGCGCCCTGCCGTAGCTGAGCTCAGCGAGCGCCGTCTGCACCAGCTCCTTGACCGCGGCGGCGATGGCGGCGGCCACCACCACGATCACGATGGCCACGACGACCTTGGGCAGGAAGGCGATGACGCTGGCGATCAGGTCCGAGACCGGGTTGGTTCCGAACACGCCGAACGCCGCCTGCAACACGAGCAGGAACAGCCCGTAGAACACCACCTTCGAGATCATGTCGCTGGCGTCGTACTTCGACTTGTCGAGGACCTTCTTCACCCCACCGCGCTCGACGGCACGGTCGAAGCCCACCCGCTCGAGGGCCTTGTCGATGATCTTGGCGATGATCTTCACGATGAAGTACCCGATGATCAGGATCACCAGGAACCCCAGCAGCTTGGGGACGAACGACGCGATGTTGGAGAACGCGTCCTCCACGCCGCGACCGAAGTCGACATCGGCGAACATGCGCATGGATACCTCCAGTAGGGCTGTCGGGCTGCTCCTACCCCCACCGTTCTCGCGATATGCGCGGATCGGCTGTTTCTCTGTTGAGACGGGCCGAAGCGCGCGGCTATGGCGAAATGGCGAGCGGCAGAAAATCAGCAAAATGGGCCTAGTCGGACAGTGTGGTCCGACCGACCGGGCCGCAGGACCGGCCTCTGCGGGATGTGACGCCCGAGGGGCACGGATGTTTCGCAGGGAGCCCGGCGGCCCCGCATCGGGAAGACTCTGTTCGATGTCGACCGTCGTCCCGGACGCCGATCTTGTTGATCTCGAGCCCGTCGTGCGCCGGGTGGTGGCCGCCCGGGTACCCGCGGCCGACGTCGACGATCTGGCCCAGGAGACCATGGCCCGCATCGCGGCGGCCCGGGCCCGGCTCGCTCCCGACACCCTGCCGGCCTACGCCGTGGTCACCGCCCGCAACGTGGTGGCGTCGTCTTACAGGGGGGAGGCGAGGCGCCGGCGCCTCGGCCACCGCCTGGCCGACGCCCGCGCTCCGGAGGCGGCCGACGAGAGCGCTCTGGTCGGCGAGGAGGCCGAGGCCCTACGGATCGCCCTGAACCGGGTGCGGCCCGAGGACCGCCGGCTGCTCACCGCCCACCACGTGGGTGGCACGCCCACCGCGCAGCTGGCCACCGGCCTCGGGGTCAGCGGCCTGGCCGTGCGCCTCCGCCTGGCGCGCGCCCGGGCCGAGCTGCGGGTCGAGTACGTGCTCGCCCTCCGCCGCTGCCGGTTGCCCACTCCCGCGTGCCGGCCCGTATTGATCGCGCTGTCGTCGGGTGACCGGCGCAGCCAGGACCGCCTGGACGCCGCGTCCCACCTGCTCGAGTGCCCGGTGTGCTCGGAGCTGGCCGACCCGATCACCGCCCGGCGTCGGCCGGTGGCCGCGATCGGGGCGTTCCTGGCTGGCTGGTGGGCTCGGCTGGGTCGAGGTGGGCACGTGGGGGTCGCCGCCGGGACGACGGCGGCGGTGGTGGTCGCCTCCGTCGTGGCCGCGACCACGCTCCGAGGCGGTGGGCAAACCGACGCGGCCCCGGTACGGAGCACGGCCTCGCCGACGACGGCCGCACCGACGACCGCTGCGCCGACCACGGCGGGCGCCCCGCCGAGGCTGTCGGTGGGGGGTCGGGCCGTGCCCAGCGATCCCGCCCGCTTGCGCGCGCAGGCGGGGCGGGTCCAGGCGACCGCCGTCCCGGTGCTGGCGGTGCCGGCGGACGAGGGGTTCTGGGTGGCCGCCGACGGCGGCGGCCGGGTGTGGGTGCAGCTGACCGTGCCCGGCGAGTCACGGCCGGCGATCCGCCCCGGCTCGACGGTCACCTTCGTCGGTGCGCTCGTCGCCCACGACGCCGCGTTCCCGGCCCGGGTCGGCGTGGATGACGCCGAAGGGGCCGGCGAGCTCGCTCGCCAGGGGCGCCACATCGAGGTGGCCGCCGACGCCGTGCAGGTGCGCGACTAGCGGTCGGACACGGCGGAGGGGGCGTCGGCGTCGTCGCGTGACGGTTCGACGGAACCGCGGCGACGGAAGACGAACACGGCGATGGCGGCCAGGATGGCCACACCGCTGACGACGATGTTGACCCGGAGCCCGAGGAGCCGGCTGGCGGCGTCGACGCGCAGCGCCTCGACCCACAGCCGGCCCAGGAAGTAGCCGAGCACGTAGAGCGTGAACAGCTCGCCGGGGCGCAGGCGCCGGCGGTGGTCCAGCCACAGCAACACGGCCATGAGGCCGAGGTTCCAGAGGGCCTCGTAGAGGAACGTGGGGTGAAAGGTGGCGAACCGCTCGTCGCCGGGCGGTCGGTGGGCGGGGTCGATCCGCAAGCCCCACGGCAGGGTGGTGGGCCGACCGAAGAGCTCCTGGTTGAACCAGTTCCCCAGCCGGCCGATGGCCTGGGCCAGAGGGAACGCGGGGGCGACGACGTCGAGCAGCTCAGGGATCGGCAGTCGACGCCGACGGGCCACGACCATGCCCACGAGAACTCCCCCGAGGATGCCGCCGGGGATGCCAAGGCCGCCCTGCCAGATCTTGTACACCTCGCCCCAGTGGCCGACGAAGCGGGGCCAGTCGGTGGCGACGTGGTAGAGGCGGGCGCCGACCAGGCCACCGGGCACGGCCCAGAGGGCGATGGCCGAGATGTCATCGGGGTCGCCGCCCCTCGCCTCCCAGCGGCGGCGGGCGACGGCGACGCCGGCGACCACGCCGGCCACGATGGCCAGGCCGTAGTAGCGCACCTGCAGCGGACCGAGGTGGAGCACGTTGTCACCCGGGCTCGGGATCGAGGCCACGACGGACACGGCCACGTCAGGCCACCCGGGCCGGGACCGTGCGGGCGGCCAGCTCCCGGCCGGCCAGCACGGTGAAGAACGCGGCCACCGCCAGGCCGGCCATGGTGGCGCCTGCGGCAATGTCCAGGTGGTAGCTCAGGACCATCCCGACGGTCACGGCGGCGACGCCCACCAGGACGCCGCCGACCATGATCACCGGCACCCGCCGCACGAGCAGCGAGGCGGTGGCCGGCGGAGCCACCAGCAGCCCGAACACCAGGAGGCTGCCCACCGCCCGGAACGACGCCACGATCGCCACCGCCAGCAGCAGGAGCATGGCCGCCGACGCCAGCCGGGGCCGCATCCCGATCGAGGCCGCCTTCTCCTCGTTGAACGACAGGGCGAGGAACGGCCGGTAGAGGATGACCGACGCGCACACCACCAACGCGGCGGCGACCGCCTCGATCCAGAGGTCGCCCGATCGGACGCCGAGCACGTCTCCGAAGAGGTAGGAGCTCAGGTCGGTTGCGAAGTCGTCCGACCGCGAGATGACCACCACCCCGAGGGCGAGCATCCCGACGAACAGGAGGCCGATCCCGGTGTCCTCGGTGACCCGGCCCCGGGACGCGGCGACCTCGATGCCGGCGACGGTCACGACCGCGGCGACCAGGGCGCCGAGCACGGGGCTGACCCCGACGAGCGTGGCGACGGCGATGCCGGGCAACACGGCGTGCGCGAGCGCGTCGCCCATGAAGCTGAGGCCGCGGATCACCACCCAGGTTCCCACGACCGAGCAGCTGACCACGGCCAGCACCCCGGCCAGCCAGCCCTGGCGCACGAGGTCGGATTGGAACGGCACGGTCAGCCAGGACACGGGCGCCTCGGAATAGGTGGACGAAGATGGGAACGGCTCCCAACACGCTAGGGCTCGGGGGAGGGCTGCTACAACCGCACCCATGACCCGTTCCATCGGCATCGTGCTCTTCGACGGCGTGGAGGAGCTCGACGCCGTGGGCCCCTGGGAGGTGCTCGCGTTCTGGACCGGGCTGTGGCCCCAGGACGGCTGGGAGGTGACCACCCTCTCCGCCGGGGGCGGGCCGGTGGCGTGCGCCAAGGGCCTCACCATCGAGGCCCATCACTCCTTCGCGTCCGCCCCACCCCTCGACGTCGTCCTCCACCCGGGCGGGCAGGGCACCCGGCCGCAGCTGGTCGACGACGCCCACCTCGACTGGGTGCGGGCCCGGGCCGCCACGGCCGAGGTGATGGCCAGCGTGTGCACCGGCTCCCTCGTCTACGCCGCCGCCGGGATCCTCGCCGGCCGGGCCGCCACCACCCACTGGGCGTCGCTCGATCACCTCGCCCGGCTCGATCCCACCATCGAGGTCCGCCCCGACGACCGCTTCGTCGACACCGGCGACGTCATCACCTCCTCCGGGGTGTCGGCCGGCATCGATCTCGCCCTCCACCTGGTGATCCGGCTGGCCGGCGTCGAGCGGGCCAGGGAGGTCCGCAGAGGCATCCAGTACGACCCCGAGCCCCCGTGCTGAGCCGCTCCGCCGGAGGCGGAGCCGATGTAGTGGTGGTGGGAGCGGGGGTGATGGGTGCGGCCACCGCGTGGTGGCTGGCCCGGCGGGGCCACGACGTGGTCGTGGTGGACCGCTTCGAACGGGGGCACCGGTGGGGGAGCAGCCACGGGGGCAGCCGCATCTTCCGGCTGGCCTACCCCGACCCCCTCTACGTGGGCCTGGCCCGTGAGGCGCTCCCGCTCTGGCGCGAGCTCGAGGACGACTCCGGCCGCCGGCTGCTCGACGTCACCGGCGGCGTCGACCACGGCTCACCGGCGGTGGTCGGGGAGCTCGCGGCCGTCCTCGGGACCGCCGGCGTGGCCGCTGAGCCGCTGTCCCCGGAGGCGGCGGCCGAGCGGTGGCCGGGCATGCGCTTCGACGGAACGGTGCTGTACCAGCCCGACGCCGGGCGGTGCCGGTCCGACGCCACCGTCGCCGCCTTGCTCGACCGCGCCGAGGCCTACGGCGCCGAGCTCCACCACGGTTGCGGGCCGGCGGTGGTGGAGCCGACCGTCGCAGGCGACGCCGTGGTCGTCCGCACCGCCGAGCGGTCGTGGCGGGCCCGGGTGGCGGTGGTCGCCGCCGGCGCGTGGGCGGCCGACGTACTGGCCGGCCACGTCGACCTGCCCCCGCTCACCGTCACCCTCGAGCAGGTGCAGCACTTCAACGCCGACCGATGACGAGGCGGTGTGGCCCAGCTTCCTCCACCACCGCACGCACGGGCCGGTCGTCTACGGCCTCGAGACCCCGGGCGAGGGCGTGAAGGTGGACGAGCACCACGGTGGGCGGGTCGTCGAGCCCGGCGACGCCGACCGCACCGCCGATGAGGGTCGCCGCCAGGCGATGGCGCGGTACGTCGAGGCGTGGTTCCCCGGCCTCGACCCCACACCTGTCCACGCCGCGACCTGCCTCTACACGTCCACCGCCGCCGAGCACTTCCTGATCGATCGGCGGGGGCCGCTGGTGGTGGGCTCGCCGTGCTCGGGCCACGGCTTCAAGTTCGCCCCCCTGATCGGGCGGATGCTGGCCGACCTGGCCGACGGCCGCGGTCCCCCGCCCCCGGCCCGCTTCTCGCTGACGGGGCGGTAGGGGCGAAACTCTCGCATCTGCGGGGTTGTTAACCGTATGATCCCGCGATGACGAGGTTGAAGCCGGGCCGGGTGGCTGAGCTGGCCGGGGTCAGCGTGGACACCGTGCGGCGGTGGACCGACGAGGGCCGCCTGCCCAGCCGGCGCACGGCCGGCGGGCAACGGGTGATCGAGGGCGCCGAACTCGCCCTCTTCCTGGTGGAGTCGGCCGAGTCCACCGAGGGCCCCTCGGCCGACACGGTGGTGGCCCGCTCGGCTCGCAACCGCTTCGCCGGCATCGTCACCAGGGTGCAGCGCGACGGTGTGACGGCCCAGGTCGACATCCAGTGCGGACCTCACCGGGTGGTGTCCCTCATGACCCGGGAGGCGGTCGAGGAGCTGGGCCTGGAGGCGGGGGTGCTGGCGGTGGCGTCGGTGAAGTCCACCACCGTGGTGGTCGAGCTCCCGGGCCCCCGCTGACCGGTGCCCGGGGGACTCGTCGCGGGGCGGTCGCCGTGGTCGCCGTCCTGGCCCTGGCCCTGGCCGCCGGGGACGGGTGCGGGCGCGACGACGGTGGCCCACCGATCGCGCTGCGGGTGGCGGCGGCGGCGTCGCTCACCGGGGCCTTCACCGTCCTGGGCGACCGCTTCGAGGCGGACCACCCCGGGATCGAGGTGGTCCTCGACTTCGGGGCCAGCTCCGACCTGGCCCGCGCCATCGAGGAGGGGGCGCCGACCGACGTGTTCGCCTCGGCCGACGAGCGCACCATGGACCAGCTGGTGAGCGCCGACCTTGTCGACGGCGCCCCCTCCGCCTTCGCCCGGAACCGGCCCGAGATCGCGGTGCCGGCGGGCAACCCCGGCTCCGTCCACGGCCTCGATGACCTGGCTCGCGAGGAGCTGCTCGTCGGCCTGTGCGCGGTCGACGTGCCCTGCGGCCGCCTGGCCCGCCTCGTCCTGCGCAACGCGGGGGTGGCCGCGTCGGTGGACACCGAGGAGGTCGACGTCAAGGCCCTGGTGACCCGGATCGCCGCCGGCGAGCTCGATGCCGGCATCGTGTACCACTCCGACGTGGTCGCCGCCGGCGACCGGGTGGTGGGCATCCCCGTCGCCGACCGCTCTGCGCTGGCCACGTACCCGGTGGCGACGCTGGCCGACGCGCCCCACCCGGCGGCCGCCGCCGCCTTCGCCAGCTACCTCTCCTCGCCTTCGGCGGGAGCGGTGCTGCAGCGGGCCGGCTTCCTCCCGCCGCCGTGAGCGACCTCCGCCGGCCGCCGTGGCCCGTCGTCGCCGTCGCGGTGCTGGCCGCGGCCCTGGTCGCGCTTCCGCTCCTCGGTCTGCTGCAGCGGGCGCCGTGGACGGGGCTGCCCGGCCTGCTCGGCCGGCCGGTCGTCGTCGACGCCCTCCGCCTCAGCGTGGTCACTTCGATCGCCGCCACCGCGCTGTCGATCGTCCTCGGGGTGCCGCTGGCGTGGGTGCTGGCCCGGGCGTCGTTCCCCGGTCGGAAGGTCGTGCGGGCCGTGGTGGTGCTCCCCATGGTGCTGCCTCCGGTGGTCGGTGGGGCGGCCCTGCTCTTCGCCCTGGGCCGCCGGGGCCTGGTGGGCCAGTGGCTCGAGCAGCAGTTCGGGATCCTCCTGCCGTTCAGCCCGGCCGGCGTGGTCGTGGCCCAGACCTTCGTCGCCATGCCGTTCCTGGTGGTGTCGGTGGAGGCCGGCCTGCGGACGGTCGACCCCCGCTTCGAGGCGGCTGCCGCCACCCTCGGCGCCTCCCCCTGGACGGTGTTCCGCCGGGTGACGCTGCCCGCCATCGGTCCCTCGCTGGCGGCCGGAGCGGTGCTGTGCTGGGCCCGGGCCCTGGGCGAGTTCGGCGCGACCATCACCTTCGCCGGCAACCTCGAAGGGCGCACCCGCACGCTGCCCCTCGCCACCTACCAGGCCCTCCAGACCGATCGGGACGCGGCGCTGGCGCTGTCCCTGGTGCTCGTGGCCGTCTCGCTGCTCGTCCTCCTCGCCCTCCGGGACCGCTGGTTCGGCGCCGTCCGGTGACCCTCGAGGCCAGCGTGCGGGTCCGCCGGGCCGGCTTCACCCTCGACGCCGCCCTCCACGTGGCCGAGGGCGAGACGGTGGCCGTGCTCGGCCCGAACGGAGCGGGCAAGACGACCCTGCTCGGTGCCCTCGCCGGGCTGGTGCCGGTGGAGCCGGGGAGGGTCGTCCTCGGCGACAGGGTGCTGACCGACACGGCATCGGGGACGGCGGTCGCCCCCGAGCGGCGAGCCGTCGGGTACGTGTTCCAGGACCACCTGTTGTTCCCCCGCCTCAGCGCGGTGGACAACGTGGCCTTCGGCCTGCGCTGTCAGGGGGTGCGCCGGACCGACGCCCGTTCCCGCGCCGCGGCGTGGCTGGAGCGCCTGGGGATGGGGCACCGCGCCGGGGCCCGACCGGGAGACCTGTCGGGCGGTGAGGCGCAGCGGGTGGCCCTGGCCCGCACCCTGGCCGCCGAGCCCGCCGTGCTCCTCCTCGACGAGCCCCTCGCCGCCCTCGACCTCGGAACCCGCGACCGGGTGCGGGCCGAGCTCGTCCGCCACCTCGCCGCCTTCGCCGGGCCCCGGGTGGTGGTCACCCACGACCCCGTCGACGCCATGGTCCTGGCCGATCGCCTCGTCGTGCTCGAGGACGGTCGGGTCACCCACGACGCCCCCGCCGCCGAGCTCGCCCGCCGACCCCGTTCGGCCTACGTCGCCCGCCTCGTCGGCCTCAACCTGTACCGCGGCTCGGTGGGCGCCGGGCGGCTGCGGCTCGACGGTGGCGGGGAGCTGGTCGCCGCCGGCACCGGGGTGTCCGGCCCGGTACTGGCCACGGTCCGCCCCCAGGCTGTCGCCCTGCACCGGGTTCGACCGGAGGGGACGCCGCGCAACGTCTGGCCGGTGGTGGTCACCGGCGTCGATCGCGCCACCGACCGCGTGCGGGTGGACCTGGCCGGCGCCCCACCGGTGGTCGCCGAGATCACCCCGGGCGCGCTCGCCGCCCTGGGCCTCGAACCGGGCGCCGAGGTGTGGGCCGCGGTGAAGGCCACCGACGTCGAGGTCTACCCGGCGTAGGATTTGGCGCCGGCCGCGGCGAAGCGCCGCCGTTGGTCGTTCGGGCCCAGCGTGCCGTTTTCCGGTCGTTTCTACCCGATCGTTCCTGCGGCCTGGTCGGAGGGGACGGCCTCGACCATGCGGCGGGCGATGACCTTCAGGCAGAGGGTCTCGTCGGCGCCCTCGAAGATCGAGAGCACGCGGGCGTCGACGAAGTAGCGGCTCACCGCGAACTCCTCGGCGTAGCCCATCCCGCCGTGGATCTGCATGGCTTCGCGGGTCACCCACTCGGCCGCCTTGCACACGTAGGCCTTCACCATCGACGCCTCGAGGGTGCCCTCGCCCTTGGCCATCAGCCGGGCGACGGTGTAGGAGAACTGGCGGGCGGCCTGGATGATCACCGCCATGCGGGCCAACTTGGCCCGGGTGAGCTGGTAGTCGGCCACCGGCTGGCCGAACACCACCCGGTCCAGGGCGTACTGGCGGGCCGCCTCGTAGGCCGCCTGCATCACCCCCACGGCGCGGGCCGCGGTCTGAAGGCGGCCGTTCTCGAACCCGGCCATCTGGTAGTAGAAGCCGCGCCCTTCGCCGTCGGCGAGCCCGATCAGGTTGTCGGCGGGCACGAACCAGGCGTCGAAGGCGACCTCGTAGGAGTGCATGCCGCGGTAGCCGATGGTGTCGATCGGCCGGCCCTCCATCTTCCCGCCGCCCGGGGCGCCGCCGCCGGCCTCCTGGGTGAGCTCGAAGCCGTGGCCCTCGCCCCGGTGCTTCGGCACCACGAACAACGAGAGGCCGCGGTGGCCCAAGCTGTGGTCCGGGTCGGTGCGGGCGAGCAGCATCAACACGTCGGCCCTCGCCCCGAACGTGCACCACGTCTTCACCCCGCTGAGCAGCCAGCCGTCCGCGGCGCCATCCCCGCCGGTGCGGGTGGCGGTGACCTTCACGCCGGCGACGTCCGAGCCGAAGTCGGGCTCGGTGACCGCCACCGCGTTCATGATCTCGGCGGTCGCCAACCTCGGCAGCCACGTGTGCTTCTGGTCCTCGGTGCCGCCTGCGAGCAACGCGCGCGTGAGGATCTCGGGGCGGGTGATGAGCGAGCCGCCGGCGCCGAGCGAGCCACGCGACAGCTCCTCGGTGGCCACGACCATCCCGATGTACTCGGACTCGCCGCCCGAGCCCCAGCCGCCGTACTCCTCGGGCACCGAGAGGCCGAAGCCGCCCATCTCGGCCAGCCCCTGGATGATCGACTCGGGGATGTCCTCGTTGTGGCGGTGGATGTGTTCGGCCACCGGCTGGAGCTTCTCGTCGGCGAAACGGCGGAACGTGTCCTGCACGAGCTCGAAGTCGTCGTCGAGGTGGCGGGGACCAGGGCCGTCGATGGAGGCCAGGAACGCCGGGGACCGGTAGTCGGCGAGGAAGGCCCGGGTGTTGTCCAGCGCTCCCGGCGCGACGCCCCACTCGGCCTCCCGGCCGAACACCTTGGTGGCGAGGTCGTGCACGGCGTCGGCCACGAACGCGCAGGTGATGCGGGCCTCGACGTCACCCTTGGAGCCGTAGTCGAGCAGGCCGCGCGCCATCTCCACGGCGGCGGCGGCGTGGGCCAGGTCGTAGGCCAGCACCTGTCGCTCGTCGATCGAGCCGGAGGCCAGCGTGGCGGTGGCGGCGGAGACGACCGCCGAGGCCTGATCGACCACGGTGACGGCGGCGGAGAGGTCGGGCCGGGCCGGCTCGGGCACAGGTGGGGGCGCAGGCATGGGCGAAGGGTACCGACGCCCGTTCGGGCCCCTCGCATC
>JAABUS010005375.1_pt1 | contig 16924 bp, 11 predicted proteins | sample 5560161 | NCBI WGS metagenome assembly JAABUS01 (sample SAMN10711885, study PRJNA513376) | rock metagenome | isolation source: Antarctica rocks | place: Antarctica: Victoria Land, Trio Nunatak nord | collected 2016-01-04
CGGCTGTAGGTGGTAAATTAAAAAGCCTTTCTAATTTAATTCCTGTTCAAACTACTTTAAATGGTTTGAGAGGTCTTAAGTTAGTTCAACAAAATGCTATTTACCGAATTGCTGATTTTGGAGGTGGTGATTGGTTTTGCGATCCTTCAGACAAAATAAGCGTTGACAACACAGGAACAGTTGTTGTGTCAGCAAATGGTGCGAGATTCAAACGAATATTTGATGGTGCTGTAAACTTGGAATGGTTTGGTGCAAAAGGAGATTTTAATTTTGCAACCCATACTGGAACTGATAATAGTGATGCTATTGAAAAAGCAATTGCTTATTGTTCCCGTCCTATAATTACTTTACCTTTTAAAAATAATTATTTTAAATATGTTCAACCCGATGTAGTTAATTATATTTATATCCCTTATGGGAAATATAAGATAACAAGACAGATAAAATTAAACCCGTATATAAGATTTGAAGGGTGTTCAGCAGCCAATATCATAACAAATGAAAAGCAGGGCTCATGTTTTGTTGCAAGTGGAATAAGTGATTATGTATTTGCAACAGCAACAGTACGTTTTTCAGATGGAGTTATTGTACCTGATCAATTTATCACCGGTAATGATTTAGATTATGGTAGTTATAGTTACTGTCCAAACGTTGAATTTAACAGAATAGTTTTTACTGTAGATGGTTCAAAATCACAAATGCCACTTGGATTTATAAAGCTTTCAGGTGCGACACATTCCAAGATTACTAATTGTAGGTTTATAGGTTCAAAATTCCCTCTTATTATAAACAGTTCTTGGAATTGGGAAGTTAGCAACAATTTTATGTCTCCTTTGATTTGCGGCGTTATTTTAACAGAAAGTATAACACACGGAACGTTTACTCAAAATGAAATCAATGGTAATTTAGCTTTACAAAATTACCATGACAATACTTTACCTTTTGGTTTTGCTAACAATAGCGGAACTTATTTTGCTGGTAAAACCTGTGGGGTTTATCAAAGATCCTCTAATGCACGTATTTTGTACAATGTTTTAGAAGGTGGTTTGTATTATGGTGTTATTTCAGAAAATTGCGGTGGTATAATTGACAACAATTACATAGAAGCCTTACAGACTGGTGGTTGTGCTTATGCCCAAACTTCAAGTGCTTATTTAAATTACAATATAGGTTATACTTATATTGATGCTTCTTGCAGGTTATTTGATTTTATGGATTTTGCCCGTAGTACAGTTACATTTACAGGAATGGTCAGCAACTTTGGTTCAATAGGAAGGGTTAACGCATCTTGTGATATCAAACTTTATAATTTCAGAAACTTTGATAAAACTTTACCAAAGGGTGTAACAATAGCTGATAATTATTCTGCGGATATATCAGGTAATTTATCTAATGTGCTTAATATACCAGTACCTAAAGTTTTTAATTTAATTGCTTCTTGCCCTTTAAGTGCTGATGTTAATGTTACAGGCGATAAGTTAGTATTAGGCAATGGCCAAACAATTGAAACCACTATAAATGCTACTGGCAGAATGTTATGTTTCACAAAAGATATATCCTTTAAAGACCTTACAATAAATGTAAATGAAGATGGGTTTCTTTCTCCGATTATTGGTAGCTATACTTTTAAATTTACAAATTGTAAGATAAATTTAAACGGTGGTAGTTTGTTTACTAATCAACTGGCTTTTAATGGAGAAGTAAATAATGTCAAAGTTATATTCGAAAATTGTACGATCACATCAACCAATCCTGTTGATTTGTTTGGAAATTTGGGCGATAAGTGGGCTAAATTAGACGTTGAAGTGTATAAATATCAAACTATACTTACGAACATAATACTAACAAATCGTGCAAAATTGATTGTGCGATACAAGAATTTTTAAATGAATGTTTAGATTGTAATTAGTAATATATTTTGTAAAAATATTAGAGCCTGTTTAACTTTATACAAGACCCTTCGATATGCTCAGGATAAATGCCAATACTTCTTTTACCCTATAAAAACTGGTGTCTGCACCCATTTAAACTTAAACAAACCAAAACCCAATGCTCAATGTTTTTTATATGATAAAAGAAGCATAAAAAATAAATTGAACAAAATTTAAACAAGTCCCCATCACTAAAAAATGATTGATTTAACAAAACCCATCGCCTTTTTCCTGTCATTGATAAGCATTAGTATTGCAACACATGCACAGATAAAAGAATTTTCTGTTGCCAATGCCCATTCCCATAACGATTATAAAAATGACATCCCTTTTTACCGTGCCTATGATAAGGGTTTTGGATCTATTGAAGCCGATGTTTATGCTGTTGACGGGCAATTGATGGTTGCGCACAATAAGAACGAGATCAGCGCAAAACGATCGTTAAAAATCTTATACATTGATCCTTTGGCTGAAAAGTTTAAACATGATGAAACAAGAAAGCTCCGGTTACTTATCGAAATAAAGGAAGATCATAAAGCCGTACTGCCGCTGGTAATAAAAGAGCTTGAACCGCTAAAAAAATATATCACTTACCCCGGGCATCCTGGCAGGCTTTCCATAGTTATGACCGGGGCTATACCTCCCGCTGCCGAACTGGGAAATTATCCCGGGTGGATCACTTTTGACACAGATCATTTGGATGGATATACAACCGGGCAATGGCAACGGATAGGACTGGTAAGTTTTCCGTTTACCAAATATAGCAAATGGGATGGCGAAGGCGTATTGGGTTCCGATGAAATTACCAGGGTAAAAGGGGCAATTGACAGTGTGCATGCAGCCGGAAAGATGATCCGTTTTTGGGCAACCCCGGACACAAAAAGCAGTTGGGTTACTTTGATAAGGTTAGGTGTTGATGTTTTAGGGACAGACAAGATAGAAGAATTAGGCGATTTCTTAAAAAAGAAACCTGAAAATGAATAGGTTTCTCCAGGAGGCTTATGAAGTTTATCATCACACCTACCGTTAAGAATGTTCAATTCAATAAGCTTAAAATATTATCTTGTATATGGGATGCTGCCAACACTAATTTAAGTAGGTAAAAGAAGTATCAAGCTTTCAAATATTTGGGTAGAAGTTGTTTAGATTTTCTTTTTTTAAGGTAAAATTTAATCAGTTGCAATTAAATTCATTACAGCTATTTTGGCTAAAGCCAATATCCGGACTTACACAACCCATGGTCTGAAGGCCGTGGCAATTTTAGCCACCTTGTTTTATAACAATTTTTGTACCTGCCGATACCAATCCAGTTTGGCCAAGGGCAGAATGCGATTAGGGTCAAGCTGCAATTGCCACGGCCTTCAGGCCGTGGACAAAGGACAACAAACAACAGGCTTTAGCCCAAAATTCAGATGAACGGTAAAAGTTTATACCGCATAAAAGAAGCATTGGCATCAATCCTGAGCATAGCAAAGTATCTTGTATCAATTTAAACAGGCTCTTATTTATTCATCATCGTCATCCGCAACTTTACCTGCAAGGTTTGCCGGATAAGCTTTATTTCCTTTTCGGTTATACCAAAGTATGCGGTTTAAAGCATCATCATTGCCACCATCCACATGATCGTATTCCGGCCTTAAAGACTGTTTGGCGTAAAACAAAGCTTTTCCTTTTAAAGATGAAAGGCGTCGGTTCATTTCATTTAAAGGTATTTTATTTGCCAATTTTTGATAGGTAAAAGAAGCACCAGGCCGGCCGGCAAAACAATCGAACATCGGTAAAGCGGTTGCATCCAACAAATTCATTGGAGGGATGCCGAGAATTTGTTCGATAGAACGAACGATGGAAGTTTGGTTGTAATTGGTAGAAATTGTTTTTTGCAGATGACTGTACGGGCTAACCACAAAAGCGGTAGTCCTGTAAGCGGAAACATGGTCCCATCCAGCTTGAGAATCGTCTTCTGTAACAAAGACCACTGTATTTTTCCAGAACCGGCTTTTGCTTAGGGCCTCAATAATCCGGCCCAGTGCCAAATCATTATCTGCAACCATCGCCCTTGGCGTAGGCATCCCTGGCCGTGAACCAGTTGTATGATCAGTAGACAATGCCATAACCGACAGGTCGGGGAACTGGTCGCCCGGCTTGCTTTCAAATTCTTTTAATTCCTTGATAAAAGCACTGGCGCGCAACTGGTCTGTTATTTTTAAATCATCCGAGCCGGGATAATTGGAAGAAAGCATCGGCCTGACCCTTGAAATTGTGGTAACATTATTAAAAACCAAAGGCTTGCCGGCTTTATAATTTTCATAAATATTGATCCAGGTAAGTTTTGGGTCGATAGTCGGGATACAAGCCTCTCCATAAATACGCACCTTTTTACCATGATCGGCTGCGTTGTTCCAGATAAAACCCTTTTTGCTGTAAACCATGGCATCAGTTTGTACATGCGGATAACTGCGGAACCAGGCGCGGACGTTTTTTTCTACATAATCAGCCACCATTCCTGCATCGGTCCACTGGTGCCCTTCGGCAGAACATTTTCCGGAAGCGTAATAATTGTCCAGCAATAAAAAGTTTTTTGCCAGTTGGTGCTGGTTAGGTGTGATACTGTCGCCAAAAATGCAAAGTTCTTTCATGCCTTTTCCCTGCGGCATATCGCCCAAAACCTGGTCGTAAGTCCGGTTTTCTTTGATGATGTAGATCACATGCTTAAAAACTGAAGGTTCGCCTATCCGTTCGGGAATTGGCCTTGCAGGTTGGTTTTTGCGCGGGGATAGCTTGGCCAGGTCTGTCCTGAAGTTAAGCATCAGCATTTTTACTTTTTTGGTGTAAGCTGCCAACTCAACGCTGTCTGGTAAACCGATGATAGAAACAGTCGCCTTTTGATGATGCGAATTATAGGCACCGCCTGTTATTTTGCCGGTTATCTTTTCCGCGTTGCCTATTTCCCGGCTGTTTACGCGTGCACCTTCCCCTTCCAAATTAGTTACATAAAGGGTGTTGCCATCCAATGCCAGGCCGCCGGGATAAGCTTCTGTCGGGATAAAACCTTTTACCTCGCTTTTACTGCCGGTGCCTGATGCTGTTTTTATGCCTAATTTTATTACCGCCACAGCATTGTCCATTCCGTTGGCCGCGTATAAGTAATTACCAGCCGAATCAATAGCCAGCGCGTTTGGCGAATCACCAATAAAGCCTTGTTCGCCGGTATTTATTTTTACCGGTATGGTTTCAACAACGTTTAAAGATTGTGTGCTAATGACCGATATATCATCGCTGTTGCTGTTGGCCACAAAAACATATTGGTTGCTTTTACTGCAGATCAAATCGTTCGGGTGAAGGCCGACCGGAATATTTTTAACCGTTTTGCCTTCTTTTAAAGTAATTACAGAAACAGAGCCGGAACTGGTTGCACCCGTTTTAAGATCGACAGATGCCTTGCCATAAGGCACACCTGCGGTTTCATTTTGAGTATTACTTTTCGGGATATCGCCGCCCCAGTTTGTTACAAAAGCATGATCTCCGGAAATAACAACCCCATACGGCGCAACACCGGTATCAACAGTATATAAAACAGCTTTTGCAGACAGGTTAATTTTTACCAACTTGTTGTTGCCGTTTAATACCACATACAAATATTGTTTTCCGTTTTCCTGGTTTATGGCAAGTTCGTTGGGCAATGCCAGCGGAGAATCACCTTCCGGCTTAAAATCAAAAGTGTTGGTGATACTGATCTTTTTACCGTTCCAGCTTGCCTCAAAAACAACAGATTGATGGTTGTCCCCGTTAGCTGCACTCCAAAAAATTTGTACCTCTTGCCCTTTTCCAACCACTTCAATACCGGAATAAGTGCTCATGAAATCCTTGAAGCGCGGATTATCAAAATAAGTCCAGCGCGCAACAATATTATGCTCTGTCCGATCCAGCAATACTATTCCGTATCGGTCTTCTACCGCAAGGAGATTGGTGCCCGGTATCAATTTTAAATCAAGGCTATGGTTTTCAACATTCGGGCTGCCGAACATGATTACTTTTCCTGCCGGATCGATCATGCGGTTATAAGGCATCATCACCGGGAGCAGGTTTCGGTTTAAAGCGCTGTCGTCATAAGCAGAATGATGGCTGGTTTTTTCCTGATCAGTGCTTTGTTTAGGGCCAAAAAATGAGTGGCAGGCTGTTAAGAATACTGCAAAGCCAAACAGTACGCACCGGAATATTTGTTTAAAATTCATGAAAGGGTAATTTAAGGGCTTGTTTAAAATTTGTTAAATATGTTATTCTATGCTTCTTTTACCACCTAAAAAATAGCAGGCATTTGGTTTTGGTTTATTTAAATTGATGCAAACAACAATTTTTATAGGGTAAAAGAAGCATTGCATTTATCCTGAGCATGCCGAAGGATCTTGTATAAATTTAAACAGGCGCTAAGTATCTAAAGCAAAAGGTGCAGCAACATAAACAGCAAAAAAGCCAGCAGCATGGCCGCCGGCAAGGTAAGCACCCAGGCAAACAGAATATTTTTAAGGGTACTTTTGTTTAAGTTTTTTGTCCCTCCGGAAGCAACCATCGCGCCGGCCACACCGCTGGACAATACATGCGTGGTACTGACCGGAAGGCCCAGCCCGGTGCTTAAACCAATCGTAGCAGCGGCTACAATTTCGGCAGTGGCACCTTGCGCATAGTTTAGTTTTTGGTTTCCGATTTTTTCTCCGATCGTTACCACAATACGCTTCCAGCCAATCATCGTACCCAAACCCAGCGACAGCGAAATAGCGGCCAGTACCCAAACCGGTGCAAAATCAGTAGCTTTTTCTAAGCTTTTGTAATCGGTTTTCAAACTCTCTTTGATAGGTTCGGGCAACTTTGAATGCTTCTTTTCGATAAATGTTTTTATCGCCTGGCTTACTTTCTGCAACTGCCTTTTCAACGCAAATTTTTGCAGTTTATCCTTTTCTTCCCTGCCTTTGATTGCCGGTTTTACCTGTTCGACCAAGGTTTTGATTTGAAGGCTTGCTTTTTTATCTTCCGGGTCTGAACGTAGTATTTCGGGCAATGTTTTTTCTACATGATGGATGGTGGCCATGATCTGGGTATCAGGAACAGCCGGGTTTAAGGCGAAAGTAGCCGGTAAAAAGGTGATCAAAACAAGCATCATCAGCCCAACCCCTTTTTGGCCGTCATTGCTTCCGTGGAAAAAACTGACCAGCATACAAGTGGTAACCAATAAAACCCGGATTGGCGTTGGCGGCTTGTCATTGTCGCCTTCCGGAACATGGAAAAGCTGTTTGGATTTGATCACTTTTTTCTCCAGTTCCATCAGTAGCATTGCACCCATAAACCCGATCAAGGGGGAAATAAGCAGTGATAGCGCGATCTCTTTGGCTTTGTCCCAATTTACACCGGCACCGCCGTAATAATGGGTGAAGGCAATGGTGCCGCCAACCATTGCCCCAATCAAGGTGTGCGAGCTGGATAACGGAATGCCCAGATACCATGTCCCCAGGTTCCAGATGATAGAACTAATCAGGATGGAAATGACTAAGCAGGCACCCACTTGCACCGGAAGGGTGATCAGTTTATCCAGCGGAACCAATTTCAGCAGGCTCATGGCTACAGCCGTGCCAATGACAAACACGCCCAAAAAATTCCATAACCCCGACCAGAGGATGGCCGGGTACGGTTTTAATGTTTTAGTGTAGATAACAGTTGCCACCGCATTGGCCGTATCGTGAAAGCCGTTTACAAATTCAAAAGCAAGTACGGCAAAAAAGCAGGCAAAAAAAACAATTAATATAAAGCCGCTTAGTCCTACACGCCCAATTAAAGGCAACAAAACGGAACACAAGGTTGGTAGCATAATTTAAAGTTTGCTTTGCTGTGGTGCAAAGCTGTAGCCTGAAATAATTTGTTTATTCATCCGGACTCCGCAAAGCAAATATATTTATTACAGATGCAGTCAACATGTATTTTATGTTAACAAAAGGTTATTCACAAGTTATCAAACCGATGCAAAAAGTACAAGGATCTAATGATTTTTAGGTGGTAAAAGAAGCATTCAGGTTTTCAGGCTGAATATTATTTCAACCTAAAAAATTGCTTTTAACACTGGTTTAATATGGGTGCTTTACTTTTATAAAATTTATCGCCCAAATGAGTACCCGTAGAAAGTTTATTGAAACAGCCGTCGCCGGTTTTGCCGGTATCACCTTATTGCCGGAAATTAATGCTTTTGCCGGCGATTCTTTTCAACATAAGACCAAAAGTAAATTCAAGCTGCGTTTTGCGTTGGCATCAGATGGCCATTACGCCCAGCCCGGAACAGAGTCTGACCGCTTTTATAGTGATCTGATCACCTGGTTAAGCCGCGAGCATCAGCAAAACCATCTCGACTTTATAATTATCAACGGAGACCTGGTGCACAACCGGCCTGATCTATTAAGCAAGGTAAAAACAGTATATCTTGATAAATTGCCTGTTCCTTATCATACCATTCCCGGCAACCATGATTTTGCCGACGCTGAAGTTTGGAAGCAGGTTTTTGGTCATGAAGATAAATACACCTTTGAACACAACGATATTGCATTCGTATTGGCTAATACAGCAGATACCAAAGGAGGTTATGTTTGCCCGGACAATGCCTTTTTAAAATCATCTTTAGATGGTTATAAAAATAAAAGTATTGTATTTGTAGTACTGCATATTGCGCCGCACCGGTGGCTGCCCGAGGAAGAAAAGGTTTTTTTAAACTGCCCGGAAACGGTAGGACTTCTTCACGCGTATCCGAATATTAAAGCTGTATTTCATGGACATGACCATTCGTTGGACGGCGTGAGATATACCGGCAAACTACCTCATTTTTTTGATTCGCATTTTGGTGGGAACTGGGGCACGGATTACAAAGGATACCGAATTGTAGAAGTGGACGACGCTAACCAGGTTTTTACTTACCAGGTAAACGCCAGCCAAAACCCAAGGCTGAACGCTAATCAGCTTTAAATAATGCGAAATTTTTGCCGGTAATTTTATTTAAGCTAAAAAGGGTATTAAAAGACTTAGAGCCGGTTTAAATTTTGTCCAGCCCGTTTTTCATGCTTCTTTTATCACCTAAAAAATGGCAGGCATCTGGTTTTGGTTTATTTAATCGAGGCAAATACCAATTTTTATAGGGTAAAAGAAGCATTGGCATCAATCCTGAGCATACCGAAGGGTTTTGTATCAATTTAAACAGGTGCTAAGTATCAGTTAATGTTTTTAATTTAACAATAAGTTTATGTGTGATAAATTTCTTTGCGAAGTAAATTAATTAATCTGCTACATGATAAAACCCATACTTATATTGTTTGCAACAGCAGCTATTGCAAGCACTTCCTGCAAAAAAGACTACACCAAAACACCTTCCGCTATTGTGTACCCGGATATGGCAGAAGCCGCTGACCCTGCTATTTTATTTACGACCGCCACAGGCGTAAAAGTTTATAACGGCGGCTTTGGTTCTGCAGTGGCGGCCGACCCCAATGCCGGTGATGTGTTTTACATGCTTACAGACCGTGGCGCTAATGTAGGCGGGCAAATTGCCAATTCGATCATTATCGGAAAATCAGACTTTGACCCGCAAATTGGCAAGTTCAGGCTTAAAGACGGCAAACTGATCCTGGAACAAACCATCGAACTAAAAAACGCCGCTGGCGGAAAATTAAACGGTTTACCAAACCCTGTAGGGCAAGGCAGTACCGGCGAAACCCCATATGACCTAAACGGCAATTTGCTTACGCCAAGTGCCGATGGCATTGATTCGGAAGGTTTGGTGCTGGCATCCGATGGCTCTTTCTGGGTCAGTGATGAATATGGCCCGCACATCGTACACTTTGATGCGACCGGCCGCACCATCGAGCGCATTAACCCTTTCGGAACGGGAACAGGCGGACGCAAAATACCGGTAGTGTTTGCAACCCGCAGGGCCAATCGCGGCATGGAAGGTTTGGCCATTACACCGGATGGAAAAACGCTGGTCGGCATGATGCAATCGCCCATGTACAACCCGTCAAAATCTGCTGTAAACAATTCTACAGTGTTGCGTATCCTTACTTTCGATATTGCTACAGGCGCAACCAAACAATACGCTTACCTGATGGAAAATACAACGCTGACTGGTGTAAGCGATATTGTAGCGGTAACGGCGACTACTTTTTTAACCATTGAACGGGACGGGCTTTACGGCGGCGCGCCAACCAAGCCGGCTACTTTTAAAAAGGTGTTCAAAATTGACCTGAGTGCGGCTACCGATATTTCTGATGCTGCAAACGGTGCCAACGGCAAGCTTTACAGCGGTAAAACAGTAGAACAATTAAACGATCTGGCCGGCTTGCAGGCGGCAGGTATTACACCCGTTTCCAAATCTTTGGTTTTAGATTTGCTGAAAGATTTGCCAACTGTTTATCCCCATGATAAAGCAGAAGGTTTGGCCTTGTTGCCCGGTAATATCCTGGCCATTTCCAATGATGATGATTTTGGTGTGGTAGATAACGGCAACAGCGGCTTTGCTGCCAAAATCTTACCTGCAACTGGTATGGTAGATCATAACCGATTGTATTTTGTAAAAATCAAATTATAAACTTTTAATATAACAAGCGGAAATTCATCTTGTTGAAATCAAAAAAATATTAAATACAGCTTGTAAATTTTGTTTCGATTGGGGTTTGATATAAAATAATCAATTTTCCTGAACATGTTTAACGCTTGCTTAACATGGCTGCGATGCCTCTTTTATCCAACAAAAACCAATATTGATTTTATTGGCATAAAAGAAGCATTTGCATTTTAAAATCAACGTTTTTGTTGAATCATAACAATTGGTTAACGTGCTATTTAGAGCCTGTTTAAATTTTGTCCGGCTCGTTTTTCATGCTTCTTTTATGCCATGAAAACCTTTAAACGTCCTGTACCTTGGGGTTTTTGGCAAAGCCTCTTGTTTGTCCTTTGTCCACGGCTTGAAGGCTGTGGCAATTGCAGCTTGACCCTAATCGCATTCTGCCCTTGGACAAACCGGATTGACACCGGCAGATACAAAAAATGTCATAAAACAAGATGGCTAAAATTGCCGCGGCCTTCAGGCCGTGGGTTGTATAAGTCCGGGTATTGGCTTTAGCCAAAATAGCTGTGACGAATTTAAACAGGCTCTTAATTAACAAAAGTATTTTCATTAGTACAATATTTTTAAAATGTGCAAACTTAAAACTTCATTCTTGCTATTTTTTGTACTGACTGCAGTCACTTCATCTGCACAAAACCGCATAAAAAAAGCAGTCTTTATCATTGCTGATGGCATCCCTGCCGATGTGATAGAGAAGTTAAACACACCAAATTTAAAGCTGATTATACAACAGGGAACTTATCTGCGTGCCCATGTAGGCGGCGAAAAAGGGGGATACTCGCAAACGCCAACCATTTCGGCCAATGGCTACAACAGCCTGCTTACCTCAACCTGGGTAAATAAGCACAATGTTTGGGGCAATGACATCAAAGCACCCGATTACAATTATTGGAACATTTTCAGGATGGTAAAAAACGCTTACCCAAATAAAAAGACCGGTGTTTTTTCAAGCTGGACAGATAACCGTACCAAACTGATCGGTGATGGGATTGCCGAAGCGGGAAACATCCATCCCGACTTTATTGCTGATGGTTACGAGTTGGATACCTTGAAATTTCCGCACGATAAAGCCGGTAATTACATGCACTTGATTGACGAACAGGTAACGGATGCCGCCGCCAGTTGTATTAAAGGGAAAGCTCCCGATTTATCCTGGGTTTACTTAGAATATACGGATGATATGGGGCACAAGTACGGCGATAGTCCGCAGTACGATGATGCCATTGAAAAAATGGACGCACAGGTTGGACGTATCTGGCAAGCTATACAATACCGCCAAAAAAACTTTAACGAAGACTGGCTGATATTCATCACAACAGATCATGGCCGGGACGAAAAAACCGGAAAAAACCATGGCGGACAATCCAGCCGCCAGCGCTCTACCTGGATGGTGACCAACTATAAGCCGCTGAACAATTATGCTAAATATTATTATCCTGCTATTGTTGATATTACACCATCAATCGTTCGTTTTTTGGATGTAAAAATACCTGTTGACAAGCTCAGGGAAATGGATGGAACCTCCTTAATCGGTGCGGTTTCGGTATCTCAGCCGGAAGCAAATTTTGTACAGGGAAGTTTGGACATCAACTGGAAAGCAATGGACAATAAAGGCAAAGTTAAGATATGGGTAGTCGGCAGCAATAATTATAAAGAAGGTAAGCCTGATAAGTATCAACTGCTGGCAGAAGTGCCTGTAAACCAGGAACACGTCCTTGTACCGGTCAAAAACATGCCATCCGCTTTTTACAAAGTTTGTATCGAAGGGGAATTTAACACCATAAACAGATGGGTTATTTTAGATGAGAAAAAGCAATAACCGACAAATCAAAGATTAACTCTTTGGGCAATCACTTGTTCGCACAAACCAAAAGAAAGCGTCATCCCGTTTCCGCCCAAACCATTTATTACGGTAACGCCAGGTTCAATGTCCACAACTAAGTCGGTTTCGCCGTTGGTCATTTTTGGATAGATGCCATGCCAGGACTGCAATAATTTCCAATCTTTAAAATTGGCGAAAGTGTGCAGATATTCTATGATTAGGTTGTTGATAAACGCTTTGTCGAAAGGGTCATGCACCAGCCCGTATTCGTGCGAATCGCCGATGGTAAGTTCACCGCTGCCGTTTTGCGAAACCATTACATGGATGCCCCATTTTAAATGTTCCGGATACTGTTCTTCGTAACGTTTGCGCAAAGTTGGAAGTGATGGTGCAGTCTGAAAGCCAGGATAATGGATCATGGATAAACCGCCGCACAAAGAAGGGCCAATGCGCCAATCATCAGGCTGCGTAACTAAGCGCATCATTTGTAATTTGCATTTCGTAATCAGCGTTTCCTTAAACAAATCAGGATACAAGGTTTCAAAATCGGCACCGCTGCAAACAAATATTTCATCGGCAGTCCAATTTTGTTTGCCTGAGGTAACTATTGGGTGTGTTACTTTACTGATGGCCGTGTTCCAATGAAACTTCACATCAAACTTATTGGCAAGATAATATGCTATTTGTCCAACTGCCTCGCGTGCTTCCACAATCATTTCCTCACCGCTCCACAATGCTCCTTTTAGCCCATCAAAACTGACAGCCGGGGATTTTTCAAGTGCCTGTGCCGGGATGAGCAATTTGCAGTCGCGGTACTGCTGGTTAACTTCCGCATATTCCTGCATCACCTGCAATTCATCATCCTGATAAGCAAGGTGCATCGAACCAACTTCATTATGCCAGATGTTGGCCTCGGTACAAATGGTTTTCCAGATACTGCGGGACAACATCGCCCTTTCAAACATGGGGCCTGTTGCCTGCCCGATCGGCCAGATCATTCCGAAATTTCGGATAGATGCACCAACGGCACGTTCATTTCGTTCAAAAACCGTTACCTGGTAGCCACGAATGGCCAATGCCCTTGCGGTTGCCAGGCCAACAATGCCTGCACCGATAATGATTGCGGAACGTTTATTGACCATACTATTTTAATTTTCTGCGGAGATGATAACGGCCCTGCTATTGACCACAGATTTTTTTAATGCTTCTTTTATCACCTAAAAATTGGTGTTTGTTTTTCTGCGTGATCCCTAAACCGTCGCGGCCTTTCTGTTTTTTATAGGATAAAAGAAGTATCCGAAAAATATTCTTATAATTTAAACCAGCCCTAACAATCCTGCCTTCAGATCAAAGATAAAACAGGTGCTTCGCCTTCTTCTTTTTTCTGTTGCTTGGCCGTATGCGAAAAATAAAGGAGCGATAAAAAAGTGCAAACGCCACCGACAACAGCTACAACCATCGCCCCCTCTTTGAAAAAGTTACTCCAGCTAATGTTGGACCGGCCTAATTCTTTAACCAGCAAAACGCTTATGCTGCCAAAATATCCCATGGCATCTGCAACATACATGATAAAACCTACATTGCTTTTGTAATGAAAGGTAGCAATCATCCGCTCAAAAAATATAGCGTTATAGGGTACATAGCCTAAATAAAGGCCGAGTCCGGCCATAGTCATCCAGCCAACAGGACTTATTATTTTATGGGTGAACAGCAGGGTTGATGTCCCTACCAAAACACATCCCAATATAATAAGCAGGTGGATGATACTAAAAGCCATCAGGTTTTTTTTCACCAGGATAAGCAGGCTCATAGCCAACAGTACAATTACGGAAATAAAAGAATCAATACTGGTGTAGATACTGTTGCTTTTGACACCTAAACCTGCCCAGATCTCTACTTCAAAATTATCACGCACGTCACGCATAATCGTAAGTAGTACATAAATGATAAGCGTAAGCAAAATGCCCGGTAGAAAACGCTTGATAAAACGGCTGCGTTCAGTAGCGTTCATAGGTACACGTTCAGAGCGGAGTTGCTTGTCTTCTGTTGTAGGTGCTGGCATCAGTTCCAAACAAAAAACGAACAGCAACAAGGGCAGCACAAACACGCCCCCGGTCAGAAAGGGCATGTGAAATTCGTTCACATGAAAAACCGTAAGCAAGGTACGTCCAACGGTTTTAACAAAGCCGGATGCAAAAATCAGGCTGATAGACAGTACGGAAGCCATAAATTCTGTTGAGCGCCGACCTTCCAGATAACCAAATACCAGTCCCCAGATCAGCCCAAGCGGAAAGCCATTGATAAACAGAAAAACAATATTCCATGGGGCAGGAACAAAAGCAAACGCCAGTAATGCTGCCCATGCGATACCAATGAGTGTTAAAATATACTGCGCGCGGTTTTTGCTGTTTACTTCGGCTATAAATTTTATACCATAAAATTTGCTGAATGTATAGCCGATTACTTGTGCAATAACCAGCCAAACCTTGTAATCAACGTGTAAATATTGCTGCCCGGTAAAAGTCCCGGCAGCAAAAGCTTTACGGAAGGCATACATAGAAGTATATGTTCCGAAAGCGGAAACCGCGGCCAGTACCGAAACTAAGCCATAAGGCAATCGGGCAACCTTTACACGTAACCGGTTCATTAGCGCCTTATTTTTACTGATTGATAATTTCGATCACTTGCGCTATATCATCAACAATATGGGTTGGGTGATAAGCTTGCAATTCTTCGCGGGTGAAAATACCGGTGGTAACACCAATCACATATTTGCAGCCTGCATTTTGCCCTTCCCTTACATCCACTTCGGTATCGCCCACTTTGGCAACTTCCAAGGGGTTGGCAATGCCGCCATCCTGCATCATTTTCTGGATCATGAACGGATGCGGACGGCCCAATTCCACTTCATCCGAACAGATCAAATGATCAAATAATCCTTTTTCACGCCATTTTAAACGGGTTACAATGGTATCTGCAATATCACGTGAAAACCCGGTGTTGATACCAACCTGCACACCCTGGGAACGGATAGCGGCAAGCGTTTCTTCGACATGCGGCAAAGGCTCGATACTGGGTTCAAATAAGTATAATTTTAGCATTTGCTGCACAAATTCCCGGTGGATAACATTGATCAGTCCTGGATTTATTTTTTGAGGGTCTGGCTCGTGCAATTGCAGCATTTGCCTGATGGCCAACGTTTTTTCATAACCCATTAAAGGGTTAATGACTTCTAATTTAACTTCATAACCGTATTTTTTTAAAGCTGCCTGAAAAGCCTTGCTAACTTCGTGATCGTCTTTAACCGTTGTTCCGGCTATATCAAATACTACTAATTTTATAGACATAACTTGCCGAAAAAGATGTTCAGCAATACTAAACTTTGGTTATTAAGGGCAAACAAATATGATGTTAAGCTTTAGTTAACATCATGTCGCAATTGTTGGAAAACATTGTTGATGCTTCTTTTAGCACAACAATTTTAGTATGGTAAAAGAAGCATCATGTTATTACATTAATCATTTGTTAACATACTTCGTTTTAATTTGCCATTCAAATTGAAACTGATGAAAACTGCTGCAAACCCACAAGCTGTTGTAGATGAAGTATTCGCACTTTACGAAAGGTTCGGCCACGAAGACTACATCGGCGAACCTGTTTCACAATTGGAACACATGTCGCAGGCTGCAGCTTTAGCAAAAGCCGAAGGTTATGATGACGAAGTGGTGCTGGCAGCATTTCTTCATGACATCGGCCATTTATGTGCAGATGCAACTGAAGCCGGAAGCATGAATGGCATGGGCAATATCGACCATGAAAAACTGGGGGCAGACTATTTATTGGCACTTGGTTTTTCTGAAAAACTGGCAGCCTTAGTACAAGGCCATGTGATCGCCAAAAGATACCTTACATATAAATATCCGGAATATTACGATAAACTTTCTCCAACAAGTAAAGTAACACTTGCGTTTCAGGGCGGCGTAATGACCGTGGAAGAAGCGGCAGCATTTGAGCAAAATGAGCAGGCAGAACTTATCATTAAATTACGTTATTGGGACGATCAGGCCAAGCAAACCAATACATCAATAGATAATTTGAACAACTTAAAATCTATTGCTTTAAAGCACCTTGAGGCAACAAATTTTAGTTTGTATTAATTTTCTGTTAGCTATGTGTGATATTCTTATTACATAAACAATGCTTCATACTGCTTTTAGCACCTATTCTTAAAGATAGCTTAATACTAATTTAGTTTACTCCTAATAAACTAAGTTTAGTATTGCTACAGGAAATTTCTAATTCCTTTAAGACTAATTCTTTTTTTATGAAAAAAATCTACAAGCAGTTAAAGGCAGGTATCACGGTGTTGTTTTTTTGGCTTTCGCCCCTGATTTTATTCGGGCAAACCAACATTACAGGTATTGTTAAAGATGACCAAAAATTACCGCTGCCCGGAGTAAGCATTACCATCGCCGGATCAAACAAAGGTACGGTAACGGATATAAATGGCAGGTATATTAT
>JAABUS010005376.1_pt1 | contig 16922 bp, 16 predicted proteins | sample 5560161 | NCBI WGS metagenome assembly JAABUS01 (sample SAMN10711885, study PRJNA513376) | rock metagenome | isolation source: Antarctica rocks | place: Antarctica: Victoria Land, Trio Nunatak nord | collected 2016-01-04
CCTTTACCGTTGTTGGCTTTTCCACAAAAATCGCAGTTATTAACAAAGAAAAAAAAGCAAAAACAAAGCTTCAACAACAATAATAACTGTCAATGTTTGTGATTTGCTAATCTAAAGGAAATGACAAGAGGAACCCTGAAACAACTTCAGGATGACAATCAATACTGCTCCTTTTCCCCGGGGAAATCTTTTGATTTTACATCTGCGATATAGTTTTTCACCGCACCGCTCATCTCCTCAAACAAGTTTAAATACTGCCGTAAAAACCTGGGTTTGAAACCTTTATTCAACCCAAGCATATCATGGATCACCAGAACCTGCCCGTCGCAACCGCTGCCGGCACCAATGCCGATAGTTGGGATGGTTAAAGAACCGGTTACTTCCTGCGCCAGTTTTGCCGGGATTTTTTCCAGCACCACACCAAAACAACCGGCTTCCTGCAAAGCCAAAGCATCGGTTTTGAGCTTATTGGCTTCTGCTTCTTCTTTGGCGCGAACCGTGTATGTCCCAAATTTATAGATCGATTGCGGCGTTAAACCCAAATGGCCCATCACCGGGATCCCGGCGGCCAGAATACGGACGACAGATTCTACAATCTCCGTTCCGCCTTCCATTTTTACCGCGTGCGCGCCAGCTTCTTTCATGATGCGGATGGCAGAATACAAAGCTTCTTTAGAGTTTCCCTGGTAAGAACCGAAAGGCAGGTCAACCACTACCAACGCCTTTTTGGCCGCACGAACAACAGACGAAGCATGATAAATCATCTGATCCAGCGTAATCGGCAGCGTAGTTTCATGTCCGGCCATTACATTTGAGGCAGAATCCCCCACCAAAATCACGTCCATCCCCGCATCTTCTACCACCGCAGCCATCGAAAAATCATAAGCCGTAAGCATGGCAATCTTCTCGCCGCGCTGCTTCATTTCCTGCAAAGTATTGGTAGTAATGCGCTTAACTTCTTTATTTACAGACATTTGATACTGTTTTTACGTACTATTTTTTTGTTGTAAATGTAGAACAACAGATTGTAAAATCATTCAAACCCGTTTCTAAAAATCAGGCGGAAAATCTACCTTTGTCTCCTGTGGATACAGACTTCTATTTTTGCATTTTCCTGCACGTTTCACATCTGGTTTTCCTTCGGGGAATGCTTCTTTTATCTACCTTTTTTTTGAATCAACATGACTAACTTCACCAAGTTACCGGCCGTTTTGCTACTGGCCGACGGCACTGTTTACCACGGGAAAGCTGCCGGAAAGATCGGTACAACTGTGGGCGAGATCTGCTTTAATACCGGCATGACGGGCTACCAGGAAATTTTTACCGATCCCTCCTATTTCGGCCAGATTATGGTAACCACCAACGCGCACATCGGCAATTATGGCATCCATCATGACGAAACGGAATCCGGGCAAATACAAATTGCCGGCCTGGTTTGCAAGAATTACAACATCCAGTACAGCCGAAAAGAAGCCGATCTTTCCATTCAGGATTACTTCCAGGAGCAAAATATTGTGTCGATTTCGGATATTGATACCCGCGAACTGGTGCGCCACATCCGCGATAAAGGTGCGATGAATGCGATTATCTCTTCGGAAGTTTTAGATCTGGATGAACTGAAAAAACGTTTGGACGAAGTGCCTTCCATGGATGGTTTGGAGCTTTCTTCGCAGGTTTCTACCAATGAAATTTATGATATCGGTGATGAAAACTCTAAATACCGCGTTGCCGTTTTAGATTTGGGCGTGAAGAAAAACATTTTGCGCAACTTTTCTGAGCGTGGCGTTTTCGCCCGTGTTTTTCCTTCGTATACTACTTTTGAAGAAATGCAGGAATTTAATCCAAGCGGTTATTTTATCTCCAATGGCCCCGGCGATCCGGCGGCAATGGATTATGCCATCAACACTGTAAAAAAAGTATTAGAAGCCGATAAACCGATGTTTGGCATTTGTCTGGGCCATCAATTACTGGCTTTGGCAAATGATATCCCGACGGAAAAAATGTTTAACGGACATCGCGGCATCAACCATCCGGTCAAAAATATTATCAAAAACCATTGCGAAGTAACTTCCCAAAATCATGGTTTTGGTGTGGTGCAGGATGCAGTACGGAATTCTGATAAAGTAGAAATTACGCACATCAACCTCAATGACAATTCGATTGAAGGCATCCGCGTAAAAGGTAAAAACGCGTTTTCAGTCCAATATCACCCGGAAGCTTCTCCCGGCCCGCATGATTCCCGTTATCTGTTTGATGATTTTGTGGCGATGATGAGCGGGGAAAAGTCTGGAAGTTAGCGGAAGAAGGAGAAACCAAAATCCGGCAAACCCAAAAATATAAATTAAGGCTGTTTTAAAAAGAACGGCTTTTTTATACATGCTGTTTTTATGGGATAAAAATTAGTATCGATTTGCAAATCAAACTTTATAAATCATTCCTAATCCAACATTAAAGCGAACGGACATACTGATTCAGACTTGCCAGATTTTTGATCGCATCGCCCATGGTATTGTTAAAATAAACGTAAACAGATTTCCCTTCACTTTGCCATTCTTTTATATATTGGGCATATTCATACAAAAAACCATCGTCATAACTTCCTTTGTAATTACCGCCGGGGCCATGAAAACGCAGATACACAAACGCCGTTGCCGGCTCTAATAAAGGTGAAGCTGCAGCAGATTTATCATGCAACACGATACCCATGTTGTAGTCGTTTAGCAGGTCATACGTTTCTTCAACGTACCAGGAACGGTCTCTAAATTCAAGTGCTATTTTCCAGTTTTGCGCTGAATCTGCCTGCTGTATGGCAAGCATTAATTTTTCCGTTTGACGAATGCCTGACACTTTCAAGCTTGGCGGAAACTGCACCAGCAAACATCCTTTTTTACTTCCGGCTTGTGCAATTACCTGCATAAAGTGGTTTACATCCTCCACCTTAAAATCAAGTCCCTTATTATGGGTGATGCCTTTCCAGAGTTTAAAGGTAAACCTGAAATCTTCCGGAACGCTTTCTGCCCATTTTTGGACTGTGGCAGGCATAGGAACCTTATAAAACGAACTATTGATTTCTACACTGTTAAAAAGAGAAGCATAGTAAGTGAGCCTGCTTTTTTCCTGAAATTCTGGTGGAAACGACAGTTTATTGGGCACGGGAAGCACCACACCACTTGTGCCGGAATAAAAATTACCATTAGGCAGATTGGCCATTAAAAAACCATTATGCTTCAAATATAGCAGCTTGCATCAATAATTTACTTCCAATTTAATTAAGAGCCTGTTTAAATTTACATCAGAAAAATTCATTTGCTTCTTTTAGCCCTATAAATTTTGTATTTGAATTTTATACCGATAAAAGAAGCATTGGGATTTCCTGTTTTTTTAGGCGATAAAAGAAGCATAAAAATAAATTAAACAAAATTTAAACAGGCTTTAAGAAGCAGCAACCAACTTACTGGTACTTCTGTAAACATAAGTATTAAAAATATGCCTCCGGGCAAACCTGCCTGGCGAATCAGCATTTACCAACTTGATATAAACAGCCTTTGGCACATCAAAATATTCATAAATACTGCCATCAAAAAATGTAACGGTTAGTACCTGCGATTTATATTCAAAATCTGTTAATGCGGAAGTTGTGGTGGTCAGCGTGTATTCGTTCAGTGTTTGGCTGCGGGTTTCCGGCGCAATGCTGACCAAAAAGTGATAAGCTTCAATAATCAGTTTACTTTTTTCTTCGGCAGCCAGCTTGTCTTCGTGGCTATCCGCAAACTTATCCGGATGCCAGGCTTTCATCAGATTTCTGTAAACCGATTTCAGCTCCTGCAACTCGGCATCATGATTTACTTCCAGCAGTTTTCTATAATCAACAATTTTTTTCATAACCTAAATTTGTTTGTTTATTGTCCTTGAAAATGAAATAACTGAATGAATTCTCAAGAAAGATAATTTTGCAAAAGTATAGCTTCTATCTTACAAAAAATCCTCGCAAAAGTATTTTAGCTTTTACAAAGCTTGCATTTGCAAATACTGATTTATGAAAGCATAATTAATTTCTAATTTATTTGCAGAACAAAGAAACTTACAATGAAAGTACGCCTGAATGAAATTGAATTTCGTAAGGAGAACTGCCATCTACACCAAATTTAAACAATTTGCAAATCTCTAATAAAACCTTCAACACCTTTATTCAGTTTGCTATGTTTTTCAATCAAACTTTGATGGCCGGCCTTAACAACTATAAACTTGGATTGCGGTATTTGCTGATGAATAAATAAGCTGCATTTTAACTGATGCAAACGATCATATACACTACCAATTACCAAAGTTGGCACTTTAATATTTTTTAATTGTGCGGCTTGGGTATCTGATTTTAGCAATTGCAACAAAGCTTCTGCTACTGCTTTCGTATTACTATTTGGTGCCATTCGTGCTACATAGTTTAATTGGGCAGGCGTTTGTTGTCCTGTAAAATAAAGAAAACGGGCAAGAAAACTTGTCATACCGCTCGAAAAATTTAGCCAGGTAATTACATCAAAAATAGGTGCTGCAATTTTAATTAATTTCACCAGCGGCACAATAACCGGCTTTTGCAATGCTTTCATTACCGGTGCAAATTGTACAGCATTTAACGAATTGTTATAAGCACCGCCGTGCAAAATAACCCCTTTGGCGTTTAAATCAGCAGGATATTGCAGGCAGTATCGGATCAAAATCGAACTTCCCCAACTGTGTCCATAAATTATGGGCGACTTAACATGCAAATGTTCAAGCACCGTTTTTAAATCTGCAGCCAATGTTTGCAGAGATAAGTCTTTTGCTATCTTTGATTTTCCATGCCCGGGAAGGTCAATAAAAAACAGCCGGTAAGTAGTATTAAAATATTTGCGCTGGTAATACCACTGTTTGCGATTTGCATCCAAACCGTGAACCAACACCAATGGCTGGGCATTAACCGGGCCGTCCATCTCCGCATAAAACTCGTTTCCGCTTGGGCATTTTATCCAGCAATGTTCATCCGGCGTTTCCCAGTGCAAGTTTCGGCCACCTTTTTTGGAACACAGCCAGGCAACGGAAAACCGGCCAAAGGCGGCAATCAGCAAAAATGCTGAGTATTTGATTGAAGTTTTTAACTTAATCATTTTAATAGTGGTTATGATTTGGATTGACTATAACAAAATTTAAAAAGTTAAAGTTTTTGATCTGTCAGGCTTAATATACAATGCTGTTGCCCCTAAGCAAAACCCCGAAATTAAGTTGTTGTCAAGATAAAGGTTTTCATAAAAAAATAGCTGTAAAAGAAGCATGGTCATGCTATTAGGTTTGCTTCTTTTATCACCTAAAAAATTGTCAACCATTCATATTGACCGTGCCATGGCAGCAGTGAAATAAGAAGTTGGGGGTTAGATGGAATTAGCTTTTTTGTTGATGCTGTTTTTATAGGGTAAAATTGTATGTCGGATTATAAATCCATGGCGAAGGCCGGAATTGCAAAATACGAGTGTTCGAAAGATTTTGATCTGCTTTGTCATGCCGAATTTATTTCGGCATCTCATTAGAAAGATAACAAATACAGTTAAGTTTTAGCCTTTACGATGGGATGCTGAACCCAGTTTAGTATGACAAATTTATTCTTTCGAACACTACTAATTACTAATCACGACCAGCGAAAAAGTTTAAGTTTTGTTTTGCTTTATGCTGATGCTTCTTTTATCGCCTAAAAATCATTATCCTCACTCCTGTACTTTTTAAAATACCAGGCAATGGCCGAACGGTACAATTGCTTATTCCAGCCGTAACCTTTGGCAAACAGTTCCGGTTGTAAAACATGGAAAAGCAAAGGTTCGCCATGATCATCTGAATAAAACTTAATGGCATCGGGTGGTAAGTTTACGTTTTCTTCTGCCTGCGGATAAACGCGCATTCGGAACTCTTTTTCCCGGCAAATCAGCAGATCGCGGGCAGGATTTTCAGGATCAGGGATGACTTCAAATTGTAACATGGTTATTTAATTTTGATCTAGGTCATCGGCTAAAATTTATAGAACTATAACCTCAAAATATTAAGTTTGAAAAGCAATCCTATAAACAAGCAAAAACCCTTTATTTCTTTTGTTGTTGATAAAAAGCTTAGTGTATTTCTATTTAGAATGAACTAAAAAAAATATAGATAAAAGAAGCATCCAAACTAAAAACATAAACTCTTTGCACACAAAAATAGCAATCATCTAATTTTTAATCATATCTTAAATTTGAACTTATGGAAAAGCCAATTTCCAGAAAAATGCACGGCGGTGCTGATTATATTTACGCCGCCCTTACAGCTGTTTTACCCGAATTAGCCGGTTTTGAAGAAGCAGAAAAAGCGAAATTATTATGCCGGATCATCAGTGGTGGAACGTTAGCTTATACTTTGTTTACCCGTGCCGAATGGGGATTATTTAAACTAATCCCTTTTAAAGCACATTTAATGACGGATTTTACCGCAGGTATTTTCACACTTGGTGCACCCTGGATTTTTAAGTTTTCTGCCAATAAAAAAGCGCGAAATGCTTTTCTGGCTATCGGGCTTACCAGTGTTGTGGCGAGTTTGCTGACGGAGCCGGAGGAAATGTAGGTTAATAAAGTTTGTTTATTTATAGAAAGGCCGCCTGTAAAAAGGCTGCCTTTTTTGATGCTGCTGTTTTTATAGGGTAAAAGCTTGGATCAATAGTCTATATTAAATATTTATTATTTATTTCTTAACTCATTGAATATCTTTTATTTCTACCGATGAATTTGTACATTGCCGCATATTTAAGCATTTACAAAGCAAAAAATCGATATGAAAAAACTTTTACCTATTTTCCTTTTTGTCTTGATCGCCGGCAATGGTTACAGCCAATTGTTGGATTCACTGCAGCTTAATGTGGGTTCGATCGGCACTATTGCCAAAGAGGGTTATCAGCCTTTGTGGCTCGTATCCAATCGCTGGGGTGCCATTACAGATCAGCAGTATGACGCTTCCACTTACGCAGGATTTACCAATGCACATTATTTTGGTAAAAACTATATCAGTAAATCAAACCCAACGGGCGTTGAACAGCCAATGTTTTATGTAAAATATGGCGCAAACCTTATCAATAACAATCATTTTCAAACGGTTACCTTTCAGGAAGCTTATGCAAAAGCTGGCTATAAGCATTTGGAAATCCGGGCCGGCCGCTTTAAATGTATTCCGGGAGAAGTAGATCAGGATCTGTCAAGCGGATCACTGGGCGTTAGCGGCAATGCCTTGCCCATTCCGCAAATCACGATCGGGCTTACGGATTATGTGAATGTGCCGTTTACCAATGGCTGGCTGCAAATAAAAGCGCAGCTGAGCCAAGGCTGGTTTGGTGCCAACCGGTATTTAAACTCTTATTATCATGAAAAAAACTTATACCTGCGCGCGGGGAAAAAACGGTTTAAATTTTTTGCGGGCCTGCAGCATTATGTAGAATGGGGCGGCAAAAGAGGCGACATCCGGTTGGACCGGTCTTTTAAAGGGTTTTTAAATGTGTTCCTCTCCACAAATAATGCCGATGATGGTTCCGGCATCGATCCAAGTCAATTGCAAACTGCATCTTACCATGCCGGAGACCAACGGGGCGTATTTGAATTGGGTTTTGACCTGGAAACCAACAACCTCCTGCTGCACGCCTATCACCAAACACCTTTTGACGGCACCTGGGGCGTAGATATCAGAAATATTGATAACCTTTCGGGTATCAGCATCGCCCCAAAGAAAGAAAAAGCAGTGATAAAAAAAGTATTGCTAGAATTTATCTACACGCAACAGGCAGAAAATTACGCCCCGCCGCTAAACCGCCAGGCTTATTACAACAACGGATATTATAAAACCGGCTGGGAATATGACGACCGGATAGTTGGCACGCCGCTGTTTATCAACCGTACAAGGGCGCAGGATTATGCTTACTTTCAGAAACAAGGCATCAAACCTTTTGATTGGAACAGTCCGAATATCCCGGGCAATTCAAACATCATTTACAATCAAATTGTGGGTGGCAATATTGGTTTGCTGCTTCAGTTTAACGATAAGTTTTCCGGCAAAACAAAGCTTACTTACACCAATGGCAAGTATCAGAACAGTGGGCCCGGCTTGGGCCAGTTTTATTCTTTGCAGGAATTGTATTACAGCGTTTCCAAAAGTTTTAAAGTTTCGGCCGGGTTTGCCTTGGATGCCGGTGATTTCAGCCACAACACAGGAGGTTTAATTGGTGTGCATTGGCAATTTAAACCAAATCAGTGGAAGTAAGTTTGCTTGGGCAAAATACTACTGTTAGTCTTAGTTTATAATGTTTTAGGGCTTGTTTAAACTTTATCCAATAGCAATTATATACTTCTTTTATCACCTAAAAAAGGGAATGTGGCTACACCTGTTGTATTGATACAAAAAATACAGGCATAAAAGAAGCATGGTAGATTTTCCTGGGATAAATTTAAATATGGAGTTGTTAAACATTTTATTTGGCAGATAACTAACCTGAAATCCTCCATTCAAAAACAATCCCAACATAGCGGCGTTTAGTAGCAGTATCAATTCCGGTACTTAAAAAGAAATACATAAAATGGCTACTAAAACTGCAATTACGAAACCGACAGGTTTGACTGGGAAAATGGCGAATTCAGAGTTTCATGAATTCTTTGTAGATGAATTGAAAGACATTTACTGGGCAGAAAATCATTTGGTAAAAGCATTACCGAAAATGCGACAAGCTGCTACCAGCAAGGAATTGGCTGCTGCTTTTGAAAAACATACAACGGAAACACAAACACATATTGCAACGCTGGAAAAAGCTTTTGAATTGCTGGGCGAAAAAGCTTCTGCCAAAAAATGTGATGCCATGTCCGGGATATTGGAAGAGGCAAACGGACTGATCGAGGATACCGATAAAGGCACCATGATCCGCGATGCAGGCCTTATCCTTGGTGCCCAAAAGGCTGAACACTATGAGATAGCTACTTATGGCGGATTGAGGACGCTGGCTACCGCAATGGGCCATGATGATGTAGCTGCATTACTACAACAAACATTGGACAATGAAAAAGCAACTGACGAAGCACTTACTCAAATTGCCGAAAGCTTGGTTAATGCTGCAGCTGTTGCCGAATAAAAGATCACGTAGATAATTGTGAAAGCCTCGTAATTTCTTACGAGGCTTTCTTGTTTATAAATAATGATTTGAAACCTTGGCTGGATTTATAAAATCACAACTGGTGGCCAATCAATAAATAAGAAAAGGCACAAGTTTTAGTTTGTGCCCTTTTAAGATTGAAGTTGTTTAAACTTTAAACCTTTTTGCAAACAACATCAATTATAACAGCTTGTTAAGGTCATCCCCCTAACCCCCTTTAAAGGGGGAAACCTAAAGCAGGCCTTTTTAAGTAAGAAAAACGACAGATAGAAAATTATCGGACTACGCTTCCCCTTTTTGAAGGGGGCAAGGGGGATGAACTGCTGTTTTTATGCCGATAAAAGAAGTATGCAACACAACGATAGAAAAAGTTTAAACAAGTTCATTTATTAAACTGATACTACCAAACAGGAAATACTATTTTATTGCGGCAATAGCGGCGGTATAGTTTGGCTCCTGGCCTATTTCGGGCACTTGCTGCTCATAAACAATTTTGCCTGCCGGGTCAATTACAATTACGGCACGGCTTAGTAAACCTTTCATCGGCCCGTCGGCTATTTTAACGCCGTAAACACTTCCGAAATCACTCCTGAAATCAGAAAGCATCACCACATTGTTGATGCCTTCGGCACCGCAAAATTGCTTCTGTGCAAAGGGAAGGTCTTTGGAAATACAAAGCACAGTGGTATTCTTCAAACCTGCCGCATCTTCATTAAATTTCCGTACAGATTTGGAACATACGCCCGTGTTTACACTTGGAAAGATGTTCATAATCACATACTTGCCTTTATAGTCGGCAAAGGTTTTGTCTGCCAGGTCAACGCCGGTTAAGGTGAAGCTTTTAATAGGCGTACCGACAGCAGGCAATTTTCCGATCGTGTGGATGGGTTTGCCGCCCAGGGTAATGGCTGTGCCCATTGTATTTTGTGCAAAAGAAGCAGTTGCAACAAGCAGGCTGGCCAAACTTATAAAAAACATTTTACGGCACCAGGCACCTTTATTTTTGTTTGTCATGTTGATTTGATTGGTTATTTAAGATTGGCAAATGTAATGATATTTGCCTGTCATTCTTTTTTGGATGACGTTGCCGCCTTGTTTTTCTTGTCCGTTCTTTTCTCATGATAGAAAAAAAACAACGAGGTCAAGAATGCCGGATCGCCTCCGGGCGGCATTCAGCCCACCGCGCCTGGGTGGTGACCTTGCAAACGGCCCTACTAAAGCAATGCTTCTTTTACCCCTAAATTTTCAGTAATAATAAATTTGCAGAACCGCCAGAACGGTAGCCACCCAGGAGCGGGAAGGCCAGACAAAACGCCCGGAGGGATCGGGTTTGTCTTGATTTTTTGTTTCTTTTTGATCAAGCAAAAAGAAAAAGAAGAGGGTTGAAAACCCGATCGAATACAAGAAGTATTTTTCATGAAGCAAACCTGCGGTTGCCGGTATTACGTTCTTTTGTCTTGACACAAAAGAACCAAAAAGTCAAGAATGCCGGATCGCCTCCGGGCGGCATTCAGCCCACCGCGCCTGGATGGCTACTTTGCAAGCGGCCCTTAAAACGGCAACCGGTGCTAAAAAATACTTCTTTTACCACCTAAATTTTCAATAATAACAAATTTGCAGAACCGCCAGAACGGTAGCCACCCAGGTGTGGGAAGGCCTGACAAAACGCCCGGAGGGATCGGGTTTGTCTTGATTTTTTGTTTCTTTTTGATCAAGCAAAAAGAAAAAGAAGAGGGCTGAAGACCCGATCGATACAAGAAGTATTTTTATTAAGCAAACCTGCGGTTGCCGGTATTACGTTCTTTTGTCTTGACACAAAAGAACCAAAAGGTCAAGAATGCCGGATCGCCTCCGGGCGGCATTTAGCCCCACGCTCCTGGCTGACGGCCTTGCAAACGGCTTTGTCCTTCTTAGAAGAACAAGAACCTCATTTAATCCACCTAATTTATACCGATAAAAGAAGCATTTGAATAACTCCGCCCGACAAGCGCAGGATAACAAAGCGGAAACAACCTGATTTTTGACTATGACAAAAGCGGATTCGGCTATTTTTATCCATTTAACATTACTGAACTTTACATTAACAAATTAAAAAATCAGTTTATGAAAAAAGTGCTGGTGATTGGTGCATCAGGGTTTGTGGGAAGAAATTTAGCCCAGCAATTATTAACAGATGGTTATACCGTACTTTGTTTAGCCCGTAACCCATCTAAGGTTCAATTTTTGGCAGATGCAGGGTGTGAAATAGTGCAAGGCGACATTTCAGACCTTCCATCTATACAGCGTGCTGTGAAATCTATTGATGCAGTTTATATTTCCATACATACTATTTCTGCCCAGCCTGCCAATACAGGTGCTGAAGGTTTTATGGATGTAGAGATGCATGGCTTACAAAACATTGTTGCGGCTTGTCAGATGTATAAAGTAAGCCGCGTGATTTATGTTACGTTTTTAGGTACTAACGCTAATGCTGCCAGTGCCTGGATAAGAGGCCGCTGGCAAACAGAGCAGTTTTTGCTAAAAAGCGGACTTAACGTAACCATCATCAGGCCGGGAATGATTGTTGGAATAGGTGGCCAGGGTTATAATTCGGTTGTTGGCAATGCGAAAAGGAGGTTTGCTTTTATTTTAGGAAACGGCAAACCCAAGTTTCGTTGTATTGCCGTTACAGATTTAGTCTATTATCTTATTGGCGTACTAAATGACCCCAGAACGTATGGACAATGTTATGATGTTGGTGGCAAAGAGTTACTAACCATACCACAAATGATTGACATTGTTGCGGAAGTGATTGGCCGCCCGCATCCCCGGAAATTTCATATCCCACTATCACTCCTGGGTTCATTTTCGTCCCTGATTGAACGTATAGGAAAACTGCCAAAAGGTGCAATGAAAGGACTTGTGGATAGTATAAACGCTGATGCGATCGGCGACCCAGCTCCCATTGGCATAATCTTACCACGTCTTTTACTTTCTTTCAGGCAGGCTACAGAAAAAGCCTTACAATAATTTTCCTATCAGTATCACCCTTGGCAAGTTGTTTAAACCAAAAACACAATATCAACTTTAGTTTATGCAGCCTTTAATTGATTAACCAAGTCAAATATAATCAGGGAATTAAGAGCCTGTTTAGATTTTTCCGATTTCTTTTAGATGCTTCTTTTATCACCTAAAAAACAGGAAATGTTAATGCTTCTTTTATCAGTATAAAATACAAAAACAAATTTACAGGCATAAAAGAAGCACCAATATTTTTCAGATATAAATTTAAACAGGCTCTAAGTATCAGTACAAATTAGTTACCATATCAAACTTTAATATTATGCGTATTTTTTTAACAGGGGCCTCCGGGTTTATAGGCTCAGCTATAATTTCTGAACTAATCGGGGCCGGTCATCAGGTGCTTGGCCTTGCCCGCTCGGATGCGGCTGTAAAGATGATTACCGCTGCCGGTGCAGAAGTGCATTTAGGCTCGCTTGATGACTTGGACAGTTTAAAAAGCGGGGCTGCCAAGTCTGACGGTGTGATCCATACTGCTTTTATCCATGCATTTTCAAACATCAGTATAAGTGCAAGGCTCAAGGTTTTGGTTGGCGGGCTTCCCAAGGGTATTGCTTCACGTTTTATGTCCACTATTGCTGCCATGGATAGCAATGCGATCGCTGCAATGGGGGCAACACTTGCAGGCTCTGGCCGCCCGTTGGTCATTACATCCGGCACCATGATATTACCTCTAGGCTGCTTGGTAAACGAAAATGACAAACCTGATTTAAAATCTCCTGCCGGATATCGTTTGCCCTCCGAAAATATCGCCCTTGAATTAGCTTCAAAGGGTGTTTGTTCTTCAATTGTGCGCCTTCCGCCTTCCGTGCATGGGGATGGTGACCATGGCTTTGTGCCAAGCTTAATCAACATTGCACGCAAAAAAGGTGTTTCAGCATATGTAAATGACGGAAAAAACTGCTGGCCTGCTGTGCACCGCTTAGATGCTGCCCGGCTCTTCAGGTTAGCACTTGAGAAATGTACAGCAGGAGCTGCCTATCATGGGGTTGCAGATGAGGGCATACCTTTCTATCAAATCGCCGACATCATTTCAAAACATTTGGATTTGCCGCTTGCGCCCAGGCCGGAAAAGCATTTTGGATTTTTAGGAAGTATTGTTGCTGCCGACAATAAGACATCAAGCACTTTAACCAAACAAACTTTAGGATGGCAGCCTGCACATCCATCTCTCATCACCGATCTTGAACATGGGCATTATTTTAAATCCTGAACAGAAACAAATAAAACCATCAGCAATTAAACTGATAACCTTCTCGAAGGGATATTTAAAGAAGTCAACAAAAAATACTTAAATGTAACCATGGAAACCCCACAAATACATCGTTTAAAAACGATAAGCCAGTACCATCAGCTTATGGGTTTACCAAAACCAGAGCATCCTTTGATCAGTGTGATCAATTTAGGATCTATTACTGCGTTTCCTTTCAAAAAGTCTATCAGTTTGGTATTTGATTTTTATAGTATATCCCTGAAAACATATTCCAATGTGAAGTATAAGTATGGACAACAGAACAATGATTTTAACGAAGGCACATTATTTTTTATGTCGCCAGGCCAGGTGATTAAAATTGAGGTTGATAAAATAGAAGATGCAAAAGTTTCAGGATGGTTGCTATACATCCACCCTGATTTTATATGGAATACCGCTTTAGCCAAAACGATCAGGCAATATGAATTTTTTAATTACGCCGTCAGCGAAGCCCTGCATCTTTCCAACAAAGAAGAAACGATAATTACAAATATCTTACAAATAATCGAACAGGAATATCATTCTAATATTGATAAATTCAGCCAGGGGATTATTGCCACGCAATTAGAGTCTTTGCTAAACTTTTCTGACCGGTTTTACAACAGGCAATTTATTACGCGTAAAGTTTCAAACCATCGGATTTTAAATCATTTTGAAGAAATACTTACTGCATATTTCAGTACTGGTTCCTTGCAGGAAAAAGGGTTGCCAACTGTAAAATCTATTGCCGAAGCATTAAATACTTCAACCAATTATTTAAGTGCTGTGCTTAAAACAGTAACCGGTAAAAACACACAACAACATATCCACGATAAATTGATAGATAAAGCGAAAGAAAAATTATCAACCACCGACTGCTCCATTAGCGAAATTGCCTATCAATTGGGCTTTGGGCACTCACCATCATTTAGCAAACTATTTAAGGCAAAGACCAATACTTCACCTTTGGCGTTCAGGCAATCATTACATTAAAAGTAGAATGATTGACGTACAAAACCACTACGGGCCAAGCTGTGCAGGCACGTCCATGGCACATAGCGTTTTTCAATCCCTTCATTTAACCATCATTAAACACTTTCAACCACATGCTGCCTTAGCTTTAAACAGGTGGAGGGAAGCGTAAATTTGATGGTTAAAAGAAGTATAATTGTTTATGAAACAGGACCACATATCCCAAGCTCAAAGGATGGGATTGCAAATTACGAGTGTTCGAAAGACTTTTTGTCATGCCGAACTTGTTTCGGTATCTCACAAGATTGGCGGCTTTTCATGTGGGGTCCTGAAATAAATTCAGGATGACCGTCACAACCACAATCTTTCAAACACTCGTAATTGCAAATCCCGGTCAGCGGGGATTAGGCTGACAATAGCTAATGCTTCTTTTAGGGCATAAAAATCAGCAAAAACCTAAATTAAAAGACTTTCTGTTTTGGGGGAAATGTTTGTATTTATGCAGCTCTATTAGCACTGATTAATTATGGACAGAAGGAAATTTTTAAAGAACGGCTCTATCGCTGGTTTGGCTTTACCTGCAATCATCGGAGGCTCCGCTTCTGCCGCCGAAACCGGAAAAGCAGCCAAAAAACTTGTCGTTATAGAAGACGTCGAACTGAGTGAGGCTACCATCGATAGTTTACAGCAAAAAATGAAGTCGGGCGCAATTACTTCTCATGCCATTACCGAAGCTTATTTAAAAAGGATTCAGGAAATAGACCAGAACGGGCCGAAGTTAAATTCGGTGATCGAAATCAATCCTGATGCTTTAACTATTGCTGCTGCTATGGATGCCGAACGTAAAGCCGGAAAAGTGCGCGGGCCGATGCACGGCATTCCGGTTTTGATTAAAGATAATATTGATAGTGGCGATCAGATGCAAACCACAGCCGGTTCGCTGGCTTTAGAAGGAAACCATGCTAAAAAAGATGCTTTTATCGTTCAGCAACTGCGCAAAGCAGGAGCTGTTTTGCTGGGGAAAACCAATTTAAGCGAGTTTGCTAATTTCCGCTCCTCCAATTCTACCAGTGGCTGGAGCAGCAGGGGCGGCCAAACCAAAATGCCTTATGTTTTAGACCGAAACCCTTCCGGTTCCAGTGCCGGTTCCGGTTCGGCAGTGGCTGCCAGCCTTTGTGCGGTTGCTATCGGCACAGAAACGGATGGTTCCATTGTTAGCCCGTCGTCTGTAAATGGTATAGTAGGCATCAAACCAACAGTTGGTTTATTAAGCCGTTCGGGCATTATTCCGATTTCGGCTACGCAGGATACCGCCGGTCCGATGGCGCGAACGGTAAAAGATGCCGCCCAGTTTCTAAGTGTTTTGGCAGGCGTTGATGCGGAAGATGCCGTGACCAAACAAAGCCAGGGAAAAGCACATGCAGATTACACCCGGTTTTTAAACGAAGATGCTTTGAAAGGAAAAAGAATTGGTGTAGAAAAAGCATTTCTAAAAGGAAACCCATACGAAGTTAAATTGTACCGGGAAGCCATTGCGCTGCTAAAAGAAAAAGGGGCTGTTGTGGTGGAAGTTGATGTAGTTAAACCCATGCGGGCAATCTCCGGAGAATTTACGGTTTTGTTATATGAATTTAAAGACGGGCTAAACAAATACCTCGCTACTTCCAATGCTAAAAATAAGACGCTAAAAGAAGTAATCGACTTCAATATCAAAAACGAAGCTAAACTGATGCCTTACTTTAAGCAGGAAACCTTGATTGCAGCTGAGAAAAAAGGCGGGCTGGACAGCAAAGAGTACAAAGACGCCTTAGCCAGTTCTACCAGTGCCCGCGGTATTATTGATAACATACTCAAACAAAACAATTTGGATGCTATTTGCGGCACTACCAACGGTGTGGCTTGTTGCATCGATCTGGTTAACGGCGATTATGATACCGGTTTCTCCTTTTCTTCGCCGGCTGCTATGGCTGGTTATCCGCATATTACTGTCCCGATGGGTGCTGTTCATCAGTTGCCGGTGGGCCTTTCTTTTTTCGGAACTGCTTATACCGAAGGCGAGCTGATTACTTTGGCTTATGCTTATGAACAGGCTTCCAAAAAGCGGACAGAACCTAAATTTACGCCGAACATTATGCCGGTTTAAAAGGTTGGATGGTATATAGAAATTGGCTGTCAAAGCTGATGTAAGAGAATCTTACTTAACGTGCCTTTGTCTTGATAAGGCCTTGCGGTCTGAAATAGAACCAACGAGATCAAGCATTTCGGATCGCCTTCGGGCGGGCATTTAACCTCTCGCTCCTGGTTGCCTATCTTGCAAACGTCCTCCCGGTTTAACTTTTAATTTTTTCCTTTGATACTTCTTTTATCGGTTGTTTTTTGCCATTCTGTCATTTCCTTTAGATTAGCAAATCACAAACATTGACAGTTATTATTGTTGTTGAAGCTTTGTTTTTGCTTTTTTTTCTTTGTTAATAACTGCGATTT
>JAABUS010005378.1_pt1 | contig 16919 bp, 14 predicted proteins | sample 5560161 | NCBI WGS metagenome assembly JAABUS01 (sample SAMN10711885, study PRJNA513376) | rock metagenome | isolation source: Antarctica rocks | place: Antarctica: Victoria Land, Trio Nunatak nord | collected 2016-01-04
AAACGATATTAACATTCTAGTCTACGACAGATTCACTGAAGAAATCTGCAGAACACTGAGCAAAGCACACGACGTCTGCGCGAAATGAGCTTGCACTCATGACGCAACGTTCGCATCAGAAAAGTACAAGCTCACGCATTTCACTAGAAAATCGAAGAGATTCGACATGATGACTAGCATATAAATAAAAAGCTTAGTTATCAAATCAAAATCAGACGTACAAGTTCTAGAGATGCAACTGAACACGAAACTGCGATGAGACGCGCATCTTCGACAAATAGAGACGAATCACGTCACAAGAATGCTGACACTTAGTCATCTTGAAGTCTTCACATGAAAAGCTATCTTCACAAAAGCGAGACAAGTATACTCAGCAGTAGTGAGATCAGAAATTGCATTCGAAGCGTCAGTCTGACATCAGCGCGACAAGAAAGATGAACTGTCGAACAAAGAACGCAGACTAGAAACACTTCAGAATCAGACTCTGCATCACGTAGCAGAAGCATTCAAAAGAGTAAACATCGAAACTCTAGAGACAGAAACATACATGAGTTCACTACATGTTCATCTGAACATGCTACAGAACAAGATCACGCTACACAGTCAAGTCAACGATCGAACGCAAGAGATCAGACAAGCATGCGAACTAATACGCGCTCGTTTAACGAGAGTTAATCGCGTCATTTCTTGCTCACTCGTCATCAAGAAAATAGTACTTCTGAATGTCTTCATTCAAGAAGATGCAAAGATACAGTTGAGATGCAGACGACACATTCTCTTCTTCACAACAATTTCAACAAACGATAGCATCGCAATAACGCAGTATCACAAAGATCAATGAAATCAACGATGAGAAAAGTACAGAGAACGCGTCGCAGACATCAATGCAATCTCAGCACAAAGATTGCATCTGAGCAATAAGATGATAAAGATGCGTGATGATCTTCAGAAAGCAGAAAGCATTCTCGCAATGCACATCAGAATCGAACGCATAGATCTGAATGTTTATCTGCACTCTAGAAACATTTCAGGCACGAACAGCTTGCGATGTGACTGCGAATGAAGTCATCAGACGACAAAGCATGTACTCATGCACTGCTCGAACTGATCGCATCTGCGATCAAGAATGCTACAAGATGCTGACTTCTTGAACTATTGAATAATCATCATCATCACGAAGAGTCTCAGAGCAGTAGCGAAGATGATGATGAAAACAAAGCTCTTGAAGCATTTTAAAGTGACTAAAACACTCGTTCTTTAACGTGCAATCAACGCGAACAAATTTGATACATAGTCTCAAAACTCACTGTTTCGACTGCGTGAAGCAGTCGTGTAAACTGCAAGTGATTTTCTATCTCAGAGAGTTTTGTTCACTCGATACAAATAGCATAGAGTTCTTCATGAGTTGATCTAATCGATGTCACAAGAATGTATAAATTTATTATTATTTATCATCATCATTTAAAAGTAATGATCTTTTCTTTAAATTTCATCTGCACTCATGCATCAATATGCATTGTTTCAAGATTCATTCAATACACAATTTGCATCTTTCACTTTATTAACATAACATTATATAAATATTAAAACTTATTTACATTGAATTGATGTTGATCACATACGCAAAAATGTTTAAATTTCTTCACATTTGAATGATTTAAAAACGAAGTTTTCTTCATCATAATCATCTTCTCATCAATCAGCAGATCAGAATTCTTCTTCTTTCATTTTATTTATTCTTTAAATTTCATGTGCAATATTCTGATGAATTTGTATTTATCTTCATCATTATTCTTCTTCATTTTCATAAACAGTTCAACAGAAACTATGATATAATCAATGATGAAATCATTCTTATTGTATATAATAAAAGAATACACAGCATGTTCATTCTTCTTGATATCATTGCAATCTGTGCATTCATGTTTATGAACATTCATGACTCAATAATGTTTGAACTCAATTTTCAGCACATTCATCATCTTTGTCATAAACATTAAATGATTCATTTCAATCTTCAAATTAAAATTCAACATGCATTTCTCTTTTAACGTAATTAAATAAAAGTGTCAGAATCATGTCTAAATGATACAATTAATGAAGATCAGAGTTGATAGTGCTTGATCTTTAGAAATAGCTATAACTGAATATTAAGAATACAGAAGAAGATTGATACAAAAGCTTCTATTTATGTAATGTTCAGAGACTGCATTAAACTCAAAAGAAATGTGTTTGTGACATAAGAAGAATGAAATGTAGATGAACAAGATGTTGATGAAAGAAAAAAGTGTTAAGAAAGAAAAAGAATGTTGAATCATATTTGAGTCATATCTGAGTCAAACCTGACTAGCTTGCTGATTAGCTCTAATCATTATGCAAAGAACTCACTAGCGTTTACTGCAAATTGATTAGAACTTCAGTCTTGTTCAGTCTTATCAGTCTTGATACGCTCGTAACATTATTTCTCTCTTCGAAAATTCATGTTTGCATGAATGTAATTCATTTGCTCACTTTTGTTGACAGTTATTTCGATATTTAGCGCGATTTGTTTGAATATAGCTTATGAAATTCATTCAAAACTTTCTTTAAATCATTGAATTTTTCTTTATCAACATAGTATCATTTGTCATTTCTATCTAGATCTGTTCATTTGACTTTGTACTGTATTTGATCTCAATAGCATCTGAAGTTCAATATATCATTTATCTTTCAATGTTCATCATCTTTGATAGTGATTAATCTGAGTGATTCTGAGTGCTGTTTTGATAGAGAATCTTCTGAATATGATTGCAGTAGCTTCAAGCTGAACATCAAATGCAGATACTTCATGCTGACTGATAAATAAAGATGATAGAAGATACTCACTTAGACAGTAATTTGATAGAGATTTAGCTGTTTGTCTTTCAAATCTTTGCAGAGTCTCATTTTCTTGACGTTTCTGAAAGATAGTCAAACTCAGTCATTTACTTCATATGTAATGTTTCATCTATGTTTATTGATCTGAACTTTGATGATCAGCTTCATCTTTTGCAATTATTGATGATTGAAGTTCAGTAGTTCTTTCATTTGAATGACAATATCATCAACTTTTCTAGCTTCAAGTCGTTCACAAGTTGTTTCATAGTCAGTTGTATCTGAATTGAAACTCATTCAAGAGTGAAATTCTTTATTGAAGTAAAAGAGAATTATTGAAGTAATCAAGAAGATATTGAAATTGTCGCTGAATTTCATCATAGATATTCATTTGATTCAGTCGTTTTGCATGTAATTGCAGTAGATTTTAAGTTCGCATTCAACGTCTTGATTAACTCATTTCGATTGATCATTGATCTCAGAATAATAAACTGTGAATAAACTAGCTGTGATTCTCAGTCGCTTGCAAAGACTTTTTCACATAGTCAATATGAATTAAAAGTCTCTGTTCAAAACAATAGAACTGAATAAATCATGCAGTCAATAAACGTTTCATAGCATGATTTAAATCGTTTCTTCAACTGAGATGTCATCGTCTTCTCAATGATAGAAAACATAGTGATGTTTCTTGATAAGATAACATATGATTGTGCAAATGATGTTATAACTTTCTGATAGAGATAGTTTAATGATGAAGTTCATAGTTATATCTTTTCAGCGTTTCTATGAAATTAAAAGAGAATGATGAAGTTCATTGATGCTATTTCTAAAGACTTTGCTTCGCTGATAAGCATGATAGTTTTAAATGTATCATCGAATAGTAGCTTGATGATCTGATCAATAGTAGAAACGCTGAACTAAATCAATGATTCATTTATTGTTGAGATGAGAGATTGAAGATTGATCATGCACTTTTTGTAGTAATTTCGTGTGCATGTTCTCAGAGATTCACAGTAGATCTTTTCTAAATAGAACGTCGTCAATGATTTTACAATTCTTCAGTTTAGTGATATGAAATTTGAGTCTGTTTTCGTTCATAGCTTGTCTATATTCGCTGCAGAGCTCATCTGTTTTATTGATCATTCATACTTATTGATAAAGATTTGCTTTCGATTTAATAAATAAAACATTGACTTTATTGAAGATTAAAATAGTTTGAAAATGATCTTCAAGACGCTGAGCTGATTTAGAGATGTTCACTAGAAACATTCTGATTAAAGCATCAACTTTAGTGTTCATTTTGCCTGACTTAAAGATGATCTGAAAGTTGAACTTCAATAAAATGTTTAGATAGTTGACTTGTTGTTGACTCAACTGTTTGTTTTTCATGAAGATCTTTAAAGTCTGATGATTGATGAACATCTGAATAAGTAGTTCAATGCATTTCAGCTCAAGTCATCAATGCTTAAAACATTAAATAATGACTAGTAATTTCTTGTCATAAATGTGATAATTGATTTCAGCTGATATCATGCTTTTGCTGTAGAAGATCATTGAATGAAGAACATTCTCATCATCATACTGAGATAGTATTTCATCTTTTACATAGTTTGAAGCATTGATTTTCAGAATAGCTTGTCATTTGAAATCGAAATGACGAAGTATCAAAGCTGAGCTGACTTGTTTCTTTAGATTGTCAAAGACTTGAACGCAGACTTCATTTCAAACAAAAGACATATTCTTTCTAGTCAGCTAAGTGAATGATTTGACTAGCTTCAAGAAGTTCTTAATGAAACAATGATAGAAGTTAACAAATCTCACGAAGCTTTGAATTTCTTTTAGATTGATTGAAGTAGTTCAGCTGACTATGACTTTCACTTTGCTAAAGTTCATACGAAAATTTAGTTCTGATACTATGACTTCTAAGAAAACAGTTTCTTTCACATTGAATTTGCACTTTTGAATATTCATCTGAAGATTAGCTTCGCGTAGTCGACTCAATACTAGTTTAACGTGATCTCTATGTTTCTTTCTCGTTTTGCTATAAATAAGAATGTTATCTAGATAAACTTGACAAAAGTCGTTCAGAAAGTCTCATAGAATATCATTCATATATTGCTGAAAGAAGATCAATTTATTAGTCAGTTTGAATGATAGCATCTTGTATTTATATGCTTCTAAAGCAGTGATAAAAGTGATGTAATTCTCGCTATCAAGATGCATTCAAAGTTTGTTGAATGCTGATATGATGTTCAATCTAGTCAGATGCTTGCAACTCACTATTTTATCAATGATCTCATCTATTAATGATAGAGAATATCTATTTCTTTTGAAAATGACATTTAGCTTTCAATAGTTCACGCAGAATCATAGATCTTCATTTGCTTTGAGAGCAAATAGAACGAGAAAGAAATAGAAGATCTGACTGAAAGTCATGAATTTCTTTGACAGATTCTTGTTCAAATACTTCTTTACTTTCAGAACTTTGACAGAGAACATTTGATATGCTCAACAGCAAGAAGACGTTGAATCACTGATGAGCTCAATTTTATGATCATAGAAGCGATGAGAGAATAGTTTATTCAATTGAGCTCGATCAAAAACATTTAGAAACTCATGATATTTCAATGACAGCTTCGCTTTAATATCTTTCAAATTCTGAGTCATTTCATTAATTGAAGAGACGTTTAAAACGTTCAAATCACACTGAGTATTGTATGCGATTTTTCTATTGATATTTGTCATGAATAGAGCAAAGACTTCAGTCTGATTCTTTTTTGAACAATTCAACAATGTTTTGAATGAAGCTGCATTTATGCTTTGAATCGAGAATGACTTTTTCTGAGCAGTGATTGAAATGAGTCGTTTGAGCATCATAGAGATTTTAGTCTGAGTGATTGAAGAGAACAAAGTTGATCGCGATCAACTTGAGTGCTTTGAATTGAGCGAAATTGAAAAAATCGAAATAGAAGTATTTAATTGATTAAAAAAAACAATAACGTCGTTTTGCATATTCAATAATATTTCATTCTTGTTCATTCAGAGCTTACTCAATATGACTTCATGATGATTAATATTAACTATTAACATTGATACAGTCAATTTCTTATGACTTTCGATGATGAGATTGAGTAGAATTTTATGAATGATGATTTTCTTAAATATCTTTTTATCATAATCTCTTATTAGCTTCTCTTTTGTCAGTGATATAGATTGAATTTTCAGTTTCTCACATACTTTATTGATTAAATTAGCATGTATGATTATGTAAACGACTGAATCACTGTTTATTAGAGAACAAAGACTGAAAGATTGATTCTGAAAAATGAGATGAGCATCAATTAAAAATGACTTTTCAAAGTAATTCTTTTTCAATAGAATTTCATCTAGTTTGCACAAAGATATAATCTTTATCTCTTTAATGACTTTTGAAGAGATGACTAGTTTTTTAAATCGAAATTCGAATTGAAATCAAAATGATCATATTCACTGTTCACTGCATTAATTTTAGTAGGTCGATTCAAACACTCTTTAGAACTATAATCTGATTTATGACATATAAAACAGGTTTCAACTAGAACGTCTGCTTTCTTGACGCTAGTTAAAATCGCGTCATGCAACTTTAACTGATCAGACTTCAAATGATTGACTGATTAAGTGATAACAGTCACTTTATGAAAGATAGTTTTTGAAAGATCATTAATGCATTTGAGCTTGTTCTTGATCTCTTGAATGACTCGCTGATCATTATTCAAATGAATCAAATAGAAATGAATTTCTTTTAGAAAATCAGATTGAACTAGTTGATCTACTCAAATGAATTGAAGACAAGAATTGATTTTATCTTTCAGATCAATGATCAGTTGTTTTTCGTGATAGTCTAGATAGAAAGATAAACGTTGAAACTGAGTATAGAATTCATTGAATTTCTTGAATTCTTGAATCAAGTTGTAGTATTTTCTACGAAAGTTGATCTTCTTATTTGAATCATTGAATAACTGAGCTAGCTCTTTTAAAAGATCATCGATCGTCTTGTAGAGATTGATACAGTCATGTTCACGTCTAGCTTGAGTGATCTCAGCTGCGTTGTTGAATAATCTAGAATGTATATAGCTCAATTTGACTCGTTCATTTAAAAAAAGATCAACGTTGATTTCTAGTTTATTCTGAATCTTGTTGTATCAGATGTTTCAAATAGAATTCTTTTCATCAGTAAACAACGAAGAATCAGATATTTTTTGAGATCTAGAACGCTCAGAGTAGATGAAATCAGAAGAAGTAATTTCTTTAGCTTGAAGTTTAGCTTTTAATTCTTTGATTTCATTCTCTTGTCATTTATTCAACTCATAGAGTTGATCTGTTTCTTTGTCAAGAACTAAACTTCAAGTCTTTCAGATTTTGTAGAAAACGAGAAATATTATTGTTTCAATGAATGATTTGTCATCTTCATGAATGAATGATGCAGCACTTGATGATTTCGTTCGTGATTTTGATGAATCAGCATCAGAGATTTGAGAGAAACGATTTTGAAATTCTTTGAAACACTCTTCAATAAACGAATGACTAAACATGATGAGATTTGTTTGAAAGAGAATTAAACGAATGATAATGCTTGATGATTGAAGAAGAAAGATGTATGAGATGAGATTCAATCTTCAACAAAGAAGATGAGATTTATTTGTTGATTGATTTGATTAATTTTCTAGTAAACAACGAAGATTTTTTATTGTTGAATCTATCAATCGATTTGATTCTTGAGCAATTCATGAAGATTCTTTATCGTGATTCTTGTAATCGAGTGAACTTGACATACTTAATGAGCAATAAGTAGTCTAGCAATTCAAACAGTCTTGTCGTTGATTCTATTTAATTCTCTAGTGTTGTTCTGTCTTTTGATTGTCGTTGATCATCAAATAAATGAATTTCTTTAGACTCGTTCTGTCTAAATGAGTATGTTGAATGAATAATAAGATTAGTATCATGTAATTAATGAATTCTTAATATAATGTCAGAATCATGTCTAAATGATACAATCAATGAAGATCATAATTGATAGTGCTTGATCTTTAGAAATAGTTATAACTGAATATTAAGAATACAGAAGAAGATTGATACAAAAGCTTTTATTTATGTAATGTTCAGAGACTGCACTAGACTCAAAAGAGATGTGTTTGTGACATGAAAAGAATGTGATGTAAATGAACAAGATGTTGATGAAAGAAAAGAATGTTGGGAAAGAAAAAGAGTGTTGAGTCATATCTGAGTCATATCTGAATCAAATCTGACTAGCTCGCTGATTAGTTCTAATCATTACACAGAGAACTTGCTAGCGTTCACTGCAAATTGATTAAAGCTTCAGTCTTGTTCAGTCTTATCAGTCTTGATACGCTTGTAACAGAAAGAAATATTGCTTGAGTTTGCTCTTTTTCATGTAATAAGACACATCTTGCTGCAAAGCATCATCTCATTGATTGCAATATTTTAATCATTTGTATACATCTGCATTTGCTTTAATTGAATAGCAAAAGTCTTGATTAAAGAATCAAGTTTCATTTGCTTTAATTTATTCAATTTAAGAGAAATTTTCATCATTATTGCAATTTGTTTTTTCAATTCAATTCATTCAGCTTCAAATGAAAAAGTTTAAAAAATTCATTCTTAAGTCACGTCATCATTTAAATGAATCATCAAACTGTCAGAGAAGCTGAAAGTTAAGCTTGAAGCACGATAAATTAAAGAGAAAGTCAATGCAAAAAAAAGAATGAAAGTGAGCTTCAAGAACTTTAAAGATGAAAAGAATAATAATAAATTCATACATTTTTGTGACATTGATTAGATCGACTCATGAGAAACTTTATGCTATGTGTGTCGAGTGAACAAAATTCTCTGAGGCAGAAAATCGCTCGCTGTCTATACAACTGCTACATGCAGTCGAGACGATAAAACTGAGACTTTGTATCAAATTTGTTCGCGATGATTATACGTTAAAGAATGAGTGTTCTTGTCATTCTAAACTGCTTCAGCAGCTTCATTTTCATCATCATTCTCGCTGTTGCCTTGAAACTCTTCGTGATTGAGACAATGATTTGATAGTTCATGAAGTCGACGTCTCGTAGCATATTCAATCGAAGATGCGTTCAATTCAAGCAGTGCATCAGAATATGCTTGACTGTTTAATGACTTCATTCGCATTTGCATTGAAAGTTATTTGCACTCAACATGTTTCTTGAGTGCAGATAAATCTTCAGCTTTATGCGTTCAATTCTGATGTAAGTTGCAAGAATGCTTTTGATCTTTTGAAGATCATCACGCATCTTTACTGACTTCTTGAATAGATGAAACCTTTGAGTGAAAGATGCATTAATGTCTGCGATGCATTTTTTGTAGTTTTCTCATCGAAGATCTCATTGACTTTTGTGAAACTGTGCAATTGCACGTTCACTTGTTTGAATCATCGTTAAGAAGTTGAGTTGTTCACATTCAGACTGTATCTTTGCTTCTTCATGAATTGAAACGTTCAGAAACGTCGTTTTTTTGAAGATTGAAAAGCGAGAAATGAGTCTATTAATTTCTATCAGATGAGCACGTATGATTTTGCATGCTCATTAAGTCTTCTGTGTTCTGTCGTTGATTCAACTGTGTAGTGTGACTTAATTCTGTAGTTTGTTCAGATGAACATGTAGTGAGAATGTATATGTTTCAACTTTCAGCGTTTTGATGTTCACTTTTCTGAAGACGTTGATCACATGACGCAACGCTTGATTCTGAAGAGTTTCTAGCCTTCATTTCATATTCGACAATTTCTCTTCTTTATTGCGTTGATGTCATATTGATGCTTCGAACGTCATTTTCAATCTTATCATTGCTGAGTATATCTGCCTTGCTTTTGCAAATGTAGTCTCTCAGATGAAGATCTCAAGTTGACTAAGCATCAGCATCTTGATGACGTGATCTACTTCTATTTGACGAAGATGCGAATCTCATCATAGTTTCATGTTCAGTTGCACTTCAAGAACTCGTACGTTCAATTTCGACTTTATTACTGAGTTTTTTATGCGTAGATTGACTGTCATGTCGAATCTTTTTGACTTATGAATGAAGTGTGTGAGTTCATATTTCTCTGAAGCAAACGTAGCATCATGAGTTCAAGCTCACTTCGTACAGACGTCATGTGCTTGACTCAGTGATTCGCAGATTGATTCTGTGATTCTGTCATAGATCAGAATATTGATGTCATTTACGAAGTCAAGCACTTCGATTTTGATTTCTAGAGCTTCGCATTTTTCAATTAAGCTTGCGTTAAAGAATAGAAAGAGAATCGATGATATGAAAGATTTTTGCAATATGTCAGCGTTTACTCATTGCATCGCGCTAGTTTGTTCATTAAACGTCAGCAATAACTCTCTGTCTTTCAGAAAGCTGCAAGTTCATTTGACTATGTAGTTTGATGTTCTTTTCATTCTCAGAGTATGCAGAAGTCTAGTGTGCAAGACATGATCAAACGTCTCAGTGATGTTCAGACTAAGCATGAAGGCTACGTACTTGATTTCGCAGCCTCATACTACATGTACTTGATCTACTAGTAGATTCAGCGCTGAGATCACAAATCTCTTGCGTCTCGCTCTCATTTGAACGTTTGAAAGCATGTGATAAGTCTCAGCAATGTCACTTAATCTTTTGATCATAATTGATTTCAGTGTCTTATTCATGATGTTTAGCAGAGCAATGAATCGATACGTCTTTGAATCAATGTAGTCGCTTTTCTTTGATTTGCGTAGTACTATTGTCTGAGCTTTTTTGAACTGCTTCGAATGATATTTGTGAGTTACACATGCGTTGAACAGATTGATTAGTATCGAAGTCAGTTCTGTTAGACTCATTTGAAGCGCTTTATTTGAAATTTCGAATGTATCTGATGCTTTGTCGACTTTTACTCATTGAATCATCTGTCTCATCTCATCTTGTGATAAGACTGAGTTGAACAACACTGTCAATGATATAAACGACTTTGAAATGTTGTTGATGTTTGCTTGAGATGATGATGAAAAGAACTTCTTTCATAGCATCTTTGTTTTTTCTTTGAATGAATCTGCTATGTGATCGAAATCATCGCTCTTTAATGACGAAAACTGCGAAAGTTTCTTGAGTAGTTGACTTTCAATTCTGACTCATTTTGCAAAGCATCAAATTGATTTCAATTCGTTGCTCAGCTCATGCATCTGTGATTTAAAATATGAACGTTTTGTTTCTTTAATGATCTTGTTTTTGTGATCGTTGTATCTCAGGTAGTCGTTTCATGCCTCTAGAGTACTCTGCGATTTTCATACAACTTGTAGTCATCACGATTTTGTCATGACTTTCGAGCAGATCTGATTTCAAAAGTCTCATGCTTGAATCAACGACTTTGCTCAAGAAGTAAACTTCTCGATGATCTCTTGTAACACATGAGTGATCTCAGTTACTCTGTCATCTATCGCTGTCTTGTCATCAAGAAAACGATCGACGAAAAGATGTATTCTTAAATGAGCGTTTAATGCTTCTATGTTCATTTTCTTTCATAATCGATGAGTCGTAAGCTGCACGAAAGATGTGCGTAAACACAACTTCATGACAATCGAAAGATAATCAGATCTCTGATGTAGATCAATTCTCATCTTGCATTTGTGTATTATGAATTGAATTTTCTCGCTGTCAAAAGCTAGATTTATTGTTGTGAGCTGATTATGAGTCTTTCTAGTAATTGTGCCTGATTCAAGCAGTAACTCTAGTCTTGCGTTCATAATGATGTCTAGTAGAGCATCAGTCGCTGTGTGATGAGTAAAGCATCTTCTGTCTTCTCAGTATGAATGATGCAGATTGAAATCTTCTACAATTAGCTGTTTGCAATCATCTTTGATTAGTTTGTTCAAACGAGAAATAGTAGATGATTCTTCTGTGAAGATAATAGACAGCGAGCACGAATTGTAAACGTTTATGAGTCGTAGCGTTTGTATCTCGTCTTTCAAGTTGCTAGTTTGTAGCTTAATTAAGCAAATGTTTGATTCAATAATTTTCATCACTCATTGATTGAGTTTTAGATGCTTGTTGACATAAATGCATGTTCTTGCTTAAGATGATGAGTCTTTCACTAGATGAAAGAAGTTGTGAGTCGAGCTAAACGTCTGTGAAACGTTGATGTTGCAATCTTGTTTCTGAATGATTACTATGTCGAATTTATGAACTTCTCTGTCTATCAGAAATGATTTCTGAATTTTCAATGACTTTCTGATGTTATACTGTAGAATTTGCAGAAAGATTTGATTTGTCATAAAGTTATCTGTAGCTGTTGTTGACTCTGTGCAAAGACAGCTTTTTGTATGCTTTTAGTCATCAAGAATCTTTCGCATTTTCTGATTTAATGTTTCTGTATCTGTTCAGATGTCATGTCTTCTGAGTCGCTAATCACACATGAAGAGCAATCAACTCGTCTCTTCTTGACTTTCATCACTTGTCATGTTGACTCATTGACGTCTCGACTGTTTGTCATTGTTGAGACATTCATTGAACTCAATGAGTTCGTTGAACTCTTGAGATTCATTGAACTCAAGAAGTTCAAAGAGAAAGAAGAGAATGAGCGATTGTCTTTTGATGCTTCAAAATATCTGATCAATCTGTTTCAAAAGATTTCTTCTGATTGCTTTATCTGTAGTTTTCACTTGAGACATGAGCGTCTTCAGAATTCGTGACTATCGTTGCAGTTCATGCATCGTCTTTTATTCATCGACACAACGCATCTTTTAATGTGATGTTTGCCTGCGCATTTGAAGCAGCGCTCTTCGTTTTTGCAGAATCTAGTCATATGATCAAAATCAAAGCATTTATAGCACTGTGTGATACGACAGTTCTTTTCAAACAACTTGCATGAGCATTCTTAATATGAGTTCAGCATGTCTACGTCTAGTAGTCGATTCATCATCGTTTCGATCGCGATCTCTACGATGAGCAATGAGTGAATCTTTTCACTCTCAGCTATCTTCTTGAGTCAAGTTATTCTCAGCATCTTTAAATCTTTATGAAGTTTCATGTTGTTCTTTATCAGTCTTTTGATGATCGTCTTCTGATTGCTTGTGTTCAGTGTGATGTGTACATTATGTGCTAGTATCGCGAAGCTTCTACGCACTACGTACGCTAAGCTTGCGATTTTCTTCACTCATGCCTGAGACTTTTCTAAAGCTGCTCAAACTTTCGAGCTCATTGCATGAAGTGCAATGTCTTCGCTTTCAAGCTTGCGAAGCAACACTATTAGATTTCGTTACGTCATCGACACGTTTGCGATTTCTTGAAAGATCTGATTAATCAATCTCTTTTGTATCTCTTTCATCTCTTTTCTCTTCACTATTTTCACTAGAATCTCGCGTTTTTTACGAAGCAATGACAGATCATCTTTGAGTCACTGCTTCTCTGTTGTCGCTTCTTCTCTTGCTACATCAACTCATGATGATGTTTTGAATGTAAAACGCGTATTTTCTTATGTTTGTAGTTGTTTATTAAGAAGTTAAATGAATGTCTTCAACTTCTGTACATTCTTCGCGATGAATGCATCTTGACTTTTGATCTTTCTTTCTGAGACGTTTTGAAGACGTTGAATCAGCTCTAAAATCACTTCTTTTCATGAGTGATCTTTGCTCTTCTCTTTCTTTAACGTCAATGTCTGTGTTAGTAGATCAATGATGCTGATAACTTTTGTCTCGTCATTGCGTGAGTGTTTAAACCTCACGTCGTTGTCTCTCTGCAACGAGTCGACGCTGCTCGCAATCATCATTGAATCAGCATTACTGCTGCTCATACGATTCATCATCATTTATTCGTCTACTCGATCTTTTCTCTCTCATTTATAATGCTCTTTTCAAAAGTTTGTTTTGCGTGCGTTGTGATTGTCAAGATGAAAAGAATGTTTGAAAAGAAAATCAAATGATGAAATGTGTATGCTTGAACTACTCAATGATAAACAATGATGTTAACAACATAAGTTGTTGAAATTAAATTAATGTTAACATTACTAAAATTTTCTGATCATTTGATTCTTTCAAGATCATTTTTGATGATGTTGTTATTCTTCAGAAAGCTGACTTAACTGTGATGATACATGAAGAAGCATTTCTAAGCATTGAAATAAAGTGTTGCAATTATGCACTTCGAGTTAGTCTAACATAGATCATGTCAAACTATCATAGACTAGTATGAAGCTGATGTTGACATGCTAGCGATCTAGCATGTCTTCATAAGTAAAACTCACAACGTGTTGCATCTTCTTTCTTCTTCAGCTTTGAACTTCTAGTTAGAATATACTTATATGATTCATTCTATGCAAACTTATAACATTAGTTCAAAGCTCATTAATCTTGTTATCAACGTGTAAATGATACAAAAATAAGCTACACAATCAACTTAATTAAAACTTAAGCTCAGAAAGCTCAATAGAAATCAGAAATTTCTAAAGAAGAATCTTGATTCAAAATCAGAAATTTCGATAGAATCAAAATCAAAGAACATAAACGCGTTGCTCTTGACTAACTTTTTATTGAGCTCATCATTAGAAATCAGAAATTTCAGCAGTACTTGAACTCAGAAAGTTCGATAAAGTACTAGTCGTTGCTTGAATTCAGAAAGTTTGATAGAGTAACATTTGAATCTTGATCAGCAATTTTCTACTCATATCATGACTAGAAGCTCAAAATCAGCGAGCATTGCTCGCTATGAACTTTGAAATGCTAGAAGAGAATCACTTCTATCACAGAATTAAACAGTCTCAGAAGAAGAAAATACGAATGCGTTGTTGAATACAGAAGAAAAGAACATGAACGCGTTACTTTTTGATCACAAAATAATCAAGATCAGCATCAATACTGAACTGAATGCTTGAATAAACACTCATGAAGTAAACAACATCATTGTCTTTATCAAGTACATATGTCAACAGCACAACATTGAAATCGAGATTCACAATGACATGATTCAGATGTTAGAAGATGTCAACGAGATAAACATCACATTGAAGATTACACAGACACGTCTGCAGAAAGAGAATAGAAATAAGAACGTGATTATACATCATTTAAAAGTTGAGTCAGTGAAGTTGCAATCAAGCACATAGCTTCTTGCATGCAGAATATCTTCTTGAACTCGTTTCTAAAAATCGAAGAAGTGCTATCGATTATCAATAAGATGTACGACGATTTCAATTATCATCACACGACTCAACGACAGTATTTGAAGCTGTATCAGAACAAGATTTTCTTTCATGAATTTTGAATGAAATTTCAGAAATTTAATGCAGAACTAGAATACAATAACAAGATTCTACTAAATGATCTTCAGCACAAGATCAGCTCAGATTTTCAACAAGCAACACTCAATGAACAAATCACGAATTTGAATGAGTTTATTAACATTTGCATGCAAGTCAATGTTAGATTAACTGAATTGAATGCTCAATCAATTATCAAAGCATCAGCGACTTAAGCTGCTCACTCTGTCTCTAACACATCAACTGCTTGACTCACGTCATCAGTTTCTTCATGAAAGAAACTCAGAAGATCGAATCTTAATTCTATTCAGAAAGAGTTGTTTAAGAAAAAACTTTGCTTCAAATGCAAGAAGTCAGAACATAAAGCATATGACTGTCTTAAAATGATTCAAGTGCACAAGATTGCTGCAAATTCAAAAAATGATTTGTCTTCATCAAAGTAGTGACTGAGAACGATATACTTATATTTTGTTTCATCAGCATGTCTGATGATTCATTTGATTTCAAGTCGTTCACTGTTGACATCATCTTGAATAGTTTAGAAAAGATATTCAGATTTCTTACTCTGATAAATACTAAAGTCATTGACATGACTTTCATCAATGAATCTTTGATGTCAGAGCTATGTGAACGCTTTGATATTCAGTTAATATTGCTGTCAAAATCAAAGTTGATTTAATTGTATAATAAAATCTTTGATTGAAAGTTGATTATACATGCTTTGTACACATCAATCATGATACAAGAACACAAGAATGAAATGATGTCTTTATTAATAACTTGTCTAGAACAGCACAAGATAATCATTGAAAATCTTTAATTGAAAAGAAATCAAATTTTGATAAACTCTGCAAACAATTGATTAATATTTTCATTGAATATTCGAACATTGAAATTTGTTGTTTCAAAGATAAACAATCAATTAGCATTTCACAAATCTGAATCAAGCGAGATCTGCAAAATGAAACGAAAGAACTTAAACTTAATGATTACGTCAACAATTATCTTGAAGTAACTCATGAATCAGAAACTAGTGAATCAGTTTATTAAATCTGTTCAATTCATTGAATCTGTACTCATGCAAAAGCAAAGCATTCAAGTTGATTTCAATCAACTTTGTTTTTTTCAGTCAACTGAGAAAAAAAGATTCATCAATATTGTCATGATTGAAGTCGCTGCATATCAAACTCTAGTCAAGAATAAGAAAATCAAGATCTTCTTCTTAATCATTAGTGAAATCAACAAAGCGCTTAGCTCAGTTGAAGATTTCGCGAAACTGAATAAAATGATCTTTGTCATGTCATTAAATGAACTGAAGAAGAAGCTTTTGATAATTTATCACGACTTTCTGAATGTTTTTGATAGAGAAAAGACAACGCAGTTGCTCTTGCATTGATTATACAATCATAAGATTAAATTAGAAGAAGAAAGTTAATTCTTTAGAAGTTGATTGTATCTCATATTGAGCTACAAGTTGCAAAAGATCAAGAAGTATTTAAAAAAGAACTTGAAAAAGAAGTTTATTACATTCAGCAAAGCTTTCTTCGCTTCGTCAATACTATTTGTTAAAAAGAAAGATGATAGTCTTTGCTTTTGCATAAATTATTGAAAACTGAATGCTCTGATTAAAAGAAATCGTTATTTAATATTCTTGATAGACGAAGTACTAGCTTGAATTCAAGACAGTAAGTATCTGACTTGATTCAACATTATCATCACGTTCAATAAACTGCATATGAGTTCAGAAAGCGAGAATTTGACTACTTTTGTTACTTTCTTC
>JAABUS010005379.1_pt1 | contig 16919 bp, 15 predicted proteins | sample 5560161 | NCBI WGS metagenome assembly JAABUS01 (sample SAMN10711885, study PRJNA513376) | rock metagenome | isolation source: Antarctica rocks | place: Antarctica: Victoria Land, Trio Nunatak nord | collected 2016-01-04
ACCGCCGGGCGCTGCGGGGCGCTCGGACCGGTTGGCTGCCGTACTGGCCGAGCGGCGTGGTGCGGCTGCCTGGTCGATCAGGTTGGTTGAATCACGTCGGAGAGATTGAGCGCCGTCAACTGGCTCCGGGACCGGACGCCGAGCTTCTCGAAGATCCGCGGCAAATGCCACTCGACGGTTTGCTCGCTGATCGAGAGCGCCTCAGAGAGCTCCCGGTTGCTGTCCCCCCTGATCGCGAGAGCGACGACGCGCTCCTCGGCCGGCGTCAGGCCCCAGGCCGGCGGGATGACGACCCCATCGTCCGTCTTTGGCGCGGAGATGACCAGGGCGACCGAGCCGTCCTGTCCACCCGGGGCCGCCTCGATCGAGACCATCCCGACCGGGAGTGGGACGCGGGTATGGGTCACCGGGTCGCCCGTCGCCACTCCGGCGACCGCCCCCCAGATACTCGCCAGCAGGAGCGTCTCGCGGTCGGCCGGCAGCCGGCACAACTCCTCGAGCCACGCCTCGCGGGCGGCCGATGCGTAGCGGAGCCCCTCCTGGTGATCCACGATCAGGATGCCGGACGTGCCGCCGGCCGGAACGGTCCGGAGGTGATGGCCGAGCCGCTCCCGCCGCAGCGCGGCATCGATCACCTCTCCCGCCTTCGGGGCGATCATCCGCATGAAATCCAGATCCGTCTGCGTGAACGACTGCGAGCTATCGATCCGGTGGGCCTGCATCGTGGCGATCCAGCGATTGCCGGCGGGGAATTTGACGAGGATCGCGTTGACCAGGTTGAAGCCGGGGTGGAAGCGCTCCTGGTGCTGGTGATAGTTCCGGTAGAAGACCCGGTCGTCGATCGACGACCGGATCGACGGCGTGACGCCGTAGCAGTTGTCCAGCCGCTCGTCGATCATGATCGCCCGAAACCCACTCCGGATCAGGTCGGCCTGCTGAAACGGCCCGAGCGCGACGTTGACGTCGCGCTGGCAGGCATCACGCAGCCACCGCTGGCGCATCTCGCCATCGTGGGCGCTGGCCGCGAGGAGCCGGTTGACACCGAGGGTCTCCGGGTCCGATGGTCAGCAGCCGAAAGCCACCCCACCCGATCGCGTCGTTCAGTCCCGCCGCGATCTCCGCGGCGACAATCTCCGGATCGCCCTGTCCAACCGCGGCCGTCCCGATCCGTTGCGGCGCCCAGCTGTGCCTGTGTCAACCGCATCGCGACACCTGCCCTCTACGCAAGAAGCCACTCGCGGACGTCTCACGATTCGCGGTGGACGAATCGCACCCCGGTCTGCCTGTTTGACTCGTTACACGATTGTACGATCCGTTGTCATTTTTCGTTGACATCATGGGAAGCGTCGTTTGGTGAAAGTATCGCGCCGCTAGCCGGGTTCGTGAGCGGACGCTCAGCCGGTCGAGGTTTTAGTGGAGATGTCACTCCACCGTGCTCGTCGAGATAGGGAGAAGATCTGCCCGCCTGTCATCACCTCATCGTCGCCAATTTGCCCGGAAGCCGCGCCGGGTTGATGACCTGAGCTAGCTCGCCGCTCAGACCAGCTATTGCGCTCCAGCCGGAGGATGTGAGGAGCGCCTTCCCTCGCCGGGAACGGTTACCATCCTCGACCCCACAAGTCGCAACGGGGGTCGTGACGATCCGGAAAACGACCATTGATAACGAAGTGGTGGCGCCATCGAACTGACAGAATGATCGCACCATTCGCGCTCGACGAAATTGCCCGAAGCGTGGTCCATGCCGCTACCGTATCGATCCCATCGCCGGTCGGGCGCCTACCGTTCCGCTGCATTGGTGCCCACCGGCGGGCTGGTTCGCGAAGACGCCGTATTGGACTGAGACGACCCGCTAGCCGATCCCCTCGCCCTCGCCGAAGAACAGGGCGTCGACGTAGGTGTCCTCGCGGAACTCGGCCATGTCCGTCGCCCGCTCGCCGGTGCCGATATAGGAGATCGGCGTGCCGAGCTCCCGGGCGACGGCGAAGGCGATGCCGCCCTTGCTCGTTCCGTCCAGCTTGGCGATCATGATGTCGGTGATGTCGACTGACTTCGAGAACTCCTGCGCCTGGATCAGCCCGTTCTGGCCGCTCGTCGCGTCGATCACCAGCAGGACTTCCTGCGGCGCGCTCTCGACCGTCCGCCGCATGACGTTCCGGACCTTGTGCAGCTCCTGCATCAGGTTCGTCTTGGTGTGGAGCCGACCGGCGGTATCGACGATCAGGACGTCGATGTTGCGGTTGTGGGCAGCCTGCATCGCATCGAAGACGACGGCGGCCGGGTCGGAGCCGGGCTTGTGGGCGATCACCGGCACATCCAGCCGCTCGCCCCAGACCTGAAGCTGGTCGATCGCGGCGGCGCGGAACGTGTCCCCGGCGGCGACCATGACCTTGCGGCCGAAGCTCTGATGGTAGTGAGCCAGCTTGGCGATGCTGGTCGTCTTGCCGACGCCGTTGACGCCGACGACCATGATCACGAACGGCACACCGCGCTGGAGGATCTTGACCGTCCGGTTACGGGTCGCTCCTTCGAGCAGCCTGACCATCTCGTTGCGGAGGATCTCCCTGGCCTCGGCCGGGTCGCGGATGCCCTGCTCCCGGACCTGCGACTGGAGCTCCTCGACGAGCTTCTGGCTGACGTCCCAGCCGATGTCGGCCTGGATGAGCAGCATCTCGAGCTCTTCGTAGAGGTCGTCGTCGAGTGTCCCGCGGTCGAACAGCCGGGCGATCTCGCTGAAGACGCCCCGTCGGGTCTTGGCCAGGCCCTGCTCGACCTGGACGTCCGGCTCGGCGCGTCGCTTGAACATTCTGCGGAAGACCACGTTTGAAATCCTTTCGGTCCGAACGACCGCGTTGCTGTCGGATGGATGGAGAGCGGTCAGTCGGAATCGTCGCCGGATAGTCTAACGCAGCGCGATCGGCCGACCCGGACCGCATGGATACCGCGCTCATTGGAACGCGAACCGCCTTCACCAACGACCCGGCTTCAGTGGTAGGATGTCAACCAGTTTCCGGCGGTCGCCGCCGCTCGGCCGGATGATCCGCCCCGTCCTGGCCCCACTCCCCGAAGGAGTCCCCTACGCTTCGCAATAGGGTCGCGATCGTCGTATACCTCCCCACGCTTCTGCTGGCCTTCGGGCAGGGCATGCTCGTCACGACGATCCCGCTGTTCGCGGCGGACTTCGGCGTCACCAGCACCCTGATCGCGCTGGCCGTCAGCGCCGCCGCCCTGGGTACGCTGTTCATGGACATCCCGGCCGGAGCGTTCCTCCATCGGATCGGGCTGCGCCGGGCAATGCTCCTCGGATCGGGCACTGTGGCCATCTCGACCTGCCTGATCGCGTTTCCCTTCGTCGACTACGAGATGACGATCGCGCTGCGGGTCGTTGCCGGAGTGGGTACCGCGCTCTGGGGGATCTCCCGTCACGCCTACATCGCCGAGAGCATCCCGGTCGGTGAGCGCGGCAAGGCGCTCTCGACGTTCGGCGGCCTCCAGCGCCTCGGCACGCTCGGCGGCCCGGCCGTCGGCGGCATCCTGATCGAGGTCCTGGGCGCCCGGACATCGTTCTTCGCCTCGGGCCTGATGGCCGCGATCGCGTTCGGCGTCGCCGTGGCGCTGATCCCCGAGACGGCATCGCTGCGCAACCTCTCAACCCGCCACCGCTGGCTGACGGTCCGGCGGACAGTCGTCGATAACCGGCGCGACCTGGCCGCCGCCGCCGCCGCCCAGACGTTCGCGATGATGATCCGGGCCGGCCGGATGCTGCTGGTGCCGCTCTACGGCTACACCTATCTCGGGCTGAGCGGTGGCCAGGTCGGCGCGATTTTGACGGTGGCTTCGATCTTCGACGTCGCCATGTCGATCCCGGCCGGCCTGACGATGGACCGGCTCGGCCGCAAGGCGTCGATGGTCCCGTCATTCGCAATCATGGGCGTCGGAGTCGCGCTGATCCCGCAAACCCACAGCTTCTGGACACTGATGGCCGCGGCGGCACTGGTCGGCTTCGGGAACGGGTTCGGGGCCGGGTCGATGATGACCCTCGGCGCCGACCTCGCGCCGCGCGGGGCGACCGGCGAGTTCCTCGGACTCTGGCGGGTGATCGGTGACATCGGGCAGGTCGCCGGTCCGCTGATCGTCGGTATCCTGGCGGACACGCTGGACATCACCGGCAGCGCCTACGCCCTCTCAGCGATCGGCTTCGGCGCCGCCCTGATCATCGTCTTCCTCGTCCGCGAGACCCGGATGCGGCCGGAAGAGCCTGTCGCCCAGCCCGTTGCCAAACCGGTCGGGCGTGCCGTGGGCTGACCGAGGCTGTATCGCGGCCGGTCGCTTTCCGGCACAATGGCTCCCGGTCTATCGCATGGGTCAGCCGGGCGCTGACGCACAGACGGGAGCAACTCGTGGGTATCGTCTTTGGCGCGGTCGCGCCGCATGGCTTCTCGATCATCCCGCGGATCTCCGAGGACGCGGACGGCGCCCTCGCGACGCGGGCGGCGATGGAGGAACTCGGCCGCCGGTTCGACGCCGCCAACATCGACACGATCGTCCTGGCCGGGCCGCACGGCATCCGGGTGGCAGGGCACATCGCGATCAGCACAGCCCGCCGGGCGGCCGGCAGGCTGTCGCTCAACGAGAACACGGTCGAGCTGAACGTCCCGATCGACCTCGAACTCGCCCGAGAGATCGCCTCATCGGCAGCAGCCGACAGGGTGCCGACGTCGGAGATCAGCTGGGGCGGCAACCGGATCTCGCAGGCCGGTTACCCGATCACCTGGGACGCGATCACCCCGCTCTGGTTCATGGGGCACGGCAACCACGTCCCCGGCCATGGCGATGTGCTGGCGCCCGACCCGGACGGACAAGACGGTCCGCCGGTCGTGATCATCGCGCCATCGCGCGATCTGTCCCGCCAGACGATGATCGACTTCGGCCGGTCCGTCGCGGACACAGCGGAGCGGAGCGGCAAGCGGGTCGCCTTCATCGCCTCGTGCGACTGGGCCCACACCCACATCGAGAGCGGTCCCTACGGTGCCCACCCCGACGCCGGACCGGTCGACGCGAAGATCGTCGCCTCGATTCGGGACAACGACCTCAAGGCGCAGCTGAAGCTGACCGACGAGGAGGTCAACAACGCCGCGATCGACGGGATGTGGCAGACGCTGATGCTGGCTGGGGTCCAGGAACGGGTCGACCTCGTCCCGGAACTACTGTCGTATGAGGCGCCGAGCTACTTCGGGATGATCGTGGCGTCGTACACGCCGGCGTAACCGGCCCGGCTACCGACGCGTATCAAATCGAAACCGTCTGGTCGCGGAGCAGACCCCTCCCCATCTCGTCTGGTCGGCAGATCCGGCAAAGCCGCACCCGCGCTCCCGGACGGATGGAGAGGGGATCAGCAGCATCGCAGCGGCCCGTTCGTAGGGGCGACGTTTACGAGCCCGGCCGCCGCAGCGACCGTCGCCGCCTGGCGAGACGGCGCCGCGCAACAAACCAAATCCAATGAACGAACCGATGGCGGACACCGCGGCGCCTTTCGGCGCGGCCAAGGCAAGCCATGTCCCTACTTCCGGCGGTCTCTTCCGAACCTGGTGGCGAACAATTTATCAGCGAAAAAACAAAACAGTTCCGACGGACCCTGGTTGCTGGCGATTCCCCTGTCCGAAGCCTTCCCCGTGCGACGCCCCGCAACGCGCACGCTTCCGTCTTCGGACCCGATCGAGACCCCGGTCCCGTCGCCTGTCCCGCAACAGGTGACGCCGTTGATCCCGCCGGTGGTTCATCTCCGCTGGCCACTGCCCCTCGGAACTGTACGTACATAGTATACGGACAGCCTCCAACTGTCAAGAGCGAAGTCGACCTCGGTTCTGGTTGGCTCATGCGTTAACATCCAATACTGCCCACGCTCCTGGCCGCGTCCACTTGCCAGCCTGCGAGGCATGTCCTGCCGGAGGGACGCGATGATCGAGGAACTCACGTACCATGACGCCATCATCCGCATCGCGCTTGCGGTTGGTGTTGGCAGCATCGTCGGGCTGGAGCGCCGGAACAAGCCGGCCGGCTTCCGCACTCACGCGATGGTCAGCCTCGGTTCCGCGCTGTTCATGTTCGCGTCCCTCCTCCTCGGACAAGAGGCGACCAATGCCGGCAACCAGACGTACGATCCTTCCCGGATCGCATCGACGATCGTCCAGGGCGTCGGGTTCATCGCCGCCGGCGTCATCTTCGGCGGTGGCGGTAGGGTCACCGGGCTGACGACCGCGGCCAGCCTCTGGGTCACCGCCGCGCTGGGTCTGCTGGTCGGCGCCGGTTTCTGGCAGGTCGCGCTGTTTGGAGCGGCCGCCGCATTCATCGTGCTGGAGGTCTTCGAGCGGCTCGAACGGTTGATGCGCGGCAGCGACAAGATCGACCGGAAACCACCCGCCGGCGACGACCGCGACCCGGCCGCCGACGCCGATAGCTGACATCTGAAGGCTGCGTCGCGCCCTGATGCGCCGGTCAGCTCTCCCGCGTATCGGGCAACCGCTGCCGGATCGAACCGGTCCCCTCGACGCGATAGCCATCGCCGTCCCGCTGGATCCGGACCGTCGCCTCGACGTTCCCCGCCCGGAGGCCCGTGACCTCCACCCAGTCGATTGACTCCGGCAGAGCCGGCGCGACCGAGATCTCGCGGCCATCGTCCGAGATCGTCAGCCCGAGCAGGCGCGTCAGCATGAACGGGATCGCGCCGGCGGCCCAGGCCTGCGGGATGCAGCTGACCGGGTACGGAACCGGCGCGGCCGCGGCGATCCCGATCCGGGGGAAGCCACAGAAGAGCTCGGGGAGCCGCTGCATCGGGTCGGTCAGCGCGGCGGCGAGGAGCGATTCGAAGAGCTCGACAGCGACGGCCGTCTGTCCCATCGTCGCCAGCCCGCCGACGACAAGCGAGTTGTCGTGCGGCCAGATCGAGCCGTTGTGGTAGCTCATCGGGTTGTAGGTCGCCGTGTTGGTCGCCAGGGTCCGCAGCCCCCAGCCGGAATTCATCGACGGGTGAGCAAGCGTTGCGGCGACCGTCGCGGCCCGCTCGGGGGACGGCAGTCCGGTCAGCAGGAGATGGCCGGCGTTGGAGCTGATCATCGCCGTCGGCCGCTTGTCGCCGTCGAGCGCCTGGGCATACGTCCCGATCTCGTCCACCCAGAACCGGTCCTCGACCAGCGCCTGGATCTGCTCGGCGTACCCCCTCAGTTCGCCGGCCCACTCCGGGTCGCCATAGAGCCGGGCGATATCGGCCAGGCGGCGACAGGCGGCGAAGGCGTAGCCCTGGACCTCGACCAGCGCGATATTTCCGGTCGGGACGGAACCATCGGCGTGGTGGAGCGAGTCCCAGCTGTCCTTCCAGCCCTGGTTGGTGATGTGGACCCCGTCCAACTGGCGGCTCGGGTGCTCGATCAGGCCGTCGCCGTCCAGGTCGCCAAACTCGCGCATCCAGCGGACGGCCGCCCGGGCGTGGGGTTCGAGTTCCCGCCAGAGTGATTCGTCCCCGGTCCAGACGACGGTCTCGGCGACGAGCCAGGCGAACAGCGGCGTCGCGTCGACGGTGCCGTAGTACGGCGTGTGCGGGATCATGCCACTGTGGGCCATCTCGCCGTAGCGGACCTCGTGGAGGATCTTGCCCGGCTCCCGGTCCCGCCAGGCGTCATGGGTCGTCGCCTGATGGGCGGCGAGGACGCGCAGCGTCGCGGCGGTCCGCCACGGAGAGAGCGGCAGGGTCTGGAAGCCGGCGATGAGGCTGTCCCGGCCGAACGGCGCGACGAACCACGGAATCCCGGCCGCGACGATCGATCCCTCGTCGAACGTCGTCTGGAGCATCGCCAGGTCGGCGGTCGCTCTGTCCAGCACGGCGTTCAGTTGCGGGTTGCTCGTCCGGATCGTCCCCGGCTGGAGCTGGCCGTGGGACGGCAGCTGGGCCACCGCGGAGAGCGGCCGGTCCCCGAACGTCCGCAGCCGGATCGTCACTGTCGTCCGCCAGGTCTCGCCTGGGGCGACGGTCGGACGGAAGGTCGCGACGGCGGCGACGCCGGCAAGCGCCGCCTGCGACGGCCCGAAGACCGGCGACGAGCGCGACCGGCCAGTGTCCTAGTCGTCGGTCTCCTCGCTCGCCGCGACGATCGAGACCGGCGGCTCGGCGAAGCTGACGCTGATCCCGACTTCCTCGCCGGCGAGTGTGCGGTAGCCCAGGTCGAGCGTATCGCCGGACGGCGAGACCGGCAGGTAGGTGCCCGGTTCTGGCTGCGGGAAACCGCGAATGGCGAAGAGGTCGCGGAAGTCCGAGCCGATCGTGACGCCGAGCGCCGGCGTGAGCGACTGCAGGCCGTGGTTACGGACCGTCAGCCGCAGGGTAACCCGGTCGGTCAGCGTCAACTCCTGCTGGATGCCGAGGCTGTGGCCGTAGACCTCGCGGGCGTCGTCCCGATAGCCCTCGTTGGTGGAGACGAACAGGGCACGGTTGGCGACGGGCGTCCGGACCGCGAGCGTGCGGAGCGAACGGCCGTTGAGGCTGATGTCGAGGATGCTGACGAACCGGGTGTCGCGGGCGTAGATACCCGTCGCCTGCTCGCCGCTGCCGTCGGTGTCGACTGCTCCGGCGAGGTAGAGCTCGTCCGCCTTGAGCACGAGCTTCGTATCGAGCATTCGGAAGGGTGTCCTCTGGTTCTTTGCGTCGGGAGAGCGCCGGTGGGACTGTCGCCGCAGACTCTACGCCAAACACGCCGGGACTATCATGCGGTTCCGGCGCGTCTGGTGTGTCTTCCAAATAGTCTGTCGCAGTCCGTGACAGAGCTGTTCAACCCGGCGGAGTCGATTGACGAACCGGTCTCGCCGTGCGGGGCGATGGCCGCTGCGGCGGCCGGGCTCGCAAGCGTCGCCCCAACGAAACGATCGCGTCCCCCGGAACCACTTCGAACATCGCGAGCGAGCAGCCGGCAACCACTCAGGCGCGTTCGTCGAAACCCCGCCTCTTGCCGGATCAAATGGCAACTGTCTGCCCACCGAGCGTCAGCAGGAGCCGGTTGGCCCAGGCGAACATGGCCGAGGAGTGGGCGATGTCGAAGATGTCGAGGTCGCTGTAACCGGGATCCCGGAGCGGCTCGAGGTCCGCGGCCGTGATCGCCTGGGGCGCTTCGGCCAGCTTCGCGGAGAAGGCGACCAGTGCCCACTCCCGCTCGGGCAGGCTGGCATCCGTTCCATCCCGCAGGACAGAGTCGATCAGATCGGCGTTTCCGGTCAGCTGAGCATAGGCGCGGGCGTGGACCGAGGCGCAGTAGACGCAGCCCGTCGCCCGGCTGGCGGCGACCGCTGACAACTCCAGGTCGGAACGGGGCGATCCGCCCTCCTCAGCCTTGTCCCGCAGGGTCTCGGGGAAGAGGTCGTGGCGGTGACGGAGGACGTCGGCGTCGTGGGCGAGTATCGCCCAGTAGGTCCGGCCGGTCTTCCGGCTACCGACGATTTCCTGGACGATGGCGAGCTGATCCTCGGTCGCGTCGCCGTCGTCGATCGTCTCGATCCAGGGTGTCCAGTCGACGACTCGTCGGGTGAAGGTGGGGAGATGGCTCATGCGGTCTCTCCAAAGGCGCGCAGCGTCGCAAGGACGCGGACCTGGAAGGCAACGAAGGCGATCAACTGGGACAGCGTGACGATCCCGAGCGTCGAGAGTCCGGCCGTCCGGAGTGCATCGATATCGGTCGGCTCGGCGTCGGTCGGCCGCCGGGTGACGAGGTCGGTGTGACGGAGGATGGCGACCTCGCGGGGCGCAAGTTCCGGCGAGACGGCTGGGAACCTGGAAACGGCGCTGAAGGTCGCCGCCGTCCCGCTGAAGGCGATGAGACGGTCCCTGTGCCAGGCGGCAAGCCGGTCGTCCGGCGTCAGCAGGGCCACCCGGAGGGCGACCATCTCGCGCTCCTTTTGGGAGAGGCTGTCATCGGTGGCCGGCTCCAGCAGGGATTCATAACTGGCCTGGCTGAACCGGGCCAGATCCGGTCGCCTCGCCCGCAGATGGGCGAGTGGCGAACCGGGCTCGACGTCGGCGAGGACTCCGAAGACGTCGAAGGGGGAGTTTGCGGTCATCGAGTGGGTCCTCCGGGCGCTGGCGAACAGACGATTCGTTGGCGGTGGTTCGAGTTCTGACTGCCTGAACGGCAAGGCAGGAACCACAGGATCGCACTGCCCTGCACGGTCTCGTCCCCGGGCCGGGCGGTGCGGGGTATAGTTGGCGCCATTCCGACCCGGTGCGAGGGCACCAGCGAACTGACTATAACGATGCCCGCGTCGCGGCGGGTGGACAAGGGTTTCCGTGCGCGGTTTCAGCAATCTCTGGCGGGCGATCCGGGACACGTTCGACCAGATCCTGCCCTTCATGCTCGGCTCGATCCTCTGGTGGATCGCCGTCTTCATCCCGTTCATCCTCTTCGTCGCCCTCGGCTCCGCCCTGCCAACGCTCCTCGGCTACGCGCTGGTGATCGTCGGGCTGATCATCGGCGCCGGACCGGCCACCGTGCTGCTGGCGAAGTGGGTCGATCCCCGCCTGATCGTCGACCGGCCGTCATGGCGCGACCTGGGTGACTGGGCGCGGGAGTACGCGGTCCGGGGCTGGATCGTTGCGGCCTTCATCTTCACGGCGCTCGGCGTCCTGCTGCTGAACCTCGTCTTCTACGCCCAGTCCGGCAGCCTGTTCACCGTCCTCGTGCCGCTCTGGCTATTCCTGATCGTAATCGGCGTGATCGTTGCCTTCACCGCGCTGACAATCGTCTCGCTGACCGGAGCGACACCCCGGCAGGCCTTCCGGCGGTCTGGTTACGTGATAGCGTCCGCCCCCGGCCAGTCGCTCATCCTTGCCCTCTGGATCCTCATCACCGTTCTGATCGGCGCGGCGCTGGTCGTGCCGCTGGTCCTGCTGACGCCGCCGCTGATCCTGGCGGCGACCAACCGGCTCGTCCTCAACCAGCTCAAGATCGCCATTCCGGACCCGAACGCCCCGACCGACGAGCGCGAGGTCGAGCGGACGACCGGCGACCGCAACCAGCAGAAGAATCGGGGCGGCGGGTTCTTCAACCGGGGGTAGTTCTGCCCGGCCATAAATGGACCGGGCTCAGGAACGGCGCGGAGCGTCGCGAACGACCCATCCAGTTCACGAAGGCCAGAGTGCGATGGCAATCTACGGTGAGTCGGCTCGGTTCTACAACGCGATCTACGAGCGGCTGGTCGACCAGGAGGCCGGCGCGACGGCCCTGCGCCGGCAGATCGACGGGCGCAACCCGCAGGCAACCTCCTTGATCGAGGCGGCCGGCGGGACTGGTCTCATCCTCGCGCACCTGGCGCCGAACTTCCGGGTGTCCGGCTTCGACCGGTCGCCGGCGATGATCGAGCAGGCTCGGATCCGTTTGCCCACGGCGCCACTGACCGTCGCCGACATGACGACCTGGGCCGGCGACGATCGGTACGACGTCATCATCTGCGTTGGCAGCTCGATCGGCTACGTGCGGACCGAGGAGCTGCTCCGACAGACGCTGGCCGGGTTCGCCCGTCACCTCTCGCCGGGCGGACTAATCCTGATCGAGCCGTGGTTCCCGCCCGACGTCTGGGTGGACGGCCGGCAAACCCTCGATGTCGTCGATCAGCCCACTCTGAAGGTGGCCCGGCTGTTGACGAGCGGTCGGGACGGTACCCTCTCCGTGCTCGAGATCGACTTCCTGGTCGGCGTGGAGGGTTGGGTCGAGCGCTTCACCGAGCAGCACATTATGGGGCTGTTCACCGACGAGCAAATGGGATCCGCTTTCACCGCGGCCGGTCTTGCTGTCGACTATAACGACACCTATCCGACCGGTCGTGGGCTGTACATCGGACAGCGGCCGGACCGCCGAAGCTGATCTCACATCCCTGATGCCGGAGGCTTCTGGCCCAGCGGGCGGGGACCGGGGGAAGCGTGACGTGGCCCTGCTCGATCCGGACGCTGACGGCGAGTTGGAAGGAGCAGGAAGGCGTCGAGTGCCGTCGCCCGCGCCGTTCACGCCAGCGCTTTAGCGGGACAGGAGTGACATCGGGTCGTGATCGCGCAGGGCGGCGATCAGGCGGCCGTCGCCGATGGCGGCCAGGGTGACGTCGCGCTCCCGGCCGCCGAGGTCCGCCAGTTCGGTGTTGGCGAGCCAGCCGAAGACGCCGGCCAACTGCCGGACGAGCGCGAGACCGTAGTCCCGTTCCAGCAGCGCCCTGCTGTAATCGCTCACGCCGGCAGCGAGCAGGCCATCGTGATAACTGGCAAGCAGGTCGGCTTCGACGCGCGTTCGTTCGGCGACGTCGAGTGCCCCGGACAGGCAGGCCGCGAGATCTACGACGGCCGGGCCGACCCCGACGGTCTGCCAATCCGTGATGACTGGAGTCGCCGCCCTGGAGGAGTCCCGGAAGGCGATGTTGTCGAGGTGGAGATCGCCATGGATCAGCGTCCGCGGGGCAGCCGACAGGGCGTCGAGGACCCGCTCATAGGCCCCGGCGGCCAGCCAGTGGAGGATCTCCCGAATGTCCCCCGGGAAGGTCGCGACGACGTGGTCCGGCAGGCGGGCGACGTTGCGCTGGAGCCGGACCTGGGCGGCGACGTGGTCGCCGGTCCAGCCCGCCAGCCACGGTATCGGCAGATCCCGTCCCCACCACCGGCCGTGGAGCCGGGCGATGCTGTCGATGAGCAGGGCCGCATCGGCGTTGGAGCAGCCCATCATGACATCGCCAAAGCGGAGACCAGACAGATCCTCCATGAGCAGGACCATCCGGTTGTGGGCCAGGTCCATCGCGGCGAAGAACGACCGCGGCACCGCGACCCCGGATCGGGTCGCCAGTTCATCGTAGAAGTGGAGCTCACGGGCGCTTCGAATGAGATGGGCGTCCTGGGTGGCGCGGGTCCCCACCGGCACGGTTCCGTCGTCGGTCGCCGCTCCCCGGTTCGCAAGCGGAAGCTTGGCGATCAGCGACTGACCCGCCAGGGCGTCGTGGGAGGCCGAGCGCTGCCCGGTCCGGACGCGGATTACCCGACCGGTGAAGCCACGCTCCCCGCCGATCTCCTCCCGGTCGACCGTCTCGATCCGGACATCAGGCGGCAAGGCGCCGGAGAGATGGAGGGCGTAGGTGAGCCACTGTGGCGTGATCTCGGATGGTTCCCGGGGGGTGCGCACCGGCGGCGGTCCTCGCTCTCTGGCGTGACGGGAGGTGCGATCGCCGGACCTAACCAGGACCGGTCCGTTACCATTGTGCGCATATCCGGCGGGTGATAGGCTGGATCGTACGTACACCTCCCGCGAGTGACCGCACCGATGAGGCATCGATGACCCGTATTATCGCCTTCTTCAACCAGAAGGGCGGCACCGCCAAGACCACCAGCACCCTGAACGTGGCCGCGGCGCTGGTCGAGCGGGGGCGGCGCGTGCTGGCGATCGACCTCGACCCGCAGGCCAGCCTGACGATGGCGGTCGGCGTCGACATCGCCGCGCTGACCGGCTCCGTCTACGACCTGCTCATCGACGAGACGGTCGAGACCCCCGACGTGATCGTCCCGACGACGCTGCCGGGGGTCGACCTCGTTCCGTCCCACCCGGACCTCGCCGCCGCCGAGCTGGAGCTGCTCAGCGTCCTGGAGCGCGAGCGCCAGCTGGACTACCGGCTCCGGAGCGCCGACCTCTCCGCCTACGACTACGTCCTGATCGACTCGCCGCCGGCGCTGAATGTCCTGTCGATCAACATCCTGATCGCCTCGTCCGACCTGATCATCCCGATCGAGCCCCACCCGCTGTCGCTGATGGTGCTCGGTCGCCTGTTCGAGACGGTCAACCGGATCCGGCGGCTGAACCCGCGCCTGCGCGTGCTCGGGTTCCTGCCGACCAAGGTCCACCACTCATCCCGCCTGGCGGCGGACATGCTGGCGGCGTTGGCGGAGGAGTTCCCCGATATCGGGCGGCTGCCGGCGATCCCGCTCTCGGTCCGGAGCGCCGAGTCGGCCGCCGAGCGGGTCAGCGTCCTGAACTACATGCCACGTTCCTCGGTCGCCGCCGCCTACCGCGACGTCGGCGCCTGGATCGAGGACGACGGCGCCAGTTCCGGGACACCCAAGCCCGTCGTCGCGGCCGGGCAGGCTTCGGACCACGGGCATGGCTGACCGGGGAGCGGCCCGGCGCCGCCGCTTCACCGTCGACAGCCTCTTCACGGACAGCCGGCCGCAGGCGGCCGGCGTCACGGATCTGGTCGAGGCCAAGCAGATCAACCTCGACCGCATCCGGTCCGACCCATCGCAGCCCCGGCAGACCTTCGACGAGGAGAAGCTGGAGGAGCTTGCCGCCAGCATCCGGCTGGAGGGCGTCCTCCAGCCGATCGTCGTTCGGTATGAGGCCGGGCGCGACATCTACATCGTCGTCCAGGGCGAGCGGCGCTGGCGGGCGTCCCGGATGGCCGGTCTCGCCAGCATCCCGGCGATGGTCCGCGACGTCCCGATCGAGCGCCGCCTGATCCAGCAACTGATGGAGAATATCGTCCGGGACGACCTCAACGCGCTCGACCGGGCCTCGGCCCTCCGCGCGCTCAAGGTCCAGCTCCGGGACGCCCCGTGGGAGGCTGTCGCCGAGGCGGTCGGGATCCGCCGGAGCCGCCTGTTCCAGCTGCTCGGGACGGAGAAGCTGCCCGAGACGGCGCGGGAGGACATCCGCGCCGGGCGCCTGAGCGAGAAGCAGAGCCGGGCCCTCCAGGGATTGCCAGAAGCCGCTCAGGAAGCGCTGCGCGAGGCGATCGTCACCGACAACATCCCGGCCGAGGAGGCCACCCGGCTGGCCCGCTCGCTTCGCGATGAGACGCTCCCGGAGGACCCGGCTGATATGGGCGTGCGCGTCCGCCGGCTGCGGGCCGAGCCAGCACCCGAGCGCGTCGCGGCAAGGACGACCAAGGCGACCGACGCATCAATAGCCAGGACCAATCCAGATCGGTCGTCGGCCGGACCGACGCCTTCGAACGCCGTCGTCGCCGGTCTTCCGGCTACGCGTTCGGCGTTCCCCTCGGCATTGACGACCCCTGAGTCAGCCAATGCCTGGCGGCTCGAGCTCGACGGCCTGCTCGGCGGGCAACCGACCGCAACCAACTTTGACCAGGAGCGGGTTCGTGCGGCGGTGCGGCAACTGGCCGCCGAGCTCCGCAACGTCGGGGCGAACGACCTCCGGGACGGCGCAGTGACGGCGGACCTGATCGCCCTTCGAGACGCGATCGACGGTGCGCTCGGGAGTCGATGACGTAGTCCATGCCGCAAGGCACCACCGCCTCGCCAGCCGCGTCGGTGTTTTTGCCACCTGGGTGGTCGTCGGGACCGGTCTCGCCTCGCGGCGAGGGCCGCTGCGGCGGCCCGGGCGGGGCGAGCCCACGCCCCTACAAGTCAGGCCGCTCTGGCGGCCATCGGAAAGACGATGCCGACCAGCATCAGTCCCTCGCCATCCGCAGATGGGGAGGGGTTGGGGAGGGGTCTGATCGCCCTCCTATTTCGTCAGCCATTGCGCCCGGAGCCGGGACAGGTCGGCCTCGGCGAGCTGCGGCGCGTCGTAGAGGCCGGCGACCCGGCGCTGGCGGAAGGCCTCGAACAGCGTCACCGCCGTGGCGACCGAGATGTTCAGACTCTCGACCATGCCTGACATCGGGATGCGGACCGTGAGGTCGGCCCCGGCGATCGCCGCCGAGGTCAACCCACGGTGCTCGTTGCCCATCACGATCGCGGTCGGCCGGGTGAAGTCGACGTCGTAGAGGTCGACGCTCTCGTCGGTCAGCGCCGTCGCCACGATCTGCATCCCCTGCTCTCGCAGCGCCGAGTAACACGCGGCGATGCCGCCGTGGCGGACGACCGGGACCCACTTGGCGGCCGAGGACGATGCCGCCCGGGAGGGTCGTCTCGCCGGGTCGGACTCGTGCTCATGGACGGTGTGGATCTCCAGCACGCCGGTCGCGTCGCAGGAGCGCAGGACGGCCGCCGCGTTGTGGGGATCGTGGACGTCCTCGAGCACGACGGTCAGGTCCGGCTGGCGACGACCGAGGACCTGGTCGATCCGGGCCTCGCGCTGGGTGGAGCGAGGCCAGGTCCGCCGGAGTTCGTGGCGGCGGTCGGTATAGGTCTCAGCCGATCTGACCTGCTGTGGAACTACAGGATTCTTCACTGTTCGTCACCGCCTCTGACCGAGTCTCCTGAAAAATGGACATTGATTGTTCGAAGGATTACCTTTCGACGCACGTTCGGACGATACGAGCGTCAGGTGGACCGGCGGGGAACCGACGCCACCGGTTGATCCTGGACGAACACGAATCGCTGGCGTGGCTACCAGAGCGCCCGACGGCGAGTGCGATGGTCCAAAGACTGCGGATTCGTGGCCGTCATCCGGACACGCCTTGTCAGGCACTTGCCTCGCCGAGAGTGTACCGCTCGCCCGGAGCAGGGCGATCACAGGGAGAGATCACCGTGGGATACCAGACCCGTTCCTTCAACCGTCGTAATGCTGTCAAGGCTGCCGCTGGCGCGGCAGCGTTTGCCGCATCCGTCTCGTACGTCTCCTACCCGACCCGGGCATCCGCCCAGGGCACGACAACCGTTCGGCTGAGCACGTCATCCAACGGCGCTGAGCTGGTCGCACTGACTAATCAGGTCAACGCCTTCCAGGCGGCCAACCCAACCATCACGGTGAATATCGAGTCCATCCCCGATCAGTATCCGACCGCGCTCACCACCAACCTAGCCGCCGGAACCGCTGCTGACATCTTCTTTGTTGATTCACTGCTGTTTCCGGATCTCGTCACACGCGGCCAACTCTATCAGGTCGATGACTTCCTGTCTGGTTCAGGAGGGGGGGACGACTTCTTCCCCAACCTGCTCCGGGCATTCCAGTTCAACG